>Ga0105047_10005533_pt1 | contig 21632 bp, 25 predicted proteins | sample MAT04_FD_78384 | JGI IMG/M metagenome (GOLD analysis project Ga0105047, IMG submission 78384) | Freshwater microbial communities from Lake Fryxell liftoff mats and glacier meltwater in Antarctica - MAT-04 (megahit assembly) | ecosystem: Environmental > Aquatic > Freshwater > Ice > Liftoff... | reverse complement strand
GGGAGATTCTATTTTTTGGTTCTTTTTGCCAGCAAAAGCTGGCAAAAAGAACCATTATGTTTTTCTCCCTCCCTTCCCTGCGGGGAAGGGAGGGCCGGGGAGGGATGGGCTTGTGTCGCTAATCACGAAATTGGCCTTATGTTACCGCCTATGCCCCCGGCCCCCGCCCCACCCCCCTACGGGTGGCCGAAGCGGCGGGCGGGGGAGTTATTTTTTTGCCTTTTTTGGGCTGCCGCCCAAAAAGGGCTTAAATCTTGCTCCCCGCCCCATTGAGTGGCGGGGCCGGGGGTGGGGTGAAATCTCCGAAAATTTGACCGACACCCCAGCAACCCTGCCTGGACCGGCGCGAGCACGGCTCAGCGCTTAAGCAGCGGCAGGTAAGTGTAGCGGAATGGCCCAGGGTTGTCCATTTTAAACAGAGTCACCCGGTTGTCGTAAGGCCGGCCAACCACCAGTTGATGATTAAAACTGTCATACGCGAAGGTCAGATAAGCACCCCTGTTGGCAGTTGTGCCCAGCACGCTGTTGTTGAGCGTAACCACGCCCGAGCAGCCCGTCGTCCCCACTGCACCATGTCACCGCCCCGACATCGTTCACCGCGCCATTGCTCCAATTAGGACTGCTCACCACATAGCTGCTGTTAGGCAGCACCATCATACCAAGGCCGACTCCATCATTCCCGGTGCTGCCGGTGAGGGTACTGATCAAAGCGCCAGTACGGCCATTGTAGAGATAGACTGCGCCAATCCTGAGGTTTTCACCTTCGGAATATTCAGTGTCGCTGACCACGATATTACCGTTCGGGAGCGTTCTTACGGACTGACCAAACTGACCGCTGCCAGCCGGACCGATGAGATCCGTCTGCGTGGAGGCAAACGTAGTGGAAGCCGGCAGCGTGCCCAACAGCAGTCCGACCAGCACAACCAACGTCAATGCCTGCCGGATGAAACGGTTCATGAATGGGTTATAGCTCTGCATACTTAATTTCCTGATGGGTTTCTTGCAAAATAGAAAGCGATTGGCAATTGAGCTTCCGTGAGTTCGGTGGTCGCTTTGGCTGCGATAAGTGACCCTCCCCCCATACCCGCTTACCCCGTAACATCCGGGGCGCACCCGCAGGGGTGGGGGAGAAAACCAGGAGATTTTGCAGCGTTTCGCTGCAAAATCTCCTGGTTTTCTCCCCTCCTCATTTTCGCGCTTCGCCGACGCTTCGGCGCCCTGACGAGGGCTGTCCACGCAGTGGGGCAGTCTGGGAACCCGCTGCGGGTGCCCGCAGGGGCAGGTGGGCTGCGGGTGGGGCGTTGAGAAGTGTAACCCGAGCTCCACGAAAAAATGAACCGTCCCCGCTACCGCCGAAAAACGGCTAAAATCTTTTCCCACCCCTCAAACCAACGCGACGTCTGGCCTTAGGGGGTTACGTCGATCTTGACTTCCTTGGCATCCGAGCTGGAAGCGGCGGGGGGAACGCCGTCCACCTTCTCCACCACAATCGTCAGGTTCGCCGCCAGGGCCGCGATGGCGCCCAGCGCCGCCCAAACCGGCAGCACAATGGCGCCCACCACGCCCAGCGTCATGGGGATCTCGATCAGTACTTCGCCCTTGTCGTTCTTAATGATCAGGCGGCGAATGTTGCCTTCGCGCAGCAGTTCTTTCACCTTGGTGACCAATGCATCGCCATTGATGCGAAATTCTTCGGATTTTACTTCTGGGGTCATGGCATAATCTCCTTTTCTAAATTGTAATGCAAACAATCGATTTTGAGTCCTGAAATTGGCCGCTCATCCGGCCTCGAAGCTCACTGCGGAAAACGCCGGCGCACCGGCGTGCGCTGCCAATCGGAGCGGTTGAGCACGCCGCCATCCAGTTGGTTGGGGTCGTGCCATCCTGATCCGAGTAAAACACATCCCCGTTGGGGTTAACCCAGCGGCAATTCCACTGGTTCGAGCCCAAATCCGGCTGCCCGGTGATCGGGTTGAGGTATTCTTCCTGGTTGGTTATCGTCAAGTAGTGGTCGTTGCGAATCTCGGCCTGGGTGCGGCTGCGGTGCTCCGCGATTTCACGGTCCACTTGCTGCAGGTAGCGCTGCGTCTCCAGCGCTTTTTGCGCGCGGTACTGTTCGGCCTGCTGCGCCTGCCGGAATGAGTTCGTCAGAATGCCCTGGCGCTGTTGTTCCTGCTGCAGCCAGGCCGGGTTGATCTCGACCGAGCGGTAAACACTGGTGAGCAGCGAAAACCAGGGCGCAAACTCGCCCGCCGGCGCGCGCATGGAGTGTGTCTCTTTGTTGCACCACATCCCCGCCGCCAGTTGGCCGGCATTTTCAATCGCGGTGGCGGCCCACTCCTGGTAGGTCTGCCCATCTTCCTGATAGGTGCAGGTAATTGCCGCGGCATCGTACTGGAAGGGTACGCCGTTCTGCCGGGCCATCAGCAGATATTTCTGTGCCAGTTCCGGGGCGGGCTGCTGCTGCACCACCTGGGCGGCCTGGGCGCGCGGGTGGGCCCAGGGGAACATGATCTGCGCCAGAAACTGCGCCGGCGGCTGCAGCGGCCACACCCGCATGCCGCTGTAATTGCTGCCGGGCGGGAACATGCCATCAGCCAGCGCGGGTCGCAAAATTTGATCTCCGGGCACCAGCGCACCTGCACACTGCCCGCCGCGTCCAATTGCACCGAAAAATCGACCTTGGCTTCAATGTTTTGTGCGGATACCCGCTCCACCATCAAATTGCCGCGCACAATTCCCCCCGCCGTCTGCCAGCCCCCCGGCACCAGCACGCTGAAGGCTCCTTCGCTGCGCTCCTGCACGCGCCGCAAGATCATTTTGCCCGGAACAGCCATTTTTCCTCCATCCCTCAACCCCATAAAAAGTATACGGCAGGTTGGCAGGTGCGTCAACCAGAAAATGCAGGCACATAGGACTATAATTCTGGAGCGATGCATGCATCTTTTGCTGAACCTGCGCGTATATCTTCTTAGAAACGGAGATTAAACCCATGACTGACCAAAATTCTTTTCCCAATCCTGGTTTTTCCCAGAACACCCCGCCTGAGTCGAAGGAAAATTCGATCCAGCGCTGGATTCCTGGCGTCGTTCTGATTGTGCTGGGGGGCATTTTTCTATTGGGCAACTTCACCCGTTTTTCGTTCCACAACTGGTGGGCCCTGTTTATTCTGATTCCGGCCGCGGGCGCCTTTGCCCGCGCCTACGATCGCTACAAACAGTCTGGCACGCTGGACGGCCAGGTGCGCCAGGCGCTCTTGGTCGGCGCCATCCTTACCGGCATTGTGGTGATATTCCTGTTTAATCTCAGTTGGAGCCTGTTTGGCCCGGCGATCCTGATCCTGATCGGTCTCTCGCTGCTCAGCCGCGAGTGGCTGAGCAAATAACCCGGCGTTTGCCGGTTCTGGTTCCACCCTCACCCCACCCATAAAACGAGCCGGCATTCGCAGGCTCGTTTTATGGGTGAAATGCAGTTCCCTACTTCTTCTCAAACTTAATCTCCGGATAAGCCGGCGCAGCGCCTGCCAGCAGCTGCGAGGCCTGCCCACGCAGGGTCTGGTCAAAAAAGGCCACGGTATACGCGTTGACCATCTTCAAAGCACGCGGCCCATCGATCGGGCCTTTAATACCTAGCACCGACCCCAGTGGGGTAAGCAGTGAAACGTCGGAAAAATCAAAATGTTTGCTCCCGGCAATCGTCAGTCGCCACACCGGCGAACGGCTGTTGTCGTACAACGCCGGTGTCAGGCTGGCGTTGGGTCCGTTGGGCCACTTTTCGCTCTGAAAAAAGAAGAACGGCATCTTCAGCCCGGTCTGGGGTAAGCTGTGATCATAAGGCACCATCCAGGCATCCATCGCAAAGCCGGCCTTACAGCGTGGGTCCGTGGCGCAAGCTTCCACCGCCGCCCCGCCGCCGGTGGAGTGGCCCAGGTAACCCACCTGGGTCAGGTCCAGGCGGTCCTTGAACGGCCCCGTCAGGCTGCCGGCATTCAGCTTTTCGGCCTGGTCGACCACAAAACGCAGATCGCCGGCCCAGGCCTGCCCCACCATCTGCGCGGAGCGGTCGTATTCCGCGTCCGAAACGCCTTTGGGAAGCAGTTCCGGCCGGTTTAAAACCACGGTGCCGTCACCAAAAGTGGTCACCGCCGCGCCGTAAGTGTGATCGGGTGCGAATACCACATAGCCGTGGCTGGCTAATTCTTCCATCTGGTAGGTGTTCTGCACGCGAATCCCCTTCCAGCCGTGTGAGAAAACCAGCACCGGAAAGCGCGCCGCGCCGCTCGCCGGGATCAGCGGCGCATCCGGATAGGAATGGGTGTGGATCAGGCTGAGATGCCCCAGCACAAAGGCCGGGATGCCCACCGCTTTGGCCACCGCCGGGCCGCTGATCGCCAGGTCGCTCAGGAAAGGCGCCTGCTGGGCGCCCGCTGCCGGAACCGCCGGATACCACACCTGGACCAGCAGGCGGCGCTTTCCGGCTGGGCCGGCAACCGGACCTTCGACACCCTGGCGAGGGTTTAGCGTTTCGGCGCGGTTCTCATCCACCCACTCATAGGTGCGTGTGCCCACCGCGTAAGGGCCGCCAGGCAGCGGCACGTTGGGCACCGGGAAGGCAATTCCCGGCAGGCTGAACAGCAGCAGCGCCAGCAGCCCGGCGATCGTCCAACCGGGGCGCGCTCCACCCGTTGCGCGCCAGGCCGTCAGGCCGGCAATGCATAGAATTACCGTCAGGGCGTACAGCGGCAGCATCTGCCAGCGCGGCTGTTCGCCAAAGATCTGCACCAGCATCACCGCCAGGCCCGCCAGCGGCAGCAGCGCCGCCTGGCGCGGCAGCGCCGGAAAAAACGACGAAAGCAGCACCACCAGGTCCACCACGATCAATAGAATTTCAAAAAAGCGCATGTGCTTATCCCGCCTTGTTAAACTGAGTCTCGTACAGGTGCGCGTACAGCCCGCCCAGCGCCTGCAGTTCGGCATGCGTGCCGCGCTCCACAATCCGCCCGCGGTCGAGCACCAGAATCAGGTCCGCGGCCAGGATGGTGCTCAGGCGGTGGGCAATCACAATGCTGGTGCGATCCGCCATCACGCGCTTGAGCGCTTCCTGGATCAGCGCCTCGGATTCGCTGTCGAGGTGGCTGGTGGCTTCATCCAGCACCAGAATGCGCGGATCTTTGAGGATCACGCGCGCCAGGGCAATGCGCTGCTTTTCACCACCGCTCAGGCGGTAGCCGCGCTCGCCCACGATGGTGTCGTAGCTGTTTGGCAAGCCCATGATGAAATGGTGAATGTTGGCCGCCAGCGCGGCGGCTTCCAACTCGGCCTGGGTGGCATCCAAGCGGGCATACACCAGGTTGGTGCGGATGGTGTCGTGGAACAGATGGGTTTCCTGGGTGACCATGCCGATCTGGGCGGCGAGCGAATCGAGGGTCAGGTCGCGCAGGTCGCGGCCATCCAGCCGCACGCAGCCGGAAATGGGGTCGTACAGGCGCGGGATCAGGTAGGTCAGGGTGGTTTTGCCCGCGCCGGATGGCCCCACCAGCGCCACCAACTGCCCCGGCCGCACACTAAAGCTGATCTCTTCCAGGGCATCTTCGCGCGCCTGCGAAACCGCCGCGCTTTGCGGCGGGTCGCCTTCTCCGACCGCCGCCGGGGTCTGCCCGTTCGTGCCGCGGGTGGCGGGTGTGCTGACCGAAAGCGAGGTCTTCACGCTGTCCATGCCGTGGCGGCGCACTTCGCTCAGTTGAACTTCCTCCGTGTCATAGCGGAAGCAGACATTTTCAAAGGCCAGTTCGCCGCGCGCGGCCTGCAGCCGCACCGCATTGGGCTTTTCTGCGATGCCTTCGGGCAAGTCGATCACCTCAAACACGCGCTCAAAGCTCACCACCGAGGTGGCAAACTCCACCGGGGCATTCACCAGGTTCTGCAGCGCGCCGTACAGGTTGCCCAGGTACGAACCAAAGGCCACAATGGTGCCCACCGTGAAGGCCTGCTGGATGACCAGATAACCGCCCACCCCATACACCAGCGCGGTGCCCACCGAGCTGACCAGCCCGATGATCACAAAAAAAGCCGTACCCACCAGGGTGCGCTGCACCCCCAGGTCGCGCACCTGCCCGGCGCGCTGGCGGAATCGCTCCACCTCGCTGTCACGCCGCCCAAAGAGCTTCACCAGCAGCGCGCCGCTGATATTGAGCGTTTCATTCATCGTGGCATTCATTTGGGCGTTGGCGTCCATTTGCGCCCGCGCAATATCGCGCAGCCGGTCTCCCAGGCGCCGCGCCGCCAGAATAAACAGCGGCAGAATGATCGCCGCCAGCAGGGTGAGATGCCACTCCAGCGAGAGCATCACCGTGAGCACCGCGACGGCCTGAATTGAGTTGGTGATGATGCTGACGGTGGTGTTGGTGATGGCGTTTTGCGCGCCCACCACATCGTTATTCAGCCGGCTCATCAACTCGCCCACCTTGGTGTGGGTGAAAAAGCGCAGCGACATGCGCTGCAGGCGGGCATACAGCGCCACGCGCAGGTCGTAAATCACCCCTTCGCCCACCTGCGAGCTCAACCGGCGCTGCACCACGCCGATGCCGCCATTCGCCGCCGGAATGGCCAGCAGCGCCAGCGCCAGCAGCACCAGGCGTCCGACATCACCCGCGGGGATGGTGCGGTCGATCAGGTCCCGTAAAATGAGCGGCGTGAGCAGCGAAAACCCGGTCGTTGCCAGAATCAGCACCAGAATTGCCACCAGTCGCCCGGTGTAGGCCCGCCCGTACGTCAGCACGCGCCGCAGCAAGGCCCAGGTGACCTTGGGCTTCTGCTCGCTCGCGTTCATAAATCCAAACCATCCACCACCACCATGCATACCCATGTTACCCTCAAAATCGGGGTGCGAAGCGCTACCCCTAACCCCCCCCGAAGCGAAGGGAATAAGATTTTTCGCCCTTTTTGGTCGGCAAGCCGACCAAAAAGGGCATAAAAATGACTCCCCCGCCCGCTAACGCTTGAGAGCAGGGAGAAATGACCACCCCAGCGTGTGGTAGCGCATGCTTCACTGCGCTACCACACGCCCCTTCTTCACCACCGTCTGCACCAGGTTGGCGCCAAAACGATAACCCAACTGGCGGTAGTCATCCACCCCCAGCACGATCAAGTCTGCCTGTTTGCCGATCTCCAGCGAGCCAATCCGATCGGCTCGCCCAATCGCCGCCGCGGCATTAATCGTGGCGGCGGCGATGGCCTGCGCGGGGGTCAGTCGCAGATAGCGGCAGGCCAGCGCAATCACAAACTGCATGCTTTCGCACCAGGCAGTGCCCGGGTTCAGGTCACTGGCAATCGCCAGCAGCCCCCCGGCCTGCAAAATTTCGCGGGCCGGGGTGTAGTGCGGCTCGGCCAGGCCAAAGGGCGTGCAGGGCAGCGCCACCGCCACTGTATTTGAACCAGCCAGGGCGGCGAGTTCGGCAGGTGAGGTTTTTACCAGGTGATCCGCCGAAACGGCGCCCAGTTCCGCCGCCAGCCCGGCCCCGCCCAGGTTGTCAAACTCATCCGCGTGTATTTTTAACGGAAAACCCAGTGCGCGCGCCGTGGTGAGAATCTGGCGCGACTGTGCCAGCGAAAAGGCTCCCGTCTCGCAGAACACATCCACAAAGGGCAGCGGGCGCTGTGCGGCGTGTTGCTGCCACCAGCGGCGCACCTCTGGCAGCATGGCGCGGCACACCAGGTCGGTGTAGCCCTGCGCATCCTCTTCATATTCAGGCGCCACGGCATGCGCCCCCAGGAAGGTCGGCGCCAGTTCCAGCGGGCCCTCTTCATCCAGCAGCAGTACCGCCGCCAGTTGAATCAATTCGGATTCGGTGGTCAGGCCATAGCCCGTCTTGGCTTCGGCGGTGGTGGTGCCGTGGCGCAGCATCACCGCGGCGCGCGCCTGGGCCTGGGCCACCAGCTCTGCCAGGCCGGCCTGGCGCGACGCGCGCACGCTGGAAAGGATGCCGCCGCCCGCCGCCAGAATCTCCAGGTAGGTTTTACCTTCCAGGCGCAGTTCAAACTCAGCCGCGCGGTCCCCGGCAAAGATCAGATGAGTGTGCGGGTCCACAAAACCCGGCAGTACCACCTTTCCGGCGGCATCCAGCGCCGGCTCATGCGCATACGCGGCGCGCAGTTCGCGGCTGCTGCCCAGCGCGGCGATCTGCCCCTCGCGCACCAAAACGGCGCCATCCGAAATAATCCCCAGGCGGCCCAAATCCGCGCCGCGCTGCGGCCCACCCGCCAGGGTGAGCAGTTGAGAAGCAGAGTGAATAAGCATGCCAAAATTATAACGCAATGCCCCGCCCGGCGATACACGCCGTCGAGGCATACGTGCTTTTTAATCCTGGAAAACCCCACCCCCACCTGCCCCTGCGGGCGCCCGCTGAAGGTTTAGAGACGCTTTGCGTCGCCCTTCGGGGGCATGGCGGGGCAGGGGTCGGAGGTGGGGTAACGTGAACGCACCCTCGAGGCACAGGTTGTTCTTCTCGGTCTCCGTGGTTAAATTATCTTATCTTCAAATACAGCCAGAACGCGATGCGCGCGCCGAGTGTGATCGAGAGCAGCACCAACAGCGCGAAAAACAACTGAATCAGCAGCGATTCGGAGGTAAACACCGGCGAATCGGGATGGAGCACATTGGTCACCGCGCCCAGGGCCACCCACAGCGCCACACCGTAGACCAGGCTGCCCAGGCACACCAGGTCTGGCTGGTCGATAAAATAAAAACCGGCGTGCAGCAGCAGCCCCACAATCCCTAAAGACAGCGGCACGCGAAAACGCGGCTCATCCAAAAACAGGCCGCCCCAATTGATCTGCATCACCAGCAGCGACATGGGCAGGTAGGTGGCCCAGAAAAACAGGCCGGTGCGGCCCAGCGCCAGGCTCGCCGCCGGCAGGTGCGCGGCCCAGGCGGGCCGGCCCCAGCGGCGCAGCACCCATCCGCCCAAACCAACCAGGGCGGCGGCCCCAAAGGCCACCTTGCCCGCCCACACCCACGCGCCGTGAAAATAGACCAGGCGGATATTCGCGCCCAGTGTCTTTTCTAACGGCACAAGGGCCGTCACCAGGCCAATCAGAGCCATATTCAGCACGAAAAACCAGGGTTGCAGGAAAAATTTTCGCAGCATAAGGGGGTATTATACGCCGAATAATCTGAATATTTAAATCAAAAAGAAGGAGCAGCCAGCGCTCCTTCTTTTTGGATTGCGGTGAGAATCAATCCGCATTTTCGGTAATTTTCAGAAAATCCCCGGAATCCGCGTCCTGAAAACAGCCGTCTCCCCAATCAATCCCAATCACCCCATTGTGCAGGACCAGAACCCATTGCCGAAGAATCGCTTTTCCAGCAGGCCTTCTGGTTTCCCTCCTGAACGGTCGCGCGAGTACAACCTGCCTTAAGCAGGTATCGGTAACGGTTGTTTCGAGCTTTCCAACTGTTGCAGCACCTCAAGGAAGGTGGTGCGGCGCAGTCTGTCCACCAGTTCGCCCTGCGTGCCGCACCAGATGGCGCGCAACGGGCAGTTCTCGCCAAAGGGGCAGGTGTCGGGCGATTGGCTGCATTCGTTCAATGAAATCGGCCCATCGATCGCTTCCACCACTTCGAGGATGGAAATCGCTTCGGGCGAACGTGCCATCGAGACCCCACCGCGCGCGCCGCGCGAAGTGTGAATCAACCCGGCAATCGACAACTGCGAGATAATCTTGGCCAGGAATGATGGCGGAATTTTCTGCACCTCGGCGATATGGCTGGTAGCAGCGCGTTGATTTGGCTCTAGCTGAGCGAGAAATAACATTGCCCGTAAGGCATAATCCGCCTGTCTTGTGATTTGCATGCTTCCCTTCCCCAATCTTATTACGGAATACAGGTAAGATTTGTCCTGTTATTAATATTTTATCTCGAAAGAGAAATATCACAAGTGACAGAGATCATCCTAAATACTTGACATTACTCTAACAAATCACATCTAAGTTATAATTTTATTTATGACCTCCTTTCATTTCCATCTTCCCCTGCAAATTCGCTACGGCGACCTGGACCCGCAGTGGCACGTCAACAACGCGCACACCCTCATGTTGATCGAGCAAGGCCGGTTGGCCTACCTGGTAAAATTAGGCCTGTTTGACGGAAAAGATTTTTTCAACCTGGGCCTGATTGTGGCCGATGTGCATGTCAGCTACCTGGCGCCGATTCTGCTGGAGCAAAACGTACAGATCGGCGTGCGCGTGGCCCGCCTGGGCAATAAAAGCCTGACGTTTGAATATTTAATTGATGAGCGCGACACCGGCCAGGCCCTGGCGACAGCCGAGACGGTGATGGTATCCTATGATTATCACGGCCACCACAGCCGGGTGCTGCCCGCCGACTGGCGCGCAAAGATCGCGGCATTTGAAGTGATTGAGCTATAATCAGCCCATGACTCTCCCTGCCATCCAACCCGAACAACTGCTTTCCTTCCTGGTGGGCCTGCTCAATACCCCCAGCCCCACCGGCTTTACCGAACAGGCCATCACTTATACTGCGCAGGCCCTCGCCCAACTGCCTGAGCTAGAACTGAGCCACACGCGCAAAGGCGCGCTGTTGGCCCGTTGGCCCGGCTTGCGCAGCGATGCCCCGCGCGCCCTCACCGCCCATGCCGACACATTGGGCGCCATGGTGAAAGAAATTAAAAGCAGCGGTCGCCTCAAGCTGACCAAAATCGGCGGGTTTGCCTGGAACACCGTGGAAGGTGAGGGGCTGACCGTCTTCACCGCCGCCGGAAAAACCGTGCGCGGTGCGCTGCTGCTGGTCAAAGCCTCGAGCCATGTGCATGGGGCGCAGGTCAACGACCTGAAGCGCGAAGATGATTCAATGGAAGTGCGCCTCGACGAGCGCACGCTCAGCGCGGCCGAAACACGTGCCCTGGGGATTGAGGTGGGTGACTTTGTGGCTTTTGACCCGCGCGTGGAGCTGACCAACGGCTTTGTGCGTTCGCGCCACCTGGATGATAAGGCCTGTGTCGCCTGCCTGGTCGCCGCTGCGCAGACCCTGCATCAGGCCGGGCTGACCCCGCAGCAGGATACCTACTTTTTGATCAGCAACTACGAAGAAGTCGGTCACGGCGCCGCCGCGGGCATTCCGGCCGAAGTGACCGAACTGCTGGCGGTGGATATGGCCGCGGTGGGCGATGGCCAGACTTCGGATGAGTTTCACAGCACACTCTGCGTCAAAGATTCGGGCGGCCCTTACCACCACGGTTTGAGTAACCGCCTGCGCCGTCTGGCCGAACAGCGCCAGATCGCTTACAAGGTGGATATTTACCCCTATTATGGCTCCGATGGCGAGGCTTTCTGGCGGGCCGGCGGCAATGTGGCTGTGGCTCTGATTGGCCCCGGCGTCGATGCCTCACACAATTACGAGCGCACCCACCTCGACGCCCTCCTGGCAACCACCCACTGGATCCTGGCCTACCTGCTCAGCTAAACAATGGGTCTTTGAGAATTGCCGGTAGGTATGCCACCTATAGCGGCAACGCATGCGTTGCCACTACTTGAATCTGTGCCTGATTAAAAAACTCTGTGCCTCTGTGTCTCTGTGGTTAATATTAAAATAGCCCCTCTTGCAGCGCGCGCAACGGCGCAAATGTCTGGCGGTGAATGGCGCACGCCCCCAGCGCCAGCAAAGCGGCCTGGTGCGCGGCAGTGCCGTAGCCCTTATGGCGCTCCAACCCGTATCCAGGGTACTGCTGCGCCAATTCCACCATCAGCGCATCCCGCGCCGTCTTGGCCAAAACCGAAGCCGCGGCGATGCTCAGCACCCGCGCGTCTCCCTTAATGAGCGCCTGCTGCGGCAGGGCCACCTGCGGCAGCCGCAGCGCATCCAGCAGAACATGTTGTGCGGGCGGCAGCAACTGCGCCAGGGCGCGCTGCATCGCCAGGCGCGTGGCGGGTACAATCCCCAGCGCGTCGATCTCCTCCGCCGAAGCCATGCCCACCCCCCAGGCCAGCGCCACCGCGCGAATCTGCACCGCCCACAGCGCGCGCTGGCGCGGGCTCATCTGCTTTGAATCGCGCACGCCCGCCAGGCGCTCCGGCGGGTTGAAATGCGCCGGCAAGATCACCGCGCCGGCCGCCACCGGCCCGGCCCACGCGCCCCGCCCGGCCTCATCCACCCCGGCCACCCGCTCCACCCCGGCCGCCCACAATGCCTGTTCATACCCAAGATCCGGATCAATTCTCATGAGTTGGGAAAACCTGGAAGATCTAAACACAGAGCACAGAGAAATTGAGAAAAAACAAACGCTTTCTTCTCAATGCCTCTGTGGTAAATCCCCATTCTTTAAGCTTACTTTTTGCCATACAGCCCAGAAAGGCCATTGCGCCGGATCGTCACCAGTTCCATCACCATGCGCCACGAATCGCGCAGCATACGGATCTTGCTTTCCGGATTGTAATACCACGGAATCGGCACCTCGACGATCTTGTGCCCGCGGCGGCGCGCAATAAACAGCACCTCCACGTCGAAAGTCCAGCCAGTGTTGGTCTGCAAGGGGAAAATTTCTTCGGCAATATCGCCGCGGAAGCACTTAAAACCGCACTGGGAATCTTGCAAGCCTGGCAGCGCCAGCAGGCGCACCAGCGTGTTGAACACCCGCCCGCTGAGATGCCGGTAATACGGTTCGCCAAAGCGCACCGCGCCGGGGGCCTCGCGTGAGGCGATAGCCACCTGCGAATCGGGCAGTTGGGGTGGAATGAAGCGCGTAATCTCGCTCACCGGCATCGAAAAATCGACATCGCAGAAGATGCGATACTGCCCCTGGGCCGCCAGCATGCCGGTGCGCACCGCCAGGCCTTTACCGCGCCGCTGCTCGTGGATCACCACCAGATACGGCAGCCGGGTGGCGTGTTCCTGTGCGATGGCCAGAGTGCGGTCACTGCTGCCGTTTTCCACCACCACCACTTCCACAGAAAACGATTGGCCGCGCACAAAGCCGTCGATCTCGGCCAGCGTCTTCGGCAGGCGAATTTCCTCGTTATACACGGGGAGGATAATAGAGAGGAATGGAGATTTCAAAGCAGCCGGTCCGCCAATAGAATGAACTAAAACACGGGAGCGCCGGCTAAATCATCGCGGTCCACCGCGCTGGAACCGCCGGCTACAATCGCTTCCTGGCCGCGTGAACCCGCCAGGCGCACATCGGCCACAATCGTAAAGGTACTGCCTAAAAATGCCTGGCGCATGCCCACCGCGAATTTCTTCTTTGCGCGCAATCGCTGCAGCAGTTCAGCGCGGGTCAGCAGCGTCCGGTCCGAATAGGTCGGCCCGCGGCGCTCATAGATGCGCACCCCAGACAGTTTGCCTTCCGGCGTATACCGCGCCCCTTCAATAATGCCATCATATTTTTTCTGCGCCATACCGTTCCCTTACGCCACACCTGAATAAAAGCAGCCGCCGAGGGATCTCGGCGGCTGTTTCAAGAGTCGGGGTGGGCGGACTTGAACCGCCGACCCCTGCGTCCCAAACGCAGTGCGCTGCCAACTGCGCTACACCCCGGCTAATAGAGTATATCTCAAATGCGTGAGAACCGTCAAGGAGGTTTCGTCTCAATCGAATCGTCGTATGGGGAATCTGCCGGGATAAGCTCGGATTTCGCGTCAAAAGCAATGGATTGGATATAATTGTATAAATGCCTCCTCTGCAAAAAAATGATTGGACAAAGTAGGGAAAAGATTAATATAGTGGAGGTGAAGGATTTTTACTCCAGTTCGAAGGTCGCAGCATGTTCAGAAAGAATAATCGCCATCTGCAGCCGGCATTGATCAGTAATGTGAACGATTTGCCAGAAAAGCACCCCAGCGCCTGGAAATGCTGAATGGTTGCATGTTTTCAAAACTGTTGATATTGGGGACGTACTTTATCGTATGGTTTTTGATATACAAAAGTGGGAAGGAATTACAGGAAGCCAACTTAACGGGTTGGATGATTCAAAGAGATTGACCACACTTCCGTCTGTTTACAATGTTATGGCGATGAAAGCAAGACCTTAGACCGCAAGGCTATTTAATTCAAAGACCGTTCTGGCACCCACCTAACTGAATGCATACCATAATTACTAATATAACGTGAATTCGGGTTAGGCGGACAAGGCGACAAACTTGCCAAACCCCAAAGATGGTTTCTTTGGACGGCGGCAATAGGCAATCAAGCCGCACAGCACATTGACAACAAAATTGAAGGGACTCCGATGGCGTGAGTAGAGCATTGAGCAATTCTCCCTGATCATTGACCACCAGGTGCAGTTTGAAGCCAAAAAAACCAGCCAGTGGAAGTGTGGCCACGTTTGGCCAAGCCGGCAAAGACCTTGTTTTGATGGATGCGGGCATTGTGGCACACCGCCAGGGCGGTCGAATCGATGAAAGAAATTCCCGTGCAGTGTCCAAATCCCCGTTCCCGTAAATAAACGGCTAATGGGATCATCGCAGAAGAAGTAAATTCGACAAAGCGGTTGTAGCTGACTAAACCAGGAAACTCGGAGCGCCAATGAGGCAAAACATGCTCACAATAGTAAGCTTTGAAATCACGGTAATGCGATTGATGAAAGGCAATCAGGATGGTCATGATCTCACTTAGACACAAAGAGCGTGGTCGGCGGCGGTGAACTAAACCGCTGGAAAGCTGTAGTTGCTGCCATTTCGGGAGAAAACCTTTGCAAAAATCATCGACATCACAGAACAACTCGAGTAAACTGTCCATTGAGGGCCTCCAGAGATTTCAACTGTTGTTGTGGTGACAAAAGTTTACTCCCTTTTGGAGACCCTTTCCTTATCCCAAACTCCCGTTAAATTAGTTGAAAGCCTTGCTATGAGCAAAAACATCATCATAACCTCCGCCAAAACAGAAGAATTAAGTGCAGACAGTCGCGCCGCGATTATCGAACTGTGCATCGCGGCGCACCAAGAAAACGATTTTCGGAACCTTTTTACCTACGTACCCGCGGGTGGGTGGCATTTTCTCGCAACCCTGAATGGCCAGTTGGTGAGCCACGCGATGGCTGCAGCCGGAAGGTCTGCCCCTGTTGAAGACAGCGTATGTGGATGCTGTGTCGACTCTGCCGGAGGTCCAGGGACAGGGATATGGGAGCGACGTCATGCGTCGGCTCGCGCGCGATATTGATGGCACATATGTCATTGCATGCCTGGAAACGGAACGCGAGAAATTCTACGAGCGCCAGGGCTGGGAAACCTGGCGCGGTCCGTTAGCGGGGAGAAGCGAGCTTGGGTTGACCCCAACCCCTGACCAACGGGGGATCATGATCCTGCGTCTGTCGCAAACGCCAGTGCTGGATCTGGACGCGGTGCTAACAATCGAATGTCAGGCGGGCAGAATCTGGTAGCGGAGCACCTTATCCCGAATTCACGTAATATAATAATCCTGTTCCACCCTCCACTGCATCTTTCCACAGCTTGTAAATCCCCGCTGCACCCTCCATACTTAAAATCAGCTCACATTGAATTTAAACTAAACAATCTTTCTCTTCTCAGTGGCGGCTGCCGTTCCCTGGCACCAGCGCCCAAGGCAGGTGTCGACCACCCGTAGGGGGGCTTCGTCTGATCTGAAAATAACCTGTGCATCTGCGTCTAGTGGTTAAATTTTTCAACCTTTAGGGTGAATTTGTTTCATAGTAACTCTATGGTAAAACCCCAAAATATCTCACCCACCTCTATTCCTTTTCACGATCGGAGCCTGGCCATGCCCTCTAACCTGTTTCAGCCGCCCACCGCGGCGCGCCCCGGCGCCCCCCTCGGCAACACCAACGCCCTCAAACACGGCTTCTACTCCCGCGCCTTCCGCACCGCCGAACAGACCGACATTGCCGCGATTTCCGCCACCGCCTCCCTCGAAAACGAAATCCAACTCATGCGCGTCTTCATTCTCCGTATCGCCCAGCAAGAAACCGATAATCTCTCCTTCACCGAATCCCTTGCCCTCCTCACCGTCCTCTCCCGCGCGTCATTATCCCTCAGCTCCCTTCTCCGCACCCAGCGCGCCAGCACTGTCAAAAACTTCCACACCGAGCTCCAGGAACTCTTTGCCTCGGGCCGCCTCGCATATGCCCGAGCCGACGCCCTCATCGCCAAACTGCAAGCTGCTACGCCAACCACTCACGCCCCGACCTCAGCTGCGCCAATCGAAGAAACCGATCATGCCGACTGCCGCCCCCCCATCGACTGTCTCACTTGTCCCGAAATCGCCACGTGCCCCCAGGCTACCCCCGAAATTCGTGACCTTATCCTGGCTCTATTTTCACAATCTGCCCAGCCCGATTCATCACAACCCACCCCACCTCAATCCACCCCGCCGCTGCCGCCTCGGCCACCCACTGAGATACCCCCCCCGTGGAGGTGCCGCTGCCCACTGAGATGCCGCTGCCCGATGTAGAGTCTCCCCTCCTCGCTCCCGCTTCGGGTGCTCGAAGGGGCATGGGGTCGGGGAAGGGGTTTCTTTCAGCCCCACCCACCGCCTCCATAATTGTTTCGAATTGTTCCTCAAAATCAATTCTTCTCGCCGCTGCCGCCACCGAACCGGGTGCGGCTCCATCGCAAAGGGTCGGCTGCAGTCGCTTCTCATACCGCACCATCAATAAAATAACCACAGCTGCGGTCAAAAACCGACCGCACCTACATGCTTTAACTCCGTCACCTCCGTGGTTAAAATTAAAAAAAGCCGCTCGCACTCCTAAAACCCCACCAAATGCCCTTTCTTCTCTATGACTGTGGTAAAGTCCCAAAATGGCCTTTCTCTCCCCCTTGTCCACCCTTTACAAACCTTGTACAACTCCTCGATTTGATAGCTTTTGCCAGTAAACTACGAGTATAACCAAATGGTTGTGTGGCAGAATAGGGATGTGGAGGAAGCATGAGCGCGAACCCCGCTGAACATGTGCGGTTTTACAATTTGACCCTGCCCGAGCGCCTGGCGCAGGTGGCCGAAAAGGCCGGCCTGACCCCCGAAGAAATCGCCGCCCTCAGCGGCGCCGGCGGCCTCGGCCCGGAACAGGCCGATCACATGATTGAAAACGTGGTCGGCGTCTACAGCCTGCCGCTGGGAATTGCCCAAAATTTTTTGGTCAACGGGCGCGAGGTACTGGTGCCGATGGTAATTGAAGAGCCCTCGGTGGTCGCCGGCGCTTCCTTCATGGCGCGTCTGGCCCGCCCCGCCGGCGGCTTCTTTACCAGCGCCGACCCGCCCGAAATGATTGGCCAAATGCAGGTGCTGGACGTGGCGGACGTGTACGAGGCCCGCCTTCGTCTGCTGGAAAACAAAGCCGCGCTGCTGGCCGAAACCGCCGAAGTGGACCCGGTGCTTAAAAAACTGGGCGGCGGCCCGCGCGACCTGCAAGTGCGCATCCTTTCCGAATCGGCCATCGGCGCCTTTCTGGTGGTCCACCTGATTTATGACGTGCGCGACGCCATGGGTGCCAATGCCGTCAACACCGCCCTCGAACGCCTGGCCCCGCGCATTGCCGAGATCACCCGCGGGAGGGTGCTGCTGCGCATTCTCTCCAACCTGGCCGACCAGCGCCTGGTGCGCGCCCGCGCCACCTTTTTGATCAACGATTTGGGTTTTGAAAATTTTGCCCCCACTGCCGTGCGTGACAACATTATTGCCGCCTGGGCCTTTGCCGCGGCAGACCCTTACCGGGCGGCGACGCATAACAAAGGCATTATGAACGGGGTAGATGCGGTGGTACTGGCCACCGGCAACGACTGGCGCGCCGTGGAAGCCGGGGCGCATGCCTATGCCGCGCGCAGCGGGCGCTACACCAGCCTCTCCACCTGGGGCCAGGATGCCGCGGGCAACCTGGTGGGCACGCTGGAAATGCCCATGGCCACCGGCATTGTGGGTGGGGCCACCCGCGTGCATCCTGGCGCGCGCGCCGCGCTCAAGCTGATGGGCGTCACCACCGCCGGCGAGCTGGCGCAGATCATCGCCGCGGTGGGCCTGGCGCAGAACCTGGCGGCCCTGCGCGCGCTGGCCACCGAAGGCATTCAGCGCGGCCACATGGGCCTGCATGCCCGCCAGGTGGCCATTGCTGCCGGCGCCCAGGGCGACGAGATCAACCGCGTGGCCGAACGCATGGTGGCCGACAAAACCGTGCGCAGCGACCGTGCCGAGGCCATCCTCAAGGAAATCCGGGGAATTTAACCACGGATATACCGAGATATTTACCACAGAGACACAGAGGCACAGAGGGTAGAACAAAAATGGAAGTAAATAATTCGAGGTTGCACAGTTTTGATATTCAGGCTTATCCAGAAAAAGCTCTGACAGAAAAAATTATTGGAGCAGCCATCGAAGTTCATAAGCAGATTGGACCCGGTTTATTGGAATCAGCGTATCAGGCGTGCCTTGCCAGAGAATTAGTGTTGGCTGGAATAAATTTTGAACAAGAAAAGTCGATCCCGCTGGAATACAAAGGGGTATCGGTAGACTGTGGTTACCGCCTGGATTTTTTAGTGGAAAACAAAGTGATTGTTGAACTAAAGACTGTGGATGAATTGAATAGCATCCATAAAGCACAACTTCTGACCTACTTAAAGCTAATTCACTATAAAGTAGGACTTCTGATCAATTTTAATATCCCCTTGTTAAAAGACGGCATTAAACGATTAATTCTATGAATTCTATGAACTCACTAAATTCTCTGACCTTTCTTAATCCTCTGAACTTTTTTAACTCTCTGAATTTTTTGAATTCTCTGTGCCTCTGTGCCTCTGTGGTTAATATTCCTTAGGAGTCCGAAATGACGAACCAACCTACCCATGATCACTCCCCGCTCATACCCGCCCGCCCGGTGGGCATCATTGGCTACGGCGCCTACGTCCCGCGCTACCGCCTGCCCGCCAGCGAAGTAGCCCGGGCCTGGGCCGGCGGAAAAGCCGCCCTGCCGATTAAAGAAAAAGCCGTCGCCGGCCTGGATGAAGACGTCATCACCATGTCCATCGAAGCCGCGCGCAACGCCCTCAAACGCGCCGATATTGCCCCCGGGCTGCTGCGCGCCGTGTGGGTCGGCTCAGAATCGCACCCCTATGCCGTCAAACCCAGCGGCACCGTGGTGGCCGAAGCCATCGGCGCCGGGCCATTGATCCAGGCCGGCGATTGGGAATTTGCCTGTAAGGCCGGCACCGAAGCCGTGGTGGCAGCCATGGGCCTGGTCGGCTCGGGCATGGCCCGTTATGCCCTGGCTATTGGCATGGATACCGCCCAGGGCCGCCCCGGCGACGCCCTGGAATACACCGCCGCATCCGGCGGTGCGGCGTTTGTCATCGGCCCGGCGGAAGAGGCCCTGGCCGTGATCGATGCCTCGCTCTCCTACGTCAGCGACACCCCCGATTTCTGGCGGCGAGCCGAGGCCAAGTACCCCGAGCACGGGCAGCGCTTCACTGGCGACCCGGCCTACTTCAAGCACATCACCGAAGCCGGCAGCCGCCTGATGAAAGCCATGCAGCTGACCCCCTCAGACTTCACCTATGCCGTATTCCACCAGCCCAATGCCAAATTTCCCCAGCGCGCTGCCGCCATGCTGGGTTTCAGCGACGAGCAAATCAAGCCCGGCCTGCTCTGCCCGGTCATCGGCAACACCTATGCCGGGGCCTCGCTGGTGGGCCTTTCGGCGGTGCTGGATATAGCCAAACCCGGCGACCGCATTCTGATGGTTTCGTTTGGCTCAGGGGCCGGTTCCGACGCCTTTGTGATCACGGTCACCGCCGCGATTGATCAACGGCGCGCCAAAGCCCTGTTAACCCAGGATTACATCGCGCGCCGCACCCCCATCGATTACGCCACCTACACCCGCTACCGCGGCAAGATCAACCTGGGTTGAGAGGCATTCTTATGAGCGAAGTGGTTATTGCCGGAATTGGCCAACTGCCGGTGGGCGAGCACTGGAGTCTTTCCCTGCGCACCCTGGCGTCACGCGTCATCCGCGCGGCCCTCAAAGACGCGGGCGGGCTGCGCCCACAGGCCCTGTATATAGGCAACTACCTGGCCCCCATGGTTTCACACCAGTCTAACCTGGGGCCGCTGCTGGCCGATGAAAGCGGGCTGGCTGGGATTGAAGCCTATACCATGGAAGCTGCCGGGGCCTCGGGCAGCGCGGCCTTCCACCAGGCCGTGCTGGCCATTCAGTCGGGCTATATGGATGTGGTGGTAGTGGTGGGCGTGGAAAAATATAACGACATGGTCGGCCCCGAGCTGGAAGCCGCCGTGGCGCAATCCACCGATTACGATTACGAAGCCGTCAATGGGCTCATCCCCATGGGCCAGGCTGCCCTGCTGATGCGCCGCTATCTGCACGAAACCGGGGCCCCGCGCACCGCCCTGGGCGAATTTTCCGTGCTGGCGCACGCCAACGCAGTCAACAATCCCAACGCCGCATTCCGCAAGGCCATCAGCCCCGAAAGCTACGCCCGCGCCGAAATGTTCGCCGAGCCGCTCAACCTGCTGGATATGGCCCCCTACCTGGATGGCGCCGCGGCCATCGTGCTGGCGCGCCGTGAAGCCCTGCCGGCCGATTTTGCCCATCCCATCGTGCGTGTAAGCGGCAGCAGCCTGGTGGTGGATGCCCTGGCGCTGCACGACCGCCCCAACCCGCTGCGCTTTCAATCGGCGGCCTTCTCAGTCGAGCGCGCCTGCGGGCAGGCCGGTATTTTGCCCGGCGATGTAGATTTTTTTGAGCTGTGCGACGCCTTCTCCATCTTTGCCGCGCTCAGCCTGGAAGCCGCCGGGTTTGCCCGCCCGGGCGAGGCCTGGCGCATGGCGCAGGAAGGCAGTTTTGGCCTGAAGGGCAAGCTGCCCATCAGCACCCTGGGCGGGCTCAAAGCGCGCGGCAACCCGCTGGGCGCCACCGGCGTCTACCAGTTAGTCGAAGCCACGCTGCAGTTGCGCGGGCAGGCCGGCCCCAACCAGTTGCCCAACCCGCGCCGCGCCCTGGTGCAGTCGCTGGGCGGCCCCGCCTCCACCGCCGTCACCCAGGTGTTGGAACGTGGCAGCAATTGATGGACTTAAAAGCCGTTTTGATAGGATTTGATAGCCAGACACTTTTATAGTTAGCACCAGTTCGAAATTCTTAGGAGACCTTTTCAATGGAAATACCTCGTCATTGGAGATTAAAGAAACAACGCTATGCCCTGGTGGGCGAGGTTTGCCCGCACTGCCAGGCCAAGATCTTCCCCCCGCGCGACGTCTGCCCGGAATGCGGCGGCGAAGCCAAAACCGAATATCAGTTTAGTGGTAAGGGCGAAGTCTATTCCTTCACCGTGCTGCACGATGCCCCCGCCGGGTATGAAGCCTACACCCCTTACACCGTGGCCCTGGTCAAACTGGAAGAGGGCCCCATGATCACCGCCCAGCTCACCGACCTCGGCGAGCAGTCCGTGCAGATCGGCATGCCGGTAGAAATGGTCACGCGCAAAATCCGCGCCGATGGCGACGAGAAGGGCATGTTGGTGTACGGGTATAAATTTAGGCCCGTGCTTTGAACTAAAGATATCTTGAGGACTATTATGCAAAGCGCCTTCCAACCTGAGGGCGCTTTTTACCTATAAGGAAACAGGATTATTAGTATCGACATAGTT
>Ga0105047_10005532_pt1 | contig 21633 bp, 17 predicted proteins | sample MAT04_FD_78384 | JGI IMG/M metagenome (GOLD analysis project Ga0105047, IMG submission 78384) | Freshwater microbial communities from Lake Fryxell liftoff mats and glacier meltwater in Antarctica - MAT-04 (megahit assembly) | ecosystem: Environmental > Aquatic > Freshwater > Ice > Liftoff... | reverse complement strand
GCAGAAAGTAAAGCGCATCTACGGTCTGCTCGAACGGCAGTTCCGTAACTACTATAAGAAGGCTTCTTCAAAGAAGGGAAACACTGGCGAATCGTTGCTGCAATTGTTGGAGCAGCGCCTCGATAACGTGATCTACCGGATGGGATTCGCCGTTACCCGCCCCCAAGCGCGCCAGCTAGTGTCGCATTGCGGTGTGCTTGTCAATGGCAAGTCGGTCAATCTGGCTTCCTACCAGCTGAAAGCGGGTGATGCGCTTAGTCTGACCGAAAAGGCCCAGCGTCAACTGCGTGTGCAGGAGTCGCTCGCTTTGTCAGCTCAGATGGATTTGGTTCCGGGCTGGATGGATGTTGACGCGAAGAAATTCAGCGGCGTGTTCAAATCGGTTCCTGAGCGCTCTGATCTGCCGTCGGATATCAACGAAGCCCTCATCGTCGAGCTTTACTCGAAGTAGTTTTCGAGTCTGTATCGAGGCGGCGTGTCGACTAGCCGCCGCCTCGAGGTCACACGTCTTTCGAAGTTCACCGGAGAATCGCTGCATGTCAGTTTCCGCCACTCAGGTCCTGCGTCCGCGCGGCCTAGACATTGAGCGCGTCAGCGCTAACCGGGCCAAAGTGATCGTCGAGCCTTTGGATCGCGGCTACGGCCACACGCTCGGTAATGCACTGCGCCGCATTCTGTTGTCGTCGATCCCTGGTTTTGCCATTACCGAAGTCGAAATCGACGGTGTATTGCATGAGTACACCACCGTTGAGGGCTTGCAGGAAGATGTCATTGAAGTCCTGCTAAACCTCAAGGACGTTGCCATTCAGATGCATGTTGTCGACCAAGCTACCTTGACCTTGAGCAAGCAGGGGCCAGGTGTGGTCACTGCTGGCGACATCAAGGTCGATCATAACGTTCAGATCATCAACCCCGAGCACGTTATCTGTACGCTTACCAAGGACACATTCTTGAATATGCGGGTCAAGGTTGAGCGTGGCCTTGGGTACCAGCCTGCTGCTGCGCGACGCAATCCTGAAGATGAGAGTCGGGCGATCGGCAAGCTCATGCTTGATGCTTCGTTTTGCCCCGTTCGTCGGGTGGCATACGAAGTTGAGAGCGCACGTGTCGAGCAACGCACCGATCTTGATCGCCTGGTACTCGACATCGAGACCAACGGCACCATTGATGCCGAGGAAGCGGTTCGCAAGGCTGCGGACATCTTGACCGAGCAGTTGTCCGTGTTCGGCGACTTCCGTCCCTCGCCCGCACCGGGGCCGGCCGTGCCCATGGGTATTGACCCAATCTTGATGCGTCCAATCGACGATCTCGAGCTGACTGTCCGTTCGGCCAACTGCTTGAAAGCAGAGAATATCTATTACATCGGCGACCTCATTCAGCGAACCGAAGTTGAGCTCTTGAAAACGCCAAACCTCGGCAAGAAGTCGCTCACAGAGATCAAGGAAGTTTTGGGCCAACGCGGGCTTTCGCTCGGCATGCGCCTAGAGAACTGGCCTCCCGCTGGGCTGCAACAAGGCATGCTCGGCTGAGCCGGGCGTTAAAGACACCAAGGAATCACGACCATGCATCACCGTAAATCCGGACGCAAGCTAAACCGGACCAGCTCGCACCGCGAAGCGATGTTTCGCAACATGGCGGCCTCGCTTATCAAACACGAATTGATTCGTACAACTGTGCCGAAAGCCAAGGAGTTGCGGCGCGTCGCCGAACCCCTCATTACGTTGGCCAAAGTTGACGGTGTCGCCAACCGCCGGCTTGCCTTTTCGCGGTTGCGCGACAAGCAGGCAGTTGGGAAGTTGTTCGTTGAACTCGGCCCGCGTTTCCGCGCTCGTCCGGGCGGTTACCTGCGTATTCTGAAGTGTGGCTTTCGCGACGGTGATAACGCGCCGATGGCGTTTGTGGAGCTGATGGATCGCCCAGCGCCGCAGGCGGCGGCAGAGTAAGCGCGTCACACATGATGAAGCAAACCCCGGCTCAGGCCGGGGTTTTTGTTTGGATGCCGGTAACGCCTCTTGATGCCAACGTAAGTTGGAACTTGGGCCGACATGTTGGGTCTGAACGCTCAGTCCATTCGCCCAACATCTTGCAACCATGAACCCATTGTCTTGGCCGTTTCGCCTGCATTGCCTGCTCGGGGCGTTGGTATGTGCTGGTCTTTTGGCATATGCCCTGTTTGTCCAGCACGTGTTGTTTATTGATCCGTGCCCAATGTGCGTGCTTCAGCGTGTGGCGTTTGCGGCGTTCGGCCTGGTTTGCCTGATTGGCGCGGCGCACGGCCCCAAAAAAGCCCGAGGGCGAGCGATTTATGGTGTGCTGGCGGGAATTTGTGGAGTCGCTGGTGGCTTGGTGGCAGCCCAGCACGTGCGCTTGCAACACCTGCCAGCTGATGAGGTTCCAGCGTGCGGGCCCGGACTTAACTACATGCTAGACACATTTCCAGTCTTGGACGCGATGGCCATGGTGCTGCGCGGTTCTGGTGAGTGCGCAAAGGTTGACTGGACGTTCGCTGGCCTGTCGATGCCCGAATGGACGCTGTTTTGCTTTGTGTCGCTGATATTGGCCGCGCTTTACGCGGGCTTTCGTCATCGCTAAAGGTTATGGAAGGTTGCGAAGGACGCAGCTTGCGCATCGAGTCTGCTGTGGCATCATGAGATGATGCACCGCACAAAACGCCAGCCTATGAATGCTCTCGAAGCCGGCCCGCAGCCGGTAAATCTTCCTCAAAACTGGGCACCCGACTCGTGGCAATCACGAGCGGCCATGCAGCAGCCAAGCTACCCCGACGCCGAGGCATTGGATTCTGCGCTGGCTGAGTTACATCGTCTGCCGCCCTTGGTGACGTCGTGGGAAATCCTTGCCTTGCGCAAGCAAATTTCAGAGGCCCAAGAAGGCAAGCGGTTTCTCCTGCAAGGCGGCGACTGTGCCGAGAGTTTCAGTGACTGCGAGTCCGGGTTGATTTCGAATCGCCTGAAAGTACTGCTGCAGATGAGCGTGGTGATGGTTCACGGCATGCGCCTGCCGGTGATTCGCGTCGGCCGGTTTGCGGGCCAGTACGCCAAACCACGCTCAGCGGATTTGGAAACCAAAGACGGCATCACCTTGCCTAGTTATCGGGGTGACTTGATCAATGCGCCTCCGTTCGACATCGCCTCGCGGACACCCAATCCACAGCGGATGATCGATGGCCATTCGCGCTCAGCGATGACCATGAACTTCGTTCGCTCTTTGATCGACGGTGGCTTTGCAGATCTCCATCACCCTGAATATTGGGATCTCGGTTGGGTGGCGCATTCACCGTTGGCGGCCGAGTATCAGCGCCGCGTTGACGCCATTGGTGATGCAGTCCGGTTCATGGAGACGCTGTCGGGCGAGTCGATCCACAATCTCAATCGAGTCGATTTCTACACGTCTCACGAGGCGTTGTTGCTGCATTACGAGCAAGGCTTGACGAGACAAGTGCCACGGCAGTGGGGCTGGTTTAATTTGTCCACCCACTATCCTTGGATCGGAATGCGAACCGCTGAACTCGATGGCGCGCATGTCGAGTACATGCGCGGGCTGCGCAACCCGATTGCGGTCAAAGTGGGCCCCAGCGTGACGCCTGAGCAACTAATTCGCTTGATTGATCGCCTGAATCCGGCCGATGAACCTGGCCGGCTGACGCTGATTCACCGGATGGGTGCAGGCAAGATCGAAACTGGCCTGCCGCCCTTGCTCGACACGGTGCGCCGCGAGGGCCGGCGGGTGCTGTGGGTGGCCGATCCGATGCATGGGAATACCGAGAGCACTGGCAACGGATACAAAACCCGCCGTTTCCAGAACATCCATCGCGAGCTGGAACGCGCGTTTGACGTGCATGCTGCGGCTGGAACGCGCTTGGGCGGCGTGCATCTTGAGTTGACCGGTGAGAACGTGACCGAATGCCTGGGCGGTGCCCGCGAATTGACCGAGACCGATCTCGAACGCGCCTATTTATCGAGTGTCGATCCGCGGCTCAATTACGAGCAATCCATGGAGTTGGCAATGTTGATCGTGCGCAAGCGCGGCAACGGCTAAGCCCAACCCTGTCAAAAGGGTCTATTCGATGTATGTGAACAGGCCCTAATGCGGGGGCCACACGGCCGTCGTGCCGGTGTTGCAGGCATGCTCGTCGCCCCTTCCTAAGTCCGACAGGGTGCTGGAGAAAGCGCCAATGCCAAAACTAGCTGCCGCTGGCGCATCGCGTTCATGAGGCGATCACTCCCAACTCACGACCGACGCGGGTAAACGCGTCGATGGCGCGATCCAAATGCTCGCGTGTGTGCGCGGCTGACATCTGTGTGCGAATGCGCGCTTGGCCTTTGGCGACCACAGGGAAGAAGAAGCCAATGGCGTAAATGCCTTCCTCCAGCAAGCGCTCGGCGAAGCGCTGTGCCAACGGCGCGTCGAACAGCATCACCGGGCAGATCGGATGCTCGCCTGGCTTCAAAGTAAAGCCTGCGTCTGTCATTTTTTGGCGGAAGTAGCGTGTATTCGCCGCGAGTGTTTCACGCAGGCCACCCGCGCCTGCCAGCATGCCGAACACTGCACTGCCGGCGGCCACCACATGCGGTGGCAGCGAGTTCGAGAACAGATACGGGCGCGAGCGCTGGCGCAGCAGTTCGATGACCTCAACGCGTGCGGCGGTAAAGCCACCTAGTGCGCCGCCGAGTGCCTTGCCCAAGGTGCCGGTCACGATGTCGATTTTATCGAGCACGCCGCGCACCTCGGCCGAACCGCGGCCGCTGGCGCCGAGAAAGCCGGTGGCGTGGCATTCGTCGATATGCACCAACGCCTCGTATTCCGCGGCGAGCGCGGTGATGGCATCGAGCGGGGCGACGGTGCCGTCCATCGAAAACACGCCGTCGGTGGTGATGAGGATGGTCTGCGCGCCATCGGCACGTGCTTGCTTGAGCTGCGCCTCGAGATCGGCCACATCGCAATTGGCATAGCGGTAACGCTTGGCCTTGCATAAGCGCACGCCATCAATGATTGAGGCATGGTTGAGGGCGTCGGAAATCACCGCGTCCTTCTCACCGAGCAGTGGTTCAAACAATCCGCCGTTGGCGTCAAAGCAGGCGGCATAGAGGATGCTGTCTTGCATGCCGAAAAAATCGGCGATGGTGGCTTCCAGCTGCTTGTGCAGATCTTGGGTGCCGCAGATGAAACGCACACTGGCCATGCCGAAGCCGTGGCTGTCGAGGGCATCTTTGGCCGCTTGGATCACCTGCGGATGGTCGGCCAGCCCCAGATAATTGTTGGCGCAGAAATTCAGTACACGACGACCATCGGCCAGGGTGATCTCGGCGGATTGAGGTGAAGCGATCACACGCTCGCGTTTAAACAATCCCTGTTCGCGAATGGATTCAAGTTCAGCGGCAAAACGGGTGAAGGCAGCGGACATGCGAGGGTTCCCTATGTTCTTTGGTGGCGTTGGCGTGCTGACATTATCGGCGAGACGGTTGACTCAAGCGGCTTCGCCTGGACGTTGATAGGGCGGGGCACCGGGCCAGCGCACGTAGGCGCGTATGCTCCAGCCACGTCGCGTCAGCTCACGCTCGGCGAGTGGGCTGATCATGCCGGCGACCAATACGGTCCGGCGCGCATGCTCGCTTACGCTCACGTGGTCGAACCAGCGCTTTACTTCCGGCGTCCAGCTCAAACGATCCACAGCCAAGGGCAGCAGAAATTCACCGTCAGTCGCTCGATAGCCGGCCAGCTGGGCGACCGCGACCAGTTCGCCGCCGGTGGCCGGCACATCGCCGTTGTGCAGCAATAACGCCAAGCCATTCAACACAAATTGGGTTTCGACTTCCGAGCGCGCCAACAGCGCCGTGTCCAGCAGGGCCTCAACGCCGCTGGTTGGTTGCAGCTTGTCGACTGAATCCAGCAGAGCGCTTAAAGCTTGCGGTGTGAACGCGCTGCGCCAAGCGAGTTGGTAGCTTAGGTCGGGGTCGGCGGTCCATTGGGAAAGCCGTTCCTCCAGCACCCTTCGCTGGTTTTCCTCGGGCGGGTCGGAGGTGACGCGGTCAGCCAGCGCGATGTGTCCGATCACACTGGACGTGCCCGCCGACGCGATGGCGATGATCTTGGAACTGGCCATGCGGCCGCTGGCCAATGCCCAAGCCAATTCGTCCAGTCTTTCCCGCAGCAATGGATTGCCGGTCCAGGACTCGATGCCAAGCGATTTGGCAATATCGCGGCGTGCTCGATCATGGCCCGCTTCCGAACGCAACAGACGGCCGACTTCATCCACCGGGGCGTCCCACCATGGATCCTCTTGTTTGGCGCTCGGTGATGGATTGGCAGATGTCGGTGATCCATCATTGAAAACCGCGACTTCAAGGCGATTGCCAATTCGACGCGCCCGATCCCCCAACTTTTGCACCCGTTCGGTGAGCATGCGCAGGACGCCTGCTGGCACCCGAGCCGCCGATCGCAACGGACTGCGAATGATGCTACCGGCTTTATTGAATGGATCGCGGATGCTGCCAATGCCAGCCTCCTGCAAAGCAGCGAGCATGGTTTCCGAATGCAGCGCTTCGACCAGAGGCATCTCGTTGACCCGCCGCGCCAGCAGCTCAACGCTGGATGCATCCAGCAGTCCCCAGTCGGTTTCGATCACAAAATGCGCTTGCAGACCTTCATATTGAGCGTACGGACGCACTTTGAAATGCGGTCCCGCGAGCAATGCCGGCGTGACCAGTTCTGCCGCGGCCAGATTAGGCTCGACTTCGGTCTTGGCCGTCGCCAGGCCGGCTGAGCTGCAAGCAAGCAATACATTGAATACAAGACGACAACGCATGGATCAGGCACAACCGGTAACGGGGCGCGCAGTCTGCCTGTTTCATGCCGAGTTTGCGCTTGGCGGGTATTGGCTATTCAGCCAAACTTCGGTGTTCCATGCATGCAGTGTTGAATCAGGTAGGGCAGCCAAGCAAGCTCGGCTCTGCAAGGGCTGAAGCTGCACAGTAAAAGGAGCGATAGTAGTGATAAAGCAAAAACCCCGGCGAACCGGGGTTTCTGCTTGTCCTGCCTCGCCGCTAGAGTCAGCGAGCGGCGTTGCTGTTCATCACCGAGTTGCGACCCGAATCCAGGAACTGCGCCGGATCGCGCATGCCAGCAGTGTGGCATTGGCCGGTGGTATGGCCGCGATTGAGGCCGCCCGAGAGCTGGCCATTGGTTTGCTCGGTTGTGCCGTCTTCTGGATCGCTTAGCACCAAATCGGTGGCGAAGTTGCAGTAGTCGTTGGTCCACCAGTTGGTGGTCCGGAAGGCCGTGGTGTAGTAGCTGACCTTGGCCCGCGAGGCGGTCGGAATGCCTGCCAACCAGTTGGAGGCGCCGCTGTAGGTCAGATCATTGTTGGTGCCACAACCTACGCCGAACACCGAGCCAACTGACGCCAGAATGCCTGACAGGTTGGTGCCCTTGTATGGCGTTCCCACCGATTGGATCAGGCGACTGCCAGTGGCGTTGTCAAGGCCACTCCAATAATAGTTGTACAGATGCAGCGCAGCGGCACCACCCTGACTATGGGCGACGATTCCGTACGAGTTCCAGGTGTTGCCAAAAGTCTGGATCAGCCGCGCAAACTGGTCGTGGCTGCGATTCTGGTTGGCGTCCAAAAAGCTTGATGCAGTAGTGAATTGGCTAGCCGGCCAAACACCACCTGAGCAATAGCCGTGCACCAACAGCAGGCGCTTGCCAACGCCTTTGTGTTGTGCGCCTCGGGGACGTGGACCCATCTGCATGGTTTCGTCGATCTTGATGCCGGTTGCGCCCGCCTTCACCCGGAGGGTAGGCAGATTCACCGCGAGGCGCTTGCTAGAGGCCAAGGTGACAAAATTGTTCGGATCCTCGATTCGCAGATTGCGCAACTCAAAGGGTGCTACCGCGCCCGCCATCGCGACCCAACGCTCGTCGAAGCCCAGGCTCAGCGCGCCATCGCTTGGCGTCACCATGCCACCCACCCACGCCACCGCAATTGGACTGCCAGACTTGTCGGTTCCCCAGACTTCGGCATAGGCGCGGAAGTGCTGATCGGCTTTTTCGGCCACAACGGGGAGTTCAATCTGCAAGCGCGTTCCGCCTGCAGCAGACGCGACTGCAACCGCGACATCGCCGGCGAGCGCAATGCTTGCGTCAACGACGGGAATCGGATGTTCAGCCGTGCGAATGAACGCTTGGCCGCTGCGATCAACGCCACTCACCACCACCTGAGCAAGGAAGTCTCCCGCCGACGCGGCAAAAAAATCGCCACCAAATACGCCATCACCGGCGCTGCCATCGTCATGCGCGCCATCATCGAACATGGCGTTGACGGCGACCCGACCATCCGGGTACGTGACCCGCAGTTCGGCGCGCTCGATGTGACCTGCGGCGTCGCCCATGAGCACTTTGTCGCTGGCATCTGTCGCGGTGAGGCGAGCGGCTAGGCCAATGCGTTCACCGACCAATTGCCGGCTGTGGGTCTGATGGGACGCAAGTTCGGTACTGGCATTGCCTTCAATCAGCAGGAACCCGCGTTTGCTCGCGCCCGCCGCAGCATTGATCTTCAAGTTCCAGCTGCCGCTCTCCACTCCTTCCAAGCTGTAAAGGTCAGCCGGGAACGCGGCTTGCTGCATGCCGAATTGGGTGCGCTTGACCGAGCGAGCCAAGTCCGCTGCTGATTTCGCCATTCCGCCAGACGGGCTGGTCAGGTCGGCTTGCCACGCGTCCGCCATTTGCCCGGAAAACAGCAAGAAGCGGGCCTCGCCGTTTTCAACAGGAAGCCGGCCCTGCCAGCTCAAGCGACCATCCTTCTGCTGCGACAGTTCGATCGCGATCAGTGCGCTCTTGGAATGGATGGTGGCATCGGTCGGGTCGGCGGCTTGCATGGAAGCAAAGTCACTGGGGCTACCCGATAGCTGTTTAGCAATTGGCCCATTATCGGCGACGGCATTGCCGCCCACCGCTAACAGTGCCAATGCGATGGCGTTGACCAGACTTGACTTGCGCTTGCTGAAAATCGAGATCACTGCAAACCCCTCCCAGGGCAAGTGAAAAGCGGGCGCAGACGAGGCCGGAACCTGACATTTGGTTCGGTGTGCTGCGCGGTAGTGGCACCGAGTTTCTTCCGACGCTGCCGAGCGTTGCGCTCAGCCGAGGACTGCCTGTCCGTACGGTGCCGGATGGAATGCTAATGTGGACGCCAGCTGAACGCAAGTGCCAAGTTGTGACGAAGCCCGCACCACGTCGGTGCCTTGCTATCGGTTCCAAGGGCTTGGTTTCCACGAAGTTGACATCGTTTGCGCCGAATCGGTGCGTCTTGTTCGCAACGCAGGCACAATTCGGGTCGACGCCCTTCGGTGCTGCGTGTTAAATCGCTATCGCCGCCAACAAGTCCATAAAGTGACCCCTGCCGACACGCGCGGAGGGCGCAGCGTCGGGCGGCAGTTTCTTCCCCGTTGACTAAAGCTATGGAGAGTTCCCGATGAGCCGAATCACCCTCCGCCCGCTCGCGCTGGCTTGTTTGATCCTTCCGCTCGCCGGCTTTGCCGGCGTGGCGCAGGCACAGGACGAAAGCCCATTCACCTGGAATGCGGCTGTCACCACGGACTACGTGTTCCGTGGCGTTTCGCAGACCAATGAAGATCCGGCCCTGCAGCTAGGTGCCGACTTTGGCTTTGGCAGCGGCTTCTACATCGGTGCATGGGCATCCAATGTCGATTTCGGCTCGTCAGTGGGTGCCGACATCGAACTCGATACCTATGTCGGTTGGGCCAAAGAGTTCAATGAAAATGTCAACCTCGACATCAGTTTGCTGCGATACAACTACTTTGGTACCAACTCAGGGATTGATCTGGATTACAACGAGCTGATCGGCACCTTGGGTACCGGGCCGGTGAGTTTCACGTTGGGCTATACGAATGATGTCTATGCCAGCGACACCGACAGTTTCTACTATCAGGTAGCGGCTGGTTTTACCCCGGGCGGCGGCGATTTCGGACTCGACTTTGGGGTCGGCCGCACCACCTTCTCCAATGATCTGGGGTTGGACGACTACACCGACTACTTCGTCTCCGCGAGCTATCCGTTGGGTCCATTTTCCGCTGCGCTTGGCTACTACGACAACGATGGAAGCGGCAACGACAACTTTGGCGAAGTGGCCGATGGCCGTTTGGTGTTTACGCTGTCCATCGAAGGCTGAGGGCTGATCTCTACCAACGGCCACCTTCGTGGTGGTCGTTGGAGGGCTCAAAAGCTGTTTTGGTTGGCGCATCGCGGCTTCCGCCGCTCCCACAAAAGATCTGCGGAAGACGCCATGTCGCAGAGGATGTCGCAGAAGATGTCGCAGAAGATGTCGCAGAAGATGTCGCAGAAGATAGGGTGGCAGCGGCGGAAACCGCGAGGTCGTCGACATCCCAGTCACCACCAAACCGCTCTCAATTCCAACTGCACACCCAGTCACCACCACACCGCTCTCAATTCCAACTGCACACCACCTTGCCGCAGCTTCCCGCCTCCATCAGGTCGAAACCTCGCTGAAAGTCGTCGATGTGGATCTGGTGGGTGAGGACTTTTTGCAGCGGGAAGCCGGTCAGCAACATCTGCGTCATCTTGTACCAGGTCTCATACATGCGACGGCCGTAAATGCCGTGCAAGGTGAGGCCTTTGAAGATCACTTTGTCCCAGTTGATGCCCGCGCCGTTGGGCAAGATTCCGAGCAGCGCCACCTTGCCGCCGTGGTACATGCAATCGAGCATGTCGTTGAACGCGCCGGGATGGCCAGACATCTCAAGCGCGACGTCGAAGCCTTCCATGTGCAAGTCGGCCATCACCGCTTTCAGTGATTGCTTGGCGACGTTCACAACCCGCGTCGCACCCATGTCCGCAGCCAGCTTCAGCCGATAGTCATTGACGTCGGTCACCACGACGTTGCGTGCCCCGATGTGTTTGCAGATGCCAGCAGCAATAATCCCGATGGGACCAGCACCGGTGATCAGCACGTCTTCGCCGATGACGTCGAACTCCAGTGCGCAGTGCGCAGCGTTGCCGTATGGATCAAAAAAAGCGGCCAGTTCCGAGGGAATCTGATCCGGAATCGGCCATAGATTGCTGGCCGGCATGGCGATGTATTCGGCGAATGCACCGTTGCGATTGACGCCGATGCCAATCGTGTGCGGACACAGATGTTGGCGACCGGCGCGACAATTGCGACAAACACCACAAACGATGTGGCCCTCCGCCGAAACTCGATCTCCGATTCGATAGGTGGTGACGCCTGGCCCCAACTCGACGATGCGACCGACAAACTCGTGGCCGATGACCAAGCCTGGCTTGATCGTGCGGATGCTCCATTCGTCCCACTTGTAGATGTGCAGATCGGTGCCGCAAATGGCGGTCTTTTCCAGTTTGATCAGCACTTCGTTCGCACCCGGCGTCGGCACTGGCACTTGCTCCATCCAGATGCCGCGCGTGGCTTCGCGCTTGACTAACGCCTTCATCATTGCGGCGGCCATGGCGTGCTCTCTCGATAAATGAAGAAGCAATTATACGAGTCACCCAGCGCTTGGCGCGGCGAGTCAGCTTGTATCCCGCCCAGCTTTCGACTCAGGGATCCGCGTTTTGCATCGACTAGACTTACCGGCTTTCCGTTGCCGAGTCTTGTTCGATGAGAGTGATTTCCTGCTCCGCCTTGCTGTTCGTATCCGCGCTGTCGGCGACTGAAGTCAGTTTCGCTGGCGAAGGCATGTGGACACCGGATCAGCTGCCCGAAATCGCAGCGCCGCTTAAAGCGGCAGGGCTTGAGCTGGATCCGGCGCAATTTGCAGCCCTCAGCGGCAAGCCGATGGGTGCGATCGTCAGCCTGGGCGGTTGCAGCGCGTCGTTTGTCTCGCCCGATGGCCTGGTGGTGACCAATCACCACTGTGCCTATGGTGCCATCCAGCTGAATTCCACCGAGCAGAACAACTTGCTGCGGGATGGGTTTTACGCGGCAGATCGCAGTGGCGAACTGAGCGCCGGTCCGGCAGCGCGAATATTCGTCACTCGCTCGATTCACGACGTCACCCGTGAGGTAATGAAAGCGGTCAATCAACGCATGACGAATCGGCAAGCATTCGATGCTGTCGACACGACCCGCAAGCGCTTGGTCGCGCGCTGCGAAGCGACACCCGGACAACGTTGTAACGTCGCCAGTTTTTTCGGCGGTGTGGTGTATCGCCTGATCGTGCAAATGGAGATTCGCGATGTCCGGCTGGTGTATGCGCCGCCGGAGGCAATTGGCAAGTTTGGTGGTGATGTTGACAACTGGATGTGGCCACGGCACACGGGCGACTTTGCTTTTTACCGCGCTTATGTCGGCGCTGATGGCAGGCCGGCTGATTTTTCTGCCAACAACAAACCTTACCGACCAGAACAGCATTTGCGGTTGGCGCAAGCGGGGTTGCAGGACGGCGATTTCGTGATGGTGGCTGGCTATCCAGGAACCACTTCACGCTATCGATTGGCTGACGAAATCGAAGCGGTTATCGATTGGACCTATCCGAAGCAGATTCAACGCTTGACCGACATGATGGCAATTGTCGACGCAGCGGCTCCGGTGGGCTCGGATATCTTCATCAAATACGCTTCCACCATGGCAGGCTGGAAGAACGCGCGGAAGAATTTCAGCGGCCAGCTGCAAGGCTTTGCCAGCGCAGATACCTTGGGACAAAAGCGCCGCGAGGAAGCGGCACTTGAAGCGTGGTTGCAAGGCAAGCGCGCCGATGGCGGCGGCTTGACAGAGTTGCGCGCACATCTGGCGGTGGGCCGGCAAATGCGTGAGCGCGATCTGGTGCTGGCCACGATTGCTGGCGGCGGATTGTTTTCCACGGCACGCAGCCTGCACCGCCTGAGCATCGAGCATGAGCGCCCCGATGCGGCACGTGAAGTCGGCTTTCCAGAGCGCGACGAGTCACGCATCCAAGCAGGGTTGACGCAACTGGACAGGCGCTATGATCCGGCGATAGATCGTCAGTTGTTGGCATACGCGCTCAAGGATTACGTCGAGCTGCCATCGACACAGCGGCTCCCCGAACTGGATACGTGGCTTGCGGTGCAGGACGCGTCCAAGCCCACGCACGCCAACATCGACGCCGCGCTGACGAAATTGTACGCCGGCAGCCAATTGGGTGATATCGACATGCGTCTCGGGCTGTTGAACAGCAAGCGCCGCGCAATTGAATCCAGCACCGATACTTTTCTGCAGCTGGCGGTAGCGCTGGGGCCAGCGCTGCAACGCATCGAGGATGAGCGCAAGACCTTTGACGGTGCCCTGCTGCGACTGCAGCCGGCGTACATGCGCGCGATGCTCGACTATCGCAAAAGCCAAGGATTGGCGACCTACCCGGATGCCAACGGCACCCTGCGGATTACCTTTGGCAAGGTGGCTGGAGTCAGCCCGCGCGATGGATTGAGCTACCTGCCATTCACAACCACGACGGGCATTCGGGAAAAGCACAGCGGGGTGAGTCCGTTCGATGCCACCGCGCCGCAGCTGGCTGCCATGTCTGAAGGACGCTGGGGCAAGCACGCAGGCGAGGGTGCCAGCGGTGTGACAGTCAACTTCCTTGCTGATCTGGACGTCACCGGCGGCAATTCGGGCTCGGCCACGCTCAACTCGCGCGGCGAGTTGGTCGGTTTGCTGTTTGATATGACCTGGGAATCGGTGGCATCCAACTGGGTCTTCAACCCCGCGCTCACCCGCACCATCCACATTGATCAACGTTACATGCGGTGGGTGATGGAGCAGGTGTACCCTGCACCGGCAGTGTTGCGCGAGCTCGACTTGGGCAACGACTGAACACAGCGCTGGACGGCGAGCGGCTTCGCCGGCAACGGGAAAAGGAACCAGTGTGACGCGCACGCTCGACGAATGGTTGGCGTACCAGCAGACCCTGTTACCAGTCGGAATGATGCTGGGACTGGAGCGTGTGCGACGGGTGGCTGCAGCGCTTGATTTGGCGCGGGCGGCGAAGTGGATCATCAGTGTTGCTGGTACCAACGGCAAAGGCTCGACCGTTGCCTTTGTGGATGCGATTGCGCGCGCTGCCGGGCTGCGAGTCGGTAGCTATACGTCGCCGCATTTACTGCGCTACACCGAGCGAATTCACATCGATGGCAGCGAGGTTGAGCCAGCGCGTTTGATCGATGCGTTCGAGCGGATCGAGCACGCCAGGGCCGATACGCCATTAACCTATTTCGAATTTGGCACCTTGGCAGCACTGCTCATTTTCGCCGAGTCGGCACTGGATCTGGCGGTGCTGGAAGTTGGTCTGGGTGGGCGCTTGGACGCGGTCAATCTGGTGGATGCCGACATCGCCATTCTGACCACGGTCGCGCTGGATCACACCGAGCACCTCGGGGCGGATCGAGAGGCCATTGGCATAGAAAAGGCGGGGATCTTTCGCGCTGCTCGCCCAGCCGTGTTGAGTGAGGCGCTGCCACCTTTGTCTGTGCTGGCGGAGATTGAGCGCATCGGCGCCATTGCGCTGCGAGCGGGGCTCGATTTTCGCGCGACGCCCAGCCTTGCCGGCGCTTGGAAGTACGAAGACAGTCAAGGCAGCATGCAGCTGCCAGCGCCGGCCTTACAGGCTGCCTGTCAAATGGCCAATGCCGCTGCCGCGCTGGCCGCACTCCGCCACTTGCCGCAGGCACCGGTCATCTCGGAAGCCGCTGCCGCAGATGCAATTGGCAACGTCCGCTTGGCGGGTCGCTTGCAGCGATTGCCGGGGCCGGTTGAGGTGTTGCTTGATGTCGCCCACAACCCTCAGGCTGCGACCGAATTGGCCAAGTGGCTTGCGCGTAATCGGCCGAAAGGCGCGACCCAGGCTGTATTCAGCGCACTCGCTGATAAAGATATCCCGCGCGTGGTCGCGGCGATGATGGGCGTTGTCGACGTGTGGCGATTCGCTGGACTGGCGCATGTGGGTAAGCGCGGGCTGGATGTCGATGCACTTTGGCGGGTCGTGTCGGGGCTGCTTTCGAAAAGCATCAGCAGCCGCCACTTGAGCGTCGCGGATGCGCTGACGGAAGCCCTGTCCCACGCCGAGCCCGGCGACCGCGTCGTGGTATTCGGATCGTTTCATACCGTCGCTGAAGCCATGCATGTGATGGGTAGCGACAGCTGAACGTGTGCATGACCGTTGCCGCTGCCCAGCGGAGCCAAGTGGGGCGCACCGGTATACTTGCGGCCCTCTTTTCCTGCCCTGCGAGCCCCCATCCATGGAACCCGCACTCAAACAGCGCCTGATGGGTGCAGCCGTGCTGGTTGCGCTGGCAATCATTTTTCTGCCGATGGTGTTTGACGGCCCGGCGCCGCCGCCTCCACCCGCAGCCGCGCTGCCATTGGGCGTGCCAGCATCGCCAGACCGGCCGTTACAAACGCGCGAGATTCCACTCGCGTTGCCAACGCAGACGCCAGTCGCGACGCCAGCGGTTGCGCCAGTCGCCAGCATCGATCCCAATCGATTGGCGACGGTTGACGTCGCGACCACGCCGCGCCCCGACCTCATGAATGCGCCGGCCCCCGTGGCGACCACTCCTGCGGCCACCGCTCCTGCGGCCACCACAACGGTTGCGACGCCGACAGTGATACCCATCGGCACGTTGACAGCGGCACCAACTAAGCCTCTCGCGAACAGTCCGGCAAGCGTGCCGGCTGTGCCAGTCGCTGCGCCTGCGCCAATGCCGACGCCGACGCCAGCCGCCACAGCAACATCAACGCCAGCGGTGTCAGCGGCAACAACTTCCACCAGCCCGGCACCCGCGCCCACCAGCACTCCACCTTCAGCTGTTCCGGCGACGTCGATCCCGGCCGGTGGCCGCTATGTTGTCAACCTGGGTAGTTACGGGAATGGCGCCAACGCGCAGACGTTGCTCGGGCGGCTCAAGGCGGGCGGCGTGCAGGCGTATGCCGAATCGATCCAATTGGACGGCAAGCCGGTAACGCGCCTGCGTGCAGGGCCGTATGCAAGCCGTGCGTCTGCGGAAGCCGCATCAGCTGCCGCGCGCCGGGTTCAAGCGGATTTGGCGACCGCCGTTATCGGTTTGGAGTCTGCCGATGCGGCACCTGCACGCGTGGCACCAGCGGTGGCCGGTGGATTTGTCATTCAAGTGGGAGCATTCAAGTCCGAGGCCGAGGCAAATTTGCTGCGTGATCGCGTTCGCAATGCAGGTTTTGCGACCTTTGTGGAGAAAATTGCTCGTGATGGTGGCAGCTTGTGGCGAGTGCGCGTCGGGCCTGAACTACAGCGCGCCAAAGCGGAAGAAACCCGGCTTGTCTTGCAGCAGCGCTTTCAAGTCGATGCACAAGTGTTGACGCACCCCTGAAGCCGCGATGCTCAATGCGGCGGACATCGCCCTGCTAGCCGTAGTTGCGCTGTCATGCGTGATGGGGTTTTGGCGCGGATTTCTCGTCGAAGTGATGTCACTGGGGGTGTGGGCGGGTGCTTTCTGGTTGGCTTTTACCTTTGGTGACAACGTGGCTGACATGTTTGCCCATGTGGTGGAAACACCTTCCGCGCGCCTGTTTCTTGGCTACACCGTCCTGTTTCTTGGCGCGCTCACAATTGGCGGCATGACCACCTGGCTGATCGGCAAGCTGGTCAAAAGCACCGGTCTGTCGGGCACCGATCGACTGCTCGGGCTGGGCTTTGGTGCCGCGCGCGGTGTTGCCTTGTGTTGCGTCGCGGTATTGGTGCTTGGCTTCACGCCGTTGCCGCAAGATCCGTGGTGGTCAGGTTCGCGCCTGCTGCCCAGTTTCACCGCAGGCGCACAATGGTTGCGCGAGTGGTTGCCGGAGGCGGTAGCCAATCAAGTGCAACTTGAACGCTTGCCAGCGCTGCCTGAACTCCCTTCCGACCCAGCGGCGCTTCCGCCACCGGGGTCTGGCTGACCGCTTCCAGGAGTCATCGATATGTGCGGCATCATCGGAATCGCCGGTCGCAGTGAAGTTGCCGCGTCCCTCTACGACGGACTCACCGTGCTGCAGCATCGTGGCCAGGACGCCGCCGGTATCGTCACCGTCGATGGCCAGCGTCTGCGCATGCACAAAGGCAATGGGCTGGTAAAAGACGTATTTGGCGAGCCGCAAATGCGCTTGCTGACCGGCCGACTCGGGATCGCGCATTGCCGCTATCCCACCACCGGCTCAGAAGGCTTGGACGAAGCGCAGCCGTTTTACGTCAACTCGCCTTACGGCATTGCGCTGGCCCACAACGGCAACTTGGTCAACACCGACGCGCTGCGTCGCGAAGTGTTCGAACAAGATCGCCGCCACATCAATACCGAGTCGGATTCCGAAGTCCTGCTCAATGTCTTCGCCCACGAGTTGGGTGCGCAAGGCCAGCTCTCCGCCAAGGCGGCGTTTGCAGCGGTGGCCGGTGTGCATCGGCGCGCCCGTGGTGGCTACGCCGTCGTCGCCGTGGTGCTGGGATTGGGCTTGGTCGCCTTTCGCGATCCCCACGGCATTCGGCCGCTGGTGCTGGGCCGTCGCGAAGGCGCCGTCGGCATCGAGTATGCGGTAGCCTCAGAGAGTGTGGCGTTCGACTTGCTCGGCTTTCAACGCGTGCGTGACGTGCGACCTGGAGAGGCCTTGGTGATCGGCCCCGACGGCGAGCTCAGCAGCGAGATGTGTTGCGCCGAACACGCGCATGCGCCCTGCATTTTTGAATACGTGTACTTCGCCAGACCCGACTCGATGATCGAGGACGTCTCGGTGCACAAGGCGCGGATGCGCATGGGCGTGACGCTGGGCGAAAAGATTTTGCGCGAGCGCCCGGATCACGACATCGACACGGTCATTCCGATTCCTGATTCCTCGCGTGATGCCGCGTTGGAAGTCGCCAATGTGCTGGGCATCAAGTATCGCGAAGGCTTTATCAAGAATCGCTATGTCGGCCGCACCTTCATCATGCCGGGCCAGGGCGAGCGGGTGAAATCGGTGCGCCGCAAGCTGAATCCCATACCGCTGGAGTTTCGCAATCGCGTGGTGCTGCTGGTCGACGACTCCATCGTGCGCGGCACCACCTCTAAGCAGATCGTGCAAATGGCCCGCGAAGCCGGCGCGCGCAAGGTCTATCTGGCCTCCGCTGCACCGCCGGTTCGATTTCCCAATATCTACGGGATAGATATGCCGGCCGTCAGCGAGTTGATCGCCCACGGACGCAGCGTCGAACAGATCCAGGCCGAGCTCGGCTGCGACTGGTTGATCTATCAGGAATTGGACGATCTGATCGCAGCCGTGCGCGGCAAGAACGCCACACTCGGTTTTGACACGTCCTGCTTCTCGGGGGAGTACGTCACCGGTGGCGACGCCACTTATTTGGATGGCCTGCAAGCCAGTCGTTCTGACGACGCCAAGCAGCGGCGGCGAGCGGGTTGAGGGCGCAGTCAATGTTTGCAATCCCAGTTGCGCCTCCGTCGCCGGCCCGTTTGCAAGACGCGGCGCTGGCATGTTTGCTCGCCGACAGCGTTGAATCCAAGCTCGCCTTGAGCGAAGTGGCAGCGCGCATCGAGGTCACGGCTGAGCCCATCGGCACTGAACCAATCCCGCTTCCGATGCCGGGCCGACCGGCAAAGCCCACCTTGGTTTCGCCTCGCGACTTGGCGCAGCGCGGATTGGGCACGCCGCTCGGCCGGGCGGCCTTCATCCACGCCATCGCTCACATCGAGTTCAACGCCATCAATCTGGCATGGGATGCGGTGTATCGCTTTCGCGGCATGCCAGTCGAGTTCTATCGCGACTGGAGTTTTGTCGCCGCCGACGAGACCCGGCATTTCTCGATGCTGAACGCACGGCTGCAATCGCTCGGTCATGCCTACGGCGATTTCGATGCTCACAACGGCTTGTGGGAGATGGCCGTGGCTACCCAGCACTCCTGCCTTGAACGTATGGCGCTGGTGCCGCGCGTGTTGGAGGCGCGCGGATTGGATGTGACGCCGGCGATGATCGAGCGTCTGCAGAGCGCCGGTGACAAACAGACCGCCGAGGTGCTGCGGGTGATCCTGCGCGAGGAAGTGGCGCATGTGGCGATCGGGTCGCGCTGGTTCGCCTGGTGTTGCGAACGCGAAGGAGTTGCTGCCGGCGCGACATTCACGCGGCTGATCGGGCAGTACGCGCGCGGTGCGCTGCGCGGACCGTTCAATCGACCCGCCCGAATCGCCGCAGGATTCAGCGAGGCCGAAATCGATGGACTTGAAGCAATGAGCGCGGCGAGCTGAAGGAGCGCCGCGCTTTCGGGCGGCTGCCGCGAGATCATGGAGGGCCGCGCTCCCGCGCGGCTGCACTTTTCGGCGGGTGCGGCACACTTTCACGCCTTCCATCGCTCCCACCAAAATCAGGTAAACGCACAACGCAGCGCCGAACAAACCCAAGTGGGACGATTCTTCCAGCTTGAACGTACACCTAACCACGTGCAATGCTTCACAGGTGTCGCACGGCAGAAACGTGGCGGTCGAGTGCGTCCAGTGTCGGGCGCAACCACGCCATCAGCCACTTTTTCCGCTCGCACCGATCCCGTCAGAATCCAGCTTTCGTCAGCCTGCTCTAGTCAGCTTTAGGAAATCACCATGGTCTCGACATCCCGCGTCATCAATATCGGCCTCGCCTCCTTGGCCGGTCTCGCCGCCATCGCATGGCAGCCCGCACAGGCCCAGTGCAACACCACCGCATGGACGACCGTCACCGGTGCTCCGGTTTCCGGCGGACCGGCTCAGGGCGTCCGTATTTATCAGGGCGCTTGCGGCCTGAACCCGGTCAACGGCGCTGGCGCGAGCCTCGTCGAAGAAGCCACTCGTCACTCAGCTGAAGGCGGCGGCGGCGCGCCCTTTATCGCGCGTTTCTTCTTCTACGCCGGCATCACTGGTGCCAACCCGGTCGTCTTCCGCGCATTCAGCGCTGATGTCGCTGGCACCCAGGTCATCCAAGTGACCCATAACCCGAACACCCAGAACGTCAGCTTTCTGGTGAACGGCACCACCCAGAGCACCGCAGCCAACTCGGCTACCAACGGCAAGTGGATCGAGGTCACCTTCACCTACAACGCGTCAGGCACGTTTACCGCCAATACGCGTTCGGTGTCGCCGACGGCAGTTTTGACGGACATCGCGGGCTCCATCACTGCGATCAATACTAGTGCGCTGACGGTTGAGCGAGTCCAGCTTGGCAACGTCGCTGGCGGCGGCGGCACCGGAAGCACGTCCATTGACGAGTACGAGGCCTCACGCCAGGTCGGTGGAACGCCAGCCACGGCGCTGACACCGATGTGCCGTGGTAATGTCAATAACGACATTGGCATCAATGTGGGCGACCGCGCCGCGGTGACGGCGGCGCTTAATGGCAACTTCCCCGCGGCCAATCGACCCGACTGCAACGAAGATGGCGGCATCAACACCGGTGATCGCGCCTGCGTAACGGCCATGCTCAACGCTGGCCGGGTTTGCAGCTGAAACGCCTAACTTAAAGGAATCAACTCCATGCGTAACATTTTTGTAAAGGCGGCGATCAGTGCCGTGCTATTCGGGGCGTTTGCAGGCCAAGCGTCCGCAGCAGGTTGGGAAATCTGGACTGAGAAGCAAGGATCGGATCAACTCGTCATTGTTACTTCGTTTTCTGGTGACGGAGAGTTGGACGAAGCCCAAGTTGACTTATCGGTGATGGGCGGCTTCGAGATTCTGGAGGCGAAATCGCTGATGAAGGGCGCTATTTGCGCGGGATTCAAGGATCAAAGCATGTTGCGATCGGTCCCGCCAAGCGGCGCAGGAAGCGCGTTGAAGAGCCAGTCAACCGATGCGTGCATGTTCACCATCCGCGTTACTGGAGCGAAGGTTTGGACTCCTTCCGAAGTCCTAAAGGCGAACCCAATTTGTGCTTCCTCGACGAAAGGAATGGTCTCGTGCGATGCTTCCATGAGAAGCGTCAAGTAAAATAGCGATTTAAGAACGGATGTTCGAATACCTGCCGCGCGGCCAAATCCGCGCGGCCTTTGCATGACAATTCTTTTTTTGGGGAGTACGACGATGAATACTAAGAAACTGCTTGCCCTTGCTGTATTGGGCTTCCTTCCTTTTGCAGCACATGCCGGATCCTTCTCGGCCGCTGCCACCGGTGCACCCGGGGCATCTGTAACTCTGACCGTGGCTTTTACTGGTGACGGCAGCAGTACGGAAGCGCAAACCGATTTCCAATTTAGCAACACAAACGTCACGATTTCCGCGCCGGTTATTGCGGCCACTGGTGCAATTTGTCAAATCATTTCACCGACACGGATTCGTACTATTTCGCCGTCGGGTCCAAATGCTGGTAACGACCCGATCCCGACGGGACCGACGTCTATCTGTACGTTCACTGCGGCGATTGGTGGGGCTGCGCCCGAGGGTTTGATCCCATTCACGGCTCAGGCGGGGACGTCACTTTGCTTTGACGTAGGCGCTAACCCGGTCATGCCCTGCACGGTTGCAGCAAACTCCGGCGTCACCGTCGCCAACCAGCCCATCCCGCGCACTTTGAGCTACAACCCGGCAGTTGGTTCAACGATTACCTTTGCGGCCGGCGCAACTCCGGGCACTTCTGCTCCGTCGCAAAACATCGCG
>Ga0105047_10005530_pt1 | contig 21634 bp, 25 predicted proteins | sample MAT04_FD_78384 | JGI IMG/M metagenome (GOLD analysis project Ga0105047, IMG submission 78384) | Freshwater microbial communities from Lake Fryxell liftoff mats and glacier meltwater in Antarctica - MAT-04 (megahit assembly) | ecosystem: Environmental > Aquatic > Freshwater > Ice > Liftoff... | reverse complement strand
CACTACCACACAAATCAAGAACCTGGAGCTGCGCTAGGCCTGCAAGTTCCTGCACTCCTTTGTCCGTCACCTTTGTAAAACTCAAACCCAAGTTTGTTAGCAGAGGCAGTTTTTGAATCGATGAAATGGCGCCATCCCCAGTGCCCTCGAAGCAAAGAGTCAGCCGCTCTAGTCGGCTCAGCCGCTCCAGACATCTCACCCCTGAATCGATGACGTTTAATCCATTTCGATCCAGATCCAATTCGATATCGAGTTCTCGCAACGATTCCAAGCGAGAAAACAAGGTGAGCCCTTCATTAGGATTTTCCCAACTGCCACGGATTTCGAGGGTCTCAACGTACTGGAGCATTCCCGTCGAGTGGAACATGTCAATCATTTTGGCGTCGTCGATGGAACAGTTACCCCGTAATCCCGCAATCACAACCTCACCCTCTGGCAAGTCCTCGGGCGTTGAACCAAAATCAACGCTGTACCAACCTTCATCGCCGCGAAGTCGGACATCTATCCAACATTTCATCAGCAATGCTCCTGCAGCGATTCGATCCATGTCTGTGAGCCTCTACTTTCTGAAATCTCGTTTGGCGAACCTACGTCCGTACGCAGATGGAAAGATGGACGTGAGCCCGCTGGACATTCAAGCGGGCTCGTATTTGATTCCAAATGTGACTCAGAAAGCCGAATTTCTCGTCAGCAGATGAAGTTACGCGTGAAGCTACAGCGGCAGTGACAACGAGACCAACACGAATTCCTGCTGCAGGCATTTTTCAGCAACGAACACCCTGAGCTTTTCGGCGACTTCGTCGGCCCTGTCAGGCGATGTGATCACCCTCCCATCGTCTCGAAAAAACAGATCTGCGAGTTCAGGGCACTGGAAAATCTCCTGCGAGACTCTGCAGAACGACTCCGGGGTAACGACTTTATGCTCGAATCTGGAATCTTCACCCAGCATAATCGCTCCGAGTTTTTGGATTGGGATGTTTCCGTATGTATTTGACGCGTTAGGGAATATCGTCGGGATTATCCCCATGTCCTCTAGGCCGTTGTTTAGATCGTAAACATATTCACCAACGGTCTCAGAATGGAAATCCAGCCATGCTCGTCTGGCTTCAATGCTCCTCGCCACGTCACCGGCTTCTGCGTGCGACAGATTCCCAGCTCCACACAAATATCGTTGCCAACTGTCGATCATTGACGCCATGTTCCCGAGGTAGGCAGTTGCCTCAAAATGCTGGGCGGTTCCAAGCAGCACACAGCTCGCCTGAGCAAGATAGAATTTACTACCCACTTCTGCGGGGTCGTTGGTGATGTATAATTCCGGATATCCAACGATGCGATAGGGAACAAACCATGAACCAGAAAGATCCACGTGCGGTAAGAGCATTCTGAGGCGAAGTAGATCCAACGGTGAGTCAATAAGCTTCACACAAGATTCATACCAGTCCAGCGTTTTCGTGAAAATCTGGCAGTAAATCTCGCGATATGGCCCGATTACCATGCGAACATCTGAGAGTCGGGAACTGAACCCGGTCAGTTGCTGAAAATTGCCATGGCTCCCTGCAGCCAGTTCACTCATAGCACATAAGAGATTTTCTCGATATTCTTCCTTACAATGACTGCTCTCATATTCCTTTCCAAAGTTCGGTAAGAGGTATTCTCTGCATTCATCCGGCAGATTGATGTTGCCAGCGCTTTCCCGGTTTGCGCATGCGTTGAGTAAAGACGGCAGGATGCGCTCCGCTTCAAATATCTCGTCCACCTGATGAGTCTCCATGATTAATTGAGGTTTATTTCGAGTGAATGATTCGATTCTTTGCGCCTTGGAGTTCGAGTTCATCGAATTCGTGTTCGATGTCATCCACGTAGTCCGACAGTCGAATCCCTTGATTGCTGTGACGCCAGTTGTTGAACATTGACAGCATCATCGGGTCGTCGACGAGTTGCTCGCCGAGTCGCACGATCAGGGAATTCGGGGAATGGCGTTTTGGATTCAGCAGACTCAAGGCCGCGTTGGAACCCATTTGTTGGAAGGCGATCAGGAAAGCGGTGGCGACACTTCGAGATTGCCCGGCTCGGCAGGATACGAGAAGGTTCTCGGAATTCGTGGCAAAGTCCATGGCTTTACGGATATCGCTGATGGTTGCAGGTCGCTTGCCAGTTGTTGCTGCGACGACATCATCGAATCGCAAATAGAGGTGCCTTCGTGCATTGGTGGCCACGAAGTCCGTCTGCATCAATCCTGAATCAAGGATCACGATCGCATCCCAGACATGCGGTTCCTGCTCCAGCAAAAAGCTGGCAGCCAGATAGTTTCGAATGACAATCTTCATTGCGTCGTCTTCCGAAATGTACAGCCTGGTCGAGGAATTTAGCTCGACAAACGTGTCACAGGCAAAGTAGTGCGCCATCGCAAATCAGAAAACTCTCAGTCGCCAGGTTGAGACTCTTGCACCGCATGAGTTTTCTTTTGGACGACAGTATTCAGCCAATGGTCAATTACTTGCTTTTCGGCGGCATTTGCTGAACGATTAAATGATCCTCGCGACTGCACCATCCGATTCCTGCTGGGGCAGATTTCGACGGTGATCAGTCGGACTTCGTTGCATTTCACCGATACAATCGCGGAGTGTCCCGATGCACAACGGGCCGCATAGCCAGCGACACAGTGGTGTAACGACTGTCCTTCTTCGAACAATTGCACTCCAGTGGTTAATTCTATGAACGACCATCTACTTGACTCTGGGTCGTCGAACTCCCAATTCCAACCATGTCCCTGCCATCGGTAGCTGGCCCAGGGCCGTGACACTTCCTCCCGGTATTGAATGCTTCTCTCCAACACAGGTCGCAGGGTCCGTCCTTTCCACACAAACGGGACTTGCCTCAATCTTCGCCCTCCGTACCCAGGAACATATTCTGTGTATTCGTGCATCGCCCAGGTCAGAATCAAATCACACTCTTCATCAGTCACCTGACCGCTGTGTTTGATAATCCAACGTACGGTGTCATGCCAGAAGTTTGAATGTCCCTCCTGATCCGATCGTTCAGTCGGATCGACCACGAATGCGGGATTCCGGATGATCCGTCGAAAGTCGATTTCAGAGCCGCCAAGCCGCCTGATCTCCGCGAATATGCATGCTTGCGTTGCTGTTGCTTCGAACGGAGCCTGGAGTAGGAAATTTGACAGCCTTGAAGGAACGTTCCAGTCAAACAAGGCCGCTGCTTTCCTGAGGCTGCCTCCCTGAGCGAACAGCAGGAACCAAAACAGCCATTTCAAACGAGGGTTATTCGGTTGAGTCCTGCCGGACCATTCCGCGTAAAGGAACTCAGGCACGTCATGCAGTACAAACAGGTGCGAGATCAATGATTTTGAATCGCCACCCTGCCATGAATTCGGACTTCGAATCCAGAACGGTGAAAACAGACATGCCAAAAGAAATACGTCGTGCACTTCCGTGTTGTGTGGCGGCCGAATGACATCGAGCGTCTCAGGATTCGGAATCGAATCGGAAATCTTTGCTTTGATGGCGGCGGCCGTGGCGGGACACTGGCTGAGAAGTTCAGCGTAGTTGAAAAGTTCCTGTTCGACCCCACCAGCTAAAATTTTCTGACGCAGCCGTCCAAAGTCATTCGTCTCACGAAATTCTGCCTGGAGCTTAATCGCCCATCGCAGTGGGATCATCAGCCGCTGCGGTTCAGTCAATGCTGCCACCAGCTGTCGATGTGACCAAGTGATGCAATTTTCGTCCGCTGGATCATCGTAATCCCAGCAACTGCAGGAATTAGGACTTCCACAATGGTCGCAGTACTCAACGTTGTACAGCTCATCAACCTGTTTTAAAAGGCTTGCACGATGCGTGCTTTCAGGGTCCTCCATTTTCAGCCGTCGATATCGTTGTCCCAGCTGAGACGGCCCAAGTGATCTGTGCCAATTCTGGATCTTCTTTCCATCTTTTTTTTGTTTCATGACATTGAGGCTTTCACGTTGCAGAGAATCTAACTACTGCTTATGCGCCCGACCTCAGCTTGCTGGGAACAGCGTTAGCGACAGTTCGACGGATCAAATTGCATATCATCTGAGAACGTGGCTGCATCAAATCGGGAACGGCGGCAATTCAGTATGTTCTTGCATCATCAAGGCGGCTATTGATTCCTGCCGCGTCGGACCCTCGAATTCTCTTGGATTCATGCAGCAAAGACAAGTTGACCGGGGTTTCGGTGCCGACACCTCCATTCCCAGCGTTCGACCGGACTGTGAGCTTGCGTGTTCGCCCCGATGGCCCCAGTATGATCGTCCTGTCCGTTTCAGGCGTTCTCGGAACTCTGATGCGGGAAATCTGCCTCGCGCATCATCTCCGAAAATTCTGCTTATTCCCAAGCACTTCAATGGTGGCCACTACGACGGGATTGTGGCAAGCCCGCAGGCTCCGGAGTTGGATAATCCGAGTACTCTTCCTGTTCCCGCTCGAATTACACAGATTCTGTGGCTACGATGTCGCGTCCTGAGGCACAGGAATTGTTTATCCGATATCAACAGATCGCGTCAGCGATATTGTTCACTTCGGTCACTGATCGACAGTTCCTCGGAATAGCCTCGATTCACTGAGATTCCGAGGACTTTTCACATGTCAGCCGACGAGCCGACCGGCAAGTGGTACAACAGTTTTTTTTCTGAGGATGCTGACACTCCGAAGCCGCAACTGGATCGTTTTGATTTTCGGCGAAAACTAGGTGAAGGCCGGTTCGGTGAAGTCTGGCTGGCATTCGACAAGCACCTCGACCGGGAAGTCGCGATCAAGCTGGCTCATCCCGTTCATCTTCCCAACGCCGCCGACACAAAGGTTCTGCGAGCCGAAGCACAGTTAATGGCCGCACTGGATCACCCGAATATCGTTCCGGTGTTTGATGTCGGCGAAACCTCGGACGGACGCGTTTACATCGTTTCCCGTTTCGTGGATGGCACAGACCTGGCCGAACGAATTGAGAATGGAGTTCCGGATCTTGCGTGGATCGTATCGCTGATCGCTACCGTCGCTGACGCATTGGATGCGGCCCATCGGAAGGGATTGGTTCACCGTGATATCAAGCCTGCCAATATCCTGATTGAGTCGGCAACGCAAAAGCCTTTTGTGACAGACTTTGGATTGGCTGTCAGGAACGACGATGTCCTGCAAAGTTCACAGTTGGCAGGGACACCGGCCTACATGAGTCCCGAGCAGGCGAAGGCGACGGGAGAGCGTCTCGATGGTCGCAGCGACATTTTTTCACTGGGATGTGTGCTCTATCAGTTAATGACTGGCAAACGTCCGTTCACAGGTGCAACATTAAGCGAAGTACTTCGGGAAATCATTCATTCTGAACCCGCTCCGCCCTGCTCATTGAATGACCGAATTCCAAAGACACTGGAGGTGAACTGCCTGCGCGCGTTGCAGAAAGACAAATCCGACCGCTATGCAACAGCATCGCAGATGTCGGAGGCGCTGCAGAAGATCAAAGGCCTGGAGATGCAACCGGGTGCCCATGTACGTGACATGATCGGGCCGTACAAGATACTGCGAAAACTGGGCGAAGGTGGCATGGGTTCCGTCTTTGAGGCGGAGCAATCAAAACCTGTTCGCCGTCGTGTGGCATTAAAAGTCATTCGATCCGGGTTGAATTCGGATGAAGTGCGGAAGCGATTCGAAGCCGAACGCCAGGCACTGGCGATGATGGAACACCCGAATATCGCAACCGTGCTGGATGTCGGTGTGACGAATGACGGTCGGCCATTCTTCGCAATGGAACTGGTCAAGGGCATCGCTATCACCGAGTACTGTGACAAGTACAAGCTCAGCCTTGACGATCGCATGTCACTTTTCATTCAAACCTGCAAAGCCGTGCAGCACGCCCATCAGAAAGGCATCATTCACCGCGACATCAAACCAAGCAATGTGCTGGTCACGCAGGAAGGTGAAGAGCCTGTCGTGAAGGTTATCGATTTCGGGCTTGCGAAAGCCCTGCAGCCAACCAATCGACTGACTGACAACAGTATCGTGACGGAGTTCGGAAGGGTCGTCGGGACTCTGCAGTACATGAGTCCCGAACAGGCGGAAATGAACGCTCTGGATGTCGATACCAGAAGTGATGTCTATTCTTTGGGCGTTTTGTTGTATGAACTACTGACCGGCAGCACTCCGCTGGATCGTGAATCCCTGAAGTCGATGGCGCTCGATCGTGTTCTGTTCGCCATTCGCGAACAGGAACCGCCACGCCCCAGCCAGCGACTCAGCAGTCTGGGACTTTCGGCAAGCGACATCTCGGATCTGCGGAGAACGGAGCCACGCAAACTCAGTCTGATTCTGAAAGGCGATCTAGACTGGATCACGATGAAGGCTCTCGAAAAAGACCGGACAAGGCGCTACGACGGCGCATCACAACTGGCAGACGACATCGTTCGCTATTTGAACGGCGAAGCAATCATCGCCCGCCCGCCAAGCCCGGTGTATCGTTTCCAGAAGACGGTGCGGAGGCACAAATTTGCGGTTGTGACCGCGGTTGTAGTGGTGTCGCTGTTGATAGCAGGGATTCTGGGAACCACATCGGGAATGTGGCATGCAGCCCGGGAACGAAGTCAGGCTTTGCTGTCGGAGAACAAGGCAGTGATCGCCAGAGATGTGGCTGTCAAATCTGAAAAGGCAGCGAAAGCGGCAGATCGAATATCGAAAGAGTCGGAATTGAAAGCTTTGGAATCTGAAACAGCAGCGAATGCTGCGAAAGATCAGGCGGAGGCCACTTTGGCGAGATCCAACTATTTTCGGGCAGTTGCCCGTTGGGACGAAGGTCGTGCAAGAGAGGCAATGGAGTCCCTGGAACGTGTGCCTGACAAACATCGGCACTTTGAATGGTATCTCGCACGCCGACAATTCGAAGGAAGCCAATTCACCTGCTATGGCCATAGTAATCCGATAGAGAGTGTTTCGTTCAGCCTCGACGGTCGGACGATTGTTTCGGTAAGTCGAGACGAAACATTGAAGCTATGGGATGCCGAAACGGGCGAGGAACTCAGAACGTTCACGGGGCATACGGGCTTCGTCAGAGGTGTATCGTTCAGTCCGGATGGTCGGCGGATTGTGTCGGGGGGGCACGATCACACGTTGAAGCAGTGGGACGCTGAAACAGGCGTGGAACTCAGAACACTCAAGGGACATACAGCCCCCGTTAGCAGTGTATGCTTCAGCCCTGATGGTCGGCGGATTGTGTCGGGGAGCATCGATCACACGTTGAAGCTGTGGGACGCGGAAACAGGTGATGAGCAAAAAACGTTCACGGGGCATACGGACGCGGTCAGCAGTGTATCGTTCAGCCCTGATGGTCGGCGGATTGTGTCGGGCGGGCACGATCACACGTTGAAGCTGTGGGACCTAGAATCAGGTGATGTGCAAAGAACGTTCACGGGGCATACGGGCGCCGTTAGAGGTGTATCGTTCAGTCCGGATGGTCGGCGGATTGTGTCGGGCGGGCACGATCACTCGTTGAAGCTGTGGGACGCGGAAACAGGCGAACAACTCAAAACACTTAATGGCCATAAAGCCACCGTCTGTGAGGTTTGCTTCAGTCCCGATGGCCTGACAATTGTATCGGGAAGCCAGGATCACACCTTGAAGTTGTGGGACGCTGACACCGGTGCTGAACTTAGGACGCTGACCGGACACATTAACTTTGTCAGCAGTGTTTCGTTCAGCCCGGATGGCCAGCGGATTGTGTCGGGAAGCTTTGATGGGACGTTAAGACTGTGGAACATAGCGACAAGCGACGAGTTCAGAACTCTACGGGGCCACGCGAACTGGGTCAGCAGTGTTTCGTGCAGCCCTGATGGTCGGCGGATTGTGTCGGAGAGCATCGATCACACGTTGAAGCTGCGGGACGCGGAAACAGGTGATGAGCAAAGAACGTTCACGGGGCATACGGGCGCCGTCAACAGTGTATCGTTCAGTCCTGATGGTCGGCAGATTGTGTCGGGAAGCCACAATCACACGTTGAAGCTTTGGGACGCGGAAACAGGTGATGAGCAAAGAACGTTCACGGGGCATACGGGCGCCGTCAACAGTGTATCGTTCAGCCCTGATGGTCGGCAGATTGTATCGGGGAGCGACGATCATACGTTGAAGCTGTGGGACGCTGAGACAGGATCGGAACTCAGAACACTTACGGGACATTCCGATTTGGTCTCTTGTGTTTCCTTTAGTCCGGATGGTCATAAAATTGTGTCGGGGGGACACTACGATTTTACTGTCACAAGTGGCGGGAATGTGCTGAAACTGTGGGACGCAGCAACTGGTGCGGAACTCAGAACGCTTAACGGACACGTCCACAACGTCTACAGCGTTTGCTTCAGTCCGGATGGCCAGAGAATTGTATCGGCATGCGGCGATAGTACGTTGAAACTGTGGGACGCTGAGACGGGTGAGGAACTCAGAACGCTCAGAGGAGAAAATGTCGCGTTCACCAGCGTTTCGTTCAGCCCGGATGGTCGAACGATTGTTTCGGTAAGTAACGATAAAACATTGAGGCTATGGGATTCCGAAACGGGCGAGGAACTCAGAACGCTCAAGGGAGGCGATGTGCAATTGACCAGCGTTTGCTTCAGCCCGGACGGTCGGAGGGTTGTGGCCGGAAGTGACGACAGCACGTTGAGAATATGGGACGCTGCAGCAGGCGAGGAAGCCAGACTGCTGACGGGTCACCTAACTTACATCCAATATGTTTCCTTCAGCCCTGATTGTCGCAGGATCGTATCGAACACCGTCGATGGAATGTGGAAACTGTGGGATGCGAAAACCGGCAAAAACCTTAAAACGCTCAAAGGACATGCCAGTTGGATTGACAGTGTATTCTTCAGCGCAGATGGTCGGAAAATAGTGTCGTACGGAGGAGACGGTACGAAAATTATCTGGGATGCTGACACGGGGGACAAGCTCCACGACGATGAGCAACTCGTTCTGTCCGGTCCCGTCTATCGATCTCCGGACGATCGGTGGCTGCTGCTGTCGGCATGGGACAACGTGTGCGTTCTAGACCTTCATTATCGACAATCGCCTCGCGAACAAGCATATCGCCGCAGCTTAGCTCGTCCGAATCCAGACTGGCATAAAAAAAAAATTGACGCCGCCAAATCACAAGCAGACTGGTACGCTGCGACATTTCATGCGGCATGGCTGCTAAAAATCACTCCTGCCGATGGTTGGGCGTATGATGATCTGCACGACGTCCATCAAAAACTAGTGGTCAAGAACAATGGCGAGCAGCTTCCTGTCGCGGCGGTCGTTGCCGAAATGCTGTTGCTGCCCCGCAGTTCGGAACCGCCACGGTTTGAGATTCCTGACTCAACCGACTTGAATCCGCGGCCACAGACAGCAAACCATCCAGTTCTGGTAGATATGATTTGGGCACCAGCACCACAGACGAGATGGCAAGTATCAACCAATTACGTGCGTCAGGTTGCGGGCGGTCAATTCCGCACAATTTGCTCTGACGGACTGAGACCTGCACAGGTCATCCTGCATGCACGCGATGATAAACAACGCGGGTTCGGACTTCTTGCGGTGAGTGGCAAGGAACCATTTCGGTTGCTTCTTGAGAGCGACCAGTCGGCGTATCTGGAGATGTACAAACAAGTCCCCATTGGATTTCGGCCGATTTCGGTTGACGTAGACGATCGAACTTCACCTGCCGCGTGGAGTGCTCTCTGGGTGAAGGATCACATTGATATTCCATGGTATGTTGAACATGACCTGGACTCTGCTGCCCTGGACACTGCGCTTGCTAAAGCTTCCACAACCGGACACCGCCCATCAAATATTGATGCGTATCTGGATGAGAACGGAATTACACGATTTGAATGCGTGTTCGTTGCTGATGCGAAGGAATTTGAACTGACTCGTTCCGTTTCTGCGGATGAATTCCGGAACAGAGTTCAATCGACTAACGATGCTTGGCGGCCGTCGTGGTGTGATGCCTGGATTGATGCTGGGGAAAGGCGTTATTGTGTGATTTGGCTCAAACGAGACTCGGTTAGCCAGTTTGATGTCAGTCTGGAAATTGATCCCGATGACTTTAAAGTTGAATTGGATCAGAGAATCTCCCAAAACTGGCATCTTATTTGGGTTGACTACGACTGATGGACACTTTCAACGGACAGACAAGCTGGGTCAACAATGCGTCTCTCAACTCTCACAATGGCTGGTTTTTGAGCACCGCCTTTCAAGGGCTGCTCTTAAGTGCCGACTAGCCGGATTTTTCGACAATCCAGGATCGTCGTGACAAACATTGGACTCGCCACGCGGACCGAAGAAACAGGATGCAATAGTCATGGATCACATCATTCGGGCCATCGTGGCTGCAGGTGGTGAGCCGTTTGAAGTCGGTGGTTGTGTTCGCGATCGATTGTTGGGCACTCCCGGCAAGGATATCGACATTGAGGTCTTCCGTTTGGATGCCGGACAGTTGGCAGCAATTCTGGAGCCGTTTGGCCGGGTCGATACGGTGGGAGTGTCCTTTGGCGTTATCAAACTGAAAACGCATGAAGGAATCGAGTTTGACTTCACACTGCCTCGTCGTGAAAACAAGACAGGGAGCGGTCACCGTGGATTTACCGTCGAGGTGGATCACACGATGACAATTGAAGACGCTGCCGCTCGGCGCGACTTCACGATCAATGCGATTTACCGATGCCCGCTGAGGGACCAGATTTCGGACCCGCACGGTGGTGCCGACGATCTGCGAGCCGGAGTATTGCGTGCGACAAGTCGTCATTTTGCTGAGGATCCACTTCGCGTTCTGCGAGGCATGCAATTCGCGGCTCGGTTTCAGTTGACTGTGGAAGCAGCCACGGCTCAGATGTGCAGCTCCCTGCGAGCCGAAGCACCAACTCTCGCGATGGAACGGATCTGGTCTGAATGGCACAAGTGGGCGACGCGTGGCGTTCACCCTTCTGCCGGCCTGCGGTTTCTTCAGGAAGCTGATTGGCTGTGCCTTTACCCGGAGCTGGCTGCTCTGGTCGGTGTGCCTCAGGATCCTGCATGGCATCCGGAAGGCGATGTCTGGATCCATACGCTGCTGGTCTGCGACATGGCTGCTGAGATTGCGCGCCGAGAAGGACTTGATGCAGAGGAACGAGCAATTTTATTGTTTGCTGCTCTGTGTCACGATCTTGGTAAAGCGACGACGACGGAATTCAAAGATGGTCGCTGGAGAGCGCACGGCCATCCTGAAGCGGGTGTGCCTTTAACGCGGACGTTCCTGGAACGCATCGGTTGCCCAAACCACATCATTGAAGTCGTCGAGCCACTGGTTTCCGAGCATTTGGTGCATGCGGCAGAAACGATGACGGCTCGAATCACTCGCCGCCTGGCACGTCGGCTTGGGAAGGCCACGATTCAGCAACTCCTGTGGCTAATTGAGGCCGACTTACGCGGCCGTCCCCCGTTACCCGGCGACCTGCCTGCTAGTGTGCTCAAACTCGGGGAACTCGCGACATCAGAAAACATCGTGACGTCACAGGTGAAGCCACTGATTCAGGGTCGACACATGATTGCACTGGGCTATGAGCCCGGCAACTGGTTTGGACAAATCCTGAAGAACTGCTACGAAGCACAGTTGGACGGTTTGTTTGAAGACGAAGCTTCCGGAATCGCTTGGCTCGTGGCTTACATGCAGGACCATCCAGTCGAATAGAGCTGCAAATCAGAACTCAACAAAATGCAATTCCCGTCCCACGCTGGTTTTCCAATTCCCGCCCACCATGCAGTGCGCCGTTGATTCGGGGGCGATCAGGCCTCAGCATCGAAATGGTCTTCAATTTCCTCGCGATTAACGGATCAGTGCATCATCGTTCCGAATTCGAAACCAGAGGCCAAAGGGTTTGCTTGACAGATTGAGTTTTGGACAAAAAAGTCCCCCCACTTATCCCCCCACTGATGCGCGAAATCTGCATCCGAGCAACGCAATGTTGAAGCGTGGTAAAGGAAGAAGCCCCGGTATTTCCGGGGTTTCAACAAGCATCAGAAATGCAAAAGGAAACCATAACGAACTACGGAACCGAAGGTTAATGGTTCGAGCCCATTCGAGTGCAATAGAAAAAGCCAGTGTTTTACCGCTTCAATCGGTCACACTGGCTTTTTTTGTTTTTGGTTGACAGCCACGAATGACAGCAACCAGTATTCCAGGCGTTGCGTCTATTCTTCTTTCTTGGCCGATCGATTTTTCATCATGGCTGTCATCTTCACGACCGCTTCGTCTTGAGCACCCTGCAGCAAATGAGAATAAAAGCTTGCGGTTGTGGCGAAGTCGGCATGTCCGAGACGCTGCTGAATCACTTTCAGATCAACACCAGCCGCCAGCATCAACTATGCCGGAGTGGGGCGCAGGTCATGGAAGGCGAAGGTCTGCGGAATCCCGGCTGCTTCTCGGATCGGAGCCCACACCGCACGGTCAGAATCTGAGAGTCCGTACCGAGTAGACGCGATAACATGGCTGTCCGGTGGCAGTGCAGATCAACCCATGGCAATTTGCCAAGATATGCCGTGTGACGTCGCGATCCAATTCGTAAAGGCGCTCCTGGAAAATGGGGCGGTCAGTGCGTCGCTTGGAGGGTCGGAGCAGGACAAAGATTCCGCGATTAGAATAATGATTTTGATTGAGCTTTCTGCAGATCCGATGCAACGGCAGCGTATCTTTGACTTTATCGAGCTCAATGAAATACAGCATTGCTCTCCCGCATCTCCGGAGGAAGTCGATATCGACGATGTGAGCCGATATTGACGAGTTTCCAACCATGTGGCCTGGATCATCGGCCTCAAGCGATGGCCGCTGCCTTTTCCATTGTTTTTGTAGACTGTCCCAATCTGCGAAGCCCGCAAAACCAGGCAAACGGCCCACCTTCGCTGAACGTGATATCCGTCAAGTCAGGCCGGGTCTCGCAGCCTCTCTGCTGGATCGACTCAACCTCCCTGCCTTCGGAAAACGCAGCTTGAATTTCATTCTTTGACACTCGGCGTGGTCCGCCTCCGGGCGGTTCCTGGTCATTGAAACACATCATGAAAACGTTGCCACTTGATTTGACGACGCTCGCCAATTCTTTGACGTACAGTGATCGGTCCTCATCCGAAAAGACTTGGAACAGGCCGCAATCGATCACCGAATCAAAGACTTCGGGAATGTCATCCAAATCGTTCTGCTGATCGGTATACTGCTTTGAAGAATCTCACACAAGAATGTTAGAACCGCCCCTGAGTGCCTCAGAAAGCCTCCAGCATGCTGTTTCGAACAACAGGGAAGTACGATTTGGTTGTCTGCGACATCGACGGCTGCCTGTCGCCTGAGTCACATTCACCAATTAACGGGCCAGCCCTTTCAGAGATTGCTGAGCAAAATCGTCAGGCAATTCAGAACCGTGATCGGCCAGTCGTCACACTGTGCAGCGGAAGGCCGATTGGATTTGTTGAGTGTTTATGCCGTCTGATCCACAACACGCGGATTCCCTGCATTGGAGAAAATGGAGTCTGGCTCTGGCGACCTGCCGACAATTCGTTCGAGTGCGATCCAGCCATCACTGACGTACATCTGGAAGTCGTCCATGAAGCTCGCAAACTCCTGAGGTCGCTTTATCATGCCAGTGGCGTTATTCAGCAGCCGGGAAAGTTCGCATCTGTCGCTCTGTACCATCCCAACACGGATTATCTTCGATCCATCGTTCCGACGATTACCGAGGCGTTTCAGAGACTAGGTTGGCCGATTCGAGTCTCGATGACGTGGCTCTACATCAACTGTGATCTTCAGCACGTCAACAAAGGAACTGCCATTGACCGTCTGCTGGCTGAGACCGGCAATTCTCCTGAACGAACAGCAGGAATCGGCGATACGATGGGAGACCGCTTCATCGCTGAGCGTGTTTCATGGTTTGGCTGCCCGGCGAACGCTGAAGCGGAAATCAAGAAATCCGCAGCCTACATTTCGCCGCATCAGGAAGTTGAAGGTGTGCTGGATATTCTTGAGCGGTTGTCTAAGTGACGCTTTTTTTGTGTAGTATGCGACTTCGCAAAGGTCTGCTCCGGGTAGGCACAGATGAAGCCGAACGGCTTGCTGAATATGTAAAGACTCGTTTGGCGGAAGCCACATATCTGACTCCCAACCAGAGATAATGGGTGACAAGAAGGTTTCCCAATTTGCTGAAATGCTTCCCTTTCGTTGTCGGCTTTTGTATCACCTGTCGATGCAAGACCCCATATTGAAAGCCTTCGCTGGCGATCATGTCAAAAGAATGCTCAACATGATGGGAATGATGCCGAACGAAGCCATCTCAAAGGTGATCCCGCTCGACCTCATCCGCCATATCGGGTAAAGACATAGCAAAGATGAATTCATAAATCGTTGAGCATTGTCGATGTCATGAAGATATGCGACAACCTACGATGCACGGGGCTGAAGCTGCGGCTTCAGGAGATGTAGATCGGAATGGCGAGTGCGGGTGCAGCGATTGACAGAGGCGTTGCCGTTGTTGTCGTGACCTAAATCGCCGTTCTTCAGCAGGAAACATGTAACATCAATTGCAGCACGAATCCCTGGTGTGGGCTGCAACTGCATCAGCGTGAACAGAACGGGACAAACAATGATTCTTGAAGAGCATGAAACGATTGTCCGGCAAATCGTGAATGAATCGAATCACGAACCAAAGGAGGCGGGCAAGAACCGTGTCCTCATGGGATGGCGTGCGAAGCTGGAAAAGGAGCCGCCACATTTGCGGCTTCACCAGATTGACGAGATCGTGCGAGAAGTCCGGCGAAGACTCGGAACCGCTCCTTGATGCTTAAAGTCTGGTTCGGTTTCGACTACCCATCACTCATTCACAACGAGACTACCCTCGTGGAAAAACGTCAATCTCCTCAGCCTGCGGGACTACCATGAAAAGGACCGCAAAATGCTGGGCAGCAAGAGTTCGGCTGGACTCCAGCACACGTTTTCACACTCGGCTTGAATTTGGGCAATACAAAACCATCTGGGGAAAGTTTTCCGTTGAGACGGTTGCGGACTTCATCGACCAGTTCTAAGGTGCAAGCTGAACTTCAGGTTTCAGATCGTGGAAAATTGGAATGTGGAATTTTGGAACAACGAGAGTATGCCCTTTAGAGATTGGCAAAACGTCCCGGATTGTTCGACCATATTCGTTTTTGAGCCAGATTCTGTCTCAATCAAGATCGCAAAACGGACAATTGATCCTGCTGTTCACTTACCTCACACGCTCCTTCGGCAATTCAATCCCCCAGTCCTCCAGTACAATAGTTGGAACGACTCGGAAACTGGCACGCCCATCAGCCCATCGAATTATTTCTTCGGTTTTCGCTCCGTCAGTGCAGAGCTTACTCGGCTGAGGCGTAATGCCAACACGTCCAAGATCAAGTCGATCTGAATCCCAGCAGGTCTGAATCGTGATGTCGGGATGAGTCCGTTCGTGGGTATGTCCTTCACACGCACGATACAGCAGATTGAATTCATGATCGGAAATATCGAACAATTGCCCACGTAGTTCAGCAGCGAAATCAGCCCCACGCAGTCCATGATCAGCGTCAGTACATTCATTGATTCGTCGAGAATCATGAAAAACAGCAAACAGTGAAACGACGGTCACATTTGCTTCCGTCAGTTTGGCCAGACGAAGCCCATTTTCCAGCACACGTGCCCAGTGTGCAACGCCATGATCGCCGTGAATTGGCAAGGCGTAGTCTTCCAGAATTTCATGGATGATCAGTTTTAGATTCACGATTTCACTTTGCCGGTCTTGTATGCCAATACGCCCAGAGAATGAAAACACCCTGTAACGGAAGCCTCAGTAAATGAATGATCGGCAATGCCGGAAGATTATCTTGATGCTGGTAGAGGTACAGGTTCGCAGGAAACACGGCAATCAGCAAAGCGATGATTCCCCATGCCGCCACTCGTGAAGTCTGAGGAATCAGCAATAGGATTCCCAGCAGAAGTTCACAGACGCCGCTGACCAGAACCAACTCTTTATGAAGTGGCAGATACGGCGGCACAATCTTCAGGAAGAAGGCCGGATTTACGAAGTGCATCACGCCAGCGCTGATCATGAAGATCGCTAAGAGATATTTCGAAGCCGCCTTGATCTGACTCATTTGATTTCTTCAGCCTTCAAATATAACTCTGCCGGTGCCACTTTGAAGTAACGAAACATCGCCGGACAAAGCCAGCCTTCCATCAGCGGTTCTTCCAGCCGATACCAGTTGCCTTCAAACTCCGTTCGTACCCACTCCAGTTTTCGCTGAAATCCGGGGAAGGGTGCAGAGGAAAATTGTAGTCGAAAACCCTGCCGAGCACTGGGAATGTCGGCCACAAGATCGTTAATCATTTCAGGAACACCGCTGACGAACGGTTCCTGCACAAGATCCGTTGATGGATCGTCAAAGACCCACGTACCAAAGTGCCAGTACGGCTTGATCACCAGAATCTGATTTGGCATCGTGGCGTTCGCCAATTGTCCCGGAATTCCAGGGTATTTCTACGTGGTCAAAGAATAGCCAGACTTCTCTTACTGTAGCAATCGCTTCACTAGCTCAGAATCTTTTCGAGTTCATCAATAAGCGGGAGCTGCCCAGCGTTGATCTTCCGTCTTGCCGCAGCAATGTCGAAGAATTGCGCATAATCAATCTCAGGGAATTCCATTTGTCGTCCGGAATGCGGTGGCCATTCCATCGAGAACATGTTGCTGACGCATTCCACAGGGTTGCAGTCACCCCTGAACGCCCAGGCATGAACGATCTTCCCAGCCTTCTGCTTTACCGGCGTCAAAGCAATGAATGGACCTTCTGGAACGACTCCGACTTCTTCCCTGAACTCCCTCAGCGCAGCACCAAAGAAATCTTCTTCCGGTTCCATTTCGCCCTTGGGGATTGTCCACACGCCATCATCTTTGTTCTTGAAAAATGGACCACCGGGATGGGCCAGAAGTACCTCGACGTTCCCGACGTAAATGCGATACATCAGCAATCCACCACTGACACGATGTTTGACCACTCATCTGATCCTTGTCACTGCGAGAGATATCGCACCAACCACATGACGCCAGTCAACAACAGACTAAGCAGAATGCAGGTTGTCAGCGGGAAGTAGAAGCAAAAATCCTCACGTTCGATGCGAATATCCCCCGGTAGTTTCCCGAGCGAGGGGATCGACGGAGCGAACAACCAGACGATGCCAATCCCAGTGACGACCAGCCCAATAATGATTAGAGACCAACCGGGATGACGCATAATTGCACTCCTTCGTCCGCATTCTATCCGGCGAATCCGGCAGAGGATAGAATTCGAAGCCTCTTTCCGTGCGAGGATGGGCCATACTTAACGGAAATGAAATTTAGGGGATGATTTTCATGCACCAAGGGGACGTTCCATGTGCTCTTCACCACGCCATACATCCTGATCGAGTCTACGAGGTATGACTGCTTGCAGTTCGTCAAACGGACGCTGCTCAAGGCTCACGGCAACACTGATCATGAACGGCTCCACCAACTACTAAAATTCGGCCTCAGTGTGGAGGTTGAATTCTCATTCTACTGTAGATCAATCGCCTGTCTGAACGCATCAACGAACGTTTCTGGAGCCTGCGCCCCGGACAGCGTGATCGCATTGTTGATGATGAAGAACGGAACGCCTGTTAACTGATGTCGTTGAGACAATGCGTTAGCTTTCTCTATGACATCCATTCCCTGATCACTGTTCAACAAACCCTCGGCAGATTTCCGATCCAGACCTGCTTCAGCAACCAGGCAAATGAGCGTTTGCTCACTGCCAATATCCTTACCTTCGATGAAATATGTTCGGAACAGTGCCTCAACGACCGCATCCTGACAGCCATGCTGATCGGCAAGCCAGATGAGTCGGTGGGCGTCCACTGTATTTGGGGTTCGTTCCATCTTGTCAAAAGCGAAATGGATTCCTTCAGTTTCCCCAACGGCAATGACTTTGGCATCCAATTCCATTGATCGCTCCCAGCTTCCGAATTTTCTGGTGCGATATTCCCGGCGACTGATGCCTTGCTTCGGCATTGCTGGGTTCAATTGAAAAGGATGCCACTTGACCTGAACGTCTGGCTGATCGTCAAAGGCCGCAATCGCTTTCTCAAGCCGACGTTTGCCGATGTAACACCACGGGCAGATCACATCTGATATCACATCAATCGAAAGTTTCATTTTGTCTCGGTCAATTCCTGTAGAAATTGATCCAGTCTACCGTGAATGTCTTTGGATTTCCTTCTAAGAACACCTTTGGTAATTCGGTTTCAAAGTCGCCGTCATTCAGCGGAATCGTTTTCACAGTTTTGCCGCCGTTGCCGACCATTCGAATCTCCATCCAGTATGGAATTTTTGAATTGAGTGGTGAATCTTCGTTGCCGTCCTTCCATAAACGAACATCGTGACTCAACACCGCCGCATTGAGTGTGATCTTTTCATTAGTAACCTTTAGGCTCTCCAGACCCTTCAGGTGCAATCGCAACACTGCGGCGTCCGGCCAATTTTCGTCCAGTCGCTCGACAATCGCATGACTGATGCCAAATGGACGGTGGATTGAAATCACCGCTTTGCCATTTTCAATCTGGACTTCAATCCTGTCGTTATCACGCTTCGTGGTGATTTTGGACTGCGGCGAATCTTCGACGACATTGGTGCAGCCGATGTTCAAAAGAAAAGCCATAGCGACAATCAATGCCTGAGTTAGCGACATGACCTCTATCCGTTCGTGATTTTCCGGAATGTCAGGTTGATTCGTTCACCGACATTCTGCTTCGTCTTTGGAATCTCATGCTGCCAGAATTGCTGCATCGTTCCGGACATGATGATGAGCGTCCCATTGCCAACCAGAAATGTCTGCGTTTCTCTGGTGACGTTGTGTCTGATCCGAAACTTCCGAGTTGCTCCCAGCGACAATGAACCGATCACATTGCCCATTTCAGGTTCATCATCAGCGTGCCAACCCATGCTGTCTGATCCAGAGCGATAACGGTTCAAAAGACAATAATTGTATTCACCATGAATCGCTTCGATTTTTTTCTTAATCTCCAGCAATGTGTCGTTCCACGGAAGGGCAGCATTGTCTACGCCAGAATATCGATAACTGACAGCAGCATCGCCGTATGAAATGATCAATCTGGGTTGCATATAGCCAAAGATTCCCGGCTTCTGTTCCCACTGGCAGTTGTCCCGCAACTCAGTGAAATAACTATCGGCAAGTTCGGGTAGCAGGAAGCCGTCGCAGAACAGCAGCAGCCCTCCGTTTTTAAGTTCAATTTTCTCCATCGATCAACCCCATTGGGAAAGAAGAACACAGACGATAGCAATTTTCGCACAGATTTGCTCCCATGTGTCAACGCGATCGAGGACACATTCAACGTGACTCAAGACGAACAAGCAACAGCGATCCCGAACCTTGCAGAAGAGCAACTGGCGGCTGGTCCACAAATCGCGATGAGACGGATGGCGTTTAAGTTTCTCCTGCATCAGGAATACTTCGGTACTGGGGCAAGATGAGTGAAGATTCAGGCGTAAAACATCCAATGTCAGAGAGAAAAAAACCGTCCCTATCCAATACGGTGGTGTGGCTTGCCCCGTCGCAGATTGTGACTTGTACGATCATTTTCGTGAACGTTGCCGTCTTTGTCGCCATGGTGGCGTGCGGTATGCCAATCGTCGAATCTGATGGTCAGATGATGCTGGACTGGGGAGCCAATTTTGGACCGCTGACCATGAACGGTCAGTGGTGGCGACTTGTGACCAGTATGTTCCTGCATTTCGGTATCGTTCACCTGGCGCTGAATATGTGGATCCTGTGGGGATTGGCCCAGATGACAGAACGACTGGTTGGCAGCACAGGATTTGCCATTGTCTACATGGCATCAGGAATCGCAGGCAGCATCGCGAGCCTCGCCTGGCATCCTGCTGCCTTGTCTGCTGGAGCCTCAGGAGCTGTATTCGGTACGGCCGGGGCTTTGTTGGGGTTTGTAGTGTTACGTCGTGACACATTTCCCGATGGCGTTCGAAATCAGATGCTGAAGAGTATGGCAACCTTCGTCATCCTGAACCTTGTTGTCGGAATGAGCATCCCGCAGATCGATATGGCTGCACATGCCGGAGGTTTCGCCGCTGGTGTCCTCTGCGGACTGATCCTGAGTCAGCCTTTGTCGGCGGAAATCATCGCACGGCGGCGGTTTAAGAATCTGATCGTTATTATGGCGGCAGCAATCATTTTGCCATTTGTGATCGCCACACTGCCAGAAGCTCTACCTGACATCAGTGCAAGAATGCAGCGTCTGTCGTTGGCGGAAAACGAAATCTGTAACACGTTCAACACGGATCAGGCTGAAGCATCCAGAGGTGTCATCGATCAAAACGAATTTGCAGATCGCATTGAGGAAAATGTTATTCCCCCGTGGATCAATTTGCGGGAAGAGGTGGAAGGTTTTTCCGACCTGGAAAACGCCGACAAGAACTATCTGGAGATTCTGGTTCGGTACATACGTTGCCGCGAAGAAAGCTGGAAACTCCTTGTCCAGGGCCTGCGAGAACAGGATGAGGCGAAGATTCACCGGGCCAGTGATCTATCGGATGACTGTCGAACAGAATTGCAGGAAGAAACACAGGCCAAACCCTGAAACGTGGTGAGCCAATCAGTGAAATGCCTAGGTTCCCCGGATTGAAGCGACCTCGGCCACTTTGCAGTTCATTGAGGCATCGACACCAGAGCCGTCGGTTTTGGGCCCCTGACATTGGAAATGAGACCAGGCACCGCCGCAGGGCATCACAGCATCTTCCGAAACGCTGATTGAAACGTGTCAGACAGAAACTCGCAGAGCGCGAATTGCTCTCATCAAATGGCAAACCAATTTTCGCCCGACGAAGTGTTTCCGCGATCCAGCGAAGGCATGTACTCCAATCGGCAGTCGGCTTGTTGTTCGCGTGATTGACTTCGTTTTCATCTGATACCGCCAGACACGCCAGTGGAACCGAAGCTCGAGGCATATGTTTCAGGAAACCCGGTGGTTGAACAACCCCAAATCGCGGATGGGAAATGCTTCTGCGTAAAGATGTGTTCCGACAATTGTCCGCTCGGTTCATCACGAGTCGAACAGTTATGTTCCATTAAGTCATCTGTCACAAACCGGCTATTACGACCGGGGAGACAAAGTGAGCCGATTTTCGCTCTGGGACATTGCTGTCCATCGAGTTTTGTTTTTTCTTGTTGCTTTCGTGGCGATTCCGGCGGCGGTTTATGCAAAACCCGATGCCGCGTCAACGGCATCGGGGCTTCTTCCGCTCACACCAGACGCAGCCCGCCAGTTGGATCATGCTCAAAAATTCGGAGCGATTGAGTTCGCTCCGGTGCATTTGCCGACGGATTCGGCTGGCGACTGCAATCACCTGGGCTGGCCGATTGCGACGATGACGAATGTAAACAGTTCGTTGTTACCCATCAGCCGGGCGATTTCATGAGTCAGATTGAAGAAGTCTTTTTCGGCATCGTCCGCAGGTTTCGTCTCATCGGCGATGCGAGGACTCGTGCAGTCACGGATGGCATCGATCAGCGGCAGCACGCGAATT
>Ga0105047_10005529_pt1 | contig 21635 bp, 24 predicted proteins | sample MAT04_FD_78384 | JGI IMG/M metagenome (GOLD analysis project Ga0105047, IMG submission 78384) | Freshwater microbial communities from Lake Fryxell liftoff mats and glacier meltwater in Antarctica - MAT-04 (megahit assembly) | ecosystem: Environmental > Aquatic > Freshwater > Ice > Liftoff... | reverse complement strand
GTTGGTCTCGGACTGCGGCTGCACGCCGGCCACGCCCTCGATGATGAAGATCGCGCCGTCGAGAACGCGAAGGCTGCGGTTCACTTCGATGTTGAAGTCAATGTGGCCGGGGGTGTCGATGATGTTGATGCGGTTGTCGTTCCACATCGCTGTCACGGCGGCGGAGGTAATGGTGATCCCTCGCTCGCGCTCCTGCTCCATGTAGTCGGTCGTGGTGTTGCCGTCATGCACCTCGCCGATCCGGTGGCTCTTCCCGGTGTAGTAAAGGATGCGCTCCGTCGTCGTCGTCTTGCCCGCGTCGATGTGCGCGGTGATCCCGATGTTACGAATCTTCTCGAGCGGTGAATGAGCCACGGCAGGCCTCCATGCGGCAAGGCAGGACAGCGCCTGTGCGGCGCCGCCTGCCCCCAATGTCTTGCGGTCAGGATAAAATCAGTGCCGCGGGAAATGCCCTTTTCCGGCGCAATTTGCAAGACGGGACGTGACTGGGAGCCATGCGGGGCCGGGACCCCGGCCCTGCTTCCGCGCGGGTCGGCCTATTTCAGGCCAGCGCAGAAGCGCTGGATGCGGCTGCAGGCTTCCACCAGCGTGGCGTCGTCAGTCGCGTAGCTGATGCGGAAATGGCCGGGGAACATGAAAGCTGAACCATGCACGGCGGCCACGCCCTCTTCCTCCAGCAGCGCCTCCACGAATTCGGCGTCGGTCTCCACCTTGCGGCCACCCGCCGTCGTCTTGCCGAGGCACGCATGCACCGACGGGTACACGTAAAAGGCGCCCTCCGGCTTGTGGCAGCGCAGGCCCGGGGCGTCGTTCAGCATGTCGACGACGAGGTTGCGTCGGCGCTCGAACACCTCGCCCATCGCGGCCACCGAATCCTGCGGCCCGGTCAGTGCCTCGATGGCGGCGGCCTGGCTGATGGAGGAGGTATTGGAGGTGCTCTGCCCCTGCAGCTTGTCCATCGCCTTGATGAGGGCCACGGGCGCGCCGGCAAAGCCGATGCGCCAGCCAGTCATCGCGTAGCCCTTCGAGCAACCGTTCATCGTGATCGTGCGGTCCCGCAGGCGCGGCTCCACCTCGACGATGGTGGCCGGCTTGAAGCCGTCATAGGCGAGCTTTTCGTAGATGTCGTCGGTGAAGATCCACACGTCCGGGTGGCGCAGCAGCACGTCGGTAAGCTTCTTCAGCTCCTCAGCGTTGTAGGCCGCGCCGGTGGGGTTGCAGGGATTGTTCAGGATCAGCCACTTGGTCTTGGGCGTGATCGCTGCCTCAAGCTGCTCGCCCGACATCTTGAAGCCGGAGTTCTGGCCGCATGGCACAAAGACCGGCGTGCCCTCGGCCAGGCTCACGATGTCCGGGTAGCTGACCCAGCAGGGGGTGGGGATGATCGCCTCGTCACCCGGATTGATGGTCGCGAGCAGGGCGTTGAAGATGACCTGCTTGCCGCCGGTGGTGACGATGATCTCCTCCGGAGCGTACTCAATCCCGCTGTCGCGCTTGAACTTGGCCGCGACAGCGCGGCGAAGCTCTATCGTGCCGGCGACGTCGGTGTACTTCGTCTCGCCGCGCTGGATCGCCGCGATGGCGGCATCTTTGATGTTTTGGGGCGTGTCGAAGTCCGGTTCGCCCACCGAGAGGCTGATCACATCCTTGCCCGCCGCTTTCAGGGCGCGCGCCTTAGCCGTGATTGTGATGGTCTGCGAAGGGGAGATCCGGTCGAGCCGATCGGCGGTGAGGTGCATTTGGCGTTCCTGAGCATCACGAAAACGCCGCGGACCCTACGCTCCAAGCTGCCAGCCTTCAACCCGCCCGTCGGATTTCAGGCAACCGCATGGCCTGGCCGTGGTTGCTCGGAGGAGGTTGCGGCAGTCGCCGCAATCCCGAGCAAGGGAACACGACATGAGTGCGCGCTTCGCCGAGACCATGAAGGCCCTCGAAGGGGGTATCGCCAATATAAGCCCCGACAAGGCCATCAAGATCATCGAGGCCTGGGAGGCTCACATCGAGGCGCTTGACGTCACGGGTGCCAAGACCCTTCTCACCGACCTGCGCGCGCTCAAGCGACTGCTGCAGAAAGATGCCATCGACGGTGAGGCGGTGGGTCGGCAGATGACGAAGCTGGCCGGCCAGACCCAGAAGATGGCGGGGCGCGCGGCAGGCAAGCGGGCCGAGCAGATCGAGGCATTGGGCAAGAGCCTGGAAGGCACTGGCTGATCCGCCCGAAGGCGAACCGGACACGTGATGGCGCGGAGATGATCTTGCCTGCATCAGGCGAGCGCTGCGTGGGAAGCGTGTTGGATGCAGCAGCGGTGGCAATGGCGGCGCCCGCGCCGATGACACCGCAGCGCCCCCTCTGAGCGATCAATGCCTGCCGCGCGTCGCGGCCAGTGCGACCATCGCGGATGCTCCAACTCCCAGCGTGACCAGCGCGAGCGCATTCGCGTCGGGCGTCACGCCATGCGGAAGCTGCGAGAACAGGTAGACGGGTAGCGTCGTCGCGCCCGGGCTTCGAGGCGAAGCCAGCACCACGTCATCAAGCGACAGCGTGAAGGCCAGCAGCCAGCCGGCGGCGAGGCCGGGGCGGATCAGCGGTGCAGGTCTGTGTTCGCTCTGCATCAGGGCCGCGTATTTCACAAGTTCACAATTTTTGCTTGACGTTCTGGTTTTGTTCTGGCAATTGAAGCAGGCCAAGGGGCGAATTGCGACCTCCCTCCCCGGTCAGTTGGCCGGGTCCGCGTTCCGCCACAGCGGCATCCCTTCATTCCGAGCTTCCCTACGCACCGCACTCGCGCCCCGCTGTCGCGAGGTCGTCGGCCTGCGACCCCTTTCCCGCGGACATCCCGCATCCCAAGCCAGCTCCAGGAGACGCACGCCCATGCCCTTCATCGACACCGACCTCGTGCCGCTGATCCAGACCGTTCGCTTCTCCCTCTGGCATTACCGCAGCACCGATGTCCTCACGACGATCACGGCGCCTGGCTACTTCAGCCCAGCCGCCGCACGGCTGCGCGCCGGCGACCTCATGGTGATGCAGGCGGCCGACGCGATGACGATCCTGCCGCTGCGGGCCAATGCGGCCGTCGGACCCGGCGTGGTGCTTGATGGCGCCGTGGCGCCGATCGCGCTCACCCGGTCGGTCGCGCAGACGTTGCGGATGGTGCAGGCCGCGGGCGCCGTGGTCTCGACCATCATCCTGGCTCCCCTCATGGCGGGCGTGATCATGGGCACGGCGATCCCCGTCTCCGCCCAGGTGACCGGGCCGGTCAGCCAGGTCGTCGTAAGCCTTCGCAACGCGCAGGGCGTCATCATCCCGCCCGTCCAGACCGTCCTCGTCGAGCAGGGCTACGTGACGACGACGCTGCCTACGCCCGCCGTGGGCAACGGCTACCGCATCCGGATCGAGGATGTGAACGAGACGATCTCCGCCACCTCGCGCAGCTTCAACATCCTGCCCGACCTGCAGCTGATCCTGGTCGAGGAAGGCGCCAGGCTTCTGCAGGAGGACAGCTCAGCGCTCGCGCAGAACTGATCGCCAAGCCCCGCCCAAGCCCCACACCCTCGACACGGACGGAGCCCCATGCCCGATCTTAAAATTAGTGAGCTGACGGCCACGACGAGCCTCCTCGACGCGGACATCACGCCTTTCGTTCAGAGCGTTTCATCGACGCCCGTCACCAGGCGAGCGACCGTCTCGCAAATTCGGCGCGCCATCCTCGCTGATCGCGGCGTCGATGTGCGCGATTTCGGCGCCGCGGGAAACGGCACCACCAACGATGCGCCCGCAATTCAGGCGGCCATCGACTCGCTCGGCTCGGCGGGAGGCGTGGTCCAGCTCGGGCCACGCACCTACCGCTTGGCCTCGGCCATCGTGGTCAACAGCACCTCCGTCCGGCTGCAGGGCGCGGGCTTCCAGGAGGGAGGCAATCCCGGCAACGGCACCTGGCTCACGGTGGACCAGGCGAGCTTCACGCCGATCACCTTCAGCGGCGTCGCCGCACGTGGCTCCGTGGTGCGTGACATCGCGGTCCGGCAGACGCATGCGGCGTCCCAGACGGTCAGCTGGGCGCCGACGGACTACCCCTACTTCTTCCGTGTCGAGGATTGCCTGGGCGGCGTCGATTTCGACAATGTCATGCTCGCCGGCATCAATCGCGGCATTTACGCCCGGAACTCCGGCCGTACCGATTTCCGGCGCATCCGTGGGCAGGTCTTCACGACCGGGATCGAAATCGACGAGTGCTACGATACCGGCCGGATCCAGAATCTGCATTTCTGGCCGTTCTGGTCCGCCAACGACAACGTCGTGCGCTGGCAGCAGAACAACGGCGACGCCTTCATCTTCCGCCGAGTGGACGGCATCTTCATCGACCAGGCCTTTGTGCTCGGCTACCGGTCGATGTTCCGCTTCTCCTCCTCGGCGGCGGGGCATACGCAGAAGTTCAGCATCGGCCAGGCCTATGCGGATTTCGTACGCCACGGCGTGTTGATCGAGGCCGCCGGCACTGACGGCCAAATCGATGCGATGACCGTGCAGTGCGAGATCTTCAATGCCGGTGGCGCGCCGCTGCCGGGTTCGATCGGCATTCACATCAACACGAACACGAGCCGCGTGCAGATCGGCACGCTGCGCATCGACGACGCGGAAGACAATCCGATCCGTGTCGAGCAGCACTCCAACAAGATCGACATCGCATCGCTGCGCTGCGTGAACTTCAACCTGCGCAGCAACGGCGCCGCTGCCATTCATCTCGCCAATGCGGGGACCGGCACAGCGAACCGCGTCAACCTGGCCAGTGCTCCGCTGCTTGAAACCGCCGTCCTGGGACCGCTGTTCAATGCGGGCACGAACGGCTCAGTCGGTGTGCAGGGGCCGGCGGGCGAAGCGGCTCGGCCGGGCGTGTCCATCGGGCAGAACGACACCGGGCTGTTCCGCCCAGCCGTCGGTTCGCTGGGCGCCGCGGCGGGTGGCAGCGAGATGCTGCGTGCCGCCTCCGGCTCGGTCAGCCTCGGCGCGGCACCCGGCGCGCACGGCCTGCAGGTGACCACCCCGGCGAGCACGGTGAACCGTCCCGAGATCCTGGGCGGCGTCACCGGCTCGCCTGGCTCCACCGGTTGGCGTGCCCAAGGCTCGGACGCCAACATCGCCACGGTCATCGGGCAGCCCAAGGGAACCGGCGCCCTGCTCGCGCAGTTCCCCGACAGCCTGGCTACCGGCGGCAATCCGCGTGGTGCTAACGCCGCCGATCTGCAGATGACGCGATCTGCCGCCGCACAGGTGGCGAGCGGTATCAACGCGGTGATCGGAGGCGGCAGCGGGAACACGGCAAGCGGCGTCCGGAGTTCGGTCGGAGGTGGTTTTGCCAACACCGCGAGCGGCGCGGGGTCGTGGGTCCCCGGTGGGCAGAACGCGACCACGCGCGGCATTCATGGACGTGGCGCATGGGCCGGCAACTTCATCGCAGCGGTCGGTGACGCGCAATGTGGCGAGCATGTGCTGCTCCGCCAGACCACCAGCGCGTCGGCACTGAACCTGTCCTGCGATGGCGCGGCTCCCTCCGGCGCCAACACGGTGATCCTGCCGCCCTTTGCCGCCTACGCCGGCGTGTTCACGCTTGTCTCGAAAGCGATGAGCACGAACGACGCGGCAACCTGGCGGGTGAACGTCTCCGCTGCGCGCGGCAGCACGGCCGCAAGCGCTGTCGTCTACGAGGGAGCCGGCACGAACCTGTTGCCCACAGCCAGCAACGGCACCGGCAGCGCGTGGCGCCTCGCCATCTCGGCGGACACGACCAATGGCGGCATCAACTTCGTGGTCACCGGGGCTGCCTCCACCACCATCATCCACTCGGGCCGCTTCTCGAATGTCGAAGCCGTCACAGCAAGCTGATCCAGGAGAATCCCATGGCCTTCCTCAAATCCATCGAGATCAACGACACGGGCATCACGGCCGAATACTGGCGCCTCACGCATGTCCAGGTGGACCGGGTCGCGGGCGTCATCGAGACGCAGCTGCACGGCTACCGTGACGAGGCGGCACGCCGTGCCGGCAAGTCCGCTCTGCAGCGCCTGAGCTTCCGCTTCAGCCAGGACGCGATGGACGACCCCTACAACCTCCAGATGGACGATCTCTATCGCGCCATCCGCGAGCAGCCCACGGGTGAGGATGGGAACGGCAAACCGCTGCCATCGATCTTCTCCACCGCCGCATTCGTTTGATCAGACAAAGCAAGGAAACCAGCCGATGAGCTCACTCACCGATTATGCCAAGAACGTCCTCGCCCGCGCCATCTGCGGCCGCGCGCCCCTCCTGCCGAGCGCCGTCTTCGCCGCGCTCGGAACCGGCGGCAGCGACCCCACCGGAATCAGCGGCGAGGCGGTGGGGAATGGATACGCCCGCCAGCGCGTCACTTTCACGGGCAGCGGCGTGCAGCAGAACGCCGAGGTGGTCCGCTTCACGTTTACGGCGGCCGCCGGCAGCTTTTCCCATATCGGCATGTTTGACGCCGCCTCTGGCGGTAACGCCCTGACTTGGTCGCCCCTGACCACGTCCGTCTCCGTCGCCGGGCCAGGGACGGTCTCGGTCAACCCCGGCGCGTTCACCATGACGGCCGACTGATCCATCGCAGCGAGTGGCGCCCCGGCCGCCGGGGCGCCACACTAAGCTCAGTACTTCAGCATTCGGATCAATCTCAACACGCCAGAAGAAAATCTCACCAAGCTTGCAACTCAGGCAAGGCAGGTCGTAACCTCGGCTCTCGTTGGGGTAGGGTAAGCGCGGTGAATCCTCTCGACAGCCTCCTTCGTCCTGCAGTTGCAGTGCGCGCTTCAGCCACCTGTGATGGCTGCGCGAGCCGCCTGAACGGCATGTGCCAGCCTCTCGACACGGCCGCGCTGGATGACATCTCATCCGATTCAGAGCGCCTACGCGCTCCTGCGAAGAGCATGGTGTTCCGGGAGGGCGACCCCGCCCTTCGCGCCTTCAGCATCGTCGAAGGGGTCGTGAAGCTTTCCCGGCTCCTGGCGGACGGGAAGCAGCAGGTCGTCGGCTTCCGCTTTCCCGGCGACATCATTGGCTTCGGCACCCAGCGGACCTATGCCTTCGACGCAGAACTCCTCACCGCCGGGCATTTCTGTCGGATCGATCGCCGCAAGCTTGATCAACTGCTGCGCCGCTATCCATTGATGGAGCGGCGCCTGCTGGATCTCTGCCTGCAGGAACTCGCCAGCACGCAGGATCATCTCGTCACGGTCGGCCGCCGCTCTGCCGAATCGCGCGTTGCAACGTTCCTGCTGGGCCTGATCGAAGTTCATCGCCGCCGCGCGATGCCGCTCGCCGAACTGCCAATGCCGATGACCCGCAGCGACATTGGCGACTTCCTGGGCCTCACGCTGGAAACTGTCAGCCGCACGTTCGCCGCATTCAAGCGGCAGGGCATCATCGCCGAACCGGGACAGCATAAGCTGCGGGTCCTCAACAGCGATGCCCTCACGCGCATCGCGGAGGGCGACGCGGCCTGATGCCGCCACGCTTCCCGGCGCGGCAGATAGCATGGCGATGTGCTCCAATGGGGTGCAGGCGTGGTGTGTGAGCGTACCTGCGCCCCAATCCAGGCTCTGGCCGCCCAAGGGCACGGGGTTTGCTTGTGGAACGGCTCCCGCACAAGGATGTCCCGCATGAATCGCCGCCACCTCCTCACCGCCGCACCGCTCTTGGCCCTTCCGGCAATCGGCCAGGCGCAATCGGCCTGGCCGAACCGCTCGGTCCGGATCATCATTCCCTTCACGGCCGGAGGCGCTTCCGACCTCATGATGCGCCCAGTTGCTGAGCGTCTTGAGCGGGTCCTCGGGCAGTCCTTCGTGATCGACAATCGCGCTGGTGGCGGCGGGGCGGTGGGACTGGGCGCCGCGGCAAATGAACGGCCCGATGGCTACACATTGCTGCTGACCACGCCGGGCCCGCTGATCCTGTTGCCGCAGATGCAGCCCAACCTGCCCTACAATGCCGCACGCAGCTTCACCTACATCTCGTTGATGGGCGGCGCGCCGATCGTCTGCGGGGTAAAGGGAGATTCGCGCCTCCGCACCCTGGCGGACTACGCGACAGCCGCGAAACAGGCGGCAGATGCTGTCAGCTTCGGTTCCTCGGGCATCGGCTCCATGGGGCACCTGACCGGGGTGCTCTTCGGGATGGAGACCCAATCGCGGCTTCTGCATGCGCCGTTCCGCGGCGCTCCAGAAGCTCAAACCGCGGTCCTCAGCGGCACGACGACCTCCCTGTGGGATACGGCAGCGGCGAATGTGGCGGCGATTCGGGCCGGCAACATGCGCGGGCTCTGCGTTTCCTCGCCGCAACGCGCTGCCATCCTGCCTGACGTGCCGACGGCCCGCGAGGCGGGCTTCGGCAATGTCGTCAGCCTGAACTGGTTCATGCTCGCCGCCCCGGCAGGCCTGCCGCCTGCGATCGCGGAGCGTTTGGCGGGCGCTATCGGTACGATCCTTGCCGAAGTGACGATCCGCGAGCGCCTTGATTCGATTGCGTTCGTGCAGGCGGAAAACGTGCCCCAGGCGGGCTTGGCAGACTGGGTCCAGGCTGAACAGGAGCGTTGGGCACCCGTGGTGCGCGCCTCCGGTGCCAGCATGTAGGAGCCGCGCGCGGATCGGCTCCGGGGCGGGCGTTTTCCGCCTCGACCTTGAGAAACATCGCTCCCGCAATCAGCACATGGCCATCATGGGGTGCTCGATCCGGCACCCCATATGATCAGCTTCTTCGCCGGGACAACCCAAATCATCCCTGCAACAACATAGTATATCAGCTGTATCGTCCAATGATGACCAATCACATAATCTCCTAATACTACGACAACAGCGATATATGCGATAAACCCGAGTGTCCCAATCAGGAACGCAACCATACCTCTTGACATTTGGGCGACATGCCCTCCTTTTTTCTTTTGGCTTGATGGCCGTGGATAGCTTGCGAAATATTGTCCGATCGCGGTAGTCTTTTTGCTCCATACGGGAATGAGAAAGCGCAGCTCGCGCCGACCCCCTCAAGCGAAGAAAGCCGTGACCGAAAGCGAACTCAAGAGCCACATCCGTGGCATCCCGGATTTTCCAAAACCGGGAATCCTCTTCTACGACATTTCCACGCTGCTTCGGCATGGGCCTGCATGGAAGGCAGCCATGACCTCCATGGCTTCGCGCATCCTCCCGCATGAGCCGCAGCTGCTCGCCGGGATCGAGAGCCGCGGATTCCTGCTGGCAGCGCCGCTCGCACTTGAGCTTGGCCTGGGTTTCATCATGCTTCGCAAGCCGCGCAAGCTTCCCGGTGCAACCATCGGGGTCGACTACGCGCTTGAGTATGGGTCTGATCGCATCGAGATGCAGGAAGACGCGGTTATGCCAGGCCAGAGGGTGATTCTACTCGATGATCTGCTCGCCACCGGTGGAACCATGGCCGCCGGCGTGGCGCTTCTGCGCCAAGCAGGCGCGGTCGTGCCGGCGGTCGGTGCACTGATCGAGCTCACCTTCCTGGGTGGAAGGAAACGCCTTGATGTCCCCATCGAAACTCTCCTTACCTATGACGAGTAGGGCTCTGTCCGTAGAGGCGCCACGCATCATTCGCGATGCCGGCGGCAACGCCCTGCTCGAAGGTCACGACGGAGCGGTCGCATCGGCCGGTTTGGGCGGTGTGCTGGCGCTGGCCATCGCCGCCGCCCCCACGGGCATCACCGTGGCCGACCCCTCCCTGCCCGACTGCCCGCTCGTTTTCATGAATCCGGCATTCACCCGCATGACCGGCTACACGCCTGAGGACGTACTCGGCCGCAACTGTCGCTTCCTCCAGGGCCGCGGCACGGAGAAGGAGGCGGTTCGCGCCGTCCGCAACGCAGTGACCGGCAAGAAGCCCATCACCATCGAATTCACGAACCACCGCAAGGACGGCCGGCGCTTCGTCAATGAGCTCCGCATGGCGCCCGTTCTTGACGGTTCCGGCCAGCTTGTCGCCTACATTGGCATCCAGCACGACGTGACCGCCCGAAAGCGCGCAGAGGTCGAGACCGGCAAGGCGCGCCGCGCCGCCGAACGCGCCAACCAGGAAAAGAGCGACTTCCTCGCCTTCATGTCGCATGAGGTTCGCACACCATTGCACGGGGTGATGGGCACGCTCTCGCTTCTACTCGACACGGCGCTTGATGCTGAACAGCGCGCCTACGCCGAAACGGCGCAGCGCTGCGGCACCACGCTGCTCCACACCGTTAACGAACTCCTCGACCTCAGCCGGATCGAGGCCGGCAAGCTGGACATCCACAGCGCCCCCTTCGCGCTCGCCGACATCATCAAGGATGTGCTCGACCTGCTGGGGCCAGCCGCGGCCGAGAAGGGCATCGAGTTCTCCGCAAGCCTCGACCACCTGCTACCCGGGCAATTGGTGGGGGACGCGGGACGCATCAGGCAGGTGCTCGTCAACCTGGTGGACAATGCGGTGAATTTCACCCATCGCGGCAGCGTCGAGATCCGCATTGCGGCCCTCCCCGACGGGCATGTCGGCTTCGCGGTAACCGACACCGGCATCGGAATTCCGTTGAAGCTGCGTTCTGTCCTCTTCACCCGGTTCGCCCAGGGCGAAGCAAATGGCGAGCCCAACGGCTCGGGCCTGGGGCTCGCGATCTGTAAGCGCCTCGTCGCGCTGATGGGCGGCCAGATCGCCGTGGACAGCACGCCCGGTCGCGGCAGCACCTTCTTTTTCGACCTGCCACTGGCACATGTGCCGCTATTGGGCGCACCGCCGGCGCGGCTGGCTTCCAAGCCGGTGCTCGTCCAGCCGCTCGGAGGGGCGCAAGGACGCATCCTGCTTGTGGAGGACGGCAAGGCCAATCAGCTCGTCTCCGCCGCAATCCTGCGCAGGGCGGGCTATACGGTCGAATTGGCCCGCGATGGAGCAGAGGCCGTGGCAGCGGCCGAAACGGGCGATTACGACCTTGTGCTGATGGACATTCGGATGCCGCTCATGGACGGGTACCAGGCCACCCGCGCCATCCGTTCGGTCCCCGGCTCGCGTGGCCGCGTGCCGATCCTTGCGATGACCGCAAGCGTGATGCCGGGCGATCCCGAGCGCTGCATGGAAGCGGGAATGGATGGCCATCTGGCCAAACCGCTCGGCCGGGTGGAGCTGCTGGCCGCCGTCCAGCAGGTGTTGGACGCCCGGCCCCGCCGTGCCCGCGCCCCTATCCCGGAAGCCGAGCCTCGCGCCACCACCCCGCTGCTCGACCGGGAAACACTCGAGGAACTCCGCGCCGCCGTGGGCCCTGGCCGCCTGCCGCGCCTCATCAGCGTCTTCACCGCCGAGACGAAGGAGCGCGTGCGCCGGATGCACGCCCTGATCGACCCGGTGCAGATCGAGGACGAGGCGCGTAGCCTCAGGGCCGCTGCGGCAACCTTCGGCGCCCTCGCGTTGCGGGACGCTGCGCGGGCGCTGGAGCAGGCCTGCCGCGATGGCCAGCGTGTCGAATGGCGGCGCATCCTGGACGTGCTGCCCGGCTTGGCCAGTCGAAGCATGGCGGCCTTTCCACTGCCGCGCAGCGAGGCACGCGCCCGCCAGGAGCGCGACCACAAGAACCGCTGAAGGAGCCTAAAGCTGCTTGAGCGCGACCGATATCGCGTGGAGTTCGGCAACGACCTCGGCCAGCGCTTGCTCGTCGGTCGCCTCTTCGCCCAACTCGCCGGCCAGGGGCAATTCGGGCTCACCTTCCGCCAGCAGGCGCTGCACGCCCTTGATCGTGTACCCCTGGGTGTAAAGAAGATCCGAAATCCGTTTCAGCAGCGCGAGATCCTCAGGACGATAGTAGCGGCGCCCGCCCCCGCGCTTGAGTGGCTTGAGCTGCGTAAACTTCGTCTCCCAGAAGCGCAGCACGTGCTGCGGCACGCTGAGTTGGTCCGCGGCCTCGCTGATGGTGCGGAAAGCCTGCGCTGATTTCCGCGGGCGAGGGCGGTCTTCCAGCTCCGGTGCGTCGCTCACGAGGTGCCGCCCTTCGACGCTTCCGCATTGATGCGCGCCTTCATCACCTGGCTCGGCCGAAACGTCAGCACCCGGCGGGGAAGGATCGGAACCTCGACGCCCGTCTTGGGATTCCGACCGACCCGCCGGCCCTTCTGGCGGACCAGAAAGGTTCCGAAGCTCGAAATCTTTACGGATTCACCGCCCTCAAGCACGGCGGCGACCCGCTCCAGGACCGCCTCCAGCAGGGCCGCCGATTCGTTGCGGGACAGGCCGACCTCAGCGTAAATGGCCTCGGCCAGCCCCGATCGCGTCAACGTCTCCATGCCCATCACCAACCCTGCAAGTGCTTGAAGCTACAGGGAAGCCGGTAAGCGGGTCTCACGTCAACCATGTTTCGCAGGGCGCAGCTTCCGATGAAGCCGCGCGTGCCTCGGTCCATGTGGCCGGGAGAGTGGATACAACTCCACCGCGATCAGCCGCCGTCCCGCATCCGGACCGGGGAGAACGAGCCGCATGGCGGCGTACATCTCGGTGACGAGGCGCGGCGCGGGCACGAGTTGGTGGGTGACGCCGATCGCCAGCATGTCGGCGCGGCGAATTTCGCGGTGGTTGCAACGCTTGCCCGGCACCGGAAATTGCGCGCGATCCACCTCCGCACTTCAGGCCGCATGTCACGTGCATAGGGGATGGCGCCGAGTTCGGGCCGCCCGCCAACGAGGCCGCTGATGTCAGGGCAGAGCTTATGGGTGTGTGCGTCTAGGATCACGGGCCGCAGCTATGCAGTTTTTGTGCCCTCGGACACAGGCGTGGGCGCATGAGGCACCAGTGCTCTGGTCGCTCGACCATGATCCGCGCAGGTAGAAGCGCGGCGAATGGTCTAGCCTTCTGAATTTCTGCGTAATTAACGCTTTTCGGTGATTCCAGCTGAAGCGATCACGCTCTAGAAGCGAACCAGGGCAGCACCCCAGGTCAGCCCGCCGCCGATCGCTTCGAGCAGCACGAGATCGCCCGGCTGGATACGTCCGTCCGTCGCCGCTTCGGCCAACGCCAGCGGCACCGAGGCGGCGGAGGTGTTCGCATGGCGATCGACCGTCACCACGACGCGCTCCTTCGGCAGCCCAAGCTTCTTTCCCATGGCCTCGATGATGCGAATGTTCGCCTGGTGCGGCACCAGCCACTGAACATCGCCACGCTGCAGGTCATTCGCCGCCAGCGCCTCGTCCACGACGGAGGAGAGCTTGTTCACCGCATGCTTGAACACCTCGCGCCCGGCCATCCGCAGCGGACCCGTCGTGCCCTCCACCAGCAGGATGTCCGCATGGCGGCCATCGGCGTGCAGATGCGTCGACAACACGCCGCGCATCCCGCCCTCCTCCGCGCGCAGCAGCACGGCGCCGGCGCCATCGCCGAAGAGCACGCAGGTGCCGCGGTCTGTCCAGTCGAGAATGCGCGAATAGACTTCCGCGCCGATGACCAGCATGCAGCGCGCCTGGCCGCCGCGGATCATCGCGTCGGCAACGGAGAGGGCGTAAACGAAGCCGGTGCAGGCGGCGGAGAGATCAAAGCCGAAACCGCGGGTGACGCCCAACATGGCCTGGATGCGGACGGCCGTGGCGGGGAAGGCGTTGTCCGGCGTGGCGGTGGCGACGATGATGCCGTCCACCTCGTCGGCGGAGGCGCCGGCATGGGCAAGGGCACGGCGCGCCGCTTCGGCGCCGAGTGAGGCGCAGGTCTCGCCGGGCGCGGCCAGATGGCGTTGCACGATGCCGCTGCGGTCGCGAATCCAGGTGTCACTCGTGTCGAGATTGTGGCGCAAGGCAAGCGCCTCGTTGTCCAGGACATCGAGCGGCAGGTAGCCGCCGCAACCGGCAATGACGGAGCGAAGAGGCGCAGGTCGAGGAGACACGTGGAATCAGTCCTGCTGGGCAGCGATCGGGGGTGGGGCGTGCGTTGCAAGCCGCGACAACCCCTCGCGGATGTTCTGCGTGAAGCCGTGCGTCACCATGTCCATCGCGACATCGACTGCATGGGCGAAGCCCGTCGCGTCCGTCCCGCCATGCGACTTCACAACGACGCCGTTGAGGCCGAGCAGAATGGCGCCATTGTAGCGCCGCGGATCCATCCATTCCCTCAACCGCTCGAGCGCGGGGCGCGCGAGGAGATAACCCATGCGCGCCGGGATTGTGGAGGTGAAGACCTGGCGCAGGAGGTCGCGCATCAGCTTCAGCGCCCCCTCGCCGGTCTTGAGCGCGACATTGCCGGTGAAGCCGTCGGTGACGACGACGTCCACCGTGCCGGCCGCGATGTCGTGCCCCTCGATGAAACCGTGGAAGTTGATGCCGGCATGGCCGTCGCGCAGGACTTCCGCTGCCTGGCGAACGCGATCGTCGCCCTTGAGTTCCTCCGAGCCGACGTTCAGCAGGCCTATGGTGGGGCTCGGCAGGCCGAGCACGGCGCGAGCGAAGGCGTCGCCCATGATCGCGAATTCAATGAGGTTGCGCGCATCGCACTGCACGTTGGCGCCGAGATCGAGCATGACCACATCGCCCCGCGCCGAGGGCGTGATGGCGGCGAGCGCCGGACGGCCGATTTCCGGCATGGTCTTGATAACGATCTTGGCCATTGCCATCAGCGCGCCAGTATTCCCGGCAGAGACGACGCCCGCGGCCTCACCATTGGCGACAGCATCGATCGCCAGACGCATCGAGGATTGGCGCATGCGAAGCGCCAGCGTGGGCTTCATGTCGCCCGGGATGGCATCGCGCGCATGCCGGACCACACAGGCCTTGGACGCACGGGGGCGCTTGGCCAGCGCGTCGCGCAGGCGCGTCTCATCCCCCAGCAGCAGGAACTGTGCCTGGGGATGCCGCTCAGCCGCCAGTTCCAGACCATCGAGAATGGCCTCGGGCGCGTGATCCCCGCCCATCGCGTCGATGGCCAGCGAGAAGCGCCGGATGCTCCCTTCGGCGGGTGCCGTCATGTTCACGAACGGAAGGCTTCGCTCTCCCCCGCCTTAGCCGCGGACCACGCCCTTCAATGCGTCGGCGGCGGCAACTTCACGGCCATCGTAATGGCCGCAGGCGGAGCAGATGTGGTGCGGACGCTTGAGCTCGCCGCAGTTCGAGCACTCGATATGCGCCTCCTTCACCACCGCATGGTGCGAACGCCGCATGCCTTGGCGCGAGGGAGAAACTTTCTTCTTCGGGACGGCCATGGAGCCAGCCTTTCAACGGATGGGGGGCATAATGCCCAAGCAAGGGCGGCCGCAGGTGTCACGCTGCGGCAGGAAGGGAGCGCGAATAGCACTCAAACTCGGCGACGCGCAACCTACCCAGGGCGCTTGAGCTTCGACAATGCCGCAAAGCCGCCCTGCGCGGCATCGCCGCCAAGGTCAGTCGGCATCTCAGCGCCGAGCGCGCGCGGGTACGGGTCGATCGAGAGAGAAAGCTGCTGCGCCAGGGCTTCGCCCAGATCCGCCACGTTCTGCTCGGTCTCGATGTCGTCCGGGTCGTCCTCGCCGTCGGTGGGTTCAATGCCCTCGGGCAGGAGGCGCCAGGCAACAGCCTCCGACACGCTCTGCCGGACGGGCGCGAAGGTGATGCCGCAGGCCTGGTCAAGCTCGGCCCGCATGGTCCCGTGCACGAGGATCGCACCATCCGGCCCGGGCTGCAGACGAAGTTCCGCCTCCAGGACGTGCAGCGCAAGCAGGTCGAGCCGCGCGGCAAGCGCAGCCCGCTCCTCGGGCCCGGCGACAAGGGTAAGCGACTGGCCTGAGGCCGGCACGTAGGCCAGCGGCAAGCGATGACTGTATTCCGTCTTCATGTGAAACTTACCTCCCCTTTCATCAGCGCGGCGACGGACTGGGCCGCCAGACGCTCATCGAGCGCCGTCGCGTGGGCTGCCAGTGCCGCGGCCGAACCCTCGGGCGCCGGCTCATTCACCCAGACGTTGCGCTCCAGCGCGGCTGCCAGCGCTGCCGCATCCGCCGCGTCGAGGGCGTCGGCATAGTTCTGCGCACGGCCGTGGAAGCCCTCCCACAGCATCTTGACCCGCTTGCCCACTCTGAGATCGCTGATACCCATCTCGCGCAGGTTCACATCCATGTCGGCGAACATGGCGTCGAACACCGCCTGGGCCAGCGCGTCGGTTTCGCGCCCCGGCTCGCCACGCAGGCGGCGGATCAGCAGACCCGTGTGCAACGAGACGAGCTCGAACCGCCCGGCCGCCGTGTCGGGCACACCGAGATCGGTATAGAAGTGTGGGGTTCGCGCAGCGGCAACGGCGCAACCGTAAAGTACGAAACCGGTTCTCTCGTGCCGGGGACGGCGGAAGAGGCCAAGGAGGCCCATGGCGATGATGATCCTGTCCGGAGTGGCCGGCGGCGCATTGACCGCAACGGCCGGGTGTCGTTAATCCGGCACATGGCCCGTCCCCCTGCCCTGGTCAACATCCGCATCCGCTCCTTCTGGGCCGTCCTCATGGCCGCGCCCGTTCTGGCAGGCTGCGCCTACCTGCCGCCCCTGCCCGACCGGCCGCGCCAGGTGTTCACCACCCCCATCGTCAACCGCGGGCATGCCGTGCCGGACGACCAACTCCAGCAGATCACGGCCGGCGTCTCGACGCGGGCGGACGTCCAGGCGCTGCTTGGCAGCCCGAGCCATTCGGGCACCTTCACGGATGATGTCTGGTATTACATCAGCGGAGTGACGCAGCAGCGGCCGGCCCGCAGCCTTGCCTTGCGTTCGCAGCGCGTCGTTGTCGTCAACTTCGACAATCGCGGTGTCGTCACCGGCGTGCGGCAGATTGGCGACGCCGAGATGCCGAGCGTGAACTTCGTGGATCGCGAGACGCCCACGCCAGGCAATGAACGCAGCTTGCTTCAGGCGCTGTTCGGCAACGTCGGGCGCGTCGGTCCGCAGCCGGGCGGCAGCACCGTCCCGACAGGCGGCCCCGCCGTCGCGACCGGGCGCTGAGGCTTTCCGCGCGGCAGGCTTTCCGCGGCGGCAGGCTTGCCTCGCGCGGCTTTTGCTTCAAACTGGAACGTTCTTCCGGCATTCTGCCGGAAGGCCTGACCCAGAGGAGCGCTGAAGCGTGATCCCCGCCCTGATGCCCACCTACAACCGTGCCGACCTCGCTTTCGAGTGGGGCGAAGGCGCTTATGTGTGGACGGATGACGGGCGACGATTCCTCGACTTCGGCTCCGGCATCGCCACCTCCTCGCTCGGCCACGGGCACCCGCACCTGGTCAAGGCCATCGCGGAACAGGCGGCAAAGGTGATGCACGTCAGCAACCTGTACCGCGTGCCCCAGGCCGAGAAGCTGGCCGCGCGGCATGTGGCGGCCTCCTTCGCTGACTCCGTATTCTTCTGCAATTCCGGCGCGGAAGCGAATGAGGGCATGGTGAAGGCCGTGCGGAAATACCATGCCGAAACCGGGCATCCGGAGAAATTCCGGATGATCTGCTTCGAGGGCGCCTTCCACGGCCGCACCCTCGGCATGCTCGCAGCCACCGGCAACGAGAAGTACCTGGCCGGCTTCGGCCCGCCGGTCGAAGGCTTCGACCATGTGCCCTTCGGCAACATGAACGCCGTTCGCAGTGCCATCACGCCCGCCACCGGCGGCATCATGATCGAGCCGGTGCAGGGCGAAGGCGGGGTGCGCCCGGCCGATTTGCGCTTCCTGCGCGAACTTCGCGCCGTCTGCGACGAATACGGCCTGCTGCTGGCGCTAGACGAGGTGCAGACCGGCATGGGCCGCTCCGGCAAGCTGTGGGCGCATCAATGGTCCGGCATCGAGCCGGACGTGATGAGCTCGGCCAAGGGCATCGGCGGTGGCTTCCCGCTGGGTGCCATCCTCGCCAAGGAGGCGGTCGCCAAGCACCTCAAGCCCGGCACGCATGGCACGACCTATGGCGGTGGGCCGCTGGCCTGCGCTGCCGGCAATGCGGTGCTGGACGTGGTGCTGGCGCCGGGCTTCCTCGATCAGGTGGACCGCGTGGCGCGCCATCTCTGGCGCGGCATGTTGGACCTGGCCGCTCGCCATCCGACCGTGATCGAGGGCGTACAGGGGGCTGGGCTGCTGCTCGGCCTCAAGCTGCATCCGACGGTCGTCAACGGCGAGATGCAATCCGCTTGCGTGGCCGAGGGCCTGCTGACGGTGGCCGCGGGAATGAACGTGCTGCGCGTGGCGCCGCCGCTCATCATCACCGAGACGGAGGTGGATGAAGCGCTGGCCGCGCTCGACCGCGCCTGCCTCGCGCTGACGCCGGCAAAGGCCATGGCTGGCGTCAAGTGAGTGCCGTGCTGAAGCCCGTGACGGGGGACGGCGCACCGCGCCACTTCCTCGAACTGATGGACCATGACGCCGCCACGCTGCGCCGCATGCTCGACCTCGGCAGCCGTGCCAAGCGCGGCGAGGTGCCTGGCAAGCCGCTGGCCGGCAAGCACGTCGCGATGATCTTCGAGAAGCCCTCCACGCGCACGCGCGTCAGCTTCGAGGTGGGAATTCGCCAGATGGGCGGCGAGGTGGTCACGCTCGCCGGCAAGGACACGCAACTGGGACGCGGCGAGACGCCCGCGGACACGGCGCGCGTCCTCTCCCGCTACGTGGACGCGATCATCCTGCGCACAGACAACGTGGCCAAGATGCGCGAACTGGCAAAGTTCGCCACGGTCCCGGTGATAAACGGCCTGACCGACGTGTCGCACCCCTGCCAGCTCATGGCGGACGTCATGACCTTCGAGGAGCATCGCGGCCCCATCGCCGGCCAGGTCGTCGCCTGGACGGGCGATGGCAACAACGTCGCGCAGTCCTTCATCCAGGCCGCGGCGCGATTCGACTTCACGCTGCGGATCGCCACACCGCCGGAACTGGCGCCCAAGCCCGAGCTCGTCGCCTGGGCGCGCGGCGAGGGTGCGCGGGTGGAACTGACGACCAGCCCGCAGGATGCGGTGGCCGGCGCACGCTGCGTCGTCACCGACACCTGGGTTTCGATGAGCGATGACAAGACGAGCGCCCGCCAACGCCACAACCTGCTGGCGCCCTACCAGCTGAACAAGGCGCTGCTGAAGCACGCCGCACCCGATGCGATCGTCATGCATTGCCTCCCCGCCCATCGCGGCGAGGAGATCACGGACGAGGTGATGGACGGGCCGCAGAGCGTGGTCTTCGACGAGGCCGAGAACCGGCTGCACGCGCAGAAGGGCGTGCTGCTCTGGGCGCTCGGCCTGGCGTGAGCCGGCGCCGCCCATGCCGGAGCCCGACATCGCCGGAAGGCTGGACCGGATCGAGGCGAAGCTCGACCGGATCGAGGGCCGCCTGCGCCGCCGCGCGCCGGCCTGGTGGCAGCTTCCCGCCGTGATCGGCGCCAGCGTCACCGTCTTCGGGCTGGGCCTGGCGGCGGCCAAGTCGCTCGGCATCCTCTGAAGCAGGGACCGCCATGTTCACATTGACCGAAGGCACAAATGCCCAGCGCGCTGCCGTGCGCGACTGGCTGCATGGCCTCGATGCCATGCCCGCAGGCATCGCCGAGCGCGTCGTCACCGCCTGGGTCACAACCTGGGCCTCCAGCAGCCACGCCGCCCTGGAGGACATCCCCTTCTCCGTCCATGCGGCGGGCTATCCGCTGATGCGCCATGTGAACGAGGTAACCCGCGCGGGCCAAGCGCTGATGCCCGTGGCCGGCGCGGATTGGGGTGTGGCACTCGACCCTGCCGTGATGCTGCCCATCCTCATCCTGCACGACGTGGACAAGCCGCTGCTCTCCATGCGCGACGGAGCGGGTGCGATCGTGAAGACGCCGCTTGCGCGCGAGATGCCGCACGGCGTCGTGGGTGCCATGCTGCTGCGCGACCTGGACTTCGACCACCGCGTGGTCAGCACGGTCGCCACCCACGCGACCGACGCACCCTTCCACGGCGAGACGGCTGAGGCGCATGTGCTCCACTATGCCGACCTTTTCGCGGCCGACCATGCCCTCAAGGCGCAGGGGGCCGTGCCCTTCTACCGGCGCAAATAGCGCAGCCCGCGCGCCAGCCAGCAGCCGATCTCGACCGAGGCGACGCGGCCCGAGGCGTTGCGCCGGAAGGCCAGAGTCCAGTCGCCCGGCGGCGTGTGGTCCAGCGCGCGGGGGCATGGCAACGCCCAGAGGTCAGGGCCGATCGCCTCCAGCATCTCCATCCGCCCCTGCCCCAGCATCCCCGAGAAGCCGCCGTAGAGCACCCTGCCGGCATCGGCGATGAGGAGTTCAGCGTCGAGTTCCTCACAATGGTAGCGGCCGGTCACGTCATGCGGGGCCGCGCCGTCATGCTGGGCGAGGCGGCTGCGCTGATTTTCCTGCGGGCGCTCCAACCACAGGCCGTCCGGCGTGGGGACGAGGCGCGCGCGGCCGTTGCCGGCGCTGCCGTCGGGCTGGAGGTCCAGGCGCTCGGCGCCATGGCCGAAGCGCAGGCGGACCTGACCCGGCGCGGCCGCGTCGATGCGCGCCGACAGCCCCGTCTCGGGCTCGACATAGGCGCCGAGCCAGGCGGGCGGCGGCAGGCTGGGATCGGCGCCGGTGCGCGTTTCCCCCAGCAGGGCGGCGAGTGCATCCATCGCAGCCGCGGCGGCGTCGGCCATGTGGTTGAACATGACGACGATCGAGATCCGCTCGGCCGCCATGTGCAGGCGATGGCTGCGCCAGCCGCGCAGCGCCCCACCATGCGAGGTGACGGCGCGCCCGAACTCGGTGCCGCGGCCGAGCCCGAAGCCGTAGGGCGCCGGCGCGCCATCGGCGAAGGTCACGGGCGCTGCGAGGCGCGCGTAGAGTGAGCCGGCGTCATCGCGCGTCGCGTCGATGTGGCGTTCCCACGCAATCATGTCGTCCAGGCTGGCGCCAAGGCCGGCATCGCCTGTCCAGAGGATGCGGTTCTCGGCGGCGCGGAAGCCGGTAGCGACGCTGCCCTCATATCCCTCGGTGCCGTCTGGCATGGCGCGGGTGTCGGCTGCGAGCATGGCCGTCTGCATCCCCGCGGGGCCGAAAACATGGGCGCGCAGCAGTTCCGCGAAGTCGCGGCCGCTGCGCTCCTCGACAACGTCGGAGAGCAGGCGGAAATTCTGGTTCACGTAGGAATAGCGGGTGCCCGGCGCGAATTGCAGGCTGCGCGTGCCGGCGATGACGGCGGCCGCCTCCACGTCGCCGAAGGGCGCCTCGACGGGCGAGCCGTGCAGCATCGCCACCGCCCAGTAATCGCGCAGCCCCGACTGGTTGTGCGCGAGATGCAGCGCGCCCGGCGCCACGCTGCCCAGTCGCGGCAGGCGCGTGCGGATGGCGGCGTCGAGCACGCCGGGGTCGGGGCAGGTCTCCAGCATCACGCCGCTGGTGAACTGCTTGGTGATGGAGCACATGCGGAACAGGCTGCGCGGCGTGAAAGCGATGCGCCGCTCGGCGTTCGCGAAGCCCCACGCGTGGCGCAGCAGCACCTCGCCCCGGCGCAGCACGGCGATTGCGCCGCCCGGCCCTGGATGGGCGGCGGGCAGGGTCTGGGCAAGGCGTTCGAGCGGATCGATCATGCGCGACAGCCTCGCGCATGACCGGCCGATGAACCAGCCCTCAATCGATGCTGAGATTCAGCCGCCGCACCGTCTCGCGCTCATAGGC
>Ga0105047_10005528_pt1 | contig 21637 bp, 17 predicted proteins | sample MAT04_FD_78384 | JGI IMG/M metagenome (GOLD analysis project Ga0105047, IMG submission 78384) | Freshwater microbial communities from Lake Fryxell liftoff mats and glacier meltwater in Antarctica - MAT-04 (megahit assembly) | ecosystem: Environmental > Aquatic > Freshwater > Ice > Liftoff... | reverse complement strand
TATTATATAATGAAGTAGAGGTGAAATAAATGGATTACAACAAAGAAAGTTTAAATAAATTGGTGGAAGAGATTATAGGAACTAAAGATATTACTTTAATGGAAATACCCTGCGTGGATTTATATATGGATCAAGTTACAACTTTTTTTAATGAAAAGCTTGGAAGTCTTAAAAGAAATGAAGAGGATAAAATTCTTACAAAAACTATGATTAATAACTATACTAAAGGCAAAGTATTGATGCCAGCAAAAAACAAAAAATATTCTAATGAGCATATGATATTACTTATGCTTATTTATAATTTGAAGCAGACAATATCAATTAGTGATATTAATACAGTATTTGATTCTATTACAAATGTAAAAGATACAAGTCTTTCATTAGAAAATTTGTATAACAATTTTTTAGATATAAAAGAAGTTCAAAATCAAAATTTTGTGTGCGATATAGATAAAGATACTCAATTTATAAAAGATAGAATCGAGGAAATGGGAAAAGCTGATGGAGAGCTAATAGAAACAATTCTAATGGTATTATTACTTACTAATAAGGCTAATATGCAAAAGAGAATGGCAGAAAAATTAATTGATAATTTTTTAAACAAAAAAGGATAACTTTTCTATACTCTTATATACTTTCTTATATATTTTGTGAATAAAAAGTATTATTATTATTATTTGTGATTTAAGATTAGTGCAGTATAATGTAATGGTATACAGTGGAGTAAATTGCTTCTGTATATTAAAATAAATTATTATACAGAAGTGGTTATATGTTTTATGGACATTAAAAATAAGGAGATGATCATATGTCAAAAGTTGTAGAAAGATTTTTAAAATATGTAAGTTACGATAGTAAATCTGATGAGGAATCAACTACTGTTCCAAGTACAAAGGGTCAAATGGTGCTTGCCAAGGAACTAGTTAAAGAATTGAAGGAAATGGGTATACAAGAGGTAAGTGTAGATGATAACGGATATGTAATGGCAACAATTCCTTCAAATGTAGAAAAAGTTATACCAACTATAGGATTTATTGCTCATATGGATACGGCTCCAGATATGTCGGGTGAAAATGTTAAACCTAAATTTGTAGAAAATTATGATGGTGAAGATATAGTATTAAATGAAGAAAATAAAGTAATATTATCCCCAAAGGATTTTCCGGAATTAAAGAATTACATAGGGAAAACCCTTATAACTACAGATGGTACTACATTACTAGGGGCTGACGATAAAGCTGGAATTTCTGAAATAATGTCTGCTGTAGAATATATAATGGAAAACCCTGAATTTCCACATGGTCCTATCCGTATTGGATTTACACCTGATGAGGAAGTTGGACGTGGAGCAGATATTTTTGATGTAAAAAAATTTGATGCAGATTTTGCATACACTATGGATGGGGGAACTATTGGAGAATTAGAATACGAAAATTTTAATGCAGCATCAGCAAAAATTTGTATACATGGAAGAAATGTTCACCCGGGTTCAGCAAAAGGAAAAATGATTCACTCTACACTTATAGGGAATGAATTTATGAATTTAATGCCAGCAAATGAAACTCCAGCTACTACAGAGGGGTATGAAGGTTTCTATCATTTAATCGGTATTAATGGAGATGTAGAGGGAACAAAACTCCAATATATTATAAGGGATTTTAATAGTGAAGGATTTAAAAACAGAAAATTATTTATGGGGAATATAGTAGATACACTAAATAATAAATATGGCAATGGAACAGTTGAAATAGAAATTAAGGACCAGTACTTTAATATGAAAGAAAAAATAGAGCCAGTTAAACATGTAGTAGATACTGCATTTTTGGCTATGAAGGAAGTGGGAATAGAACCTATTATGGTGCCTATTAGAGGTGGTACAGATGGAGCAAGACTTTCCTTTATGGGACTTCCAACACCAAATATATTCACAGGTGGACAAAATTTTCATGGAAAATATGAATTCATACCTACATTTGCTATGGAAAAAGCAGTTGAGGTAATATTGAAAATAGTTGAGCTATATACTGGTAAATAAAAAATAAAAGATCCTATAATGTTAATTCTAAAGATATTAATGAAAAGAGATTTTAGGGGGACAAAAATTATTTTTAATGAAAAAGGGATTATTATAATTTTATATAATGATTCCTTTATTTTTTTGTTAATCAAAAGGGTATGTTTATAATTATTATAACTTAAAAAATAAGAATACTTAGAAAAATATACAGTTTATTAAAGGTTTGTTAATAAAGTTGACACCAAACTGCAACATAGAAGCCTTAAAATATACTTAAAGGTAAAATAAAAGTTGAAATTCAAGAATATGTATCAAATTTATATTATAAATTTTCAAAGAAACAAAAGTTGTTATAGGATATACGGTTATAAAAATAACAAGGAGGAAAATAATATGAATGAAAATAAAAATAATGATGAAACAAATGAAGAAAATCAAATAAATGAAGTAAATGAAAATACGTTCAATAATGAAACAAATGAAAATTTGGGTGAGGAAATGAACGACTCACAAGTAAACAGCAACGAAGGAGCGAATGAAGATTTTACTGAGAAGAAATATAATGATGAACTTAGTGAATCACAAAGTAAAACTTTACGAATACAATTAGAGAATAGCAATTACAGTTCAACAAATGATAAAAAGGTGAAAAAAAATAAAGACGGGATGAGAAAGAGGATAGTATCCTATATATTAGTAGGTGCCATATGTTCTACACTTGGGGGTGTAGGAGCTGCTGTTGTTACAATGAATATGATGAAAAATACAAGTAATACTACTAGTGCACCAAAAGCAACTACGACAAAGACTTCAAGTGATACAAAAGCAAAGCTGGTAACTACAAATAGTACAACAAATTTGAGTGTACCTGATATTGTAAAAAAAGTGAGTCCGGCAGTGGTTGCAATATCTACCAGTAGCGCTAGTGGAAATAGGGAAGTTCGTGATCCCACTGCGCAGCAAGAAGGAGTTGGTACTGGGATGATATTTAGTGAAGAGGGATATATTTTAACTAATTATCATGTTGTACAAGGAGCACAGAATATTAAAGTTATGCTTAGTGATGGACGTGAAGTTTCTGCAAAAGTAATAAATTTTGATGCTGCAGCTGATGTTGCTGTAATTAAATTAGCTGCCAATACTAAGTTGCCAGGTGTGGCTGAATTTGGAGACTCAGATATGCTTGAGGTGGGAGAATCCGTAGTGGCAATAGGAAATCCCCTAGGAAAAGAATTTCTTGGATCTGTTACTACAGGAATTGTTAGTGCAGTCAATAGGCAAGTAAGTATTGAAAATAAGGATTTGAAATTTATACAAACAGATGCAGCTATTAACCCAGGGAATAGTGGTGGACCACTTGTGAATTCTAAGGGCCAAGTTATAGGAATAAATACTGCTAAAATAGGTCAACAAGGCGTAGAAGGATTGGGTTTTGCAATACCAATTAATACAGTAAACCCTAAAATGGATGCTTTAATTAAACCAATTCTAAGTATAGGAATTTCTTGCAGAGATATTACAGCAGATTTGTCCAAACAATACAATATGCCTGTGGGCGTATATGTTTCTCAAATTAAGGAGTTTAGTGCAGCAGAAAAGGCAGGTATAATTTCTGAAGATATTATTGTACAGTTTGATGGCCAAAAGATTAAAACTGTGGAGGAACTAAATAAGATTAAAGGTACACATAAGGCTGGTGATATAGTTAAGGTAGAATTAATTAGAAATGGCAAGACAATAAAATTAAATTTAACACTTTCTGAATAAATTAAAGCCACTTGTGAATTTGAGACAAGTGGCTTTAATTTCTATGGTTTATATAAAGATATTTATAAGGTTATCCGTTGTTCTTTAATAACCCCTTTCCTATATGCGGTAAGAAGTAGTTCTAAATCTTTAATTTGCTCTTTAATCTCAATTCCTACGTCTGAATCTGTTACACGTATACGATTTGTAGATTTTTCTAAAACTATAGTAGAAGAAAGGATGTCCACACCTTCATCAATAGCTTTTTGTGTTGATTCAAAAGGCGCATGAGATGCTAAAAGCAATCCATAGGAATTATAAATAAGGGTATATCCTGCTATGCCAGTTTCTGGTTGGTAGGCTTTAGAAAAACCACCATCTATAACTAAAAGTTTACCATTGGCTTTTATAGGACTCTCACCTTGTTTAGTCTTTACGGGAATATGACCATTTATAATGTGTGAATCTTTGGGACTTAATTCAAACTCAGCTAATATATTATTGCATATTGCTTCATCATCTCTATATTTATAGTAAGGATTCTTAATTTCTTTATGAGTGAATTTGTCATTTATAAAATATCGCTCAAAGGTAGTCATTTTATCTTTACCAAACAATGGAGAATTAGAACCACACCACAAATACCATATAGTGTCAATTGCATAAAGCTTAGATTCTGAATTGGCTTTTCCAAAATATGCTTCTCTTGCTATTCTTTCAGTTCTATCTATATAAGATTTTCCGCTATAGGTGATATTACCTATTTTCATTTTTTTGAAACTACCATCTTGGTTTAGTGCAATGCAACCATGATAAAGCAGATTTGAGTTATACTTTAAATACATACTGCCTTTAGAATATAAAAAACGTACATGTTTTTGAAGCTTTTCACTATTTGAGAATGAAGATTTAAGTTTGATAATGAGTTCCTTTTCTTCCTCAGTTAATTTGTATGGATCCTTAGGGTCTATTGTTGGGAAATTAGTATCATTTAGTGTATATTCTTTTCCATCAATATTTATGGTACCCTTTTCATAGTTTATCATATCAAGAAGTAACCTGTTTTTCATATCATAAGTTGGTCTTCTTTTTATTATTGCGCCTTCAAGTTTAAATTGAATTATAGAAATAGCTTTATGCATTTGCGACATTAAATTAAGATCGTTTTCTCTATAATTAGTTTCAAGTAAAATCTTAGGTTTAAAGGATTTACATGGGTCATCTTTATAGAAATCCAGAGCAAAGGTTGCTAGTGGTAATAAGTTAATACCATAACCTTCCTCCACGGTCTCTAAATTTGCATACCTGGTTGAAATACGAAGAACATTAGCGATGCAACTTTCACAGCCCGCAGCTGCTCCCATCCAAAGTATATCGTGATTACCCCACTGAATATCAATAGAATGGTAATGCATTAGTGTATCTAAGATTATATGTGCGCCAGGTCCTCTATCATAAATATCTCCTAAAATATGAAGTCTATCTATAGTAAGCCTTTGAATCAGGTTTGAAATAGCAATTATAAACTCTTTAGCTCTACCAATTTTAATTATGGTTTGAATAATTCCATTGTAATATTCTTGTTTATTAAAAGTGTTTTGTTGTTCATGAAGTAATTCTTCAATAATGTAAGAAAAATCTGGGGGAAGTGCTTTCCTCACTTTAGATCTAGTATATTTGGAGGAAATGATCCGACAAATTTCAATAAGTTTATGAAGAGTTATTTTGTACCAATCGTCTATATCATCTTCTTCGCTCATTGCTAGGTCTAATTTTTGTTCGGGATAATATATAATTGTTGCTAGTTCTTTTTTTTCAATTTCTCTAAGTGAATTACCAAAAATATCGTTAATCTTTCTTTTTATTACACCAGAGGCATTTCTAAGAACATGATTAAAGGATTCATATTCACCATGAATATCTGTAAGAAAATGTTCAGTTCCTTTAGGTAGATTTAATATAGCTTGTAAATTTATAATTTCTGTACAAGCATCTGGAACTGTAGGATACTTGCTAGCCAATAATTTAAGATATCTCAAATCTTCTTCTATAGTATCAATGGGTGTCTCACTAGAAAATATCATTTTTGACTCTCCTTTATGTATCTCGTGTACAAGGTAACTTATACATTATAATAATTTATTTGTGCAGCTTATTTAATATAAAGGCTACACTTAATATTATAGTACATTATTATAGAATATTGTATTATATAACGAAATTCTTTTTACTTTAATGTAAAATAGTTGGCAAAAACATTGCAGAAATTTATACATTAGGTTAAAATAAAATCCTTTTGTTGATTTGGAACAATATTTTTGGTACAATCTATTAAATGATAGCTAGGCACTTTAAAATAATTATTATATAATCACTAACTAACATGTAAGGGGATATTTTATGCAACAAGATGAGTATTTGTTTAATGTACATTCGCTATATAATTTAGCGAGATATGCTTTTTTAAAAATTGAATCTAATTATTCAAGGGTGATTGAGACTTCAGGAATAACGCTGCCACAACTTAGAGTTTTATGGATCATTAAGGTTTACCCGGGAACTTCGCTTAGTAATGTTGCTAGGATAGGATGTTGGAGTTTACCTACTGTTAGTAAGATAATTAAAATTTTAATGAATAAAAAATTAATATTCAAAGAAGAAACAATTAATAAAAAATTATATAAATTTCAATTAACAGAATTGGGAATGTGGTTTATTAATATAAACAAACAATTTGATCAAAAAAAACTTAACCTTTTTGACCTAATAGGCTTATTTTCACATAGTGAATTAGATTTTATTATAGATATTTTTACTAAAATAATTATAAAAGAAAAGAAAGAATTTATTTTTGATTATATTGAAAAGATTAATAAAATGAATTTAAAAATTGATTTTGTAGATTTTGATATAAATACAATTAGTATTATAAAAAAAATAATTAATCTAGAAAATCTTTTGAGAACATTTATTTTAACGGTTAATGATAGTCATAGAGAGCCACTTAAGGAATTTAATGTTACTTATCCTCAACTTAGAGCTTTATGGATAATTGCTGCATTTCCAGGAATTACTTCAAGTGAATTAAGTGAAATTAGTTTTTGGTCACCATCTACAGTTCATGTAATAGTAAAAAATTTAGATAATAAGCAATTTATCCATAAAGAAAAAGCTTTAATAAAAAATGCTCATTACTTAGATATATCTCATCAAGGCAAAACTCTAATAATAGAAGATTATAAGAAAAATCAAAAAACATTATTGATATTTCAAGAATTGAAAGATATAAGTTTCGAGGAAATATTAAATTTGAATTTTCTTTTAACTAGAATTAATATTAGTTTAGGGAATTATAAAACTGAAGAATATATAAATAAGACTTTTGATATTATTAAAAGTAAAGCATTTTAATATAATAATTGTGTAAAGTGACTATGTGTTTTATAGTTACTTTTATTATTTTTTTGATATATTACATAATTTTTAAGAATAAATAGCAAATTAGTATAGTATACAATTAAAATTCATAACTTATTGTATAAAGGTGTTTTTTGAGCAGGTGGACAGATTAAATAATTAAGTAATATATACTCCATAAAGTAGAAAGGTGGTATAGAAATGAATAAAACTTTAAGAACCATTGCAATTGTTGTAGCAGTAATTCTAATAATAGTAATGCCTATTATTGGAGGCTATAACAAGATGGTGAGTTTGGAACAAAAGGTAAAGGTATCAGAAGGAAACATAGACACTCAGTTGCAACGAAGGTCAGATTTAATTCCTAATTTGGTAGAAACAGTTAAGGGCTATGCTTCTCAAGAAAAAGAGATTTTTATAAAAATAGCCGAAGCTAGGGCTAAGCTTGGAGGAGCACAAACGGTAGGGGACAAAGCACAAGCTGATAGTGAACTTGGTAGTGCACTTTCAAGGCTTTTAGTAGTTGTAGAGAATTATCCCGATTTAAAAGCTAGCCAAAATTTCAGGGATTTAACTGTAGCTCTAGAAGGTACAGAAAATCGAATAGGTATAACAAGGTTGGATTATAACAAAAGCGTTGATAACTTCAATACTACCATTAAAAAATTTCCTGGTAGTATTATAGCTGGGGTTTTTAGATTTGAAGAAAAAGCATACTATAAAGCTAGTGAATCTGCTAAAGAAGTGCCAAAAGTTAACTTTAGCAAGTAGGAGTTAAAATATGAAAACTTATTTAATAAAATTACTGAAAAAAAAATATAGTATTCATTGGAGTATAGCTATAAAACATAATATTATCCTAAGAAATTTTATTGTGGCCATAATAAGTATGTTTTTACTAAGTGGAATAATAGCTATGAAGTTAGCGAATGCAGAGCCTAAATTTCCTGTGGCTACAAAATTAAAATATGTGAATGATTATGCTAAAGTTATTGATAGTGAATCTGCAAAATATTTTTTGGCAGTAGGTAAGGAAATAGAAGAAAAAACAGGAGTGCAGGCTATTGTTGTGGTTATAGATTCACTGCAGGGTCAATCTATAGATTCTTATGCCAATGGTCTTTTTAGAAATTGGGGTATAGGGCAAAAGGATAAAAATAATGGGCTGTTAATTTTATTAGCAATGCAAGAAAAAAAATGGAGAGTAGAGGTAGGTACGGGCCTTGAAGGTGCCATTACGGATATATATTCCGCAAGGGTCATGAATGATTTTGCAGTTCCAAAGTTTAAACAAAATCAATATGGACAGGGACTTAGGGAAGCATATTCAGTTCTGTCGGATAACATAGCTAAAGAATACAAAGTTAAATTAGATAAGAATATTAATGCTCCAAAGTACAATGAAAATGTTCCGAATTCAAACTCGCCTAAAAAAGGAAATTGGATTCTAGGAATAGGAGTTATTATATTAGTTTTTCTTGACTTTATTCTTAACAGAGGAAGAATAACTAGATTTATTGTTACCTTGCTATTTTGGAGCTCAATAGGTAGACGGGGTGGAAGAAATGGTGGAGGTTTTGGAGGAGGTTCTGGGGGAGGTTCAGGAGGTTTCGGAGGAGGTTCATCAAGTGGAGGAGGATCCTCCGGTGGGTGGTAATATATTGGTTTGGTAGAATATAATAAAAATTGAACAAATTATTGGATTATATTACAGTTTTAATTTTATAAAATTAAAAGTATAATGTTAATTAGGCACATAAAATATAAAAACTTAATGTATTTATTTGAATGTGCTTTCTAGGACCCCTACTAGGAGAATTAAATATTAAAAAGCAGGAAACAATTTATTTTCTGCTTTTAAATATTTGTGAATTTATATTATATAAATCTTCAAAAAACAAACTAGCATTATGACTAGTTATTTTTTTGAGGTTACAATTAGAGATGAGAGGATTGGTGGAAGTTATGCGTATAGGGATTGATTTAGGTGGAACTAATATAGTTGTAGGTGTAGTTACAAATCAAGGGGAAATAGTTATTAAAAAAAGCACACCAACATTAGTTACAAGAGGAGCAACAATAATAATAGATGATATGGTTAATTTGATATACAAAACATTAGAAGTTGCCAATATTTCTATGACGGACATAGAACTTATTGGTATTGGGGTTCCAGGGCTTGTTGACTATAATAGCGGATTAATAAAAGAGTGTGTAAATTTAGGTTGGGAAAATGTAGATATATGCACAACACTTAAAGAAAAAACAGGGAAAAGAATTTTTATAGATAATGATGCAAACGCTGCAGCTGGTGGAGAGTTTCTATTTGGAACAATGAAAAATCATTTAAATTCAGTTTTCCTAACATTAGGAACTGGTGTAGGAGGAGGAATAATTTTAAATGGCAAATTACATAGAGGCAAAAATGGATCGGCAGCAGAAATAGGACACATGATAGTAGGAAATAATTTTTATGATTGTGCCTGTGGTAATAATGGTTGTCTTGAAACATTTACGTCTGCTACAGCATTAATTAAATATGCCCAAAAATTGATAAATGAAAATTCTAAAGATACATTGATACTGAAAAATAATAACTATGATGAAATTGATGCTAAAATAATTTTTGATTGTGCAAAACAAGGAGATGAATTAGCCAATTTAGTTGTAAAAAGATTTGTTAAATATTTTGCTATAGGAATTTGTAATATATTGAATATTTTGGACGTATCAATGATAGGTATTGGCGGTGGAGTTTCGGCAGCTGGGGAATTTTTTATGGAACTACTACTAACCGATATTAAAAAATACAAATTGTTTAAAGAAATACCTGTTTGTTACATAAAAATTGCAGATCTAGGAAATGATGCGGGCATCATTGGAGCAGCTATGCTAGACAAGCTATAGACTTAATATTGAACTTTAATAATTAGAAATAATCACTATGAAAAATTATTAATTTTATAATTTTCATGGTGATTTTGTTTTTTTTAGCCAAAAGAGACTCACTTTAAAATTATTTATAGGCTGTGGAGAAAATCTTTTTAATTAATAATATTTACAAAAATAGTGATGGATAAAATTAAATTGTAGGGGTGTAAACTAGATTTTTTACAAACAATCCACTAAATTTAGTTGTGAACATACGTAAAATAAGCTATAATAAAGTAGTAGCACATTTCAACATTCGAATGATAACTAAATATAGCTACAAGTTGATAGTATGTGTTATGTTCCAACATTCGAATGATAACTAAATTTAACTAGGAGCTGATAATACTTGTTACCTTTAATCAATAATCAAAAAGATTGGCTTTCAATATACTTCGTACTTATTATAATCTTAATATTTATACCAGTGGCAATTTATACTAAAGGCTACATAATGGAGTATAAAAAACACTATTCAACAAAATACATGTTATCTTTAATTATTATATTTGTAGTTTCAATGATAGGAGTTGTAACTTCTGATAATTCAATAGATTTTCTTGTATATTGGGAGATTATGTCTATAACATCATTTTTTCTAGTTATTTATGAATACATGAATAAGGAAAGTTTGAAAGCGGGTATATTTTATTTTGTTATGACTCATATAAGCGGACTATTTTTGATGATAATGTTTGCTTTCTTGTATAAGTACACTGGTAGCTTTGAGTTTAAAGAGATTCTTAAGTTTTCAGTGAATTTTTCATTAAAACAACAGTATATTATATTTGTACTTGCTCTATTTGGATTTGGTGCAAAGATGGGTATCGTACCACTTCATGCATGGCTTCCAAAGGCTCATCCAGCGGCACCTTCTAATGTTTCGGCTTTGATGTCAGGTGTAATGCTAAAAGTTGCACTATATGGTTTTATAAGAGTAACATTTGTTTTTTTAGGAAATACGCCTTTAATATGTGGAGTTATAGTACTCATTATTGGAACCATTACTGCAATTTTCTCAATTCTAAATGCACTATTACAAAATAATATAAAGAAATTATTGGCATATTCTAGTGCGGAGAACATTGGACTTATTTTTGCAGCACTTGGAATATCAATGATAGCAATAAATTATAATTTAAAAATGTTAGCTTCTTTAGCTTTAACAGCAGCGCTACTTCACTGCTTAAATCATGCGATTTTCAAGAGTCTCTTATTTCTGAATGCAGGAAGCGTCTTGTATGCAACAGGTACTAAAAATATGGATGAACTTGGTGGACTACATCAAAGCATGAAGTTTACTGCAATTTGTACATTTATTGGGACATGCGCTATTTCTGCAGTTCCACCATTTAATGGTTTTGCAAGCGAAATTCTTATACTTAGAAGTTTTATTGAAGCAATAACTAAGGTAAACAATATTTGGGTTATAATATTGATTTTTAGTTGTGGAATCATTGTAGCATTAACAAGTGGAGCAGCTTTTTATGCTACTGTAAAATCATTTGGAATCACTTTTCTTGGAAAACCAAGAACTGAAAAAGCAGAGCATGTAAAAGTCATTCCAATCTCTATGAATATTGGGCAGGGGATGCTTGCTATACTTGCTACAGTCACTGGGATATTTTCACCATTTATAATAAGAAAAATTTCTTACTATACTAATAATTTATTAGAGATAAGTGGAAAAAGTCCTAGTTTTAAAAATGAAACTGAGATAATAGTATTCACCATAATATTAATTAGCATCACATTTATGTTATATATGTACAATAAAATAAATTTAACAAACAAAAAACAAGAGATTAAGGAAAGTTGGGCCTGCGGCTACACCCACGACAAACCTTATATTCAGTATACCGGAAGTGGGTTTGTTCAGCCAGCTGCAAAGACGTTTGGACCTATTGCAAATTATAACAAAAAGGTTAATTTAAAAGAAACTATTCACATAAGTCAAAAAACTAGTGATATAGTAGAAGATTATTTATATAACATGATTTTGAAGGTAGTTGATTTTTTAACAACAAGAATAATAGAAATTAACTATGGAAAAATTCAATCACATATTTCTTACATTTTCATATCATTAATAATTGCACTTGTTTTAGTTTTGAAATTTGTGTAAGGAGGCATTCAGTTGAGATATAATTTAATTTATTTTATTCAAAGTTTATTAATTGTTGTTTTATCACCATTATTTATAGGAATTTTAAAAAAAATGAAGGCGACCCTTAGGGGATATAGGGGTTCATCTATTATTCAACCTTATTATGAATTAAGTAAACTTTTAAAAAAGGGAAGAATAATATCAAATAGAAGTTCGTTTATAACAAGTATTGGTCCATTAGTTATACTTTCGGCCACTATAACTACTGCTTTTTTTATTCCCGTTTTTTATACGAGTATGGGGAAATCTATTGGAAACTTATTTATTCTTATGTTTGCATTTGCAATAGTTAAAATTTTTACAGTACTAATTGGACTTGATAGTGCAAGTACATTTGGTGGAATGGGATCAAGCAGGGAAGCTTTTATATCAATGATGGTAGAACCACTAATTTTATTTCTGATAACTTTTTTATATATTGAAACTAAGGACTTTAATATTTTTCATATTTCCTTTATTAATAGCAATATTGTGCACTTTGATACAGAACATTACATTGCAATGGTAACTTTTGCTATTTGCATACTTGCTGAAAATGCAAGAATACCTTTTGATAATCCAGAAACACATTTAGAACTGACGATGATGCACGAAGCGATGATTTTAGATTTATCAGGTAGTGATTTAGCATACGTTGAACTATCTTCATATATTAAATTACTTGTATACATAATCATTTTAATTAATTGTTACATTCCTATAGGAATAGCAACAACACTTACAGCTTCAGCTTTATTTATAGGTTTTCTGATTTTTATATTTAAACTTTTATTTTGCTTACTGGGAATTGCTATTATAGAAACAACTTTTGCTAAATCTAGATTATTTAGAGGGGCAGAAATTTTTCCAGCTACCATAGCTTTAGGCATTGTAGCAATTACTTTAATCTATATTTTATAAGGAGAAAGATTATGATAGAGGCTTTACTTACATTTATATTAATATCTAGCATTTATATGTCTGGAGTTAGAAGAATAAAACTTCTTACAGGAGGATTTGTATTCCAGTCTGCAGCTATTGGACTTATAGCTTTAAAGCTTGGGTATGATACAGGGGAAGTGCATTATTATATTTTAGCACTTTTAACAATAATAACTAAAGTTATTATAATTCCACTAATAATAAATAGATCTGTAAAAAAATTAAAAATAAATAGAGAAATGGAATTAATGGTAAATGCCTTTAATTCTTACATTATAACTGGAATAGGGATAATGATATCTTTTGGTCTTTTAAACAAAAGCCAAAATAGTTTTATAAAGACTGGAATTGCTCTTTTTATTATAGGTATTTTACTTATGGTAGCAAGAAAAAAAGCTATTACACAAATGTTAGGCTTTTTAATCTTTGAAAATGGAATTGTACTTTTTGAAATATCATTAACCAAAATGTCTCTTGTAATTGAGGCAGGTATAGTTTTTGAAGGCTTAATGCTTGCTCTTATTATGGGAATAATGATATTCCATATAAATAAAACTTTTGATTCAATAAATACAGACTCTTTTGAAAATCTGAAAGAATAGTTGGTGAAATAATGTATATTATAGTACTTGGTATGTTGTTCTTAATTATGCTAATAACCCCTTTAATAATTAAGAACATAAAAATTACTGGATTAGTTACAATACTTGGATCTATATTAGTTTGGGGTATTATACTGAAAATTATTATGCTTCTTTACGGCGGTGGCTCTCTTAGTTATTTTAATGAATTCTTTTATATTGATAGTTTAAGTATAGTGCAGCTTTTGATTATATCTAGCATAAATATAATTGTGAGTATTTACTCTTATAAATATATTGGAAATGAGATAAATGAGAAAATAATTTCAAATGGCAGAGGAAAATTTTATTATTTCTTATTTAATTTCTTTGTATTTTTTATGATGTTTATTGCATTAACTAATAATATTGTAGCAATGTGGATTGGACTTGAAGGAACAACACTTACAACAGCATTTTTGATTGGTTTTAACATCAATAAAAATTCGTTAGAATCCGCATGGAAGTATATAATTATTTGTTCAATTGGGATAGGTATTGGTTTAATTGGTATACTTATTTTTGTTAATGCGTATAGTAATCAGGATGCGAGCCAGATACTTAATTGGTCTTATCTCGTGAAAAATTCAAATTCACAAGATACTTATGCTATTAAAATAGCATTCACTTTAATATTTGTAGGTATTGGCACAAAAGCTGGGTTAGCACCTATGCATACATGGCTTCCTGATGCCCATAGTGAATCACCATCGCCAGTTAGTGCGATGATGTCGGGGGTTCTTTTAAATCTTGCACTATACGTTATTCTAAGGTTTTATATAATAATAAAACATATACCAGGACTCCAAAATACCAAGTGGTTGTTTATAATTTTTGGTTGTGTGTCTTTGGTAATTTCATCTTTCAGTATTTTAAGGCAAACTAACTATAAAAGACTGCTTGCGTTTTCTTCAGTTGAAAATATTGGAATTATAGCATTAGGACTTGGAGTTGGGAGTGAAATTGCAGTTTTTGGTGCTTTATTACATTCATTAGTTCATGCTTTTGGAAAATCGCTTCTGTTCTTAACTGCAGGAAATATACTAAGTGTATATAAAACAAAACGTATAGATAAAATTAATGCACTAATAAAAACTATGCCAATAAATGCTGTGTTTCTTATTTTGGGAATGCTTGTTATTACTGGAGCACCACCATTCCCAGCTTTCTTTAGTGAGTATTATATAATTGTAGGAACTGTTCAAACAGGTAATTACATTATCACTGCATTGTATAGTTTTTGTTTACTATTAGTCTTTGCAGGATTTTTGAAGGTTTTCATCAAGATTGTTTTTAATAACGAAGTTGGAGCTAAATATGTTAAAATTGAAGAAGATAAAGAAAATACATTACCTTTAGCCTTATGCTTTGTTTCAATTATTGTTATAAGTTTATTTATGAATGGTTATTTGTCTAGTATGATAAATAATGCAGTTTCAATTATATGTGATTAGGAAGTGAAAATATGAAAATAGAAGATACTATAAACAATCTAAGGCAACTGAATTTTGATTTGAAGTATGAAGTTAAAAATAATAACGAGTTATATGTTAGAATAAAATCTGAACAAATTAGGAAGATTGCACTTATTTGTATTGATGTGTTTAAGTTCAATTATATTTGTGAATTTACCGCTGAAGGGGAAAGACCTACAATTGAAGGAAAAGAATTTATAGTAAATTGTGTGTTTTCAAATAGTAAGCGAGGGTATTATGTAATATGGAGCTATGTTACTGAAAAAGCCCCCATTTCTCTTGAAAATATAATATATCAAAGCAATTTATTTCAAAGAGAAATTAATAGTGACTATGATTATAAGGTTAAAGAAGTTTCAGGTACTGATGCTTACCAAGTTGCAGTAGGACCCGTGCATGCAGGAATAATTGAACCAGGACATTTTAGGTTTAGTGTTATGGGGGAACCCATAGAAAACCTTGAAATAAGGCTTATGTACAAACATAGGGGAATAGAAAAGCAGTGCACCAATATAAATGCAAACTTATTAAATTTAATGTTTGAAAGAGTATCAGGGGAATCTACAGTAGCTTATGGGGAAGCCTATGCCATCCTTGTAGAAAAGCTTTTAAATAAAGAGGTTAGTAAAGAAATTAAGGCACTAAGAATTGTTCTTTTGGAACTTGAAAGAATGTATAATTATATGGATGATTTAGGAGGTATCGCTAACGATATAGGGTATAGTTATGTAGCTAAAAAATTCGGCTATTTTTCTGAAATCATTCATCAGTTATGTGAAAGAGTAAGTGGAAGTAGGTTTATGAGAAATGGTATAGTTCCACTTGGAATAAATATTGATTTTAATGAAAAGAAAAAGAAAGATATTATAGAGACTTTAGATAGCATAAAAGCACGGGTAAATAGTATAATTAAAATGAGTTTTAATGCAGTTTCGTTTTTAGATAGGGTAGAAGATACAGGGATGGTAAGCACTGCAATGGCTAAAAAGTTTTGTATGACAGGTGTGGTAGCAAGGGCTAGCAATTTAAAATATGATGTTAGATTAAAGTTTCCATATGAACTATATAAAGAAATAAAAAAAGATATAAATATAGAAACAAAAGGTGGAGTTTTTGAAAGATATAAATTGAAAGCCTGTGAACTTAAAGATGCTTTTGATTTTATAGAAAAAGCACTTTCATATATAAATAAAGATATAAAAAGAGATAAACAAGAAATTTGTTTAAAAGAGGGATTAGAGGCAATAGTTTCTGTTGAAACAGTAAAAGGAGAATTGGTAGTTTATGGGCTAGTGGGAAAAGATAATAGGTTTAACCGAATCTATTTTAAAACTCCTTCCTTTACTAATTGGACGGGTATGACTGAAGCCGTTCTTGGAGAAATAGTACCTGATTTTCCTCTTATTAACAAAAGCTTTAATATGTCTTATTCTGAAAATGATAGATAGGGAGTATTTAAATGAATAATATATTTGATAGAATAAAATATGGAACTGAAACAATAAAAGATCCACTTCATAATAATGAATTCTCCTATGGAAAAATAATTGCTAAAGAAAATATATGTAATAACTGTGGCGAATGTATGAGTATATGTACTGTAGGTGCTATAACAATAAATATTGGTACAAATGGTGAGAACATAGTAAAAATTAACAATAAAAAATGTATTTATTGTAGAAATTGTGTTGATATATGCTCAGAATCTGTTTTAAAAATGACATCTGATTATAAAATGGCAGAATTAGAGCTTGCGGGTGACAAGCTACGAGAAAAAATTTATAAAATCTATAATAGATCCCTTGTTCTTAGAGTAGTAGATACTGGTTCTTGTAATGCTTGTATGTCAGAACTCAGCGCACTTCATAATACTTTTTATGATATTTCAAGATTTGGAATTAATGTAGTGCCATCTCCTAGACATGCAGATGCACTTGTTGTAACTGGTGTTGTTACTAAAAATATGAAAGAAGCACTTGAAAAGACCTACCAAGCAATGGCTGAACCTAAAATAATTATAGCTGTTGGTAGTTGTGCATATAATGGAGGAATCTTTAAAGATGGTGATGGAGTTTATGATGTACTAAACAATATACTACCTGTGGACTTAGTTATTCCAGGATGTCCACCTTCTCCACAAGCAATTATTTTTGGGCTTCTTAAGCTAATGAATAAATTGTAAAAAAACATATTAAAAATTTAATATGTAAAAGATTATACGGTAAGTGGCAAAACACTTGCCGTAATTTTTTAGTTTAAGTATTTCTTTGGGTTTTCCATTATATTTACTAATTAATATTACATAATATGATATATTTATATAACATTACATGCAAACGGTTGCATTAATTATAAATATTATGTATAATATTTAATAAAAGAATAACTAAAGTAAATCGGGATATTTATAACATAATGAAAATTAAAATAACTGATTATTTATTAATTGTCTATCATGAAAAGGGAATATAGGAGGGAAAAATTAATGGATATTAACAATCTTCCAAGAGTTGCTTATTTTTGTATGGAGTATGGACTAAATTCAGATTTTAAAACTTATGCAGGTGGACTAGGAATACTTGCAGGTGATCATTTAAAAGGAGCTAAAGATTTAAATCTTCCTTTGGTGGGAATAGGCCTTAAGTGGAAACAAGGATATACTGAACAATTTATAGATAAAAATGGAGAAACTTATGATACATACCATAACTATACTTATGATTTTTTAGAAGATACAAATGTAAAAGTAACTGTTAAAATAAGAAAAGTAGATGTAGTATGTAAGGTTTGGAAATTGGAGGAATTTGGGAATGTTCCATTATACCTTCTAGATACTGATATACCAGAAAACGGTGATGCCTGGATAACAGGACAATTGTATGGATGGTTTGGAGAAGAAAGAATTGCTCAAGAAATAGTATTAGGTATTGGGGGAGTAAAAGCCTTAAGGGCCTTGGACATTCCTGTAGATGTATATCATTTTAATGAAGGACATGCAGCATTAGCTGCTACAGAGCTTATAAAAGAAAAAATGCAATCAGGATATAGTTTTGAGGAGTCTTGGATTAAAACTCGTGAGGAAGTAGTATTTACAACTCATACGCCAATAGTTGAAGGTAATGAATCTCATGATATTTCTAAATTAGAATATATGGGAGCCTTTAATGGATTAACTAGAGAGCAAATGATTAGATTTGGTGGAGAACCATTTAATATGACAGTGGCGGGACTTAGATTTTCAAGGAGGGCTAATGCTGTAGCACAACTTCATATGGAAACCGCAAATAAAATGTGGAAAACTGTTGCTGGAAAATCCGAAATTATTGGTATAACTAATGGAATTCATAAACCATCTTGGGTAGACGTTAGAATTACTAAGGCTTATGATAATAATGAAGGTCTATGGGGAGCTCATCAAACTGTTAAAAAAGAATTAATAGAGTTCATTAAAGAAAGAGCAGGCGTTAAGCTAGATGCAGACAAGTTACTTATCGGATTTTCAAGAAGAGCCGCACCTTATAAGAGAAGTGATTTAATATTTACTGACGAAAAGATAATTTCTCCACTGCTTAAAAGTGGAAAAGTTCAAATAGTATTTTCAGGAAAAGCACATCCCCTTGATGATACAGGAAAAGAAATAGTTGAGAAGTTAGTAAGAATGATGAAGAAATATCCTAATAGTGTTGTATTTTTAGAAAATTATGATATGAATATAGGAAGAATGTTAACTAGAGGATCAGATATATGGTTAAATAATCCTAGAAGACCTTTAGAAGCTAGTGGAACTTCAGGAATGAAAGCTGCAATGAACGGTGTGCTTAACTGTTCAATTTTAGATGGTTGGTGGCCAGAGGCATGCAATGATGGTGTAAATGGATGGCAGTTTGGAGATGCAGTAGGTCTTGATGATTTATCAGTAGTTGAATTAGATAAACATGATACATCAGCCCTTTATGATACTTTAATAAATAGAGTTATGACTACTTATTATGGAAATAGAGATAAATGGGTAGAAATGATGAAAGAAAGTATAAAAACTACAAGCTATGAATTCTCTGTAGAGAGAATGTTAGATGAGTATTATAACAAGATGTATATAAAATAGTAAAATAATAATAGAAAAAACCATGGGAAATCATGGTTTTTTCTATTTATGAATGGTATTTATAATAATAGATTATTTTTTAAGGATACATAAATAAGAGGGTTACCAATTTTTAATTTGGTAACCCTCTTATTATATAAATTATTATTTAACTTCTACAATCCATCCTTTTGGGGCTTCTACTTCTCCAAATTGGATTCCATAAAGAGTATCATAAAGTTTTTTAGTAATTGGACCTACTTCTGTCTCACTGTGGAAAACATGAAGTTCATTCTTATATGCAATACCACCTATAGGGGATATTACAGCAGCAGTACCACATGCACCTGCTTCTTTAAATTCACTAAGATTGTTTATTAGAACATCTCTTTCTTCCACTTTCAATCCTAAATATTCTTTTGCAATGTGCATTAGTGAGTATTTAGTTATACTAGGAAGTATTGATGGTGATTTTGGAGTTACAAATACATTATCATTGGTAATTCCAAAAAAGTTTGCAGCACCAACTTCTTCAACTTTGGTATGAGTTGCAGGATCAAGGTATATACAGTCTGCAAAGCCTTTTTCTACAGCTTGTGTATGAGCAAGAAGACTTGCAGCGTAGTTTCCGCCAACTTTTGCAGCGCCTGTGCCATATGGTGCAGCTCTGTCAAATTCTTCTGAAATCATAAAGTTAACTGGAGCCATTCCACCTTTAAAGTAAGCGCCTACAGGACAACAGAATATGCTGAATAAAAATTCAGGAGCTGATCTTACCCCCAGATTATCGCCAATACCTATGACATAAGGCCTAAGATAAAGTGTTGCACCAGTTCCATATGGTGGAACAAAAGATTCATTTGCTTTAACAACTTGAATACATGCATCTATAAATTTTTCAGTAGGAATTTCTGGCATAAGAATACGATTACAACTATTACTAATACGTTCAGCATTTTGATCAGGTCTGAATAATTGAATCTTACCAGACTTTGTACGATAAGCTTTTAAGCCTTCAAAACACTGCTGGCCATAGTGAATAGCTGTTGAAGCCTCACTTATAGTAATATTGTTATCTGAAGTTAGTTTTCCATCATCCCATTTTCCATCCTTCCATATTGAAACATAACGTAAATCCGTCTTCGTATAAGTGAAACCTAATTTATTCCAATCGATGTTAGTATTTGTGCTCATATGAACCCTCCTGTATGTAATTTTTTTGAGTTAGAATATTTTTGTAACATTAGTATAACATAAAACAAGGACATGTTATGTTTATTTTAATCAATTAATGAAATGAATTCAGAATATTTATAAAATGAATAGAAAGTTGCATTTGGAATCATTATATTAAAATAATTTTTTGAAACATTTTTTACACAATATAGTTTTACCCTTGTTGGCAGAAATATAGTTATCTTTTAATACAGGGGTTTTACATACTTCACATATGAGTGTTGAAGTATTAATATTAACAGTCATGGGATTTGATTTATTCGCTTTAGAACCTATAGTGTTTTTTTTATTTGAAGGAGGATCGTAATTTATAGGTTGCTTGTTTTCTTTGTTTTCAACGATTTTATAATCCATAGCGTATGTACTTTCACCAAAAAGCTCTAATTCAAATCTAGGATTCTCTGTATCATAAAATTCTTCAATAATAAGTCTTGTAACTTGTGCATCATTAACTATAAGACCACTTTTTTCTATACCATCGAAAATACTTTTTGTTATGTTGTTTGTATCGGGATGTCTTTTTATACTTTTATAATATACCTTTAGAACAGCAATAAGTGACTCTGTTAAAAAAATATTGGAATTTTGAATTCTACATTGATAAGCAATTTCTTCCTCATATAAAGCATATCTATCATGGTATTTACCTGAATTATAAGGTAAAATAGCTCTTCCATTTATGTTGAAAAGTTTAAAATTAGATTTTGAAATAGGTGAGCCTTTTATTATGACTTTTGCGTAGGTGTTATTCATATTTTCCCCCTAGGATCTATTTACAATAGATTATAATTATTAGGCAATTTCAGAAAAATTATTTGATGCATTGTTTAATGCTTTCTGATGCCTTAATTGAATTTTTCATGATATAATCACAAACACAATTATATCATAGAAAGATAAAAAATCAGATTAAGTGTATATAATTAGAAATACAATCAAAAATTTGATAAGATAATGTTAATAAAGTATAATTAATATATATTATCAATGTGGACATTAACAAAAACTAACGTTTTTAAAATT
>Ga0105047_10005526_pt1 | contig 21644 bp, 19 predicted proteins | sample MAT04_FD_78384 | JGI IMG/M metagenome (GOLD analysis project Ga0105047, IMG submission 78384) | Freshwater microbial communities from Lake Fryxell liftoff mats and glacier meltwater in Antarctica - MAT-04 (megahit assembly) | ecosystem: Environmental > Aquatic > Freshwater > Ice > Liftoff... | reverse complement strand
TCTTCTTCTTCTTCTTCTTCTGCTTCCAGCTCGACCTCTGGCAATACCTCGACTTCATCGAGATAGCCAGGCGCCGACTCCATGGTGGGAGCCGGAAACTGGGTGTCAATGATGGCCTGCAACGCGGCCAGCACACCGGCATCGGACTCCTTGAGGAAGCCGGCTGCAAACTGGTGCAGCAATCGTCGAATGTCCTCCGCCGCGTTGGTAAACACCTGAGCCTGCTCGGGCGTTCCCTGACGATGCAACTGGACATGCTGCAAAGCCTGCTCCAGTGCGCGCGCCATGTCGGAAAGGGCTGTAAAGCCTACGGTTGCAGAACTTCCCAGCAAGGAATGCGCCAAGGCAACCAAAGAGTCCGGCAAGGGACGCTCCAGCTCCATCGCCCACTCACTCACCTCGGTTTGCAAACGCCTGGACCACTCGTCAGCCTCGTTGAGGTACACGTTGTATAACGGAATGCCAAGACGCAGGTTCCCGATGACCTTCGTCTGATCATCCGAAGCAGCGTCCCTCTCTGCCGATGGAAATTCCAGATGGTGCAAGGTCGCCCCCACGGGAACTTCGTCCGCTGTGGCCCGCTCATTCACGACCGGAATGCTCGCGACAGGCTCTGGGGCCAACGCTTCATCCGCCACGGTTTCCACGGCTACTTCTGGAACAACCGCTTCTGGTACAGAAACCGGCTCCAGATCACCGAAATCAAAATCACCGAAATCGACGTCCGTGGCTGGCTCTTGGACAGGCATCACTTCGCCAGGGGCATCAACGCCCGGCACAGCGTCAAAACTGAAGGTCATCGTCTCGGAGAAGTCCGCTTGCGCCTCTTCTTCCGGCTGCGGTGACAGGCCATCGAACATCTCGGTGGCCGAAAATTCCGGAGGTACAAAGGCCTCCTCTTCGCGTTGATCCATTGCCGCGACCGGAACAAGATCCTGTTCGGGCGCGACGAGCTGTTCGCCGGACGCTTGCAAGGGAATCAGCTGATCGTCCAGACGCAATCCGTCAGATGACCGTCGAAAGTCCAGCGCGCTCCACTTCTCATCGGAGTGGCTGCCAATGTCCTCAACCCAACGGCCAAACGCCTGCATGGCACTGCGGGTCAAGCCGATCAATGCATCACTGGCGGGCCTTTGATCCGCCAGCCAGGTGTTGAGCAACTGCTCGAACGACCATGCGGCCTCACCAAACTCGTTGAGACCGACCATGCGCGAGCTGCCTTTGAGCGTGTGAAATGCACGCCGCAGAGTGGTTTGCTCGGAGAGGTCCGAGGGGTCTACCGCCAAGGCGCGCACCGCTATCAGTCCGTTCTGAACCACTTCACGAGCCTCTTCCAGGAAGATGTCCTGCAACTCGATGTCATCATCGGATGCATCGATTGCGGCAACCGGCGCGAGCAAAGCCGACGGTGCAAGGACAGGGGCCGTCGCCGGTGCGACGCTGAAAACCGGCTCTGAAAGCGGATCAACCGAGGAAACTGGCAGGTCCAGCGGGACGGCAACCTCGCTCAAGGGCTCCTCCACAGACACCCGCTCACGACCCATCAAAGGCTTGAACTCACCCAAATCCTCGTCATAGACAAACAACTTCTTGGCAAGTGCCCGCTGGTAGCTCAGCATGTCGATGAGAAAACCCATTGCGCCCAAACTATTGCCGAGCTTCTCGAAAATCCCGACGCGCGCTGTCGCCTCGTCGATGTCATCAACCAAAAACTGTTCCACACTTGCGCGCATGCGCAATGCCGCCACGGACGGTTGATCCAGCCCGAGAACCGAGAACACCCCCCGCATCTGCGCCAATTGACTGGGGACCTCGTGCAAGGGCGCCTTGTCCTGTGGATTTCGGAAAAATTGGTCAAGAGACTTTTCCACCTCTGCCAATGTCGTACGCAGTTCATCGACCACGCTGCCCATGGTCTGCCGGTCACTGACGCGGCGATATAACTCTTCCATCCAGGCTTCGAGCGGCTCGGGCGGCCCTCCTGCGATGACATGTTCAAGACGCGATGCCAACCGCGCCCCCCGTTCAGCCATCCGGGATTCCGTCGGATCCAGGTCTTCGTAGGCTGCTTCCAGGTACAGCACGGCCGTGGCTACTTCCATTGCCACGGCAGGCGCAGGGGCTGCAGCGGAACGAACCGTTACATCGATGGCTCGTGAAATTGCCCGGGCCAATTCAGCGCTTTCGGGGTGCAGTTTGACCACCGCGTCAGACACGGCGGCAAACTGATCTCCCACCACTTTTAGTCGATTGGTATCGCCTCCCGCCAACGCGGACCAGGTTTCTGCTGCCGCGGCAATGCGCTTGCGGGCCAGTACCATCAAAGCCGGATCAAATCGCCCGAACTGCTCTGTTTCGTAGTCAACGGGCTTGTTCCGGACCAACCCGTAGGCCGTACGGACCGCGTTCAGAGCGGGGGTGTGCTGGCCCGCCGCTGGGACCGCCAGGGAGCAAAAGAAGACCAGATCGCGAGCGAGGCGCTCCGAAATGTTGGTATCCCCTTGCGCCAGCGTGGCGTACTGCCGAAGAATGCGCGAAGCCGCACGCTTGGAATACACGTCGTCAGGACACAGCCGCAACGCAACTGCCTCGAAATAAGCGACACAGATTATCCAGAAAGTACGCGGCTCCATCGCGGATTGGGCCGCGGCAAGACCTTCACAAAGATCCACCATGCGCCGGGCAGACCTGGCGTCGCCCTCCTTCATGATTTTAAGGACCGCATGGTCCATTTGTGCTCTCAACGCAGGGGCATACTTCAGAGGCGCTGCTTCGAGCTGGAGACCAACGTCGAGCCAACGCCATGCCACCGGCCAAAGGTCCGCAGGATGTGCGGACTCACCTCCCGCCAACTCCAGTACAGCCCGGTATTGCGGAAACAACGCGACCGACGAAGCGGTCTTTCCCTTGAGCACACCTTCAAGATATTCGGTCAACGCGAAGCTGGCACGCTCAACCTTGTTGGCAGCATCATCGCTGCACAACTCTGGTCGTTGTACAAACTTCTGCGCCAGCGCTTCCATCCCCCGAAGCACCTTGGCAGGGGCCTCAAGGCCGACCATTTCCAGTGCACCGACCGCCTGATGGAGCTGCTGGCGGGCTATCCGGAGATGACTCGCATCCAGTTCAGAGAGGTCTGAGCCTCTGGCCAGCTCTGCATCCCGGACAAAACGCCGCAAAGCCTTGGTCGCTCCGTCCAGGGATTTACGAAGCTCATCAAGCACCCACGCCAATGGGCCGAGATCACTAACCGCCAGTTCATTGTCGCCAGGCGCTGCAGAATTCGATGACATGGGTTCAGGGCTCCTGGGGATCACATTTCAGACGAAATGACTACGGGCTTGCCGTTAAACAATCTTGAAACGCGAAACAGATTGACGCAACTCTTCTGCCATACGGGACAGTTCGCGCACCTGATTCGACGTTGCACGGGTACCTTCACCGGTTTGCTCCGTCACGGCAAAGATGTGCTGAATGTTCTCTGCGACCACGTTGGCAAGGCCTGCCTCACGGGAGGCCGAGCTTGAAATCTGTTCAATGAGTCCGGCGACCCGACGCGAAACCCGATCAATCTCGGTCAGCGCTGTACCTGCGTTGTCGGAGAGTTTTGCGCCCTCGACCACACCTTGCGTGGAACGCTCCATGGCGCCAATCGCATCCTGTGTATCCGTCTGAATGGCTTTCACCAATGCAGAGATTTGTCGCGTCGCATCTGCCGAACGTTCGGCCAGTCGTTGCACCTCCTCCGCCACGACAGAAAAACCGCGCCCGGCTTCCCCGGCGGAAGCCGCCTGGATGGCGGCGTTGAGCGCCAACACGTTGGTCTGCTCGGTAATATCGGAAATCAGCTCGGTGATTTCACCAATTTCCTGCGACGACTCACCCAGTCGCTTGATGCGCTTGGAGGTCTCCTGGATCTGATCCCGAATGGAGTTCATACCGCCGATGGCGTCCTGCACGGCCTTCAGGCCAGACTCTGCTGCCAACAAGGATTGACGTGCAACGGTGGCAGATTCCTGGGCCTGGGTTGACACTTCATTAATGCGTCCCGCCATATCGACGACCGACTTGCCTGTTTCACGAATTTCGTGCAACTGCTCGTTGGACGCAGCCAGCAACTCGGTCGATGTGGCATCCACATCCGCTGTCGTCTGCGCCACGCGTGCGGCTGTGTTTTGAACGTTGGACACCAACGAACGCAACTCTTCCACGGTGTAGTTCACCGAATCGGCGATGGCGCCCGTAATATCCTCGGTCACCGTGGCTTCCTGGGTAAGGTCACCTTCAGCAACGGTCTGCAGTTCGTTCATCAGACGCAAAATTGCGGCCTGGTTGGCGTCATTGACGCGCTTGGCTTCATGCTCCTGACGCTCGGCGTCCAGTCGCTGGTCCTCAGCCACCACCTGCCGCCTGCGGCTGTCTTGCAATTGAACATATGACAATCCGCCAGCACAAACCAAGGCAAGCACCGCAGCAGCAATCAGTGTTGCAAGAGCGCCTCCGCCGATACCGGCTTGACCCGACAATTCAGCCTGTACTTCTTCAAGGTTGCGTCGTAACGGCTCGCTATCCGAAATAATGGCATCCTGCGCTTCACGCGCTGACACAAGACCCTGCAAGTTACCCAGAATAGCGCTCGCCTGTACCCGCGTTTCTTCATACATCTTGATCAATGCTTCAAGTTGTTCACGTGTCCCGGCGTCCTTGGATGCCGACAATCGCAACTCGGCGCTGCCCGACAGCAGGCCTTCTGAAATCTCCTTGAAAGTGTTCAGATCCTTGCCAAGCAAGAAAACAGCCTCGGGGCTCACGCCTTCAGCCGTGAGAAACTCGTTGGAAGACTTGCCGATGCGCTGCGTCAACATCACCAGTTGACCCACAGAAGATATCTCCACGGCCGGCGCATTCTGTTGCAGCTTCAGGGCAAGAATGTTTTCAGCGATCTCCAGCAAGTCCGATGATTGCCGATTGATCAATCGCAGCGCGGAACCAATTTGGGTCAGCACTTTTTCCTGGCCCATCACCGCTTTGGCGCTCTTCTCGGCACGGTCAACCAGCGGCATCGCCTTGACCAATTCAGGGCGATAAGAGTCATCCAGGGCTTTCAGGCGCAATTCGTCATCGCCATCTTGCAGGCCACGCGCGGTCTTCACCAAAATACCGACGCTGTCTGACACATCACGAAACGACTGCGTGCTTCCTACCAGCGCCTGCGAAACCGATTTGGCAAGGCGTTGTGACTGCATCAAAGCCTGACCGGTAGCACTCAATTGCTGCGCCACTTTGTTTGACTGACTCAACGCGTAGAAGGTCGCGCCGGCGAGCAACAGCAAAGCCGCACCCAACAAAATGGACAGCGTACGCTGGTGCTGAACCACCGTGCGGGCACCCAGTCCCGGAATGGAAATCAAGTCGCCCTCGTTGCCGAGCACAACCGGCGAATCAATGGACGCCCTCGCAGTTCCGGCTGCAATCGCTGCCTGCGGCTCCTGCAGTGTTTCACTTTCAGCCAAATTCACAGAATCATCCGGTGTGGCAAGACTCAACCGCGAGTCCAGTTCGGACTCCGTTGGTTTACTGGAAAACAGGTTCTTCAATTTATCGACGACGGACATGGTGAGGCCTTACGGATGGTCTAAGCGCTGATACTCAGAAATTGAGGGGTTTGGGACAAAGTACGCAAATTGATTTCCTGCCAGTTCGTACCGGCAGCGTCCACAAAACGGTTACCAAAGTAATGCGGACAGTCGGGGTCGGACGGCACTGTGGACACAAATGCATCCGCACCCCGCAAACCCAGCAGCGTATCCACTTGCAATGCGCAATTGACATCCAGCAGGGTGTTGAGCGTCACTACGCTGGGCTCCTGTGCTGCAGGCTCGCTGCGGGCACTGCCACCGTCATCGGCCACGAAGCCTGCCAGATCGACTACGCCGTACAGACCACCCCGAATATTGAGCACCCCACGAAACCAACTCTGCGCGTAGGGCACCGACTGCAGGCTGGTCAATGGAAATATCTCCCCTGACTGACCCAGCGGGAAAAGGAAATTTTGCCCCCCCGCGCGAACGGCGAGCCAGGCAACGGACATACCCTCTGTTCGGGCCGCCTTCAAACGACTGGCTAGTCGGGTTTGGAGTTCTCTGAGTGCTTCTCTGTTGGCCATGGGGTCAGGGAGTCAACCCAAAGCCTTGATCTTGGCGAACAGCTCGGCAGCGTCTACCGGCTTGGTGATGTAGTCCCGCGCGCCTTGGCGCATGCCCCAAACGCGGTCCGTTTCCAGACTCTTGCTGGTACAGATAAAGATGGGGACGTCGGTGTATTCCGGGGTTCGGTTGATGGCACGCGTCAGTTGAAAGCCGTTTTGCCCCGGCATCACCACATCCATCAGGATCAGGTCTGGCTTGGCCTCAGCCAGACGCTTGAATGCCTCATCTGCATTCTCTGCAGTCCGCACTGAATAGCCATTTTTTTGCAGCAAGTCCGTCAGGAACATGAGCTCGGTCTTTGAATCGTCAACGATTAATACTTTGTTTATTGCCATCAAGAAACTCCTTGCATATCCACGCCGAACTGTTGCACAGCTTTCAGAAGCTGGTCTTTGGTAAAAGGTTTGGTCAAATAGTCTTGCGCCCCCACCATGCGTCCCCGCGCCTTGTCAAAAACACCGTCTTTGGAAGACAGCATCACCACGGGTACGGAGGCGTACTTTGCATTGCGCTTGATAATGGCACACGTCTGGTATCCGTCCAGGCGGGGCATCAGGATGTCGCAAAAAATGAGGTGCGGCTGGTAATCGTTTACCTTGGCCAGTGCATCGAAACCATCTTCAGCCAGCATCACCTCGTGACCGCCCTGCTTCAGGAAGATCTCGGCACTTCTACGTATGGTGTTGCTGTCATCAATGACCAGCACTCTGAATGAGGGTGCAGCGTTACTCACAAGGCTTTACTCCTGAATAGGCAATGAATGTTCATGGAACCGCTGCGCCGTCCACACGCTGCCCGCTCAAATCTGCACCATCTCAAAATCTTCTTTGCGCGCACCGCATTCGGGGCAAGTCCAGTTCATGGGCACGTCCGCCCAGCGGGTTCCAGGCGCGATGCCGTGGTCGGGGTCCCCCGCTGCCTCGTCATAGATCCAGCCACATATCAGACACATCCAGGTTTTGGTATCGCTCACAGCTTATAGGGCCTTCGAATAGAATGCAATGATTGTATAGACGCGGTGCAGGCAAAATGTGCTGCGACCGCCACAAGATCGCCATTCTGCCTGATGACAAACCCTAAGACAGGCCCTCAGATGCCGGCTTCACATTCCTCCCCCATCGAAGAAATATCCGACGACGACGGACCCTCTGCGTGCGTGATGGTGTTCAATGCAAATGACCCTAGTGGTGCCGGCGGCATCACCGCTGACATCACCGCCATCGCGTCGGTTGGCGCACATGCATTGCCCGTGGTCACCGGCGTGTATGCCCGCGACACGGCCGAGGTATATGACTATTTCCCTCTGGACGACGAAGCCGTTACCGAGCAGGCGCGCGCGATTCTGGAAGACGTTCCGGTCGAGGTTTTCAAGGTCGGATTTCTCGGTACTCCGGAGAACGTAAGCGCAGTGGCAGAGCTGGCTTCGGACTACGCCGATGTGCCGCTGGTAACCTACATGCCCGACCTGTCCTGGTGGCAGGAAGACCAGATTGATTTGTACCTGGATGCTTGTAACGAGTTGTTACTCCCCCTGACCACCGTGTTGGTTGGAAACCACAGCACCTTGTCGAGGTGGTTGTTGCCCGACTGGAGCGCCGAGCGAAGCCCCTCCGCACGCGACATCGCGCAAGCAGCCAATGAGTTTGGCGTGCCCTACATACTGGTTACGGGCATTCCACTGCCCGACCAATTCATAGATAACGTACTGTGCACACCGACCACCATACTGTGCAGCGACAAGGTAGAACGCTTCGAGGCGGTTTTTTCCGGTGCCGGTGACACGCTGTCCGCCGCCTTGGCGGCTTTGATAGCCAGTGGCAGTGAACTGTCTGAAGCCGCAACCGAAGCATTGAGCTACCTGGACCGCTGCCTGGAGAGCGGCTTTCGCCCCGGCATGGGCAATGTGTTGCCAGACCGCCTATTCTGGGCACACCCGGAAGCGGACGACGAATTGCATGAATCCACCTTTGAAATCTCACCCAATGACACTCGCCACTGATCGCAACCAGCAACTTTTCCAACGCGCCCAAAAGGTCATCCCCGGTGGCGTGAATTCTCCTGTGCGCGCCTTCAAGGCCGTGGGCGGGACGCCCCGGTTTGTGACCCGCGCACAAGGCGCGCACTTCTGGGATGCCAACGACACGCGTTACATCGACTACATCGGCTCCTGGGGACCCATGATCCTGGGCCATGGCCACCCCGCCGTTATCCATGCGGTGCAAAGCGCCGTGCTGGAAGGCTTGTCGTTTGGGGCCCCCACCGAGCGCGAAGTGGAGCTGGTCGAGGCCATCCTCAAACTGGTGCCATCCATGGACATGGTGCGCCTCGTGAGCTCGGGCACTGAAGCCGCCATGAGCGCCATTCGCCTGGCGCGTGGCGCAACCGGTCGCACCAAGATTTTGAAGTTCGAAGGCTGCTACCACGGCCACGCGGATGCGCTTCTGGTCAAGGCGGGCTCGGGCCTGGCCACGTTTGGCAACCCCACCAGTTCCGGCGTGCCGCCCGAAGTGGTGCAGCACACGCTGGTGCTGGAGTACAACAACATAGCGCTTCTTGAAGAAGCCTTTGTGCTGCACGGCAAAGATATGGCCTGCCTGATCATCGAGCCCATTGCAGGCAACATGAATTTCGTGCGCGCCTCGGTGCCGTTTGTGAAGCGTTGCCGCGAGCTATGTACTGAGTACGGCGCGCTGCTGCTATTTGATGAAGTGATGACGGGCTTTCGCGTCGGCCCCGGCAGCGCCCAGGGCGTGTACGCCCAGAGCATTCCCGGTTTTGAGCCCGACATGACGGTCATGGGCAAGGTGATTGGCGGCGGCATGCCGCTGGCGGCCTTTGGCGCCAAACGCGCGGTGATGGAACACTTGGCGCCTTTGGGCACCGTCTACCAGGCTGGCACCTTGTCTGGCAATCCGGTGGCTACCGCTTGCGGATTGGCCACCTTGGCCGAGATCAGCAAGCCCGGCTTTTATGAAGCATTGAGCAGCAAGACGCAGGCACTGGTCAGCGGCCTGAGCGGTGCAGCCAGGCAGGCGGGCATTCCGTTTTGCGGCGACAGTGAAGGCGGCATGTTCGGCTTCTTCTTCTTTGACGCCCTGCCGCAGAACTACGCCCGGGTGATGACGACCGACAACCAGCGTTTCAACACCTTCTTCCACGGCATGCTGGACCGCGGCGTGTACTTTGCACCGGCTCTGTATGAAGCCGGGTTCATGAGCGCGGCTCACTCCGATGCGGACATTGCAGACACTGTGGCGGCGGCGGCTGAAGTCTTTAAATTGCTATAGAAATAATAGCTGCTTGCGCATGTTGTACGGGGGCTAGAGGGCTATTTGACTCTTAACTTCCGTGCAAGCCCCACCACCCACCTCCACTGCGGTGCAGGGGTGCCGAAAATCACCAGTTTTTGTCCATTTCCGCTTAATCACCCGCCCGCACAGTAGCGCTAAAAATACTTAGTGGCGGAAGTGGCGCACAGCGCTGAACACCATCGCCACGCCACGCTCGTTGGCGGCTGCAATTACTTCATCGTCGCGCATCGAGCCGCCGGGCTGGATGATGCAGGTAGCACCCGCATCGACCACCACATCCAGACCATCGCGGAACGGGAAGAACGCATCGCTGGCAACCACCGTACCCGCCAGTGACAAATTCGCGTGACCGGCCTTGATACTGGCAATACGGGCCGAGTCCAGACGGCTCATCTGGCCGGCGCCTACGCCCATGGTCATGCCGCCCTTGCAGAAGACGATGGCGTTGGATTTGACGAACTTGGCAACGTTCCAGGCGAACAACAGGTCATTCAATTCTTCCTGGGTGGGCTGCTTGGTGGTCACCACTTTCAGGTCGGCCAGGGTCAACTCGTGGGTGTCGGCCGTCTGAATCAGGATGCCGGAGCCGATGCGCTTCATGTCCATGGCATTACGGCCATTGTCCCAATCGGATATGCCGCCTTGGGGCAACTCGATTTGCAGGATGCGCACATTCACCTTGGTCTTGAAGACTGCTAGCGCTGCGGGGGTGAAGCTGGGCGCCATCAGCACTTCCACGAACTGCTTGGCAATTTGTTGCGCCGCTGCTTCGTCCAGTTCGGTGTTCAGGGCAATGATGCCGCCGAAGGCTGAAGTGGGGTCGGTCTGGAAGGCCTTGCTATAGGACTCCAGTGCGTCCTTGCCCACAGCCACGCCGCAGGGGTTAGCGTGCTTGACGATGACGCAGGCTGGGGTGTTGAAACTCTTGACGCATTCCCATGCGGCATCGGCGTCGGCAATGTTGTTGTAGCTCAGCTCTTTGCCTTGCAACTGCTTGGCGGTGACCAGCGAACCGGGCGCGGGGAACAGGTCGCGGTACAGCGCGGCTTGCTGGTGCGAGTTTTCGCCGTAGCGCAGGTCTTGCAGCTTGACGAAGCGGCCGTTGCTTTGCCCGGGGAACAGGTCCAGCTTGGGTACTGCATCATCGGCCACGCCGTCGCCAAACTGCACTGCCGACAGATAGTCACTGATGGCACCGTCGTACTGGCTGATGCGGTTGAATGCAGCCACGCTGAGTGCAAACTTGGTCTTCTGGCTGACTTTTCCATCGGCCTTCAGTTCGGCAATCACGGTGGCGTATTGCGACGCGTCAGTCAGCACGGCCACGTCTTTCCAGTTTTTGGCTGCGCTGCGCACCATGGCGGGACCGCCGATGTCGATGTTCTCGATGGCGTCTTCCAGCGTGCAACCGGGCTTGGCCACGGTCGATTCAAACGGGTACAGATTCACCACCAGCACGTCGATGGTGTCAATCTGGTGCTCGGCCAAAGCCGCCATGTGCGCAGGCACATCGCGACGGGCCAGCAGGCCCCCATGTACGCGGGGGTGCAGGGTTTTGACCCGGCCATCCAGCATCTCGGGGAATCCGGTCATCTCGGCCACTTCGGTCACGGGCAGACCCTTGTCGGCCAGCAATTTGGCGGTGCCGCCGGTGGACAGCAGCTTGATGCCTTGGGCGTGCAGGGCTTGCGCCAGTTCGAGGATGCCGGTTTTGTCGGAGACGGAGAGCAGTGCGTTCATAAGGGGGGCGAAGTGATAGAGAAGAGGGCGCCCTGGCCAGCAGGGCGGAAATAGCAGCGAACCAACTAGGGAATGAGTTTGTGTTCCAGCAGTTTTTTGCGCAGCGTGTTGCGGTTGAGGCCCAGCCATTGCGCGGCCTTGGACTGGTTGTTGTCAGCTTGTTCCATGACGACTTCCAGCAAGGGCTTCTCGAACGCGCGCACCAGCATCTCGTGCATTCCGCCCGGCTCGGTGCCGTCCAAATCACGAAAATAGGCATCCAAACTGGAGCGAACACAGTCTTCGATTATTTTTTTGCTCATGTGGCAACTTCCATGCTCTTGTCTTCCCTTGGTTCGACTACTTCCCGGCAAGCGGGAATGCGGTCCATTTTTTCATTCAAGTTGTCAAAAAACTGCTCCACTGCCGCCACCTGCGCGGCGCTGTCTTCCAGTGCGTTCATCTGGGCGCGAAATACTTCACCGCCCGGCAACTCGCGTACATACCAGCCGATGTGCTTGCGCGCCGATCGCACGCCGATGAATTCATCGTAGAGGCTATAGTGGTCCTGCAAGTGCTCCACCAGCAGGCGCTTGACTTCGCTGACCAGGGGTGGCGCAAGGTGCGTCCCGGTAGCCAGAAAATGGGCAATCTCGCGAAAAATCCAGGGCCGTCCCTGCGCCGCGCGGCCAATCATGATGGCGTCGGCACCACTAACCCGCAGCACCTCGCGGGCCTTCTCGGGCGTGGTGATGTCGCCATTGGCCACCACCGGAATCCGCACCGCGGCCTTGACGGACGCGATGGTCTCGTACTCTGCCTGGCCCTTGTAACCCTGCTCACGGGTGCGGCCGTGTACGGCCAGCATCTGGACGCCTGCTTGCTCAAAGGCACGCGCCAACACCACGGCGTTTTTTTGGCTCTGGCACCAGCCAGTGCGCATTTTCAAGGTAACCGGCACCTGGCGCGGGGCACAGGCCCCCACCACCGCTTCGACTATGGAGAGTGCCAGCGCTTCGTCCTGCATCAGAGCCGAACCGGCCCATTTGTTGCAGACCTTCTTGGCCGGGCAACCCATGTTGATATCGATGATTTGTGCCCCGCGTTCGATGTTGTAGACCGCCGCGTCGGCCATCATCTGCGCCTCGGTGCCCGCAATCTGCACCGCAATGGGGCCGGGCTCGCCGGCGTGGTTGGCGCGGCGTGACGTTTTCAGGGTGTTCCACAGGTCGGGCCGGGACGTCACCATTTCGCTGACCGCGTAGCCTGCCCCCAGCCGTTTGCACAATTGGCGAAACGGGCGATCCGTCACACCCGCCATGGGTGCAACGAAAAGGGAATTCGCCAAAGCGAACTGGCCGATGTGCATGCGATGAATCTGTGGAAATAGGGGTGGACGTAGACGCCATAGCGAAAGCCGTAATCTATTCTAACTGCCCAAAATTTCAGCAATTGAAATACCGTCGCCCGTATTTGCAATCTCTCGATGTGCCTATACTGAAAATCATATGCCCGTCTGGATTGAACACCTTATCGCGCTGCTGGCGCTCCCCCAGTACAGCCTCGGCACGGTGTTTGTCGTGTCCTTCATTTCCGCAACACTGCTGCCGCTGGGGTCAGAACCGGTGGTGTTTGGCCTGATCCAGCTCAATCCGGAGTTGTTCTGGCCCGTCGTAATGGTCGCCACCGCAGGCAACACCCTGGGCGGAGCGGTCGACTGGTGGATGGGTTTTGGTGCCCACCGCGTGGCCGACAAATACCACCGCTCCTCCACCCACACCCGAGCGCTGGCTTGGCTGGAAAGACTAGGGCCCAAAGCCTGCCTGCTGGCCTGGCTGCCGGTCGTGGGCGACCCGCTGTGCGCCGTAGCGGGCTGGCTCAAACTGCCATTCTGGCCGTGCCTTTTATACATGGCCCTAGGCAAGTTCGCCCGCTACGTGATGATGACGGGTGCCCTGATCGGGCTTTTTGGTTAGGAACTAAACAGGAAGTTCATCACGTCGCCATCCTTGACGACATATTCCTTGCCTTCAGCACGCATCTTGCCGGCGTCCTTGGCTCCCTGCTCGCCCTTGAAGGAGATGAAATCTTCATACGCAATGGTCTGGGCGCGGATGTAGCCCTTCTCAAAGTCAGTGTGAATCACCCCGGCCGCCTGCGGCCCGGTGTCACCCACATGAATGGTCCAGGCGCGCACTTCCTTCACTCCAGCGGTGAAGTAGGTTTGCAAGCCCAGCAGCTTGTAAGCCGAGCGGATCAGGCGATTCAGGCCTGGCTCGGTCTGGCCCAGCTCTTCGAGGAACATCTGGCGGTCTTCATCGCTCATCTCCGACATTTCAGCTTCGAGCTTGGCGCAGATGGCCACAACCGGCGCCTTTTGCTTGTCGGCAAACGCCGTCAGACGGTCCAGAAACGGGTTGTTCTCAAAACCGTCTTCGGCCACGTTGGCCACAAACATGGCGGGCTTGGCGGTAATCAGAAAGAACTGTTGCAGCAGCGGCAACTCTTCCTTGGTGAAGTCCAGCGCGCGCACCGGTGTGGCTTCGTTGAGTGCAGCTTGGCATTTTTCCAGAATCGACACCAGCTTGATGGACTCCTTGTCACCCGAACGCGCAAGCTTGGTGACCCGGTGCAGGGCTTTTTCAACCGCAGCCAGGTCGGCCAGGCACAGCTCGGTCTGGATCACTTCGATGTCCGAGATCGGGTCCACCTTGCCGGCCACGTGGATCACGTTGTCATCTTCAAAACAGCGCACCACATTGATGATGGCATCGGTCTCGCGGATGTGGGCCAGAAACTTGTTGCCCAGGCCTTCGCCCGTGCTGGCGCCGGCGACCAGACCGGCGATGTCGACAAACTCCACCACGGCCGGAACCATGCGCTCGGGCTTGACGATAACGGCAAGCTGGTCCATGCGGGGATCGGGCACTTCCACAATGCCCACATTGGGCTCGATGGTGCAAAAGGGGTAATTTTCAGCGGCGATACCCGCCTTGGTCAGGGCGTTGAACAACGTGGATTTTCCGACGTTGGGCAAGCCTACGATTCCGCATTTGAGAGACATGAAAAAATCCTTATGAATCAATATCCTTTTTGCACCATTGGGCCCAATGTGGGCATCGTGGAAGTGCCCGAACCGCTATCCGGCCGGGGCTTCTGTGCAAAAGGGAAAAGTGGCGAAAAACCGCGCAAAAGCACCAAGTTTGGTCCTTGTTTTGCCTGGGTTCTATCGTGCCAATTGTAACGATCGCTGAATCCCTGCTGAACCGGGTCACCGCTATCCTGCATTTGCAGAGCAATGCCATGACTCTGCTCAGGCTGCTGGGTCATTGAAAATGTTTTGTTACCCATCGAACAGACGGGCTGCACCCTTGCCTGTACTTTCACATCCTCAACAAGCAGGAGCAAGCAACATGCAGATTCAAGTGCACACAGACAAAAACATCGAAGGTGGCGAACGTCTCACCGATTACGTCAAGAGCGCGGTCAACGCAAAGTTGAGCCGTTTCAGCTCACAGATCACCCGTGTCGAAGCGCACCTCAGCGATGAAAATGGGCACAAGTCCCACGGTAGCGACAAAAAGTGCGTCATGGAGGCTCGCCCTTCCGGGCACCAACCGATTGCGGTGACGCAGCTTGCGGCCACATTGGATCAAGCCATTAGTGGCGCTACTGAAAAGCTCGAGCGCGTCTTGGAAAGCACCTTCTCCAAACTCAATGACACCCGGGCGGTGCCCCCACCGATGGCCGAATAGCCGTTGCGTTCAGCAGAACCGCCATCACCCTCCGACCGGTCTTCAATCCATCTGTAACCATTGGAGAACGGCTCAAGGCCGGGATCTGTGGGACGCTGATACCGATTCAGACTGAACTTGAACGGTTGATGACTGTGCGGGTCGCCCCAACCGTCGTATTTTGTTCAGTTGGTGCGGCGTCCGTTGAGCGATAGTCCGCACTTTGAGCAGCCAGCTGCGCCAGCAAGTCTTTTGACGAGCAGGGAAGACCGCGGTACAACTCATCCAGTTCAGCGATCAGACTGTCTATCTGCTCCAAGAACCTCGTGCGGCTGGCAGGAACATGAGCTGTAATCAGATTAGACGCGCATTCAGCAAGGGCACGTTCCCCCGCTTCACGCGCCCATCGACGAACCTCGCAGTACGCGATGAACGCCAAGCGACCGAGGTCATCGACCCGTCGGGCATGCCGGAGATCAGCCAGCAAATCCTCAAGGCCGAGCCGCAGATGAAGTTCTTGATTCATGTTGCAGTGCAGCATCGCTGGCGCAACTGACCAAATCCTGACTGGACGCGCCATTAGAGTCAAACACCCAGTGCAACAAGGCAGCCCTGGAAGCTATTCACCCTTCAGGAGTTCCTGATTTGTCCAGCCTCGAGGACAATTTTCGGCGGTAGTGCCCGCCCGGGTCAGGGCGTCGAACAACGTGGATTTCCCGACATTGGGCACGCCTACAATGCCACACCTCAAACTCATAAATACCTCTGGAAACAGGGTGCCCCGTGTATGCCATACCCGCTAGTGCGCCTCCTGTTGGCAGTATGTTGCCTGTCGCTCAGCCTTCTCTGGACAGCAAAACCGGCCCACGCACAAGTCACCGTGTTGGGAGACGGCACGCCATCCATCGAACTCCAGGGCGACGTTCAGACTTGGCTGGAGACCGGCTCGGACACCACGATCCAGATCGCCGCCAGCTCCCCGCACCAATTCCAATCGGTGCCCGGCCTGGCTCGCCACCACATGACCGGACGCGACACCTTGTGGATCAAGCTGCGCGTGGTGCGGGCTGCGGGCAACACGTCGGATTGGACCCTGAATATCCCGCTGCCTTACCTCGAGGAGGTGCATCTCTATGAACGGGATGCAACGGGCAAGTGGCTGGTGCAAACTGCGGGGAACAGCATGGCCCATTCACAATGGAGCAGGCACGGACTCTACCCCGAGTTTGATCTTCACCTGCCCAGCGGCGTGCCGCAAGATATCTATCTGCAAGTGCGCAATTTCAAGCCGATGGGAGTGCCCATCGCGCTGGTCGCCGCACCCCTGCGCGACTTCCGTCGCCACCTGGAATTGGTTGCCGTGGGGCTGATGTTGGGCGCCCTGCTTACCATGTCCATTCTTTCGGCGATCCGCTATTGGGAGCATCACTATTCCATTGATGGGTGGGCCGCCTTGTATGGCCTGTTGATCTTCACCACGCTTGCGCAGATCAACGGTGTGTTGGGCGCCTTCCTCTGGACCCATCTTCCAGCGTGGGACGACTACGCCTACAGTGTGCTACCGACCCTGGGCGTGGGCAGCGCCTTGTTGTTTGTGCGGGAGTTGTATGCACTTTCGACGCAATACCGTCGCTACGACACCTTTCTCGCCGGCATCGCCTGGGGCACTATTGCATCGGTGCTGGGCTACCTGATGCTGGACCGGTCCACCGCCGATGCAGTTACTGGCGCGGTCTTGCTCCTTGCAACCTCTGTGGGATTGGTTGCCACGGTTCTGAGTTGGCGTAGTGGGTCTCCTATTGGGCGCTGGCTGATGGCGGCATATATCCCGCAATTTCTGGGTGCCATGTATCTCAGCGCCGAGTCCTTCGGAATGGCGCCGCCGCTTTGGGAGATGCGCTATGTGACGTCGCTCAGCATCGCCATGTCGGTGCCCATTCTTGTCTATGCGCTGAGCCGCGTCACCCGTGACCGCAAGGAACTGGTGGTGCGGGCCAGACAACTTCCCACGCAGGATGCGTTGACGGGACTTCTGACCCCCGAGGTTTTTCAAACCCATCTGGATGATGCCGTCCAACGCGCCATTGCCGACCGCCAGCCGATTGCCCTGGTGATGGTGCAGGTGGTCAACCACGCGTTCATACGGGATTCCTATGGAGGCACGACCGCGGAGCAGTGCCTGCTGCGGGCGGTGGTCAAGCTCCAGCGCATATTGCGCGATGTGGACCCGGCTGGCCGGGTCGATACCGCACACTTCGCACTGCTGATGGAGGGTATCAGCACCCGTCAGGCGCTGACGGAGCGCATGGTTCAACTGATTGGCTCGGGGCTGATTCCCTTGCCGGGGCTGAAGCCGGAAGTGACCCTGCAGTTTCATATCGCCTGCGTATTGCTTCACGAAAACCCGGTTTCCTCTGAACGCGTGCTCAGCGACCTCCGTGGCATGCTCGCCAACATGACCGGCCGCACACGCCGGCCCATCCGCTTTCTGGAAGCCGCGTCCACGCAGCCCGTCCCCTTGCAAATAGACATGCAAGCGGTCGCAACGACGGGGCGGTAAAAGAAAGGGTTATGCACGGCCTTTTACAATCGGCCCATGACTAGACCCTTTGACATCTGCATCCGTGGCGCTGGCATAGTGGGGCGTACGCTGGCGCTGCATCTGGCCGCCAGGCAATTGCGCGTGGCACTCGTTGCGCCGGACATCCACACACCCCCTCATTCCCCCGGCACTCCGGAAGGCCCCGAGGACCGCGATGTGCGGGCCTACGCGCTGAACCAGGCATCACGCCAACTGCTGGAATCGGTTCGCTGCTGGCCCGGCGAGCAAGATGCCACGCCGGTTCTGGGCATGCAAGTGCAGGGCGATGACGGCGGGCAAGTGGCATTTACCGCCACAGATCAGGGGACAGACGCCCTGAACTGGATTGTCGATGTGCCCGTACTGCAGGCCCGCCTGACGGAGGCCGTGGGCTTTCAGCCCTTGATTGAGCTGTTTGACACCCCCCCTCCTGCCGCGCTGACGGTCATATGTGAGGGCAAGGCCAGCAGCACCCGTGAAGAGTGGGGGGTGGATTGGGATGTCACCCGCTACGACCAGTGGGCTCTCGCTGCGCGCGTGCAGTGCGAGCAGCCACATGCACAAATTGCCCGACAGTGGTTTAGTCAAAGTGGAATTCTGGCTTTTTTGCCTTTGGACGGCCCACAAGGGAACTTGTGCGCGCTGGTGTGGTCAGTCAGTCCGGAGCGTGCACAGTCGTTACAAGCCGCTTCAGAAGAAGACTTTTGCCGGGAACTGGAGGCCGCCAGCCAAAGCGCTCTGGGCACGGTGACCTTAACCAGCACCCGCGGCGTATGGCCGCTGCAACAGGCGCTGGCGCGTCGCTGGAGTGGCACATCGCCGCAAGGCGCATGGGTACTGGCCGGGGATGCGGCGCACAACGTGCATCCGCTGGCGGGGCAAGGTCTGAATCTGGGGCTGGGCGATGTGGCCGAACTGGTGCGCGTTCTGAATGCGCGTCCGTATTGGCGCAGCGTGGGAGACCCCCGGCTGCTGCGCCAGTATGAGCGGGCGCGCAAGGCCGATTTTGCGGTGATAGGACAGGCGGGCGATGCGCTGCAACAGCTTTTTGCCAACCCCCATCCGGCACTGCAGGCCCTGCGCAATTGGGGCATGAATCAATTCGAACAGAGCGGACCGATTAAACAATGGGTTGCCAGGCGCGCCATGGGCGCTGCTGGCAAACCTGCAACACCACAAAAAAACACACCATGAAGCTTGTTTCCAAAACCATTCTGACCTGCGCCATCGCGCTGATTTCCCTGGGGGCGGTGGCCCAGGAAGCCGTGATTCGCAAGAACATGGCCGAGCGTATTCCACAGCTCAAGGCCATTGATGAAGTTACCAAAACCGCCATCCCCGGCGTGTTTGAAATCCGCGTCAACGGCACGGAGATTTACTACACTGATGCGCAGGCCAACTACCTGATCCAGGGCAACCTGATCGACACCAGGCAGCGCCGCAACCTGACGGAAGAGCGGGTGGAAAAACTCACCACCGTGAAGTTTGACGCGCTGCCGTTCAAGGATGCCTTCACCATCGTTCGCGGCAACGGCAAACGCAAGCTGGCCGTGTTTGAAGACCCCAACTGCGGCTACTGCAAGCGCTTTGAGCGCGACTTGCAGAAGGTGGACAACGTGACCGTCTACCTGTTTCTGTACCCCATTCTGGGTGCTGACTCGGTCGACAAATCCAAGGCTATCTGGTGCGCCCCGGACCGCGCCGTGGCGTGGCACGACTGGATGGCACGCGACCAGCAAGCCGCGGCCCCCGCCGCCACCTGCGACACCTCTGCTTTGACCCGTAACGTCGAATTGGGCCGGGTCCACAAGATTCAGGGAACCCCTACTTTGATCTTCACCAATGGCTCACGCGTGCCCGGTGCGGTGGACGCGAAACAGGTCGAAAAGTTGCTGGCTGAATCCAAGGGCTAGCTATCAAAATAGTAGCTACCCGCGCAATGTGCACGGGGGCTACACTGGGTTTTTATGAAAATATTGCGCTCCAAAGCGTCTTCGGTCGCAGGCTCCACCGCATCCTGCGCCATTCACTACCGCGTGGAAGTGGCCGATCTGCACAGCCACCTGTTCGGCATCACCCTGACCATTGCCCGCCCCGCTGCAGTGCAGCGGCTGGCGCTGCCGGTGTGGATTCCGGGCAGCTACCTGGTGCGCGAATTTTCCAAGAACCTGCAGCAGCTGGAGGCCAAACAGGGCGCACGCCGGGTGGCCCTGCGCCAACTCGACAAACACAGCTGGGAGGCTGATGCCAACCCCGACCAGCCACTGGCGCTGCACTACCAGGTTTACGCATTTGACGCTTCGGTGCGCACCGCCTGGCTGGACGCCACACGCGGGTTTTTCAATGGCACCAGCCTGTGTCTGCAAGTCATGGGTCAAGAAAACCAGCCCCACGCGCTGGAGATCGTTGCTACAGATTCGATAGCTGGTTGGGCAGTCGCTACGGGGGCTACAGCCCAAAAGATCAACAATAATGGCTTTGGCACCTATGCCGCACCCGACTACGACACCCTGGTCGACTGCCCGTTTGAGATGGGCTCCTTCTGGAGCGGCAGTTTCAGCGCCTGCGGCATACCGCACCGCTTTGTGGTGGCTGGCGCTACCCCCAGCTTTGACGGCGAAAAACTGCTGGCCGACACCCGCGCCATCTGCGAGGCCGAAATCCGCTTCTGGCACGGTGACGACAGCGGCCATATCATCAAAAAAGATAGCAGCTCACGCAAGCAGAACGGGGGCCGGGGGCCGATTCCTTTCAAAGAATACGTCTTCATGCTCAACGCCGTGGGCGACGGCTATGGCGGGCTGGAGCATCGCAACTCCACCGCGCTGATCTGCACCCGCAAAGACTTGCCGCGCCTGCCCCGCACCACACTGGCACCCACCCTCCACAAGCAACCCGAGGGCTACACCACGCTCCTGGGCCTGATCAGCCACGAGTACTTTCACACCTGGAATGTCAAGCGCCTGCGCCCCGCCGAACTGGCGCGCTACGACTACACCCAGGAAAACTACACCGAACTGCTGTGGTTCTTTGAAGGCTTCACCAGCTACTACGACGACCTGTTTCTCAAACGCTCTTCACTGATCGACAACACCGCCTACCTCAAGCTGCTGGCCAAAACCATCAACCAGGTGGCGCAAACCCCGGGGCGCAAAGTGCAAACCGTGGCCCAAGCCAGCTTCGACGCCTGGGTCAAGTACTACCGGCAAGACGAAAACACCCCCAACGCCACGGTGAGCTACTACACCAAGGGCTCGCTGGTAGCCCTGAGCTTGGACCTGACGCTGCGCGCCGAGGGCAAAACCACACTGGACGCCGTGATGCGGGCCTTGTGGTCACGCTGCCAGGGCGGCCCCATGTCCGAGCAGGACCTGCTGGCCGTGCTGACCCAGTTGGGCAGGCGCTCGTTTGCACCCGAAATCGCCCGCTGGGTGCACAGCACGGCGGATCTACCCGTAGCCGACCTGCTTGCGCGCCACGGCATTCAGGTGCACGAAGAGCCCGACCAGATTGCCCAGCAACTGGGCTTGCGCGTGAAGGAAGGCAGCGGCTTGCATATCCACCAGGTGCTGCGCGGCGGTGCCGCAGAGAAAGCCGGCTTTGCCAGCGGCGACGAGTGGCTGGCGGTGGAAACAGCGTCCGGCGCGGCCCGCGGCCCCTGGCGCATGCAGACGCTGGACGACCTCACCCTGTATGCCGGTAACGCGAAGAAGGTCAGCGCCCTCATATCCCGCGACAAACAGCTGATGACGCTGTTACTTACCTTGCCGAAGGCCACGCAGGCCGTGCGCTTGTCGGTACGCGATGCAACCGTCGCAGACCTCTGGCTGAATGGCATGCCCGCCGCGCAAACCAAGCCCCCAAACTAACTTCCTGTAAAGCGCGGCACCCGCTTCTCGCGAAACGCCAGCACCCCTTCCACGTAGTCATGGGTGCGTCCCATGGCCGATTGGGCATCCCGCTCCGCATCGAGTTGCTGATTCAGCGTGCGGCTGCAGCCATCGCGCAGCAGATGGCGGGACGCCACCAGTGCCTGCGTCGGCAGGGTGGCCAGCCGCTGCGCCATGGCCATGGCGGCAGCCACACAGTC
>Ga0105047_10005524_pt1 | contig 21646 bp, 17 predicted proteins | sample MAT04_FD_78384 | JGI IMG/M metagenome (GOLD analysis project Ga0105047, IMG submission 78384) | Freshwater microbial communities from Lake Fryxell liftoff mats and glacier meltwater in Antarctica - MAT-04 (megahit assembly) | ecosystem: Environmental > Aquatic > Freshwater > Ice > Liftoff... | reverse complement strand
TACGCGAAAGGACGCCTTCACATGTCCGCAAGCACACCAAGCGTCGCACCTTCGGCCACCAACACGATTCGCAACCTTGTGCTCGCCGGGCACAGCGGCGGCGGCAAGTCCACGCTGATCGACCGGATTCTGATGCACACCAAGGCCATCGCCAAGATGGGGTCGATCGCCGATGGGACCACGGTAAGCGACTACGAGGCCGAGGAGAAGCATCACAAGCACTCGCTCACGTCGTCGGTCGTGTTCTGCAACTTTGATGGGCACTTGCTGAATCTGATCGACACGCCGGGGGCGGCGGATTTCTTCGGGCATGCGGTGAGCGTGCTGTCGGCTGCGGAAACGGTGGGCATTGTGGTTGATGCCGCCGAGGGCGTGGAAGTGACGCACCGACGGATCATGAAGCTGGCGGCGGAGCTGGGTCTGCCGCGGCTGATCATTGTCAACAAGATTGATCTGGATTGCAACTTGCCGGAGGTGCTGGATCAACTGCAGCAGGCGTTCGGCTCAGAGTGCATTCCCATCAACCTGCCGGTGAAGAACAACGCAGACGTGATCGATGTGTTTGATCACGATCATGCCGATGCGGGGGCGGAGCCCTCGCTCATGAGCGTGGAAGAGGCGCACACGCACATTCTCGAGCAGGTCGTGGCCGAGGACGAGTCGTTGATGGCCGAGTACTTTGAGAAGGGCGACAAGCTCGACAGGACGAAACTGCACGGGGCGATGGAGGCGGCGCTGCGGGCGGGCCACCTGATTCCGGTGTGCTTCTGCTCGGCCAAGACCGGGGCGGGCATTGCGGACCTGCTGCACATCATCGCCCAGCAGTGCCCGGGACCGCACGAGAGCATTCCGCCGCATGTGACACTTCGCGATGCTGCGGGCCAGGAGCAGATGTTTGAGCCGGATCTTTCGAGCCCGGACAAACCGCTGGTCGCGCACGTGTTCAAGGTCCTCAACGATCCGTTCATGGGCAAGCTCTCGATCGTGCGGGTGTTGCAGGGGACGCTGAAGGCCAAGAGCGAGGTGTATCACGGTGATTCGAAGAAACCGGTGCGGATTGCGCATCTGTTCAAGCTCCGCGGGAAGGAACATGCGGAAACCGAGGCGCTGCACGCGGGCGATATCGGCGTGGTGCCGAAGGTTGACGAGTTGAAGTTCAACTCGGTGCTGCACAGCGACCCGCATCAGAGCTTCACGCAGCCGAAGCTTCCGCTGCCGCGGCCGCTCACGGCGATTGCGGTGGAGCTTGAGAACGCGGCGGATGAAACGAAGTTTGCTTCGGCGGTGCACAAGATGCTCGAGGAAGACCCGTGCTTTACGATGGAGCGGGTAGCGGCGACGGGCCAAACGGTGCTGCGCGGCATGGGCGAGTTGCACCTGCGGGTGGTACTGGAAAAACTCAAAGGACGGTTCGGGATCGGGCTCCAGACCAAGCCCACACGCGTGGCGTACAAGGAAACGATTCTCATCAAAGCTGAAGGCCACCACCGGCACAAGAAGCAGTCGGGCGGGGCCGGTCAGTTTGGCGAGGTGTATCTGCGAGTTGAGCCGCTGCCGACTGATCATCCCGAGGGCTTTGAGTTTGAGAACGCGACGGTGGGCGGGTCGATTCCCAAGCAGTTCATGCCGGCGATCGAGAAGGGCGTGCGGCAGGTGCTGGCGACGGGGGCGTTTGCGGGGTTCCCGCTGACGGGCGTGAAGGTTTCGGTGTATGACGGGAAGTATCACGCGGTGGATAGCAAGGAAGTGGCGTTTGTATCGGCGGGCAGGAAGGCGTTTATTGATGCGGTGAGCAAGGCCCGGCCCGCGCTGCTGGAGCCGTATGTGGAACTGGAGATCACGGCCCCGGCAGATGCGCTTGGGGATATCACGGCGGATATCGCGGGGACCAAGCGGGGGCGGGTGCACGCGAGTGATGTGGTGGGCGGGGGGATGTGCGTGATCAAGGCTGTGGCGCCGCTGGCGGAGGTGGCGGGGTTCTCGAACGAACTCAAGAGCATCACGAGCGGGCAGGGGACCTTTTCGGTGCAGTACAGCCATGACGAGTACACCCCGGCAAGCGTGCAGTCGCAGGTCATGGCGGCCTACAAACCCCGGCACGAAGAGGATTAACCGGCCGGCTTGAGCCTGACCTGACGGCCTGAGCCTGACCTGACGGGTAGTTTGGACCTTGCGGCCGGTTTGGGGCTGGCGGGCAGTTTGGGCCTAACGGGCGTTTCGGGCCTGACGGTTTTGGGCGGGCGGCCAACAATGGCCGATAGATGAGATAGTCCTTTTTTTCTCTGGAGGCCTGCATGTCCACCTCGCGCTCACCGCTCCCGCTTGTGCTCATCCTCCTCGGCGGCGCAGGGGTGATCTGGGCCACGTACACCTATGTTGGGGCGACGCAGCCGCAGTTGGCGGCGGCTCAGGTAGCTGTGCCGGTGCAGGCATCAGAACTGGTCGACGCGGCGGGCAAGGGCGACGTGGGGGCGGTGAAGCGGCTGCTGGCGGCGGGCGTGAAGGCCGACGCGACGACGGGCGATCGCCGGACGGCCCTCATGCTGGCGGCGCTGGGCGAGGGGCCGGCGGTGGCGCAGATTCTGATCGAGGCGAAGGCGAATGTAAACGCTCGCGACGAGAATGGCTGGACGGCGCTGATGCTGGCTTCGGCGCGCGGGCCGGCAGCGACGGTTGAGTCGTTGCTGCAGGCGGGCGCGGCGACGGAGGCCCGCAACAAGTTCGGCGAAACGGCGCTGGTGCAGGCCGTGCGGAGCGGTGAGATCGCCAAGCTTGAGCTGCTCTTGAAGAACGGCGCGGCGGTGGACACCTTGGGCGATGATCTGAGCTCGCCGGTGGCGATCGCGGCCGAGAGCGGTGCCGAGCCGGCTCTGTTGGAACTCTTGATTGCTAAGGGTGGCAAGGCGGATCAGGCCGACAAGTATGGCGTGACGCCGGTGATGAAGGCAGCCAAGAACGGCTCGGCAACGCTGGTAGCGATTCTGCTGAAGGCGGGGGCGAGCACGGCGGCCAAGGACCAGTCGGGCCTGACGGCGCTGCAGCACGCGGAGAACCGCGGCGACGAGGCGGGGGCGGCGGTGGCGAAGCTGCTGGGCGGGAAGTGAGGTATCGGGTGCCGCGACTGAATGGCTTTGGCAACTTTCGGGGGCAAGGCCACTGATCAGGGCACGACCACTGGCCGGGCCAACGACTGTTCTACGCTTGACCCCCACTGCCGAGCGACCGATACAACGGTCTGGCGGACTGGGTGCAGATTCCTCGCGATGACGCGGTTATTGGTTTACTTCACATGCGATATGCGATGATCATGGCGGGCGGGGCAGGGACGCGGCTTTGGCCCATGAGCCGCAAGAACGAGCCCAAGCAGCTTTTGCCGCTGATTCGCGGCGGCGGAGTGAGCGCAGACACCAAGGCGATGAGCCTGCTCGAGCTTTCGGCAGCGCGGCTCGACGGCCTTGTCGATCCGGACAAGCGGTACATCTGCACGGGCGAGTCGTATCGCGCCGCCATTGCGGCCTCGCTGCCCGGGCTGGCAGACCGCCAGATTCTCGGCGAGCCGGTGGCTCGCGACACGGTCAATGCGGTGGGGCTGACGGCGGCGGTGCTGGCCAAGCGCGACAAGGATGCCATCTTTGCGGTCTTCACGGCCGACCATGTGATTGAGCCGGTGGAGGTGTTTCGCCAGCGGGTGGACCTTGGGTTCCGACTGGTGGAGCAGGATCCGCGGCGGTTGGTGACGTTCTCGATCAAACCGACGTATCCCGCGACCGGCTTTGGGTATGTGGAGCGAGGACCGGCGATCGGTTCGGCGGGGAGCGGGGGCGTGAAGGGCGCCGACGGGCTGGCGTTCCGGGTGGCGCGATTCGTCGAGAAGCCCAATGCGCAGCGGGCGCAGGCATACTTTGACTCGGGGCAGTTTGGATGGAACAGCGGGATGTTCGTCTGGAAGGCCGCGACGGTGCTCGACTGCATCAAGCGGTTCAAGCCCGAATCCCACGCGGGACTCATGAAAATTCAGGCAGCCTGGGACACCAAGGACCAGGCGCGGGTGCTGGGTGAAGTGTATCCGACGCTGCCGAAGATCAGTGTCGACTACGCCATCATGGAACCGGCGAGCACCGACAAGCTGGTTGAAGTCGCGACGGTGCAGATGGATTTGAAGTGGCTGGATGTAGGGTCGTGGCCGAGTTACGGCGAGACGCTGGCGGCCGACGAGGCGGGCAACCGCGTGGGTGGCGTGCTGGATGCTGCGCATGCGGTGATCGTCAACAGCCGCAACTCGCTGGCGGTGTCAAGTGATCCAACGCACACGGTGGCGATTCTGGGGTGCGACGACCTGATCGTTGTGCATACAAAAGACGCGACACTGGTGATGCCGCGGGAGAAGGCGGAGGAGCTCAAGGCTCTGCACGCGCTGGTGAAAGATGAGCTGAAGTAAGGACGCGATCAGCCGCGCATGGTGCGGGCGAAGGCGAGCCATTCGAGCGTGCTAAGGACGAGGGCGGCGAGCACGAACCAGTGCCAGACTTCGCGCGGGCCGCCGGTCGAAGCACTGGCGCTTGTGGTGCCGGCGCGATCGCCTGAACCGCTGATGACATCAAGAGTGTCACTGGTGACAACCGACGATTCGGCTTCGCTTACGAGGTTGACGGCCAAGGCGTCGCCCGGCGGAGCGGCGCCGGTAGCGCGATAGAGGCCGGCGCGTTCGAGGAGCCCGAAGGGCACGGAGCGTTCGGTGGACGCTTGTGAGGCTACTGGGGGAGACTGCGATGGGGCGCTCGAGGCTGGTCGCAGGAGCGAGATAGTGCGATCGATGGGGCCGGTGAGGGTGATGGCGGTGGCGCTGGGGAGCGCGGCGACGGTGATTTCCTGATTGGTGGTGAACGAGCGGCCGGAGTCGCGGTCGGACTTGCCGGTGAGGAAGTCGATGGCGTTGGCGATGAAGACGACGAAGGAAACATCGACCTGCCAGTTGGAACCGGCGAGATCGAACCCAACCACGACATGGCGGACGTTGGTGGCGGGGGTCTCGACGAGCTGAATGATGGGGCCGCGGGGGCCTTCTGCGAGGGTCTCGATTTTCTCGGGGGGCTCGGCAGCGGTCGGACTGACAGTGCTGGGAGCCGTATCAATGGCGAGCCAAGAGGCGGGCGAGGCGAGCAGGGAATCAAGTCCGACGTAGCGGAGAACGGGGTGAGTGCGCTTCCAGGCAACGGGCCGCATGGTGGTTGCCGCATCGGCCTGCGCAATGCGAATCGAGCGACCAGCGGTGAGCGGTAGGCCGGCGTCAAGGATGATGCTGGAGACGCGCAGGCCGGGCGGGGGCTGGACGCGATCGAAGATGAGGAGGTCGGCGGTCTCACCGCTCGCGGCTTCGGGCGGGAGCGCATCGACGATAGCGAGTGATGCAAACTCCATCTGGCCGAGGATGTCGGTAAAGACGTCTTTTTGAGTAACGCTCGCGGTCGGACGAACCAGCAGGGTTCGTGGCCGCTTGAGTGGTGAGACGATGGCGCTCACCTGATCGTCAGCGACGAGGGCATCGCCGGGCGGCAGGGAGACGGTGACCACGCCGCCGGCGTTGCTGGTGACACTCAGGGTGGCGGAGGCTTGGAGATACTGCGGTGATCCGGGCGTGGGTACAAACTCGAGCGTGGCGCTGGCGGCATCGCGGCCGTCGAGGGCGAGACGGAGGGGGGCGGTGTCGGCCCGGCGAGCGGTGGAGATGGCGCGAACGAAGACGCGGATGGTGGCGGGGTCATCGCCATCGCGCTTGGCACTGATGGCGACAATGCCGCGGTTGGTGGGGCGGTCGAGCGCCGTGGCGGCGAGGGCGGATGGTTCGGCTGCCGGGCCTGGGCCGGACGGAGCCGGGCCCGACAGGGACGGGGGTGTGGATGCGGGCGAGGGTGCAGCGGCGGCGAGGGCTGCATCAGCGGCGCGTGGGGGCGGGCCGCAACGCACCAGGCGAACGTCAAGGCCGCTGGCGACGACTGCGACCTGGTTTGACGTGGGACCGCCGTCGCTGAGGATGAGGACAGTGAGAAGCTCGCTCTCGGCGGCGGCGCTGCTTGGGGCATCGGGCTGATCGGCCGTCAGGGCGAGAGGCTCGAGGAGGGCCATGGCGGCGCGGAGGTCGGCGGGTTGGTCGGTGGCGGTGATGCCCGCGATGGCGGCGGTGAGATCGCCTTGGAGCGATGAGAAGTTCTGCACGACCGAAGCGCGAGCCGCGAACTGGGCGACGAGCACTTCACCGCCACGAGAACGGAGAAGCGAGATCGCGGTCTCCGTGGCTTTGGCTTTGGCGTCTTCGAGACGGGTGATGGGCTTGCCGGAGGCGGGGTCGAGCGGGCCGTCTTGCGCGCTCATGGAGGCCGAGCGGTCGATGAGGATGACGACGCGCTTGGAGGTGGGTCTGCTGAGGTCGATGGCGGGGCGAGCGAGCGCGATGAGGAGCGCGAGGAGCGTTGCCAACTGCAGGAGGAGCATGAACGAGAACTTGATCCAGCGGAAGGGGACGTTGACCTGCAGGTCGGCCCCGGCCTGTTCCCAAAGGAGCGTGGAGCTGACGCGCAGGGGGCGGCGGCGGAGCTTGAGGAAGTAGAGCAGAACCAGCAGCGGCACCGCGATCAGCGCGGCGACGATGCCGGCGATGGGGTTGAGGAAGTTCACGACTTCTTTCCGCGCTTGGCGGTGGAGGGACTGGGAGACTGCTTGCTCATCGGCGGCTTGGCAGGCCTGTAGGCGTGGATCGGCTCGGGGCGCGTGATGATGGGCGGGCGGATGGGCACGTCACTGGCCTTGGGGGCCCCCCACCCTTCGACGGGCGTGGGCTGACGACGGGGGCCAACGATCTGGCGGGGTCCTTCGTCGGAGGGGCCATGGAAACCCATGCCGATGATGAACATTTCTTTGGAGACTTCGCGGGTGGCGAGGGGTTTGAGACCTTTGGCCTCGCGGAACATCTCGGCGGTTTCGCGAAGCAGTTCGGGGTATATCTCGCCTTCAAAGACCTTCAGGACCAGCGACCCGCCGTGGACGAGGAGGCTGGGGACGATCTCGAGGACGCGGCGGCAGAGGGCGACGGAGCGGAAGTGGTCGCCCGCGCCGGTGGTGTTGGGGGCCATGTCGCTGAGGATGACATCGAACACATCGCCCGCGCTCCCAGGAACGCCGGCGAGTTCGGCGAGTTTGGCGGGGGCGAAGGTGAAGGCATCGCCCACGAGGGTGAAGGCGTGCTCGGGAAGATCAATGGTGACTGGTTGAAGATCAATCCCGATGACGCAGCCTTTGGGGCCGACGCGCTCGGCGGCGACCTGCATCCAGGAGCCGGGGGCGCAGCCGAGGTCGAGCACGATCATGTCGCGGCGGAGGAGGCGGCGGCGTTCCTGAATTTCGAGGAGTTTGTAGGCCGAGCGCGCGGCGTACCCCTCGGCCTTGGCGAGCTTGAAGTACTTGTCGTGGAGCTTGCGCTGCTTGGGCATGGCGAGGGTGGCGGAGGGACAGGGCGGGGGGAGCCGTTACTGGCCGATTTTCTCGGTGAGGAAGGTGGAAACCTGATCGATGGCGATGCGGGTTTGCTGGCCGGAATCGCGGTCGCGGCAGGTGACGGTTTGGTTGGTGAGGGTGTCGCCGTCAATGGTGAAGCAATAGGGGCAACCGGCTTCGTCCATGCGGGCGTAACGCTTGCCGATCGATTGCTTGGCATCGGTCTCAATGAAGCCGTAGCGGCCGAAGCGGGCGTTGATCTCGTCGCTGAGTTTGTCGGCAACTTCGGGCATGCCGTCTTTGTCAACAAGGGGGAAGACGGCGGCCTTGATGGGCGCGACGCGGGGGTGGAACTTCATGATCTCGGGCGAGGGGCGCGAGGGATCAACGGTGTAGGCCTCGCAGATGAGGGCGAGGGCGCCACGGTCGAGACCGGCGGCGGGCTCGATGCAATGCGGCAGGTAGCGTTCGCCTTTCTTGCCGCCATTGGGCAGAATCTCGCCACGGGTAGTATCGAAGTATTCGAGCTTGGCGCCGGAGACTTTTTGGTGCTGGGTGAGGTCGTAGTTGCCGCGATGGGCGATGCCTTCGAGCTCGCCAAAGCCCGGAGCGGTGAACGGGAAGCGGTATTCAACGTCGCTGGTGCCTTGCGAGTAGTGGGAGAGTTCGTCTTTATCGTGCTCGCGGAGGATGAGATTGTCGCCCGCGAGGCCGATCGACTTCCACCACTCCATGCGGAAGTCGCGCCAGAACTTGTACCACGCGACGGATTCATCGGGGTGGCAGAAGAACTCGAGCTCTGCCTGCTCAAACTCGCGGGAGCGGAAGGTGAAGTTACGGGGGGTCACTTCGTTGCGGAAGGAGCGACCGGTGTTGCCGATTCCGAACGGCATTTTGACTCGGGTAGTGTCGGCGACGTTTTTGAATTGGACGAAGACGCCTTGGGCGGTTTCGGGGCGAAGATAAACTTTGTTGTCCTCGCTGAACACCGCGCCGGTATACGAGATGAACATCAGATTGAACTGCTTCGGCTCGGTCAGCACGGTTTTCTTGCCTGTGAAGGGCGAGGGCATTGCGTTGAACTCTCGCTTGAGCTGATCCATGGGCACGGCCTCGATGACGCCATGTCGCCACTTCCCATCGTCGAGTTTGACCACCACCAGCGCCCGGGCGTCGCCAACCCGCGCCGCGGTGGCGATCTCGCGGATGCGCAGCGATTTTTGGAGCTTACGATCCTCGCAGAGCAACTGCAACGCCTCGCCGGACGTGCTCGCGACGACGGTACATTCGGGGATAAGCCCGCGGCCGGAAGTGCCGATATCTCCGGGGTCTTCAGCGGCGACCGCCGCGGCGTCGGCCTTGGAATCGTGATGCGCGGGGCCGGTCCACACGCCCTGCAAATGGTCGGCGCGGAACCGCCCTTTCGTCTCTCGATCATCCACCATCGGGTCATTGAACCCACCAATGTGCCCGCTCGCCTCCCAAACCTTCGGATGCTGGATAATGCACGTCTCCACCGGCACACACCGGACGCGGTCACCGTTGGGGCCTTTTTTTCCCCAGCAGGGGTTCATGATCATGTCCTGCCACCAAGCGTCGCGGAGGTTCTTCTTGAGTTGCGCCCCGAGCGGGCCATAGTCCCAAAACCCGTTGATGCCGCCGTAAATCTCGCTGGCCTGATAGATGAACCCTCGCCGCTTGCAAAGGGCCATGATGGCATCCATGGACTTGGGCGCGGCGGCGGGGGCTGGGGTGGTCATAACGGGCTCACTTTCCGGACGGACTGGCGAAGAACGAGGGCGCAGGAGGGCTCGGCCTCGCGCGGGGCCAATCGTAGCGGCAAAGCTCTGTCCTACAAACCCGGATATGTCGATGGGAGGGCCACTACCATGGGCGGCCGTTTTTCCGGAGTGCTTCTCGATGCCCGCGACTCAGTTCACCACTACCAACCGCGGCTGGCTCATGAAGATGATGATCTTCCTGGTTGTGCTTATCGGTTTTGGCCTGTACGGCCTGTATGACGCAACGCTCGCCTATCCGGGCCGGGGGATGGAGGACGCTTCGTACAAGAAGAAGCTGTATCTCGAACGGGCTGACGAGGCGTCGAAGGTGGGCCGGAGCGATCTACTTGATAATGCCGGCATTGCCGCGCCCGAGGCGCGGCGAGCGACCCTGGTGGCCCGGCGGGCCGAGTTGGAGGCGAGCGAGGAAAAGGGCTCGAAGCTTCAGGCGGCGCGTGCCGCGGGGGGTGCAGAAGGAACCCGGGCGGAGCGCGACTACCGCGATCTGCTTCCCACGATTGTGGAAGCGGCGGCGCTGCGATGGCTTGATTCCCTCAACCTGGTGAGCGGGCTGAAGCCGGCAATGACCGAGATGAAGGACCCGCGGGCAGAGCTGAAGGCGCTCACGGAACGGTGGTCGAAGGCGAGCCCGCCGAAAGCGCTTAATTTCTATGACATTCCGATGCAGTGGTGCTTCACGGTAGTGGGGTTTGGCGGCGGGCTCTATCTGCTGTATGTGATCTTCCGCACGTCACGCAAGCGGTATGGGTGGGACCCGGCCCAGCAGCGGCTGTATTTCCCCGATGGCAAGACGCTGGTGCCGGGCGATATCAGCGAGTTTGACAAGCGCAAGTGGGACAAGTTCTTCATCTTCCTGCATCGCAAGCCGGAAGCGGGCGGGGGCGAGGTGAAGCTAGATTTGCTGCGGCACGCGCCGCTGGAAAAATGGGTGCTGGAGATGGAGAAGACGGCGTTCCCGCAAAACACCGCGACGCCCAGCCCTGCGGCAACCGAGGCCGCGACGGCTGCGGCTGCGGCGGCTCAATAATCAACCGTGATTTATGCGGCTGCATCATTGGTGACGTTGTTTTCGCTGGCGGGCATCGCGCTGGCGGCGGTGACGTTGCCGGGTGTTTGGCTGGCGCTGTGCGTGGCACTCTTGTGCAACTTGTGGCAGCCGGGGATGTTCAATTGGTGGACGCTGGGGATTTGCGCCGGCGCGGGGGCGCTGGGTGAGATCATTGAACTAGCGGCCTCGGCGCTTGGAGCCAAGAAGGCGGGGGGAACGCGGGCGGGAGCCCTGAGTGCTCTGGGTGGGACGCTGATCGGAGCGTTTGCAGGTTCGTTTTTCTTCTTCCCGATCGGAACGGTTGCGGGGGCGGTGCTCGGGGCCGGGATTGGCGCGATGATCGGCGAGAAGGTCATTTCAAAGCAGGGGTGGCACGCATCGTCGAAGATCGGGGCGGGGGCCGCGGCGGGGCGGCTGGTGGCGACGATTGCCAAGATTGCCGTTGCAGCGGGGGTTGGCGTGACGTTGAGCGTGGCGGCCTGGGTGCCGTGAGCGGCCGCAAGTTTGTCTGGCGTTTGTGGTTATACAGCGCAGCGATCAGTCGATCCGCGGGGTGTCGGGGTGCGTATGGACATGAGACTTGATCGAGGGGGCTTCCAAGCCGATGCATGAGACAGTGACCTGGTCGCCAGACCATCAGCGCGATTGCCGCACGCCCTGCCGAATGAGCGGGCGCTTTGGGCACCTTCACAGATATTTCACCAGCGATGTACCTTGTGCAGTGTGCAACACTGACACGAAGTTTGTATCTTTTTGTGCATGTCCTTTCTGACCCGGGTTCGCAGTGATGCGGGCCTCGAGCGGAGTTGCCTCACCAGATGGCCAAGAACGAAAAAGCACGACTAAACGCGCGGGCCAGCAAGCCCGCGATCAAGACCAAGTCCAGAGCAAGCGCCAAGGAGGGTCGAGCGATGCGATACGAGCCGGAAGCGATTCTTCCCCCGGTTGTGGATCTGCCACGGATGATGCCGGTGGTGCCAAGGCCGACGAAGGTCAAAGAGCCGGCGATGCGCAACGGCGCGAGCACAAACGGCACTGCGGCGGTGAGCGTGGTTTCAGCGGCGGCGGTGAACGCGAGCGGCGAGCCGTCGCGGCTCGACAAATCGATCAAGCACTTTGTGATAGATACCAACGTGCTGCTGCATGATCCAGCCGCGCTCTTTGTCTTTCAAGAGCATGAAGTGGTCATCCCGCTGACGGTGATCGAAGAGATCGACAAGTTCAAGCGCGAGCCGGGGGACATCGGTCGTGCGGCGCGCGAGTGCATTCGCCACCTCGACAAGTTGCGGGGCATGGGGCGGCTATCGGAAGGTGTGCCGTGGGCGGCGGCCGAGCCGCTGCGCCCAGGCCGCACGACGACGCCTGGAGCCAAGCACAAGACCGGCAGCGTGCGGATTGATACGTCCGAACCGCCGCGGGCCTCGATGCTGGCGGCCGACAAGCCCGACAACCGCATCATCGCCTCGGCTTGGGCGCTGCACCAACTCGGCCTGCACACGGTGTTTGTGTCAAAGGACCTCAACGCGCGCATCAAGGCCGATGCCATCGGGCTCAACACCGAGGACTTTGCCAACTCGAAGGTGGATGCCGAGAAGCTCTACAGCGGGTTCATTGAAGTTGATGTTCCGGGCCAACTCATTGACGATTTGTATCAGAACCGGATGCTGGCGCTGACCGAACTCGCCCCCCACCTCCTTGCGACCGACGCGGCGGGTGATGAGTATGTGCGGCCGGTGATTGCCCACCAGTTCATTGTGCTGCGCGACGCCGCCGATGAGAGCCACTCGGGCCTGGCGCGCCGGCTGGCCGATACCGACCACGTGCTCCCCATCAGCGGCCCGCGCAAGCCGATCTTCGGGATTCTGGCCCGCAACATTCAGCAGACCATGGCCCTCGATCTGCTGATGGATGACGAGGTGCGGATGGTGACGCTCCTGGGCTCGGCAGGCACCGGCAAAACCCTGCTGGCCGTGGCGGCGGGCATGGCCAAAGTCTTCAACGAGCAGCGCTACGACAAAATCCTGGTGGCCCGGCCCATCATGCCCATGGGGCGCGATATTGGCTACCTGCCAGGAAGCAAAGATGACAAACTCGGCGCCTGGATGCAGCCGATCTTTGACAATCTGGCCTATCTCTTGAGCACGCGCGGTGCCTCGCTCACCGCCACCGGGCACGGCAACGGTCACGGCCCGAGCGCCCACGGCGGCAAGGACGCGGGCCAGCACGCCGAGAGCCATTCCACTGAACAGCGAATCCGCAAACTCATCGAAGGCGGGCAACTCGTCATGGAGCCGCTCACCTACATCCGCGGCCGCAGCATCCCCCACCAGTTCATGATCGTTGACGAGGCCCAAAACCTCACGCCCCACGAGGTCAAGACCATCATCAGCCGCATCGGCGACGGCACCAAAATCATCCTCACCGGCGATATCGGGCAGATCGATCACCCGTATCTGGACGCCTCAAGCAACGGCTTGGCCTACGCCATCGAGAAGATGAAGGGCCTGGGAATCGTCGGGCACGTGACGCTGGGCAAGAGCGAGCGGAGCGAACTGGCGAGTCTGGCGGCGGCGCTGCTCTAAGCCGTTTGAAGAACAACAGGGCCTCAAGACGCAACACGGCGGGTCCGTGCTCGCTATCCTCTCAGAGTCACTTTTCGCGAGGATCTACATGGCTCTTCTTGATGGCAAAGTCGGTCTCGTCGTGGGTATCGCCAACGAACGCTCGTATGCGTGGCACATTGCCAAGTCGCTCATCGAGCACGGGGCCAAGGTGGCGTTTACGCATCTGCCGGGCGACAAGAACCTGGCGCGAACGAAGCGGTCGGTGGACGCCTTGGGCGTGACGAATCCGTGGCTGGTGCCGCTGGATGCCAACAGCGATGAGCAGATCGCGGAGGCGTTTGCAAAGTATGCCGGCTCGTTCGATGCCATGCACTTTCTCGTGCACTCGATCGCGTTTGCCGACCGAGCGTATCTGGCACCGGGCAAGTTTGTCGAGACGCCGCGGGCGGCATATTTGGGGGCGATTGACACCAGCGCGTACACCCTGCTGGGGATGTGCCGAGCGGGGCGCGAGATCATGGCGCGGTCGGGCGGGGCGAGCGTGATGGGGATGAGCTATTTGGGCGGCGAGCGGGTGGTGCCGGGGTACAACGTGATGGGCGTGGCCAAGGCGGCCCTCGAGTGCACGGCGCGGTATCTGGCCGAGGAACTTGGCGCGCAGAAGATTCGCGTGAACATCATCTCGGGCGGATATCTGCGGACGCTGGCGTCATCGGCCGTGGGCGGAGCCGAAGAGATCAGCAAAGCGGTCGAGCAGCGAGCACCGCTGCGGCGCAATGTTGAGGGCGAGGATGTGGGCAAGACCGCCGTCTACCTCGCCAGCGACCTGGCCAGCGGCGTGACGGGCGAGACGATTTACGTAGATTGCGGGATTAACACGCTGGGGGCGTGAGAACATCCCACCCGCGAATGGGCTGTCCTCCGCGCGGCATAAAGCAGGGATGCTGTCACATCGGCGGCCTCAAGCAGCGGGAAATCCCGAAGAATTTCTTCAACCGCAACACCATCGGCGAGCATTTCGAGAACATCACACACTCTAATGCGCATCCCACGGATGCACGGCCGACCGCCGCAGACACCTGGGTCCATGGTGATTCGAGCGAGGATGTTGGCTTCGTCTTGCATGGTCGAACGTATATTGGACAACTGGCCGTCAGCCGCCACAACTGACTTCAAAGTTGCGATTCGTCGTGCCACCCTCACCGATCCCAAACTCAATAGATTTTCCGCATTTGGGGCAATGAGCTTCGTAGGCGGTGCCGTCGGGGCGTTTGTAGGCTCGGGCGTAGGCCGCGGCACAGCGGAAGAGGATGCCCAGGAACGGCCGCGAAGCACCGGTATCGGCAGGTGAACTGGGCTTTTTGGCCAGTTGGCCGGCGGGGCCCTGGGCAGAGCCGAACGCGCCGGAGAGATCCACAATGTCGCCATCACCGCTTCGCATCTGGAGCGATATCGACACCGAAGGCAGAGAGGCTTTGCAATCAGGGTTTTATTTTGGCATTGCAAAGGAGGTATGAAGGTCGATAAACTCTGTAACGGCGGATGCCGGCCAAACTGGCCGCGTGCCTGCCGCGCTTGCCTTGCCCATGCCCAATGCGCTCACCATCCTTCCCGACCCTCCACCGCCGCCGACTCCGATCGGGTTGATCGCGGGCGGTGGTCGCCTGCCGATGCTGATTGCGCGCGGGTTGCGCGAGGCGGGGCACCCGGTGCACGGGCTGGGGCTGATCGATCAATATGACCTGGCGCTGCCGCAACTGTGCGACTCGTTCCGCCAGGTGGGCGTGCTGCGGCTGGGGTCGTGGGCGCGGCTGCTGCGAGGGATGAAGGTCAAGCACGCCATCATGGTGGGCCGGGTTGACAAAGCCCGGCTGATGCACGACCCGCTCCGGATCTTCCGGCACATGCCCGACTGGATGGCCATTCGCACTTGGTACACCCACCTGCGGCACGACAAGCGCTCATACGCTGTGCTGGGGGCGATCGCGACCGAACTTGCTGAAAGTGGGATCCAGTTGCTCGACTCTACCGCCCCCATTCCCGGACAGATGGCGACCGCTGGCGTCATGGGCAATGTGCACCCAACGCCAGAGCAGCGCCGCGATATTGACTTTGCCTGGCCGCTGCTGGCCGACATTCTGCGGCTGGATATCGGCCAGGCCATCTCGATCCGCGAGCGTGACACCATCGCCGTCGAGGCCGTTGAAGGCACCGACCGGATGATTGTCCGCTCGGGCGAACTTTGCCGCAAGGGCGGGTGGACGCTGTGCAAGGGGGCGCGGGCCGGGCATGATCGGCGGAGCGATGTGCCGACGATCGGCGTGAAGACGATCGAGAACATGCACGCGTCGGGCGGGCGATGCCTGGCCCTGGCGGCGGGCGATGTGATCATGATCGACAAAGAGAGCGTGATTGATGCGGCCGATCGGCTGGGCATCGCGCTCGTGGGTGTGCCTTCGGCGAAGGCCTGATGTGTCTGATGTCCTGACGCTTGCGGGCGCTCACGCATGACCACTCGCAGCGATGATCGCAGACCGTATGTTTCTCGCGGCGGGCTCAAACTTCGCGCGGCGCTCGATGCGTTTGCGATCGATGTGCGGGCGATGGTGTGCGCGGACCTTGGGTGCTCGACGGGCGGCTTTACTGATTGCCTGCTGCAAGCGGGCGCCGCGAAGGTAACAAGCGTCGACACGGGGTATGGCGTGCTGGCGTGGAAGCTGCGGCAGGATGCGCGGGTGAAGGTGATTGAACGGTCCAACGCCCTGCACACAGCGGTGCCGCCGGAAGCAGACAAGTGCGACTTGGTGGTGATTGATCTGGGGTGGACGCCGCAGAAACTGTGCATTCCCGCAGCACTGGGCTGGCTGAAAACGGGTGGAAGTATTCTGTCGCTCATCAAACCGCACTATGAGGACAAGGCGGCCGCCCAGGAGCACCGGGGGATTCTGCCTGATGCGGTGGCGAGCGCGATTGTGGCCAAGGTGCTTGAAGAAATGGCCGGGCTGGGTGTGAGGGTGCGGGGGGTGATTGAGTCGCCGATTCGGGGGTCAAAAGCGACGCGCGAGGGAGAAGGGAATCTTGAGCAGGTGGCGTGGCTCACACGTCTCTGATGTGCTTACACGAGCATGAGGCCGTCGGTGAGTGCCCGGCCGGCACCGGTCAGGAACGCGCCCCAAGCCATCGGCTTTTTGCCGGCCGGCTGCACATCGAGCAATGCGATGGCGCGACCGTCACCACAGGCGACATGGCCGCGGCCACGATCGATGAGGGTGCCGGGCGCAGCGCTGGATAGCGGTTCGACGGGGCCGGCGCGGAGCACTTTGAGCGGGTCGGCGAAACTGGGAACGCGGAGCGAGACGCTGGGCCAGGGGGAGAGTCCGTTGATGCGGGCGCGGCAGGCGGCAGCGGGGAGTGCCCAGTCCATCACGCCATCGTCTTTGCTCAGTTTGCGGGCCTTGGTGACGAGGGTTTCGTCCTGCGGGCGGCCGAAGCTCTCGGGGGATTCCGCTGCGAAGCGCGCAAGCACGCCGAGCACGAGGGCGGGGCCATCGGCGGCGAGCAGGTCGTGGAGTTCGCCGGTGGTGTGCGTTGGCTCGATCGCGCGCTGGCTTTGCGCCAGAACAAGGCCAGCGTCCATGCGCTGGGCGAGGGTGATGACGGAGTTGCCGGTAGTCTGATCGCCGGCAAGGATGGCGGCGTTGATGGGCGCAGCGCCGCGGTGGCGAGGGAGCAGCGAGGCATGGAGATTGACGGCGCGCACGCCGCTCAGGAGAGATTCTGTGAGCTTCTGGCCGAAGGCGATCACAACCCAGACATCGGCCTTGAGGGCGTGGAGGGCAGCGATGACCTCCGGGCTATTGACGCTCTCATGGCGAAAGAGCGGCAGCGAGGCGAGGTTCTTAATCGCGAAGTCGGCGATCGGTGTGGGCGCAAGTTCGCGGCCACGGCCGGCGGGTCGGTCGGGCTGCGAGACGATGCCGACGAGTTCGTGGGTTTGTGAGAGGGCGGCGAGGGTTGGAAGGCCAAAGGCACCAGAGCCGAGGAAGAGGACACGCATGGTGGAGTCTACCCGTGTCTATTTCGGGCCGGAGGCGGGCGCGAGGGCAGGAGCGGAGGACGGGCGGAGTTTTTGTCGCCAGTTGGCCGCGGCGGCGGGATCAACGCGCTTCTCGGCCAGGGTTGCCAGGCGGGCGATGGTTTGCTGGGTGCGGGGGTGGGCGTCGGTGAGTTGTTTTTGCTGGATGGCGTAGGCGGCGGTGAGGAGCGTCTCGGCCTTGTCGAGCGAGCCGAGGCGAAGGTTCACATCGCCTTGAGCGCTTGACGCGCTGGCGAAGGCGCGGGTGGTGGTTTGGTTAGTGGCGGTCCAGATATCAAGGGCCCGCTGGAGCGATTCGCCGGCCGGCTTGGGCTGGTTCTGCGCCAGCAGAGCGCGGCCGAGAAGCAGGTGCGCGAAGGCTTGTTCTGGATGGCCAGGGTCCATCGACTTGCCACGAATGGCAATGGCCTCGCGCGCCAGAGTGATGGCCTCTACCAGCGATTCCTCGGTGGCCCGATCAACCAGCACGCCGCCAAGGTTGATGAGGTCGTAATCGACCTCGGGCGATTTGGTAGCGCGGGCAACGCGGAGCGTGCCGCGAAGGACTTCCTCGGCCGCCGCAACATCACCAGTGTCTTGCAGGAAGAGGCCGTAGTTGGAGCGGGCGGCGATGACGAGGGGGTGACCGTCGTCATAGCACGCGGCCATCATGGTGGCCCCTTCATCAAGAAGCGGGCGGGCCTCGGCGATGCGGCCCTGATCGCGGAGGAGCTCGCCCAGATTGGTGAGCGCGAGGGCGAGATCCGGGGAGCGCACGTCGGCCGTGACGCGGTGGCCGGCGATGAGTGAGCGGAAGAGCTCTTCGCTGGCTTTGGGGTCTTTGTCCTTCATGAGAACGGCGAAGGTGTTCTGGACGTTGAGGGTTTCGGGGTGGTGTTCGCCCAGAACGCTCTTATAGATCGCCAGGCCGGCTTGCAGGCCCTTCTTGGCTTCGTCGAGCTGGTTCTTCCACAGGAACGGCAAGGACCGCTCGATGATGGTCGAGCCGGTTTGCCTCGAGTTTTCGCCAAACGTCACTTTGCGAATCGCGAGGGCTTCATCAAAGAGCGTGATGGACTCGTCGAGCTTGCGCTGCCAGCAGCGGACACGGGCGAGGTCGTGAAGGGTTTCGGCAACATCGGCGGGCTCGTCGGGCTTGGCGGCCCGGCGGATGGCGAGGGCTTCTATGAGGTGCCTTTCGGCCTGAGGGAATCGGCCCAGGCCGAAGTAGGTTCGGCCCAGGACAGCGCGATAGGTGGCTTCGCTCGCGCGTTCACCGCCGAAGCTGGGCCCGATCGAGAGCGAGGCCTTGTCGAGCACTTCGACGACGGAGACATCGGACGGGGCCTTTTTGCCGGGGCCGAGGTCAAGCAGGGTGGTAATGAAGCCGCTCACGGTGGCTTCTTTCTTGACGGCGTTCTCAGCCGCAAGCCGCGCAGCGCGCTCGCGGACCTGGGCGGACTTGGCGGCGAACATGCCGTAAGTGGTGCCCACCAGCCCGAGCATGAGCACCACGGTGAGCGCCCCGGCGGCGAAGACGGCGCCCCGATGGCGGCGATAGAACTTGCCGGCCACGTACCCGAGTGAGGGCGGACGCGCCGCGACGGGCTCGCTGCGGAGAAAGCGTTCCACATCAGCGGCGAGTTCGCTGCACGAGGCGTAGCGGCGCGAACGATCTTTCTCGATGGCTTTGCGGGTAATCCAGTCGAGATCGCCGCGGAGGAGAAGTTCAAGCTCGCGCGGGCTGCTGGAGCGGGCCGAGGCGGCGGTCGATTGCCGCTCGCCGAGGGAGGAGAGTTTCTTGGAGAGGGTGGGCGGGTCCTGCTCGCGGATGATGCGCATGATCTCGTCGTAGCCGCCCATGCGGAGAGTGCGCGAATCGAAGGGGAGCGCGCCGACGAGGAGTTCGTAGAGGATGACACCCAGGGAATAGACATCGCTCCGGGTATCGATATCGAGGCCGGTGGTGCCGGCCTGCTCGGGGCTCATGTACTCGGGGGTGCCGATCATGCGGCCGTGTTCGGTGAAGATCGTCTTATCGGTAAGGGGGCGGTGGAGCGCCTTGGCGACACCAAAGTCGATGACCTTGGGGATGGGCTTGCCATCCTGCTCGGCGACGAGGATGTTGCCGGGCTTGAGGTCGCGATGGATGACGCCCTTTTGGTGGGCGTGCTGGATGGCCTGGCAGATGGGCACGAAGAGGGCGAGGCGGGCGCGGGTATCGAGGCGGCGCTTATCGCAATAATCGTTGAGGGCGACACCCTGCACATATTCGATGACGAAGAAGGGGCGGCCCGAGGGCGTGGCACCGGCATCGAGCACTTTGGCGATGCAGGTATGGTCCATGAGCGCCAAGGCCTGACGCTCGGCCTCGAAGCGCGCGAGCACCTCGCGCGAGTCCATACCGGGCTTGAGGATCTTGAGTGCGACACGCCGCTGCACGGGCTCGCGCTGCTCGGCGAGGTACACGATGCCGAAGCCGCCTTCGCCGAGGACTTGTAGGAGGCGATAGGCACCGAAGACGGTGCCGGGCCCCTCGGCAAGGGGAGAGGTCATCGAGGTGGCTTGACGGGTGGCATCAGCCGAACTGAGGGGGGAGACGCTATGGGGCGATTCACTGCCGGGAATGGTCGGGCGACCAGTCTGGCTGGCCGGGTTGCCAGCAGAGCCTGCCCCAGAATCCGGCGGTGGCGGGGTGGGGAAGTCCGAGGTCGGAGTTGTGTCGCGTGAGGGGGGGGGGTTAGCCATTAGTACGATTCGAGCGTGGGAAGTCTGGACAAGAGGATACGTAGACGAACGGGGGCGGGTTGGTGACGGGCGAGTGCGGAAATCAAAGGATGCACTCGAACTAAATACGAACAAATGGGTGGATGAACCCTAAAAAAGGCCCAAACTTCTTTACGCTCCGCGCACAAATCCCCTTGCGGGTGCATCCATTGACGATATACTAAGCGTATGGAATAACGGGCGCGGACCGCGTTCTGTGGTCGTCAAGCGCCTGAGGTTGCGGCTGCGTTCTGCGTGCCGCCTTTTTAAGGAGCGTCTCATGAAGACGAGTTCTGTCTCCCCCGTGGTCCGTGTCGCCCGTCGTGGCTTCACGTTGATCGAGTTGTTGGTCGTTATCGCCATTATCGCGTTGCTGGTGTCGATTCTTTTGCCGGCCTTGGGCGAAGGTCGGCGGGCGGCGCGCCAGGCACAGAATCTTGCCAACCTGAAGACCTATGGCAACACGCTGAACTCTTACAGCGCTGACTTTAAGGAGCTCGGCCCGGCGTTCACTTGGAAGGGCGGTCAGAACTATTCGACCCAGCAGCAAAACGGGTCGTATGTCTCCTACACCGCGGGCAACGACGTGGCGGCCGCAGCCAATCAGGCCGCCGACATCATCCGCCGGCGTTCGGCCCCCGACAACTCGAACTTCGCGGTTCCCGCTAACTGGATTCCGCACATCCTGTACTCGCATCTGGTGATGCTCGACTACATCTCGGCCCGCCTGCCGGAGCCGATTTCGCGCTCGCCGTTTGACAAGAAGCGGATCGAGTGGTCTGAAGACCCAATCAATTTCCAGCGTTTCGGGCTTCCCGAAGGCCGCTGGCCGTACAGCAGCAGTTACCAAATCACGTCCGCGTCGTTTGCCCCCGACCGCTGGACGATCGATGGCGGCTCGCTCCAGCAGGCGGGCGGCGTCTTCAACTTGTATCAGTACAACGCAGGCTCGTCGAGTAAGTACCGGCTGGGTGGGCGCAAGCTCTCTGACTGCCGGAATCCCTCGGGCAAGGTCTTTGCGTTTGTCGATGTGATGCGGCACAAGGGCAAGGTACCGCACTACTTCACTCACTACGCGGCCGAAACCTGCGTGGTGATGTATGACGCCAGCGTGAGCGTGCGGTCAACGTACGACGCAACCGAAGGCGGTTACTGGACCGCCAGCAACGCCGCCCCTCGCACACCAGCAGAGATCTCGTACGAGCCGGCTGGACAGGACATCTACGGTTATGACGCTGATCCGGAAGGCATCCCCAACCGTCCCGGTCGCATCCGCTGGACCTACGGCCAGTTGTCGGGTGTTGACTTCGGTCAGCGCGACACGATCCGCCGGTAAGCGGAGCGTTTGAAGCAACAGATTTCATCGAAGGGCCGGCCCGCGCCGGCCCTTTTTATTTTTGGGGGCGGCTCCTTGCTTCCAGACCACACGGCTGCTTCAGGCCCACACGGGTCGCTTCCAGATCGGCACATCGCGCTTCAAGCGGTCGAGAAACTCATCGAGTGCCGCGAGGCCTTCTTTGCGGTGTTTGGAGGCAATGACGATGCGCAGGGAGCAGGCCCCCACCGCCACTTCGCCCGTGCTGTGCTCACAATGGAGCGTGATGAGCCCATGATCAGCGACGATGCTGTGGGCGATCGCCACGAGCGTTGATGAGGCCATCGGTTCGTAGGCTTGGTAAGTAAGGGCCGTGAGAAGCTTGCCATCTTCGAGCGGGCGGACGAGGCCTTCAAAGACGAGGACCGCTCCGACGGCGTGCTTTGTGCCGGCCGCGAGTTCGAGCGGTCGCGGCGCGAGTGGACCGGGAGTGAGGACGATGGTGACGGAATCGGGCACGGGACGAGGGTAGATCGCACATTCTGTGAAAGGGCCGTGTGCGGCCGGGGGTGCGGCCGGGCGGGGTGC
>Ga0105047_10005523_pt1 | contig 21652 bp, 21 predicted proteins | sample MAT04_FD_78384 | JGI IMG/M metagenome (GOLD analysis project Ga0105047, IMG submission 78384) | Freshwater microbial communities from Lake Fryxell liftoff mats and glacier meltwater in Antarctica - MAT-04 (megahit assembly) | ecosystem: Environmental > Aquatic > Freshwater > Ice > Liftoff... | reverse complement strand
GTGTTCGGCAGCCCCAATACCACCTTCGGCGCGCTTGGCCAATTCGGCCGTATCTCAAACCAGGCCAACTTTAGTCGCCAAACTGAAATCGTCTTGCGGGTAAGTTTCTAGTTAGTGCTCTTTTTTCTTGAGGGGCTGGTCGCTCCATAACATCAACATGAGGGTGCTGTTATCTTCGCGGATGCGGCCGTTGCGTTGCCAAATTGGTTGGTACATATAGCCGACTTCGGCTCGCCAATGGGGTCTAAATTTAAAGCCGATCATGGCGGCGGTGCGGTTTTGGTCGGAGAACGCGGGGTGCACCTCCGGCTTTACCGGAATAAAGACTTCGTTGTAGGCCGTAACGTACCAGGCACCTTTGATCGGTACGGTGGCGCGGATCAAGTAACGAAAGCGATTTTCGTATTTGAGCACCGCGCGCAGGAAGCGTTCCTCGAAGCGGAAGCGGTTCATGATGCTCACTTTGCCGATCTTATTGCGGATGATCAGGTTCTGCCACAAGCGATGCTCACTGAAGCTGTTTTTGATGGGGTAAGTGCCATAACGGTACGTGGGCACGTAGGCGTAACCGGCGCCGATTTCGATGTGTTTATTCACTTCATAGTTAATGCCGGGGCGGAGGAGTAACTGCTGGGGCTTCGCGAGGACGTCGTTGCGACGCCATTGTCCTTCGAGGTGGAGGCCCCACTTCGATGTTTCGGTGAATTTGTGATCACCCGTATAAACGAACCAACCGTTGAAGTTCGGTTCGCTGATTTGGGCGTGGGCGCTCGCCAGCGCGAGCAAAGAAACAGCCAAGTAACGAAGCATCTTACCTTAGCGTATCGGCAGCATTTGCGATTTGCACTCCGCCCCGAGAGGGGAGAGATGCAGCCGGAATGGCACTACCGGCGCAGGGTGCGGGTATGCCAAAAAGAGAGCACCAACGTATGATTGTCGTCCCGGAACCGGCCATTGCGCTGCCAAAAACCCTGGTACATATAGCCGAACTCGGCGCGGAGGGTGGTGCCGATGCGACGCCCGAGGGAGAGCCCGATGCGGAATTGGTCGACGCTGCGGGGGTGAGATTCTGGCGGCACCGGCATGAATACCTCCTGGTAAAAGGTGAGATAGCGGGTGCCCGTAAGGGGGCGGGTGATGCGGGTTTGGTATCGCGCCCGATTCTCGTAGAACCTCCCGATGCGTCGTCCGGGTGAAGGCGGGACGTTGAGGGAGATCCAGCGGTTTTCGAAACGAAAGCGATTGGTGACCGCGAAGCGCCCGACTTGTGTGCGGTGCAGCAGGTCGTGGCCCAAGCGATGCTCGTCCTGGATAAAGTTGGCCGGTTGGGCGCCGAAACGATGGGAATGGAGGAAATGATAGGCCGTGCTCAGGGTGAACCGGCGGTTGAGTTGGTAGTTGACGCCGCTGCGGGCCATTATTTGTTGCCATTTGCGGATGGGGTCGTGCCGGCGCAGTTGTGATTCAAAACGGAGCGACCATGGGCTACCGCCGAGGGTGAAGTCGCCGGAGTACTGAAGCCAGGAATTGAAATTAGGCGCGGCCGTGAAGTCGGCCACCGGGGTTTGGGCCAATAAGGGCAACGACAAAAGGTAGAGCAGGGTAACGGGCAACCCCTAAGTTTACCCGTCGCGGTAAGCTTTGGGGGTGATGAGTTATGTGGCAGTGGCGGCGGGTTCGGCACTGGGGGGCCTATTGCGGTTTGCGATGGTGGGGTGGCTGGGCCGTATGGCCGGCGGCGTCTTCCCCTGGGGCACGTTGGCGGTGAATGTGGCTGGCTGCGCGCTGATCGGGTTGCTGGCGACATTCTTCCCGCCAAACGAGCGCGGCTTCCCGTGGCGCCTCTTCCTGCTGCCGGGGTTTTGCGGCGGATTCACGACTTTCTCGGCGTTTGGGCTTGAGACCTATGGGCTGTGGCGAGGCGAGGCGGGGGACAAAGCTTTGGCTTATGTGGCATTTTCGGTGGTTCTTTGCCTCCTAGCGGTTTGGGGCGGCATCTCATTGGGGGAGCGGTTGACAGGGAATTCATCGAATTGAAATGCCCTTGCTTTGGGCCGCATTGTAGAATAAGGATAACGCCCTCGTGAAACGGCCCCTGTCTTGCCGGTACGCGCAATCTTTTTTGACTTCAGGAGCTTACTTTCATGACCCACGCTTTCCGTGTGTTGACTCTCGGGATGATATTAACGGCCTTCGGATGGGCCCAGGCTGACGGCAACAAGGCGCAGATCGCGGGTACCGTAATGGATCCGAATCAGGCCGCCGTGGTGGGCGCCAAGGTTTCGGTGCGAAACACAGGTACCGGGCTGCTGCGTGAACTAAAGACGAACGACGCCGGCTTGTATCGCGCGGTGCTGCTCGATCCCGGCACTTACGATGTCACCGTGGATGCGGCTGGCTTCGCGCAATCGAAGCTGTCGGGCATCGTGCTGACGGTGGGTTCGGCACCGACGTTGAATGTGACGGTGTCGGTGCAGGCGGTGGCCACCAGCGTGGACGTTGGCGAGACGCTGATCAATCTGGAGACTTCTACCGCGTCGGTGACGGCGAACTCGACGGCGATCACCAATCTGCCGATTAACGGCCGCCGCTTTCAGGATTTTGCCACTTTGACGCCGATGGCGCAGGTGGATTCGCAGACGCGTGGGCAGATTTCTTTTGCCGGCCAACGCGGCATTTACTCGAATGTGATGCTGGACGGCGCGGACTACAACCAGCCCTTCTTTGGCGGCATCCGCGGCGGCGAGCGCTCGGGCAGCGTGATTACGGTGCCGCAGAGCGCGATTCAGGAATTCCAGGTGGTGGCGACGGGCTACACGGCGGAGTACGGCCGGTCGACGGGCGGCATTATGAACACGATCACTAAGAGCGGCACCAATGCCGTGCATGGCGAGGGATTCTGGCAGATTCGTCCGCGTGAGTTGAGCAAGAATAACCCCGTGCCCCTGTTGCCCCCTGGCCAGACTCAGGAAATCTTTGTGACGCCGTCGGAGACTTTGCAGCAGTACGGCGGCGGCATCGGCGGGCCGATTAAGAAGGATCGTTTGTTCTACTTTGCTGCCGTTGAGACGCAAAGCGCTAACACGCCGCGCCAAGTGGTATTTCCGCAATTGGCAAATGCGACGTCGAACGCTGACACTGCGTCAGCGCTGGCGTTCTACCGGGGTCTGGAAGGTCCGTTCGAGCAGACCAATCGGGCGACCGCGCTGACGACGAAGGGCGATTATCAATTCAAAAATGGCGACCGTTTGACGCTGCGCTATAACTACTCGCGATCGAACGAAGTGAACGCGGTTTCGGTGGGCGGGGCGATCAATCCCTTTACGAATAATGCGCTCTCGAACGAAGGCATTGAAAAAAATTCCATCCACAACGGCTTTGTGCAGTACACGAAGCTGATCAGCGCGAACATTGTGAATGATTTCCGGTTCACGGGTTCGGCGGAAGAGCGGCCGCGCATTGCGAACTCTTTGACGCCGACCTTAAACACCATCGTCGGCGCCGCCGGCACGCGCAGCTTTCTGCCGACGGTGCAGAACGACAGCCGCTTTCAGGTGACCGATTCGATCAGTATGACCAAGGGCAAGCATACGCTGAAGATCGGCTTTGACTTCAACCGGATTCGGGCGGCGCAGTTCTTCGCCTTTAACCAATTCGGTGCCTTCAATGTGACGGGTGCGAATATCAACGCGGTGCTGGCGCATATCGGCGGGACGGGCGCGAACGGTGTGAATCGGTTCGATGCTCTAACGACCGGGACGACGGCGCCCGCTACGTTCACCACCTACACGCGGCAGATTGGCAATGGCTTGGCCGACTTCGGCGTGAAGCAATATGCGATCTTCGTACAGGATAGCTTCAAGGCAACCCGCAAGTTGACCCTCGACCTGGGCTTCCGTTGGGAAGGCCAGGACAACCCGGCCCCGGTGGCCGACAACGCGACGGTGCTGGCGCGGATCAATGGGGTGCGCTTCCCGAATGGCGGCACGCCGAATTTGGGCAGTATCAAGGATTCGATGAGGCAATTTATGCCGCGCTTTGGTTTCGCCTATGCGCCGATCACGAACTCACGTCGCTTGGTGATCCGCGGCTTTACCGGCATCTTCTACGCGGCGACGCCCCTATTGAGCTTCTCCGGCCCCTACAACAACTTCCGCGCGATCCCAGGTGACGTGTCGAGCTCGGTGGGCGGCGGAACCAATACGCTCTCGGTTTTTGAAGCATTCCGGCAGGCGGGTGTGAATTTGAATGGCGCTTCTCTCGGTTCGCTGCCCATCATTCCCCTGGACGTGGTGCAGCGGGCGGCGGCGATCGCCTTGGGTGGCACGGCGCGTGACCCGTTTGTGGGTGCTAACTTCACTGGCCTGGCTCCCAACTTCGAGAATCCGCGGGCGGCGCAAGCGGGCATCGGCTTTGAAAGCGAGCTGTTTAAGAACTTCGTAGCCGGCGTGCAGTTCAACTACGTGAACACCGTACACCTGATCCGCAACCGCGATTGGAACATCTTCGCCCCGACGTTACGTGCCGGCGACCAATCGCTGCGCCCACGCTTTGTTACGGGCAGTGGCCGTCCGGTGCCGACGGTAGGTACGCTAACGATGCGCGAAAGCTCTGCCCGCAGCATGTACCGCGCTACGACGGTGCAGGCGCAGTATCGCCGCAGCAAGCTCCAGTTCCAGGCCTTTTACACGGCGGCCTATAACTTTTCCGACGACGACAATGAACGCGACACTGGTTTTAGCACGGCCAATGGCTATCAGGACGCCTTCAACTTCCGGCAGGATTATGGCAATTCCGCGATCGACATCCGGCATCAGTTTACGACGAATGCGACTTACAGCCTGCCCTTCGGGATTGACCTCGGCGGTATCTTTCGAGGTCGTACCGGCTTACCGATCAATGCTCGCGTGGGCACCGATGTGAACGGCGACGGCATCAATTCTGACCGTCCATTCCAGGGCCCAGGGCGGATCTTCCAACGAAACTTCTTCCGCAATCGCGGCACCACGCAGATGGACCTGCGGGTGATGAAGAGCTTCACTTTCCGCGACCGCTTGAAGCTGCAGGCTTCGATGGAGTTTTTCAACCTGTTCAACGCCGACAACGTGGTGTTCGGCTCCAACGCGTTGATCTACGGCGAGGGCTTCGGCGCTGCCGGCCCAATTCCGATCGACGCGCGCTTCATGCGTTTGCGCAATCCGGCCAATGGCAATTACGACCGCAACAACCAGCAAATAGGCAATCCGCTGCAGGTGCAGTTCGGTGTGCGGGCCTTCTTCTAAAGGGCCACCCGGTGAGCACGAGACTTGGTAAACACCCAAGTAGTAGTCTCTATGTTCAATCGCATCACTTACAAACCGCAGATTCTTGGTGGAAGGGCGTGCATTCGCGACATGCGGATGAGCGTGGCACAGGTGGTGAATTTGGTGGCTCACGGCATGAGCCCAAGTGAAATCATCTGCGAGTATCCCGAGTTGGAAGCAGAAGATATTCAGCAGGCTCTTGAATACGCGGCTGCGATGGTGAATGAAGAGATCCACCTTTTCGCTTTCCCAGCGGCGTGAGGTTCCTCGCGGACATGGGCGTATCGATGAGGACCGTGCTGGTTCTGCGCGACGCGGGCCACGATACGGTTCATCTCCGCGACCTGAACATGATTCAGCTTCCCGATCCGAAGATTGTGGAACTTGCCGCTGCTCAAATCGTGTAGTTCTGACAGTCGAGGCCTTGGGCACAGGGGCATTGGTAGTCGTGGAGAACGATGGGTATCGAATTCGCCGGTTGCCGATCCAGCCTCCCCGCCGAATCATCTAAGATAAAGAGAACGTGACCGCTCCCAGCGCCCTCTTCACCCTCCTCGGACAAGCCCGTCGGCGTACGCTTACCGGCCTGCTGTTTGAGCACCTCAGCTTCGCCGTAGCGATCGCTTTTGGGGCGGGGATTTTGCTGGTATTACTGGGCACGCAGATCTTCAACTGGTATTGGCCCGTGCTGCTGTTTGCCGTTGCGCTCGGCTATGGCTACTATCGCTTCCGTCAGCAGATTCCCTCGAACTACGCCTTGGCCCGCCAGCTCGATGAGCGCTTGTCATTGCCCGACACCTTGTCCACCGCTTTTTACTTCACTGACTCCAATGGACCTGGCAACGAAGGGGCTCGCCAGTGGGTACAGGCGAAGGCCGAAACGACGGCCCAAGGCGTCGATGCCCAGGCTACGTTGCCCTTCACCGTGAAGCGCATCACCTACGTGGCGGCGGCGATTTTCGCGGTCTTTGTGGGATTGGTGGGTGTGCGCTATGGTTTCTCCCAACGCCTGGACCTCGCCTCACCGATGGTGCCGGGCCTCGTCGACCTTTTCGGCTCCGGCAATACGCAGGTCGCCGAATTGCGGAAGAACCTGCCCGGCCAGCCGCCGCCGAATAATCCGCTGCAGCCGCAGACGCCCAATTCGGCCGAAGACCCCAAGGATCAGGCCGAGGCGCAGGGCGAAGCACCTAAGGACGTGCTGAAGACGATTGGCGTGCCGGAGGTGGATAACCAGGGCGCGGAGCCGTTTAAGGGCGAGAAGGGTCCGGAGGAAGCGGAAGGGCCGGGCGAGGGCGAGAAAGGGTCACCGGGCGAGCAGAAAGAGGGTGGCGCCAGTAACAAGGAAGGCGCGAACGAGGGCAAGCAGGAAGGCAATCAGAAGAACGAGTCGAAGGCCGACGCCAAGAATCAGAATGGCGGCGAGCCCAACAGCGTGATGGACAAAATGCGCGATGCCTTCCAGAATCTGATGAATAAGATGAAGAGCCAGCCCAAGGGCGGGGAACAGCAAGCGAAGAACGGCAAGAAGGACGGCGCTGGCGAAGGCGAAGGCAAGCAGGGCAATAAGGAAGGCCAGAAGGGCGCGCAGAATCAGCAGGGCAAGCCCAACGATCAGCAGGCGCAGGCCGATCAGGCCGCTGAGCAACAGGGTGAAGGCGAAGGCAAGCAGCAGACGGCGCAGGGCAAAGGCGGCAGCGACTCCAAGGACGCGCAACAGAACACCGACCCTAAGAGCGGCACCGGCCAGCAGGACGGCCAGAAGGACGTGAAGCTCGCCGCCCAGCAGGAAGCCATGGGCAAGCTGTCGGAGATTATCGGCAAACGCGCCGAGAAGCAGACGGGCGAGGTGATGGTGGAAGTGAACTCGTCGAAGTCGCAGCAGTTGCGCACGGCTTACTCTTCAAAGACCGGCAATTACTCGAATTCGGGCGGCGAAATTCACCGCGACGAAGTGCCGTTGCTCTATCAGGACTACGTGCAGCATTATTTTGAGCAGGTGCGCCGTCCAGTTGCGGCATCAGCGCCTGCCCCTCCTAAAACTAAGTAAGTTTCTTTTTGAAAGGCTTTTGAAAGGATCGCCGTGCCCGTGGCATTTCCCGGGCATGGAGGTCCGATGAAGACTCAATATTCTGGATGGGTGGCCATGGCCACCTTTTTGGCGCTGCCGATGGCCGCCGCGCCTGATGTTACCCCGGGGTCGCTACATATGAACGGCGAACTCAACCAATTGTGCCCGTTGAAGCACACCGATGTGCAGGCCGAAATCAGCGGTTTTCTGGCCCGCGTGTCGGTGACGCAGGAATTCGTCAACCCCACTTCGCATGCCATTGAAGCGGTGTATAAGTTTCCGCTGCCCGGGGACGCGGCGGTGGACGGGATGGAGATGCGCATCGGGACGCGTATCGTGAAGGGCGTCGTGAAGCGCCGCGAAGAGGCCGAAAAGCTCTTTGACGATGCGCGCCGCCGCGGGCAAACGGCGGCGCTGCTGAATCAGGAGCGGCCGAATATCTTCACCCAGGCGGTGACGAATATTGGCCCCGGCGAGCGCGTGCGGATTGTGATTCAGTATGTGGAAACCGTGAAGTATGAGGACGGCCACTATGAATGGGTATTTCCGATGGTGGTGGGTCCGCGGTATATCCCTTCGTCGGTGCCCAATGGGGCGGACTTGAAGCCGAATCGCGCGCCGCAGGGTAGCCGCGCCGGGCACGACATCAACGTCCGCGTGACGGTGGACGCTGGCTTGCCATTGCGCAAACTTACTTCGGCCACGCACTTAGTGGATACCTTGCGCGGCGATGCTTCGCACGCGCTGGTTTCGCTCAAGAATCAGCAGTCGATTCCGAACCAGGATTTTATTCTGCGCTACGCTGTGGCGGGCGACCGGATCGATGACGCCGTACTGACCCATCACAACGGCCGCGACGGCTTCTTTACTTTGATTCTGCAGCCGCCGGCGCGCGTACAGCCTGCGGAAGTAACTCCCAAGGAAATTGTGTTTGTTATCGATACGTCGGGATCGATGATGGGCTTTCCGCTCGAGAAGATCAAGGAGGTGATGCGTTTCACCTTCGACGGACTAAATCCGCGGGACCGCTTCAATGTGATTACCTTTAGTGGCGACCAGCATATTCTTTTCCCCGCGCCCGTCGCCGCGACACCGGCGAACATTACGGCCGCTTGGGAGTTTGTGCGCCATCGCCAAGGCTCCGGTGGCACGGAAATGTTGCCGGCGATTCGGACGGCTTTGACCAGTTCGGGCTCGAAGGATCATGTGCGCGTCGTCTGTTTCATGACCGACGGCGAAGTGGGCAACGACCTCGAGATTCTGGCTGAGATTCAGCGTCACCCCGAGGCTCGCGTCTTTGCCTTTGGCATCGGTAGCTCCACGAATCGGTTCTTGCTCGACGGCATGGCGCGCCATGGCCGCGGCGAGGTGGAGTATGTGGGCCTGAGTAGCGAAGCCTCCGCGGCGGCGAAGCGATTTTATGAACGAGTGCGTATGCCGTTGCTTACCGATGTGAGTTTCGAAGTAAGTGGCGTGCCGGTGGCGGAGATTTACCCGCGGCGCTTGCCGGACGTATTTAGTGCGAAGCCGGTGGTGGTGGTGGGCCGTTACAACAAGGCTGGCCGGGGAATCGTGCGCGTGCGAGGCATGGCAGCGGGCAAGCCTTGGTGGCGCGAAATTGCGGTCGACTTTCCGGCCCAGGAAAGTAAGCACGATGCATTGGCCTCATTGTGGGCGCGCCGGAAGATCGATGACTTGATGAATCGCGACTTAGTGGGCTTGCAGCGCGGGACGCTCGATGGCCAAACGAAGGAAGCGATCACGCAACTGGGGTTGACTTACAAGTTAATGACGCAATACACGTCATTCATTGCGGTCGACGAAAAAGTCGTGTACCAGAGTGGGCAGCCGCACCGCATCGAAGTGCCGGTGGAGATGCCCGCTGGCGTGAGTTACGCGGGTATGCAAGCGAAGACGTCGATGGCGATAGCGCCTCTAGTCTCGATGGATGCGGCGACCGATCGGGCGCGGGTCGAGCGGGAGATCGATAATCTAGTCCGGCAGGCGCCGAGAGCGGCTTCCGTGGCTCTGGTTTCGGAGCCGGCGCATTTGAACAAACTTGACCCGGCCTTACAGGCGATAGGCGCTGGGCGGACCATCAAGGTGGAGATTTGGCTGACGGCGTCGAATCCGGCACTGCTCACCAAGCTGAAGCAACTCGGCTTTGTACTGGCGAATTCCGAAAATGGTCAGCGTTTGATTGGCACCGTGCCGAGTGGACAACTGCGGGCGATTGCCGAAATCGAGGAGGTGCGGCTGATTAAGGGGGTGCGTTGAGTAGTATGTTCAAGGACGGGCCCCCTAACCAAGCTGCCGGGGCCCGTCCTACAGTTTTTGTCCGCGGTGGAGGGCTAGGGCGCCGCAGGCGAAGCGCTCATAGGTTACTTCTTGAAACCCGGCGGCGCGCATGCGGTCGGCTAACTCCGGCGCACCGGGGAACTTACTCACTGAGGCCGGCAAGTAAGTGTAGGCGTCGCGCGCTCCGGTAATCCAACCGGCCACTACTGGCAGCACGCGATGAAAGTAGAATTCGTAACCGGCGCGCAAAACCGGATTCGGCATCGTAGAAAACTCGAGGATGGCCAGCGTTCCGCCGGGCTTCAACACGCGCCATACTTCCCGCAAGCCGGACTCGTAATTCGCCAGGTTACGAAAGCCAAAGGCCACCGTAACTAGGTCAAAACTGGACGCGGCCAAGGGTAAGTTGAGGGCATCGGCTTCAAAGACCGGGGTGAGTCCTTTTTGGGCGGCATGCTGGAGCATGGGATGACAAAAGTCCGAGCCGATCACTTGGGCGGGGCCGCGGCGGCGAAGGGCCAGACCGAGGTCGCCAGTGCCACAGCAAAGGTCTAGGACGCGAGCCTGCGGATTGCGCAGGATCGGCTCGAGTCGCTGGGCCGTGACGCGACGCCACCAGACGTCGAGGTTAAAGGAAGTGAGCCGATTGACCGTGTCGTAGCGGCCGGCCACGCGGCCGAACATGTCCCGTACCCAGCGTGACGCTTCGCGCTCATCATCGCCGACGAGCGGACGGCTGCCGACAGTCTTCATAAAGAGGCTTCAATCGCGGCGCGGACGGCATCGTCGGGCACGTTCTTCCGGATGGTCGTCGCTCCGATCTTCGTGGGCAATACAAAATGGACCTCGCCGCCGACAGTCTTCTTATCGTTGATTAAACGGGCCATTAGCGCATCGGAAGTAATGCCGTCGAGGCTCGGAATGGCGCCATAGCTCTCGATTGCTTCAATAATCCGCGTGCCCGTTTCGGGCTCGAGCGTCGACAGCCGCACCGCCAAATGAGTGGCCGCGCGCATGCCGAAGGCGACCGCCTCGCCGTGCAGCAGCAGCTTGTATTGCGTTTCTGCCTCCAGCGCATGGCCGATGGTGTGGCCAAAGTTCAAGATTCGCCGCAAGTCGCCCTCTTTTTCATCCGCCGATACCACTTCACATTTGATGCGCACACTATCGGCAATGGCTTGATCAAAATACGGGGTCTGCTGGCCTAAGATCTGAAGCGGGTGCTGCTCCATCATCGCGAACAGTTCGGCGCTGCGAATCACCCCGTGCTTCAGCACTTCGTAAAGTCCCGCGCGGACTTCGCGCACTGCTAAGGTGCCCAGCACGTCCGGGTCGATGATGACCCCGACTGGCTGATGAAAGGAGCCCACGAGGTTCTTACCACCCACCAGGTTGACGCCGGTCTTGCCGCCCACCGCCGCGTCCACTTGGGCGAGTAGGGTGGTGGGCACTTGAATCACCGGCACGCCGCGCATGAAGACCGCTGCGGCGAAGCCGGCGACATCGGTAACGATGCCGCCACCGAAGCCGATCACCACCGAGGAGCGATCGCCGCCGTCGGCCACCATCTGGTCAGTCAGCGCTTCCACTTCTGACAGTCGCTTGCGCGATTCGCCGCCCGGAAAGTGCAGCACTTTCACGCGATCGCCGAAGGCAGCGAGGGCTGGCGCCAATCGGTGCCCGTGCATCTGCCACACCATCTCCTCAGTAATCACGAAAACACGGTGCGCCTTGCGAGGAATTAATTCCGGCAGGCTCTGCTCAATACTGCCGCGTTTCACCACTACCGGGTAGCGAACCTGCGACGTTTCCACAAAAAATTCACCAAGCACCTTTCCATTGTGACATTGTGCGCATAAGATACTGTCCAGAGTATTGGCACTCTAAGTAGGGCATTGAGAAGAAAGAGAGAAGAGAGAGCGTATGATTTCAGATTTTAAGGCCTTCATCCTTAGGGGGAACGTCATGGATCTCGCCGTCGGCGTGATCATTGGTGCCGCCTTTGGCAAGATCGTCGATTCGTTGGTGGGCGACCTCATTATGCCGATCGTCGGCAAGGTAACCGGTGGTGGTGTCGATTTCTCGAACCTGTTCACCGCGATGGACGGGAAGGCGTATGCCACGCTAGCCGACGCCAAAAAGGCGACGGCCGTGTTGGCGTACGGCAACTTTGTCACCATCCTGATCAACTTCCTGATCCTGGCTTTTGTGATCTTCCTGATGGTGAAACAGGTGAGTGCGATGATGCCGCCGCCTCCCCCCGCGCCTCCCGCTGGTCCGTCGAACGAGGAAGTGCTCCTCACCCAGATTCGCGACTTGCTGAAACGCTAGGACGCTGAAACCGGTGGGCTGCTGTTTTCACAGTGCTAAACTGAGTGCGGTAGTCCACTGACAATGAAAGAACGAATTCGCTCCACCACCATTCTGTGCGTGCGCCGGGAGGGCAAAGTGGTGATCGCGGGCGATGGCCAAGTCACCTTTGGCCAGGAAGTGCTGAAAGCTTCCGCCCGGAAGCTGCGCCGTCTCTACAAAGACAAGATCGTCGCCGGGTTTGCCGGCTCCACCGCCGATGCCTTCGCCTTATTTTCGCGTTTTGAAACGAAACTTGAGCAACACAACGGCAACTTGCAGCGTTCGGTGATTGAACTGGCCAAGGATTGGCGGACGGACCGGGCGTTGCGCCATCTCGAAGCGCTGCTGATTGTGGCCGACGAAAAACACACCTACATCGTGAGCGGCAACGGCGATGTGATCGATCCGGATGAGAACATCGCGGCCATTGGTTCCGGTGCCTCCTTCGCCAAGGCGGCAGCGCTGGCGCTGATCGAAAATACGCCTTTCACCGCCCGGGAGATTGTCGAGAAGGCCATGAAGATCGCCGGCGACATCTGCATTTATACCAATCACCATATTGTGTTTGAGGAGCTTGGCTAAGTGGTGATCTATTTACCCCAACCGACCGACGATGATTCCGCGATTCTGGACGAACTAACTCCACGCGAGATTGTGCATGAGTTGGATAAGTATGTCGTCGGCCAAGCCGATGCTAAGAAGGCGATTGCCATTGCCCTCCGCAACCGGGTGCGCCGCCAGAAGCTATCGCCGGAGATGGCCGAAGAGGTGATGCCCAAGAATATCCTCATGATTGGGCCCACGGGCGTCGGTAAGACGGAGTTGGCCCGGCGTTTGGCGAAGCTGGCGAATTCGCCTTTCCTCAAAGTAGAAGCGAGTAAGTTCACCGAAGTGGGCTACGTAGGCCGCGATGTCGAGAGTATGATTCGCGACCTGGTGGAGATCGCCATCGACATGGTGCGCGAGGAGAAGCTGGACGAGGTATCCGATAAAGCCGAGGCCGCCGCCGAGGATTTATTGCTCGATTTGCTGTTACCGCCCGTTGAGGGCGACGACATGGCCGCCGCGGAGCGCTCGCGCGAAAAGATGCGCGATCGGCTGCGGGCCGGTAAGTTAGACGAAAAGAGCGTCGAGCTCGACGTAAAAGAGCGCGGGCCGCGCATGGAGTTTGGCGGTAGCATGGGCAATGAAGATATGGATGTCAACTTCAAGGACATCCTGGCCAGTATGTTTGCGCCCAAGTCCCGGAAGCGGAAAATGCGTGTCGTCGATGCCTTCGATTATCTGGTGCAGGAAGAAGAAGAGAAACTCCTCGATATGGACCATGTGACGCGCATTGCCACCGAGCGCGTGGAGCGCAATGGCATGATCTTCCTGGACGAGATCGACAAGATCGCCGGCCGCGAGGGCGGCAGTGGGCCGGATATCAGCCGTGAGGGCGTGCAACGCGACATCCTGCCGATTGTCGAAGGCACCACCGTAAATACTCGTTATGGCTTTGTCCGCACCGACCATATCTTATTCATCGCCGCCGGCGCCTTCCATGTTTCCAAGCCCAGCGACCTGATTCCGGAATTACAAGGTCGCTTCCCGATTCGTGTGGAACTGAAGTCGCTTACCGAGGCCGACTTTATCCGCATCTTGAAAGAACCCAAGAACGCCCTCATCAAACAGTATGTGGCGTTGATGGAGACCGAAGGCGTGAAGCTGAACTTTACTCCTGACGCGATCGAAGCTTTGGCTCATTTGGCCGCCCAGGTGAATGAGACCAACGAAAATATTGGCGCGCGGCGCTTGCATACCATTCTCGAAAAAGTGCTCGAGGAGATTTCTTTTGAGGGGCCGGACCTCAAAAAGAAGAACGTCAAAATCGATGGCGATTATGTGCGGAAGGCGCTTACCGACATCGTTCAGGATCAGGACCTGAGCCGTTATATTCTATGAGGCTTTTCGCGACGGCGGTGTTATTCCTAGATTTAGCCGGCTGCGGCTACGTGGGCGATCCGCAGCCGCCTGCGTTCCATATTCCCAAGCCGGTGCTCGACTTACAGGTAGTGGAGCGCGGCAGTAAGTTGCAAGTCACCTTCACCATGCCTGCCGCGACCGGCGAAGGTTTACCGGTGCGCGAAGCCGGGCAAATCGACTTACGCATTGGACCGGCCCCGGCGCCACCCTTCAACCTCAAGGCTTGGCTCGCCGGGACGAAGAGTATTTTTGTGGAGTGGCCGGCTATCTCTCCCGTGACGGCCCAAACGGTGACGCAGAGCTTCGATGCGTTGCCTTGGGCTGGCAGGGACGTCATTATCGGCGTGCGCCTCACGAGCCCCACGGGCCGGCCGAGTGCGATGTCGAATCTAGTGGCGGCGAGTGTGATTCCGCCGCTCACTGCGCCGGCCGGTTTTGCGGCTGAATCCCGGGCCGATGGCGTCTTTCTGCGTTGGAATGCTCCCGCCCAGCCCGGCACGGCCTATCGAATTACCCGCCAAATCGGCGACGGTGTGCCGCAGACCATCGCCAACTTACCCGAGACTCAGTATCTCGACTTAGTTACGGCGTTTGGTCCCACTTACCGCTACACCATCCAGAGTTACGTCAAGGCCGGCGATATTAACGCGTTAAGCGAGCCTTCGCCGGAGTTTAGCATTCCCCACATTGATCGCTTTGCGCCCGCCGTGCCCACCGGCTTGAACGCACTCGCCGGCGCCACGGCGATTGAAATGGGCTGGGACCGCAATACCGACGCGGACCTCGCCGGCTACCGGATTTATCGTGCCGCGGGTGATGGCGAGTTTTTCCGTTTGCCGGGCGAAATTGAACCGCCGTCGTTCCGCGACACGACCGTGAAGTCCGGCCAGCGCTATCGTTACGTAATTACCGCCGTCGATCGCCTCGGCAATGAAAGCGGTCGCTCGGAACCTGCGGAAGCCGAAGCTCCTTGAACCGATCCTTGAAAGGCCCTATGTCCTCTACTAGTTCTCCGGCGCGCGACGTCGAAGTTGCCCACCTCTCGAATGGCATTCGAGTCATCACTGAGAAAATGCCCCATGTCCGCAGTATCGCCGTCGGTGTTTGGATCGGCACCGGCTCCCGGACGGAACATCCGAAGGAAATCGGCATCAGTCATTTTCTGGAGCATATGCTCTTCAAGGGAACCCACACGCGTACCGCCGAAGGGATCGCCCGCGAAGTAGATTCGATTGGCGGTAACCTCGATGCTTTTACGGGTAAAGAACTCGTCGGCTTCAATATCAAAGTGCTTGACGAGCACTTACCTATCGCCGCCGACATTCTGGCGGACTTAGTGCTCCATCCGCGTTTTGACCCCGCCGATCTGGAGAAAGAGAAAGGCGTCATTCTCGAAGAGCTGAAGATGGAGCTGGATAACCCCGAGTATGTGGTGCACGAGTTATTCACCACTCGTTTCTGGCCGGATCATCCATTGTCCAAATCCATTTTAGGCTCCAAGAAGACCATCTCGGGCTTTACGCGTGCTCAGTTGGCCAAGTACCACGCTTCGATCTATGTGCCGAAGAACCTGATGATTACCGCCGCCGGGAACCTGGATCACGCCCGCTTAGTCGACTTAGCCGAGCGCCATTTCGCCGGCGTAAAGGGCGACTTACCCGTGCTCCCCGATCCGCCGGCCGTCACCGGCGCCGAAATCACGGTAAAGAAAAAGCGATTGCAGCAAGCCTTGGTCTGCTTGGGTGTTCCGGCTTTGCCGATTGCCCATCCACGCCGTTACGCCTGGTTTGTGCTCAATACCTTAATGGGCGCGGGCATGAGCTCACGGCTTTTCCAAAGTATTCGCGAACGGCAGGGCTTGGCTTACTCCGTATTTTCGGAGCTCAACTTGTATCGCGATACCGGCTGTTTCGGCGTCTATGCGGGCACGGCCGCGAATACCGTGGACAAAGTGATTGCTTCGGTAATTGAAGAGTTCCGCCAACTGAAGGCCGAGGGCATTCCGGCGGAAGAACTAAGGCGAGCCAAGGACCACATTAAGGGGTCGCTAATGCTGAGCCTGGAATCGACTGGTTCGCGGATGTCAAACCTAGCGCGGCAATTCATGTACTTTGACCATTTCTACACCCTCGACGACATGGCCCGCATGACGGAAGCCGTAACCGCGGAGGAAGTGCTGGCCGTGGCCGAAGAGTCCTTCCGGCCGGAGAGTTTGGCGGTGACGGTGCTCGGGCCGCTCGATCGGGTGGTGGCGGAGCGCGAGTTACTAGCGGGTTGATCTCCCTGCCGCGAAGTCGGGCCGTCGAGCTGAAATAGTTGAGAGTAGAGTCCCCAGTCCTGATATCTTGAAGGCGTTGCTTCGTTTTCTGAGTATTGTCGCCCTGTGCGCTGCCGGCCTGATGGCCTTGGACGTGAAGAGCCTCACGCCCGAAGGCTACGTTTCCGATTTCGCCCGCGTCATTGACGCCGGCACCAAAGCGCGGATCGAAGACTACTGCCGGCGGGTAAAGGAAGCGACGAAGGCGGAGATCGCTATCGTCACCATCCGCCAATTGGACGACGAGCAGATCGCCGATGTGGCCAACACGCTCTATCGCCAGTGGGGCATCGGCGGCAAGGACACCAACGAGGGCGTGCTGTTCCTCATTTCGATGAACGAACGCCGCACGCGCCTGGAGGTGGGCTACGGCCTCGAAGCAGTGATTCCAGACGGCTTCCTGGGTGGGTTGCTCCGCGAAATCCGGCCAGCGATGAGGGAAAAGCGCTACGGCGAGGCGATGGCCGGCGTGGCGCAGATCCTGGGGTCACGAATCGCGCAGTCGAAGGGCGTGACGATTCCCGACACGCTTAACCGAGGTCGGCGCACGGAGCGTCAGACCTTGCCTTGGCCGCTGATTATCTTGGGCATTTTCATCGCCCTGATGGTGCTCAGTTCGATGGGCGGCGGCGGCGGCGGGATGGGTATGCTGTTGCCGATCCTTTTCTCGGGTGGTTTTGGCGGCCGGGGTTCTGGCGGCGGCGGCTTTGGCGGCTATGATTCTGGCGGCTCCGGGGGCGGTGGGTTCGGTGGCTTTGGCGGAGGAGACTCCGGGGGCGGCGGCGCTTCTGGCGATTGGTAAATACGATGGACAAGCTCTTACAAGACTTAGTGGAACGCCTGCGCAAGGCCTTCGGGCCGGGCCTCGAATCGACGGTGCTGTATGGTTCGGCGGCCAGCGGCGAGTTGCATCACCATTTTTCCGATCTGAACGTACTCTGCGTGCTCACCCAGATTACGCCCGTCGAACTTGCCGCTGTCGAGCCCATCTTTCGCTGGTGGCGCGACAAGGGCAATCCTTCGCCGCTGCTGCTGACGAAGGCGGAACTTGGCACCTCCGTCGACTGTTTTGCGGTGGAATTCCACGACATCAAGTCCCAGCATCGCCTGCTGCATGGCGCGGACCTGGTGACTGGCCTCGTGATCGACGACCGTTACTACCGTTCGCAAGTGGAGTATCAACTGCGCTCCAAGCTGCTGCGCCTGCGGCAGAAAGCCGGCGGTGTGCTGTCCGACCGGCGGCTTTTGTTGCACCTGATGGCGGATTCGGTGTCGACCTTCTGCATATTGGCGCGCCACGCACTCATTCTTTCCGGCCAGCGGCCCGGTTGGCCGAAGCGCGACGTGGTTGCCGCGGCGAAATCAGCTTTCGGGCTCGACGACGCACCCTTTTTGGCTCTGTTGGATCTAAGAGAAGAGAAGCGTAAGGAACGCGACATCGATCCGCACGCAATCTTCGGCGCCTACTTGGCGGGCATTGACCGTTTGGTGGCCGCAGTGGACCAGATCAGCCCGCGGCAAGACGAAAGTTAGTTACCATGAAACGTTTGGAGAAGCGAAAACTATGAAGATCGGTTTGATCATTGTTGGCGTGCTGGTCGTGCTCGCCTTGATTGTCGGCGGCCAAGCCGTCGGCGTTCGCAACGACCTTGTGACACAACGTGAGAGCATCAAAGGCGCCTGGGCGCAGGTAGACAACTCCCTGCAGCGCCGCGCCGACCTCTTGCCGAACCTAGTGAGTACAGTGAAGGGATTTGCCAAACAGGAAGAGACCGTCTTTGGCCAAATCGCTTCTGCGCGTGCGGCCATGGCCGGGGCTCGTACTCCGCAGGAACGCATCGCCGCCAACGACCAAGTGGGTTCGGCCTTGGGCCGCCTGCTGGTGGTGAGCGAGAATTATCCCCAACTGAAGAGCAACGAAAATTTTCTGCGTCTGCAGGATGAGCTAAGCGGCACCGAAAACCGCATTGCCGTCGAACGACGCAAGTACAACGAGGTGGTGCAGAAATTCAACACCTCCATTGCTTTATTCCCCGCCAACATCTGGGCCGGCCTGTTCGGCTTCTCCCGCGAGGACGCTTACTTTAAGACCGAACCGGCCAAGCGTGCCGTACCGGAAGTGAAATTTTAACGAGACTATGCCGCAAACTTTTCCTAACTACATCGATGGTGAATGGGTCTCTGCTGGACCCACGTTTGAAAACATCAACCCCGCGAATACAAAAGAGGTGGTCGGCCTCTTCGTAAAGGCCACCGCCGCAGACATGGTGCGTGCCGCCGATGCCGCGCAGGCTGCTTTGCCTGCTTGGTCCAACATCACCGCGCCCGCCCGCGGCGCGTTCCTGTTCAAAGTGGCCGATCTGCTGGATCAGCGCTTCGACGCGATCTCCGCCGAGATGACGCGCGAAGAGGGCAAGACCTTGCCCGAAGCCAAAGGCGAGGTGCGCCGGGCGATCAACATCCTGCGCTACTTCGGTGGCGAAGGTTCGCGCCAACCGGGCTTCCAGGTGCCATCGGAACGCGACCGCGTGCACATGTTCTCCATCCGCAAGCCGATCGGCGTCGTGGGCCTGATCACGCCATGGAACTTCCCCATCGCCATTCCGGTGTGGAAGCTCGCGCCCGCGCTCATCGCTGGTAACACGGTGGTGATGAAGCCAGCCTCGGCCTCGCCGCTTTCTTCCTGGCGCGTGATGGAGGCCTTCCACGATGCTGGCCTGCCCAAGGGCGTCTTCAACTTCGTTTGCGGCTCGGGAGCCGAACTAGGCGCGGCGCTGATCAACGCCGCGCCCGTCAAGGCGATCTCCTTCACCGGTTCGGTGGAAGTGGGCCAATGGGTGCACGCGGAAGCCTCGAAGCGCCGCCTGCGGATTCAGCTCGAGATGGGCGGCAAGAACCCGACCATCGTCTGCGCCGATGCCGACTTCAACTCGGCGGTCGAAAACGTGGTGAACGCCTCGTTCTTTTCGACGGGCCAGAAGTGTACCTCCACGTCGCGCGCCATTGTCGAAGAGGCCATCTACGACAAGTTCGTGGCCGCGGTGGTGGAGCGCACCAAGAAGCTGAAAGTCGGCGACGGCATGCAGCCCGGCATCGACATCGGCCCGGCCGTTGACGCTGGCCAGCTCAAGGTCGATCTCGACTACATCGAGATCGCCACCAAGGAATGCGGCCCTCCGCTCTGTGGCGGCAAGCGGCTCACCGGCCCCGGTTACGACGACGGCTTTTTTGTGGAGCCCACGGTCTTCGCCGGAGTTACCGAAGACATGCGCATCGCGCAGGAAGAGGTCTTCGGGCCGGTGCTCGCGATCATGAAGGCCAAGGACTTCCCCGATGCCCTCCGCATCGCCAACAATACGCCGTTCGGGCTTTCGGCCTCGGTGCAGACCACCAACCTCTCGCGCGCTTTTGAGGCCATCTACGGCATGGATGCGGGCTTGTTGACGGTGAACCTGCCCAGCGCGGGTGTCGAATACCAGCTGCCGTTCGGCGGCACCAAGGATTCGAGCTTCGGGCCGAAGGAGCAGGGCCCGGCGGCGCTCGAGTTCTATTCCGACTTCAAGACCATTTATCTGAAATACTAGAGACTTCGCTTTTTTGCGTCCGGCCTTCGTCGGAAGGGCCGGACGTACCCCACATTTTGTAAAGGAACCAAGCTCATGAAGCTAGGACAAATCTTGCGCGATAACGCGATCATCGCGGCTATCTTTGAAAACGGTAAATGCCGGCCCATCCCGGACTATACGCTTTACGACCTCGTCATTCGCGCTGACGTAGAGAAGACCGATCTGTCGACCCTGGGTAACCGGCTGGCGACTTCGCACTGGGAAGAGTCCGAGCCGTTAATGCCGATCATCCCCAAGGAAGTGTGGGCCTGCGGCTGCACCTACGAGATGAGCGCCGCCTTCCGCGACGGCGAGCACGACACGCGCGAAGGCTTCTACCACTACGTCTATCAGCCCGACAAGCGGCCCGAGGTGTTCTTCAAGGGCACGGCGCGCGTGTGCGTGGGCCCGAACCGGCCGATCGGCATCCGGCAGGATTCGAAGTTCACCGCGCCCGAACCCGAATTGGCCGTCCTGTTGGGCGCCAAGGGCAAGATCTACGGCTACTCGATCGCCAACGATGTTTCGGCCTGGGATATTGAGCGCGAGAATCCACTGTATTTGCCGCAATCGAAGACCTACAACGGCTGCTGTTCCTTCGGCCCGGTATGGGTGACGCCCGACGAAATCAAGGATCCTTATTCGCTCGAAATGACGTGCATCATTCGCCGCGGCGATCACGTGACCTTCGAGGGCTCGACCAATACCAGCAAACTGGGCCGCAAGATTGAGACGCTCGTCGAGTATCTCTTCCGTTCGAACAACGTGCCCAGCGGCTCGGTGCTGCTCACCGGTACGGGCATTATCGTTACGGAAGAAGTAGCGCTTCAGCCGGGCGACGTCTGCGAGATCACCGTGCCGCAGATCGGGACCTTGTCGAATCCTGCGGTGTCGGTCTAGCCGAGGGTCTCTTCGAGCGACGTGCTGCGCAGGAGACGGCGTGCCCACCGGTCGAGTTGCTCGGCGGAGGCGTGGAGGATTTGGTCCTTGGCTCGCTCTGGAAGCGGGCCGAACTTTTCGCCGAGTAGCGTCAGTAACTGGTCCTGACGACCCTCTTGGCGACCCTCTTGACGCCCCTCAAGCCTTCCCTTTTCGATCAAGGGGCGGACGACGGCATTGTCTTCAAGGTCAATGGTGAGCATGGGGAACTCCTTCAATTTCTGGTTCAGCAGTTCGTCTATCTTCAGTATGCCCGATAATGCGGTCAATTCGGCAAACGCGGATTCCTGTTCCTCGCTCCTGATCGCGCTCAACTTGGCTAGTACGGCCTGCAGCACCAGTGGGCGATCGCCATGGGCGCCGAGGGCCCAGAGGTTGTCTCCCCAATCGTTGCTGGCCAAAAGCTCGTCGGCGTTGTAATCCTGAAGGTTGATGATCTCGAAGCGATGCGAGGTGCTGCCCTCCGCGAATTCGGATAAGAGGCGCAGCGGTTCGCTCCCGATGTAGAAGACACACTGAGCGGGCGCCTCGCCGTACACGCGGCGGAAGTAGACCCAATACCGATCGCAAAGGCGAAACAAAGCGTTACCCTTGTGAATTCTGTCGGAAGCCCGGTCAGCCGCCCGGCGCGGGTGATGTCGCATTTTCCCATCTCGCCCGTATCTAAGTGTTTCGGTATCTTTAGCTTAAGGCGAAATGGCCGCCTCCGCCGGGAGGCCGTTTCGAGTACTAAGAGTCTTCTCACCCCATTTGCGGGGGGCGTAACTTTCCTCAAGTGGGCGAAACCCTCACATGGCCCCCC
>Ga0105047_10005521_pt1 | contig 21658 bp, 20 predicted proteins | sample MAT04_FD_78384 | JGI IMG/M metagenome (GOLD analysis project Ga0105047, IMG submission 78384) | Freshwater microbial communities from Lake Fryxell liftoff mats and glacier meltwater in Antarctica - MAT-04 (megahit assembly) | ecosystem: Environmental > Aquatic > Freshwater > Ice > Liftoff... | reverse complement strand
TCCCCCTTAGCCCCCCCGGCCACCACCACCCCCACCACCACCACCACCACCACCGCCACGTCCTCCACCGCCGCCGCCATAGCCACCACCGCCGCCGCCGCCGCCGGACCGTTCCTCACGCGGACGAGCTTCGTTCACGGTGAGGTTGCGGCCGTCCATCGGCTTGCCGTGGAACTGCGTGATGGCGTTCTGGGCATCCGCGTCGCTGCCCATCGTGACGAAGGCGAAGCCGCGCGATTTGCCGGTGAATTTATCCTGGACGAGCATGACCTCGGTCACCGGGCCGGCCTGCGCGAAGAAATCCTGCAGATCGGTTTCGGTCGTATTGAACGAGAGGTTGCCCACGTAGAGTTTGTTACCCATGTGATTTGTTTGTTCAGTTGGCCTGAGCGCGGTCTTCGGTGACGGTTCCCGGTCATCGGTTTCAAGTCGTCACTGAATTTACTCAACTGACAATCTCCCCAACTCCGAGGGCTGTGCTTAGGTATTTTTCAAGTCGCACACTGATTAGATGCGGCCAAAAAGCAACGGGAATTTTCCGGGCCGCTGCTTCCCCCAAGTTCGCCAGTTGATTTTCTTCGTCATGCGCGGAAAATCCCCTCCGTCGTGCATCGCCTCGTCCTTTCCATCGCCATCCTGCTCGCTTTCTGCACCCTCGCTCCGGCGCAGGAGAAGAAGCGCTTCGTCCTCTACGCCGCGCTCCTCGAATCCACGCCCGTCCAGCTCGCCGATGGCTCGAAGTGGCAGATGGACAAGGGCGACACCTTCCCGGTGGTCATGTTCAAGGAGCAGCAAACCAAGATCGTTCTCCAGCTTGCGGGCACGAGCTTCGTGACCGACGCAAGTCGGGTCAAAGTGATCGCGGAAAACGAACTCACCGAAGCCCATCTCTCGAATTACCGATACAACGTGACCCAGTATCTCGACAGCCGCTCGGAGAAAATGAAAGCCGAGTTGGCCAAATGACCCCGGCACTGAAACTTTACGTCAAGGTCTGGTGCCCGTGGTGCGTCATGGCGTGGGAGTGGCTCGATGGGCGCGGCTATCGCTATGAACTTATCGACGTGGAGAAAACGCGGGCCGACTATGACGAGATGATTCGCCTCTCCGGCCAGCGCAGAACCCCCACGCTCGTCACCGCCGACGGAAAGGTGCTGCCGGATTTCGGCCCCGACGAACTTGCAGTTTTTCTGAAAGAGCACAGCATCACGCCCTGATGTTCTCCGACCTGCTGCTGATCCTCGGCGTCGCTATTCTCAGCTTTGCCCTTCGCAGCTTCCACCACCCGGTGCTCCGCAAGCTGGGCGCGTGCGGCGTCCTTTGTACGTCGTTTGTCGCCGGATGGAAGTTGAGCGGTTACTGGCAGGTGGGCGCGTTCTGCGCTGCGAGCTGGCTGCTGCTGCCCTGGCTGGAAATTCTCACGCGAGTCCGGCGCCTCACGCTTCCGCTGGAGAAAAGCCTCCGCCACAAAACACCGCCCAACGCCGAGTCCTTCCCCGCGCTCGACGAGATCACCACCGAAGTCGAGGGGGAGCAGTTCGAGCATGTGGATGACGCTGGCTGGGATTGGGACGACTACGCGCAGTTCTTCCGCCTTTTCTACAAGGCCGCCGAGCGGACCCAGACCGCCATCTGCCTGATCGACCAACACGATGTCGCCTTCTTCTATCTCAGCATCTCCTCCCGGGCGAAGGACGGCACGATCTGGACGACCTGGAACTACCCGTTCAGCTACAGCCTGAAGCTCGTCCCGCAATGGCGCGTCAACCGGCTGCGCGGCGACCAGACCTTCCTCCAAATCTACGAGAGCCACCGGCAGTTCCTGAACGAAAACCGCGTCCGCCTCGACGACCTCGCTGAGCTCAATCCGGAAACCATTCAGCACGAAATCCAAAAAGACCTGCGCTCGCAGATCACGCACAACATCGCCGCCGGCGTCCTCAAGCAAAACGCTGCGGGGGAAATCCGCTACTCGTGGCGCGGCATGTTTTTCATCTGGCTCCAGTTCCTGCGCGATCTCGTGCGGCTGTCGTAAGGGCGCAGTAAGACTTGCCGGAGCCTGCGCCGCGCCGCAGAAAGAGCGCGTGATCGAACCCTTCCCCTTCCGCGCCGCCGGGCGTCTCATCGACTTCATGCGGCAGGCCGATGAGCCCGGCCTCATCAATCTCGCCGCGGGGGTCCCCGGCCTCGACTCCCTGCCCGTCGAGGAACTCCAGGCCGCCTTCACCCGCGCGTTTGCGAACGATGGGGCGAAGATGTTTGCCTATCATCATCCGGAAGGAAACCACGCCTTGCGCGAACTGCTGGCCAGCCGCCTGATTGCCCGCGGAGCGAGTGTCCGCGGGCCGCAACTCATCACCGTGACCGGCTGCACCCAGGGTGTGCAGATCCTCATCTCCATTCTCATCAAACCGGGCGACATCGTCGCGGTCGAATCGCCGGCGTATTACGGCATGCTCGAAGTCCTGAGTGAAGCGGGAGCCCGCGTCCTGCCTTTGCCGGTGGTCGATGGCGACGGCTTCGATCTCGCGCAAACCGAGGAACTCCTCGCCCGCTGGAAACCACGGGCCTTGATCGTCTGCACCGCACTTTCCAATCCCTCGGGCGCGACCATCCCCGAAGAGAACCGCCCCCGTCTCGTGGAAATCTGCCGCGCGCACGGGGTCCGCCTCATCGAGGACGACATCTACGGCGAACTCGTCGATGGCGGTGCGCCCAAGACCATGCTGGCGTGGGACGACGGCTCGACCGTGAGCTACGTCTCCAGCTTTTCCAAATCCGTCTCCCCCGGCTTGCGTGCCGGCGTCTGCGTGCCCGGCACGCTCTACGAGGATTTCGCCGCGCGGAAATGCCAGCAGGATTTACACAGCGCCGTCGTTGCCGAAGTCGCGCTCCGCGAATTCCTGGCGGTCGGCGCACTCGATCCCCACCTCGCCCGCCTGCGCGAACGCAACGCCCGCCGCCGCGCTCTCGGTCTCGACGCCATCGCGCGCACTTTCCCAAGCGGCACACGCGTCACCCCACCGCGCGGCGGTTACATGCTCTGGGCGGAATTGCCGCGCGCCTGCGACCTCGCGGCGATCCGCGATGCCGCGCGAAAAGAGCGCGTCGTCTTCGGCGCCGGCCCGGTCTTCTACACGCAGCCGCAGGCCACGAGCAGCGTGCGGCTCAACTGCGCCAAAGCCAGCGAAGCTGAACTCGTGAGCGGCCTCGAATCGCTTGGCGCGATCCTTTCCGTCGCCTAGCGAGCGGGCGCTACTTCAGCGCCGCGTTCCACTTGTCGAGCTGCGCCTTCTGCGCGGTGAAGAGCTCCTCCGTAGAATCCAGAATCTCGATGCTGGAGATTTTGTCGCCCTGGGCAATCGCATTGACGACGTCCTGGCCCTTCGTCACTTCGCCAAAGACCGCGTGCTTTCCATCGAGATGCGGCGTGGGCACATGCGTAATGAAGAACTGGCTGCCATTCGTGCCGGGGCCCGCATTGGCCATCGAAAAAAGGCCCGGCTTGGTGTGCTTGAGCGACGGGTGGATTTCATCGCCAAACTTGTAGCCCGGCCCGCCCATCCCCGAACCCGTCGGATCGCCGCCCTGGATCATGAAGTTTTTGATCACGCGGTGAAACGTGACGCCGTCGTAATAACCGCGCTTGGCGAGATTGAGAAAATTGGCGGCGGTCATGGGCACTTTGGAGGCGAAGATGGTGCCTTCGATCGTGCCGCGGGAGGTTTTGAAGAGGATGCGAATGTCGTGCATAGGGGCGGCGACGATGCGGGCGGCGCACGCCCTTGGCAAATGATTTTCCGGCGCGTCCGAACCCTTTTAGGAGGTCCGCAGCGAGGCGCGGTGCGGCGTTTTTCCCATGGATCAGGTGAAGCGCTCTGGATCAGCTTCCCGGCGTCGTATCCGTACGCGGTGATGATCGCGAGTTTCGGAAAAAACGCCGTGCCCAGATGCTGGCAAACGAGTCAGACACCGCCGCCTTTTTTCTTGGTAAAACGACGTGGAAGGTCATGCTGGTGGGCGCCGAATTACGCCTGTGAAAATCTCTGCAAGCCAGATTCACCCGCTCCCCGCGCGCCGCTTCTGCGCGCTGCTGGCGATCAGCATCGTGTGTGGCCTGGCATCGCCGGTGCGGGCGGACGACGCGGACACCGCCGCGCGGCGGAAAGCGGATGAACTTATCGCCCAGGCGGAGAAGCAGGCCCCGGACCTCGTCAGCAAGTCGGGGATGCCAAACCTTCGCGAGGCTAGACTCCAGGGTGAAGCGCGTGCGGGAATGGAGCGGCTTTTCACCGAGGCGGTCGAGGCGGCCCCGAACTATGCGACGGCGTATTTGGTGCGCGCCAAGTACCGGCAGGAACGCGATCTCTTCGGCAGCCAGAGCGATTGGGAAATGGTGAGGAAGCTGGCTCCGGAACTGCCGGAGAGTTATTTGCAACTTTCCTACATCGCGAACCGCCTGTGGGACTTCGGGCAGGCGAAAAAGCTGGCCGCCGAAGCGTACTCGCGGCTGGTCGCCAGCGACGGCGCCGCGAGCGAACCAAAGCTGACGACCGCAGCCGCCGCGTTTGCGGCCGGACAATGGAAAGATGTCGTCGCGCTGGCCACTCGCGCACTCCGCGACAACAGATCCCCGGATTTCAAGAAGTGGCTGACCTTCGGCGGACTGAGCAAGGTGGCGCTCGGCCAGGACGGCCCCGGAGAAGCCGACCTGTCCATCGCCGAAGTATTTGGCTCGCAAGTCGCGTTTTATTCCGTCAAGGCCCCGGGGCTGAGTGGCCGCCAGGTGCTGGATTTGGCGCTCAAGTATCGCCAGTCCGGCGGCTCCGCCATGGGCGCGAATGAGCTGCTGACCCGCGCCATCGAATTGGATCCCAAGCTGGGGGAGGCGTATTTGTTGCGGGCGCAGAACCGCTGGGAGGCGAGGGAAAAGCTCCTCCGAAAGAAGGCGAGGTACCGTCGATTAAAGATCGATGAGCTGGATGATTTCCTGATCGTGAACGTGCTTACCCCCGTGAAGATTCGAGCGGACTGCGACGAAGCCGAGCGTCTGGGGGCCGACGTCAAAAAGATCAGCGAGATCCGCGGTCCATTGTCCGAGACAAGCTACCTCGGCTTCTACAAGTTCCACCGCTTCCCCGCCGCGACACTGGCCGAACTAAACGCGAAAGTGGCCGACCCAAAAGTGGGCCTGGAGGATCTGAAAAAAAGCGCCGCGCTGGCGGCCGAACTCTCGGTTCCGCAAGAACAGCGGATCGCTTTTTATGACCAGGTGATCGCCCGTGACCCGGAGGCTCCATTTCCTTACTTTGCGCGAGCCGCGCTCCGCTGGTCGCTGATCCAAGAAGCCAAACTCGGCAAACAAAATTACGTGGACGATATCTGGGAGAAAGCGCGACGCCCCCGCGCCGGCCTTCCAGCGGAGCTTCTCCTGAATGACTCCGGGCCCGAAAAACTGGCGCCGGTGAATCCGGGTTCGAGTGGTTTTGGGGCGGGTCCCGGGCTCAGCACCGAGCTAACGTATGAACTCGTCGCACTCCAAAAGCCGCTCGATCTGCTCTTGAGCGAGCACCCGGCCCGAAAAGTTTACGAAGATTGCCTGAGCGCGAGTCGTCTCGGGTATAAATCGCGCCACCTCGACGATCTGCTGCGGGCCACCACGCCCTAGGAATGCTCGAAGCATCGAGTGAAGGCTGAGAAACAACGACCATGTCTTCAATCCTGATTTCCTGGCGCGGGCAATGTCCCGAGCGCGATCGGCGTCAGCACTTGATCGTGCATAGGCGTGAGCTGGCGGAGATCTCCTTCGCGCGATTCGACCAGCGTTACGACCGCTACGATCATGAAATCACCGGCGAAATTTTCCTGCACCGCGAAGTCTTTGCCGACCGGCGCGTGCCGCCTTCGCTGCGCCCGCACCCGGCACATGCCGACTTTTTTCTGCTCGAAAGCGCGCGGCTCCACGGCATCGATTTCCGCCTGCCGACGATCTACGGCGGCCGCGCGGACGACAACCGCATCACCTTTGTCTTCCTCTGCGCGGACGACGATCCCGACCTCGACGGATACCTCGTCCGCGTCCACACGCGCGAGCAATGCCGCGGGAGCGATCACCCCCATCTGCACGCCGCGGATTGGCTGTTGACCGCGCCGCACCTCCACCTGCGCCGGACTTTTGAGGAGTGGACCAAGGAGCTGCTGGCGTGGGTGCGCGCGGCCTATATGCCGGATCTCCGCTACTCGGACTTCGATGAAGAATCGCACTGGTTCGAGGACGCGCCGACCTTGGCGGCCAACGTGCGCGAGCAGCACTTCGAGCGGCTCAAACGGATCGAGCCATGACGGACTACTGGGGCCAGTGGGTCGTCGCATGGCGGCAAGGGAAGGGAACACTGCCGGAGTTGATGCACGACGTTTTGCGAAAAATCGAACCGGCATGGTCTCGCGAGCCCGACGAGCGGAAGCCCGATTGGCCCATTCTGCACGCGCTGGATTTTGGCCGTGAATGCGCGCGCCTCGGGGCGCAAATGGAAGCGCTTTTCACGGCCACGCCGCCGGAGCCCGAAATCAATGGCCTCGCCTTTCGCATCGGCTATCCCGACCCGGGAGCGACGGATGAGACCGTGCGTCTCGCGGTGAGCGGTGCGCGCTCCTACGACAGCCACGGCTGGACGGTGAGCCTGGACTGGGTGAACCCCGATTGCGTTCAAGCTTCGCCGCTGCTGACGACGGTTTTCCGCGAAATCGCCTGCGGCGTGCCCTTCATGGACTTCCAACGCGAGAAGGCGTTCCTCGTCTGCTACCAATTTCTCGCGCTGGCCATCACCGAGTGGCGCTACGGCCGGTTGGGGCGGACGCTGCTGGGTTCGGCCCCGAGCCGCGGGATTTTTTTCGGCGTGGACGCGTGGATGGGGATCGAGTTGGAGCCACTCACCGCGGAAGAATTTGTTCCCAAAGAACCTGCCCGATAAATAAAGACACCGATTGAAAAAATGAAAACCAACCTCTGGATGACCTGCGCAATGATCAGCCTGGCACTTGCCGGGTGCGGTCCGAAAACTCCCAAGGCCGCGGAACCAAACCCCGTCGGGGTTTGGGAGCAGAAGGACGGGGAGGTCGGAACATGGCGGCTGGAGTTCAAGCCCGATGGCAGCTTCATCCGCGAGTTCGTCGCACCAAGCGATCCGAAGACCGCCAACCAACTGAGCGGCCAATGGCGACTCGTCGTCGCGGAGCCGCCGCCGACTGGATGGTTTTCGAAGAAAAGCGACCCGCTCGATGACTTGCAGCGCGCCGCGGGTCACGGTCGCCAGGAAACGGAGGTCGTCTCAACCACCGGAGAACTGACCTTTTCCTACACCGCGATGGAGGGCGCACCGCTTTTTCCGCAGCGCGATCTGGCCGCGAAGCTCCGGGGATCGGTCCCCGCCAATACGAAGTTTCCGCCAGCGGTGAAGTATCAACCGGGCTCGCCCGTGGAGGAGCAACGACCGGTCTTCACCCGCACCGCGCAAGACGGGCAGGTTTCACTGGTCCTTGGGTTCGATGCGCTGAAAAAGGTCGAGTGACCGTGATCGAGGTTGCCGCGGAAAATCGCGGCTTGCTGGGAAGCGCGAGTTTAAAAAAGCTTCGGACGTTTTCTCCGCCGCCATGCAAACGAAAAACTGGTCCTCGCTCTCTTCGGCGCGGGCTCCCGCCGCCGGCAGCCACGCTGCACTTCCTCACGGCAAAATCGGCGCCACGACAATGGACGCGCAGCGGAAGCAGAGCTTCCCAGACAGGGGCGTGAGCAAGTAAGAAGCTTGGTCGCGAGAGTTCGCGCTCCGGGCGTAGAAGACGAAGCGGGCGCAGCAAATTGCACACGGCGCAATTACATTGTCTCGTGCTGAAAGATTTCCGGGCCGGAGGTCCGCCAGGAACCGCAATTTTTCCGCGTGACAGCGGCGAAGCGGCGGGCTGATGTTCGCGGCATGAAGCATCCCCTTTTCTCCCTCCTCGTCGCCTGCACCGTCAGCGTAGCCGCTCTCTCCACCGCTCGCGCGGCGGACAAGGAAGTCGCCGTCCTGAAAACTCCCGCGGGTGAGATCGTCGTCGAGTTCTGGCCGGATGTGGCGCCGAAGACCGTGGCGAATTTTCTCAAGCTCGCGAAGGCGGGCTTTTACGACGGCACCGCTTTCCATCGCATCATCGACGGCTTCATGATCCAGGGAGGCGATCCGCTGACCAAAGATCCGAGCAAGGAAGCGATGTGGGGCACGGGCAGCGCGGATGAGCGGATCAAGGCGGAGTTCAACGAACGCAAGCATGATCTGGGCGTCATCTCGATGGCTCGTTCGCAGAATCCGGATTCGGCCAGCAGCCAGTTTTTTCTATGCCTCGGACCCGTTTCGCAACTGGACGGGAAATACACCGCCTTCGGCAAAATCATCAAAGGCGAGGACGTGCTGAAAAAACTCGGCAAGACGCCGGTGGGCCCGAGCGCGGGCGGCGAAGCAAGCAAGCCGCTGAGCCGCGTGGCGCTGGAAAGCGTCAAGGTCGTGCCTGCGGATTCGATCAAGTAACGGCGCTTTCGCGACCCCGAGCGGCGCGGATTTCGCGCATTGCATTCGCCACCTCGCGGCACACACTTTTCACGCAACAACGCTTCGCACCCGCGCAGCGCGAGGCATCTTATTCTCCGCATGTCGTCCCACAAAGTCACCCTCGCTCTCGTCCAGATGCGCTGCTCCGCCGAGCCACACGAGAATCTCGCCAAGGCGCTGGCCAAAACCGCCGAGGCCGCCGATCGCGGTGCGCAGATCGTCTGCCTGCAGGAACTCTTCACCTCGCAATATTTCTGCCAGGTGGAGGATCACAAATATTTCCAGCTCGCGGAGGAAATCCCCGGGCCGAGCACGGACGCACTCTGCAAGCTGGCCGGGGAACGCGGGATCGTGATCATCGCGTCGCTCTTCGAAAAGCGGAGTGCGGGGCTCTACCACAACACCGCGGCGATCATCGACGCGGATGGAACGTATCTCGGCAAGTACCGGAAAATGCACATCCCGGACGACCCGCTGTTTTACGAGAAGTTTTACTTCACGCCGGGCGATCTCGGCTTCCGCGCGTGGCAGACGAAATTTGCGAAGATCGGCGTCTGCGTGTGCTGGGACCAGTGGTATCCCGAGTCCGCGCGGCTCACCGCGCTGGCCGGCGCGCAGATTCTCTTTTTCCCCACGGCCATCGGCTGGCATCCCGGCGAAAAAGCGGAGTATGGCCCGCGCCAGCACAGTGCCTGGGAGACGATCCAGCGCTCGCACGCCATCGCCAACGGCTGCTATGTCGCGGTCCCAAATCGCGTCGGTCACGAAGCACCGGATGGCGGTCCCGGAATTGAATTCTGGGGACAAAGCTTCGTCGCCGATCCCGCCGGGCAAATCGTCGCCAGGGCGTCGGTCGGCGATGAAGAGATCCTGCTCGTCGAGGCCGACCTCGACGCGCTCGACACCCAGCGCACGCACTGGCCATTTTTCCGCGACCGCCGCATTGACGCCTACGGCGACCTTCAAAAGCGATTCATTGACTGACCTATGAGCGCCCCCACCGAGAATCTGACCGCCACCGCCACGCCCACGCCTGCCGCGCTGGGCTATCACATGCCCGCTGAATGGGAGCCGCACGAGGCCACCTGGCTCTCTTGGCCGCGCCCCGACGGCATCAGCTTCCCCGATTCCTACGAGCAGGTCGTGCCCACGCTCGCGAAGATGGTCCACGCCCTCGCAGGGTCGGAAAAAGTCCACATCAACGTCTGCGACGCGGAGCACGAAGCGCTCGTCCGCAAGCACCTCGCCAAAGCGCACGCCAAAACGGAGCACGTCACTTTTTTCCACATCCCCACGAACGAGCCGTGGTGCCGCGATCACGGCCCGATCTACCTCACCCGCCCCGAGGAGCCGCGCCTCGCCATCGTCGATTGGGATTACAATGCGTGGGGCTGGAAATATCCGCCGTTCGATTTTGACGACGATGTGCCCAAGCACATCGCCGAGCAGCAAGGCTTGCCGATCTATTTTCCGAAGATGGTGCTCGAAGGCGGCTCGATCGAGGTGAACGGAGCGGGCACGTTGCTCACCACCAAGTCCTGCCTGCTCAACCCGAACCGCAATCCCGATCTCAAGCAGAAGGACATCGAGCAGCGGCTGCGGGATTTTCTCGGCGTGAAACACATCCTCTGGCTCGGCGACGGCATCGAAGGCGACGATACCGACGGGCACATCGATGATCTTACCCGCTTCATCGGGCCGAGCACCGTCGTCACCGTGGTGGAGGACGACGAGAACGACACCAACCACGAACCGCTCCGTCTCAACCTCGAAACCCTGCGCACCATGGAAGCGGAGGACGGCACACCACTCGAAGTGCTCACCCTGCCCATGCCGCGCAAGATCGCGCGCGACGGCCAGCGCCTGCCCGCGAGCTACGCGAATTTTTATGTCGGAAACAAAGTGGTGCTCCTGCCGGTCTTCGCCGACGCGCACGACAAGTGGGCGGTGGCGGTTTTGCAAAAGGCGTTTCCAAAACGGAAGATCGTCCCGATCGATTGCCGGGAGTTGATCTGGGGGCTGGGGGCATTCCATTGTCTCACCCAGCAACAGCCCCGCCTCTCATGAATCGACCGCTCGCCGTCTTCGCCGCTCTCACCCTCACCTCCTCCGCCTTCGCCGATCCGCTCGACCCGCTGCTCGCAGGCGACAACCTCTGGGCGCAGAAGCCGGACGAGTTCATGACCGCAGCGAAGAAGCTCGGCTTCGAGTGGACCTCGAGCGCCCGCGATTCCGCCCGCGCGGCGCGCAAGGACATGACCGCCTTCGGCCTGCCGGCGGTGGAAAGCCTGGCTCGTTTCGACACCGCCACGCTCAAGGAAATGACGGTGGTCCTTTATGCTCGGGGCGATGTGGGCGAGTGGACCGAGGAGAGATTCGATGCGCTGGTGCGGAGCGCCGTGGAGACGCTGAACAAGACGACGAATGCGAAATTCACCGTGCGCGGCAAAGACCCGACCAGCGCGGTCAAGGCCGAGGGCCTGCTGTGGACGACCGACAAGACGCGCTACCTCCTCGAATTCAGCAAGACCAAGGAAGTGAAGACCCGCGGCATCCCATTTCGCGCCGAGTTCGTGCGGTTGGAGATCATGCCGCCGGAGAAAAAATTGGGCCTGCTTGCCAATGTCACGACCTCTGGTCGCACGAAGTTCGTCGGCCCGGCCCATGTCAAAAAAGACGCTGCCTCCGGTGATGTCTGGATCGGCGATGTGCCGATGGTGGACCAGGGGCAGAAGGGCTATTGCGTCGTCGCCTCGGCAGAGCGCGTCATGCGTTATTACGGCAACTCGGTCGATCAGCAGGAACTCGCGCAGGTTGCCAACTCCTCCGCGTCCGGCGGCACGAGCTTCGACGCCATGTTCGATGCGTTGAAAAAGTTGAGCGCGCGGCTCAAGGTGCGCGTGCGGGAAGTCGAAAAATCCGACATCAGGGACATCCTCAAGATGATGGCGGACTACAATCGCGCCGCGAAGAAGGCCAACGCACCGCTCATTCCCGAGCAAGGCAACACCATCCATCTGGACGAAGTGTACGGGGCCATGGAGGCCAAGGTGTTCAAGGAAGTGCGGACCAAAAGCAAAGGAGACATCGACCGCTTCCAGCGCTCCGTGCAAACGCACATCAATGAAGGCACGCCGCTGCTCTGGACGGTCATGCTCGGCAAGGTGCCGGAGAAAGAGATCCCGCAAGCCGCTGGCGGACACATGCGATTGATCATCGGCTACAACCCCAAGTCCGAGGAGATTCTCTATTCCGACTCGTGGGGTGCGGGCCACGAACTCAAGCGCATGCCGGTCGCCGACGCGTGGACGATCACCACTGGTGCGATGTCGATCGAACCGTTTTAAAATCTACAACCGCGGCACGATTTTCATCCGCCACTCCGGCTTCGAGAGCTTCTGGTCGGCGGTGTATTCGAGGAGTTTGCTCACGGGAAAAAGCAGCACCCCCGGCAGCCCCTGCGCATTGATGCGCATGTCGAAGTCCATCCTGTCATCCAGGAAAAACAGCTTGCCCCGGCCAATCATATTGAAGCCCGTACCCTGCACGACCAAATCGTCCGTCGCGATCACCCCATGGCCGATGGTAAAACTCGCCGCCGCGTGGCGTGCCACGGTATGCCCCATGCCGGGCACGATGCTATCGAGCACGCCGGAGAGCGGACCGAGAAAGGGGATGGCGAAAACGTTCCCCTCGGTGACGGTGAGTTCACCGCGGCCATCCATGGTGCGCGCGTCGTCGCCGCGGCCCGTGAAATCGTAGCGGCCGTTGAGCCGGCCCTGGGAGTTTTCGTAATCGAAGTAGAGCTTGGTGAGGCTGGCAAAATCGATGTTTTCCAGCGTCAAACTCGCGCCGTGTCCCGGACGGGATGCAACCAGTGAAATATCCGCGCCGCCCTTCAACGATCCACCGAAGAGTCCCGCGGAGAGTTCGGAAATTTGCAGCCGCTCGTTGGTGAAAAGCAGCTTTGCACTGATCTGCGGGGCTTTGAGGTTCTTGCGAAGGAAAGTGTACTCCATGCCGGCCGGTGCATCGACCTGGACAGCCAGGCGCGTAGTCCTGCCGCGTTTCGTATCCACCAGACCGTCGATGAGGAGATTCGGCGGCTGATTCGGGAAGCGGTAGGGCAGGAGGTCTTTGACCAGCTTCGGATCGATCCACATCGCCACCTCTGGCGGATTGACCCGCGCGCGGATTTTATCGAGCCGCACCTCATCGCGGCGGAAGTCGAAATAGAGATTGCCGTCACCGCTGCCTTCGCTGCGCTCGACATGGAACGGCGCGATCGAAAGCACGCGGTCTTCGTAACGCACCCTGGCCGTGGCGCTATCCGCGGGAACGCCCCGGAAACTCGCCGCCCCGATGGCGATCTCACCCTCCACCGTGAGCGCATCCATCGCCGCAGTCGCTCCGCGCGCCTCCAGAGTCAACAGCGGAGGACGCGCAAACTCGAATTGCGCCAGCGTCTCCGCAGCCTTCCCACTCAGCAGGGGGCGCAGCGCCTTCGGGTCCATGGTACTCCGCAAACGCGCGCGGAAATCACCGGGCACGAGGAGCGCGTCGCCCGTCACCTCTTCGCCCCCGCTGCGCGCCAACCGGGCCTCCCGCAAGCTCCAGCGACTGCCGTCCCACGAAAAATCGGCCGCGAAATTTTCAAAGACGACCGTCCGCCAGGCAATTTTGCCCGAGGCAAAATGCCCCAGCGCTTGCAGCGAAGGGCTTTCGCCGAAGGTCATGTCCAGTCGCAGATCGATCTTCGGCGGCGTGTAGAAAATGAAATCGTTGAGCCACGGGAAATCCCCGCACGTCCGGGCCAGTGCCGGAGCATCGAGACTGGAGCGGAGTTGCATCTGGGCCTGGCGTGCGGCCGGCTCCCACAGACCGGAGAGTCGCAACTCCCCGGCGGCATCCACGGCCAGGAGTTGCTTGAGATCGAGCACTCCGCTGCGATAGCTCGCCGCCAGGTAGAGGCTGCGCAGGGCGTAGGTCCGCCGGTGGAGATGCTCCCCCCACAGCGTCACATCCACGAAAATCTGGTCGGGCTTCGCGAGGTCGCCGCTGAAGGTGACATGGACCTCCGGCGGTTCGCCCTCGAATTTCAGCGCCGCGATCTCATCAAAAATGCGCGCGATGAGATCGGGAGATAGCGCCGCGCCGGAGCCCGGCTTGAGCCGAAAAGCCTGCGGGTGAATCAGCCGGCCCGCCGCCGAAACATGCAGCCCAAAGATCTCGGCGTCGGCATGGGCGAGATAGATCTGCTGCGGAGGCAGAAACAGGCGCGCATTCAGCCGGGCGATGTCGATCTTCGCCCCGCGCGGGTTCTGCGGATCGAGCGGCAGCGAAAGGCTGGCGTCGCGGAGTTCCAGCGCATCGAGGAAGGTTTTTCCGCGGATGAGATTCGCGTAATTCACCTGGAGCGCCATCTCGTCGATCACTGCCAGGGTCCGCCGCCGATCACGCGCATCGAAGACCTGCACGTCTTTCGCCACCAACCCGCGCAACGGATCGAGGGTGAGCTGGCGCAGCGTCACCTCGACCCCGCGCTTGCGAAACTCCTCGGTCACATATCCGCGCCACTTTCTCGTAAAGCCTTTTTCCGACGCATACCACAGCGCGCCGAGCAGGGTGGCGAGAAACAGCGCAAATAAAGTGAGCAGCACGCGGCGCATGGCGGGAAGGTGCCGCGCACCACCGTCCACTGGCAAGCGCAGGTGCGAATTGGCCATTGAACATGTCCGCCATCACCTCCCCAAAAACTCGCCTGGCACAGCCAGTGCTTATTTCACAGTCCCGATGATCAAAGCAAATTGTCGGGAACGTTTCACCGCGGCGGATTTCGATTTCGTCGTGAAGACCCTCTCCAGAACGGAACGCGACTCAGTGAACGTGGTCGAACTCCTCACGGACGCCGAAGCTCGGGACAGCATTCTCGATAGTCCGCGCCTCGTCGAATCCATGCTCACGGATGGCGCTCCGCTGAACATATCGCCGCAGCTCTACTTCTACGTTTTGCTCAGGCATGTCTTAAAAGAGACAGGTTTGAACGATCGAAGCGTCAGCGATTATCTCGCTTCGCTGCTCGAAACATTTTCCCAAACCGCGCGGATGAAGTCGCCCGCCGCCGGCCAATCCAACCCGATTCAATATGTCTCGGACATGCTCATCGCGCTGCGCAACGCCTCGCCGGTCCAGACTTTTTTGATTCGCGCGCACGTCGGAAATTATTCGCTCTTCATCACCGGCATCTTTCACGAGACGGTGCAGAGCCGTTCGCAGCGCGGTGCGCCGGACGTAAGCTTTTACGAGGATGTCGGGCGCAGCAATTTTCGCGTCGCGGCCGGCCATCAGGTAGCACGCTCCTGCGCCTTGAGCGGCGTTTTTGAAACGCTCGCCGATGGCTTTCACGATGTGCGGCTCGCGCTCAATCGTCTGGCGGATTCGCTGCTCCACCTTGATGGCGCGCCTTCCCCGTTCCTGACATGAACACCACGCTCTTCAGCGAAATCCAGCGCCTCTTCGAACGCACCTACGTACAGGTCGGCATCAATCTGGAAGACTGCCTCATCGACCGCCAGCGCTGTGGTCAACTGAGTCGCGCGGCCGGCGCCTCCGCGCGCGAATTGAGCGAACTGGCGCGCACCTTCCTGCGCAAGGCCGACGATCGGCTCTACGTCGGCATCTACTATTCGCGCTGGCTGATCGAGCAGCTTGAAAGGCACGACCCGCGCAAAGGCGTCACCGACGTCAACATCCGCTGCCTCATCGCCTTCGTGGAGGAGATCAATCACGCGCTCCACGCTGCAATTCAGTTTCAGCGCGGCGTTCGCGAAATCGCCAGCGAAGACTTCGCCCGCAACCTCGAACTTCAGGCGCAGGTCGATACCTATCTCGTCCTGCTGCTTTTCGTCGCCTTCTTCCGCAAAACGCAGAAGGTCTCACGCGTCGATCGCCGCTGGCTGCGCTTTCACCTTTTCTCCCGCCAGACGCCGCACGCCTACGCGGACGCCAATCTCCGCGGTCGCTACCTCGAGACCACCGAACTCGCCGCGCAATACACCCTCTTCCTCGACGCCCTCAACGGCGCCCGGCGCGTCGAAGAAATCCGCGTCTTCCATTCGCTCGATTACGCGGCGAAGAAGACGCGCATCCTCGCGCTGATGGACACGCCGAAGGGCGGAACGAAATCCGCAAATTGAGGGGGCTGGCGACTTCCCAAAACATTCTCCTTCAAAAACGCGTGTCATCCTGAGCGGAGTTCCGTCGCGGGCGCAGGTGGGGCGGAACGTAGTCGAAAGATCCCGGCGTGGTTCGAACCGCCCCGCAGACCCTCTGTATATCCCTAAAAAAACGCGAATGGGAGGGTCCACGAACGACACGAAAAGAAGGAGTGCGGTAACGGCCGCCCCCCCCCGCTGGGTGAGTCGCCTAAGGACCGGGTACCCTTTTCTTTCGCGCCTTTTCGTGGGTTTCGTGGACCCCACCGCCGGATTCAGGATAACTGGTTCGCTTGACGCGGGATCTTTCGACTGCGCTGCGCCCGGCTGACCGCCTCCGCTCCGCTCAGGATGACACACGTTTGCGGGGAGCGGCGTGCGTGACCCTGAGCGGGAAGGCGCTTACTGGCAGGCTTCGCAGGTGCCGCCGTTGCGCATCGCTTCGATCGAGCAGGACTGCTTTTCCGCTTCGGTGGCTTCCCGTTTTGCTTCCACCGCCGGGCGACGGTCGCGGCTGGCGCTGTCGATCGTGCTCTTGTTCAGCGTGCGCAAATAATAGGTGGTTTTCAGCCCGCGTTCCCAAGCTTCGCGATACATGAAGCTCGCCGTGCGGGCGTCGCTCTCCGCGAGCCAGAGGTTGGTGCTTTGCGCCTGGTCGATCCATTTCTGGCGGACGGCTGCGCATTGCAGAATCCACGTCGGCGTGATCTCGAAGGCGGTTTTGTAAAGCCGCTTCAAGTCGGCGGGAACGCGTTCGATGCCCTGCACGCTGCCGTCGAAATATTTGAGGTCGGCCAGCATCTCTTCGTCCCAAATACCCAGCGCTTGCAGATCGCGCAGGAGATGATCGTTGGTGCGGATGAATTCGCCACTGAGGTTCGACTTGGTGTGGATGTGTTTGTAGGTCGGCTCGATGCACGGCGTGCAGCCGAGGATGTTGGAAATCGTCGCGGTCGGCGCGATGGCGAGGCAATTCGAGTTGCGCATGCCTTGCTTCGCGATGCGCTCGCGGAGCGCGGACCAATCGAGCCGCGAATTGCGATCGACGAGAATCGGCACACCGCGTTCCTTCTCCAGCAAGTCCAGCGTGTCGAGCGGCAGCAGCCCGCGCTGCCACTTCGAGCCGACGTAGCTTTCGTAAGCGCCGCGCTCGGCCGCGAGATCGCTGCTTGCGGTGTAGGCGTAGTAGGCCACTGCTTCGAGGGCCTCGTCGTTGAAGGCGACTGCTTCGGGCGTGTCGAAGGCGACGCGTTTGTCGTAGAGCGCGTCCTGCAATCCCATGACCCCGAGGCCCACCGGACGGTGGCGCTGGTTCGCGAGCGCGGCGGCTTCGACCGGGTAGAAGTTGATGTCGATGACGTTGTCGAGCATCCGCATGAGCACGGTGATGGTCGCGCGGAGTTGCTCGTGATCGAGCGAACCGTCGGCGCGGAGATGCGCGGAGAGATTGACGCTGGCGAGGTTGCAGACCGCGACTTCCTCGTTGCTCGTGTTCAGCTCGATCTCGGTGCAGAGGTTCGAGTTGTGGATCACGCCTTTGTGATCCTGCGGGTTGCGGACGTTCGCGGGATCCTTCCACGTCATCCAAGGATGACCAGTCTCGAAGAGCATTTCGAGCATGCGCTTCCAGAGCTGGAGGACGCGCACTTTGCGGCCCCAGAGTTTGCCTTCATCCACAAGTCGCTCGTAGTGCTCGTAGCGTTTTTCAAACGCACTGCCGTAGGTTTCCGGCAGGTCGGGCACTTCGTTCGTGCGGAAGAGCGTCCATGTCGCGTCCTTGGGCAGCACGCCTTCGGAGATGGCCTTGAGCCGTTTCATGAACAGATCTGGAATCCAATGCGCCGTGTTCATGTTGTGCGTCCGGCGGCGGTCGTCGCCGGTTTCCTTGCGCAGATCGAGGAAGTCCTCGATGTCCGCGTGCCACAGCTCCAGATAGCTGCAGAGCGCGCCGGGGCGCTTGCCGCCTTGATTCACGGCGATCGCGATGTCGTTGGAGACTTTGAGAAACGGGATCACGCCCGAGCTTTCGCCATTCGTGCCGTGGATGTGCGCGCCCGCGCCACGGATTGCCGTCCACGAGCAGCCGAGGCCGCCCGCCCACTTCGAGAGATGCGAAAAGCGGCGCCACGTCTCGGTGATGTCTTCGATGCAATCGCCGCAATAGAGCAGGTAGCAGCTCGAAAGCTGCGGATGCATCGTGCCGGCGTTGAAGAGCGTGGGCGTGGACGAGCAGGCGCGGCGCGATTTATAGATGCCGTAAAACTCCACGGCGCGCGTTTCCTTTTCCTTCTCCAAGGTCGCCAGGCCCATCGCGACGCGCAGCCAGAAAATCTGCGGCGCCTCGAGGCGGCGCTTGCGACCGGTCACCGCATCGTGCGTGTGGATGAGGTAACGATCGTAAAGCGTCTGAATGCCGATGAAGTCGAACTGCAAATCGGCGAACGGATCGAGCGCATCGGCCAACCGCTTGAGATCGAAGGTCGCGAGACGCGGATCGAGCCGGCGGAGTTCGATGCCCACCGGAATGTAGTCGATGAAGGCGCGGCGATGCGCGTCCTTCAAGGCCTGCGGACCGTCGGCCACCTTCCACGGCAGCGTCTCTTCGTAAATGTAGCTGAGCAGAATCCGCGCGGCAAAAAAGCGGCCGTCTGCGTCGAGATCGAGCAGCGCCTTGGCATTGAGCACGATGGTGTCGCGCCGCTCGTCGGCGGTCAGATTGATCGAGGTGCTGCGGAGCAGGCGCGCGAGCACATCGTCGTCGCTCAGCGACAGATTCAGCCCGATCTTCGCGAACGAGATGCGCGAGCGGATTTCCCCGAGTTGCTCGCGCGTGGCCAGTTCCATCTGCTCGGCGGAATCGTCCTGCGCGGGCGTGCCGTGTTCGCGTTCCGCTGTGCGCTTGGCGCGATATTTCCCGTAAGCCAGCGCGACCCTGGGGTGCCCGATCTCGATCAGCGTCTCCTCCACCAAATCCTGAAGCTGCTCGATATGCACGAAACTCGGCCGCTCACGACGCATCCGGTATTCGATCTCCGCCTGGACTTGCAGCCCGATGCTTTCCTCCTGCCCTTCCACGAAACAGGCGGCGGCCACGGCTTTGGCGATCTTGTGGCCGAGCCACGAAACGACGCGCGGCTTGCCGGAAGCGTCGCCGAGCAGATCGCGACGGATGACTTGCGGGAAGTCCGCGGTGCCGCCGGAGGGCAGGTCATTGCGGAGGACGAAGGGTGCGGTGCTGGTGTTCATGGGAGCTGGCGTGGCGGTGGTCGGGTGGACTCGAAGAAAGTGGACGCGCTAGAGCCGCGGTGTGGTGATGCCACGCTGCGCCTGATATTTGCCGCCGCGCTCGGCGTAGCTCGTCTCGCAGGGTTCGGCCGCGGCGAGGAAGATCACCTGGGCGAGACCTTCGCCGGCGTAGATGCGCGCGGGCAGCGGCGTGGTGTTGGAAATTTCGAGCGTCACATGCCCCTCCCATTCCGGCTCGAAAGGCGTGACGTTCACGATGATGCCGCAGCGCGCGTAGGTGCTCTTGCCGACACAGAGCGTGAGCACGTCGCGCGGGATGCGGAAGTATTCCACGCTGCGGGCGAGCGCGAAGGAGTTCGGCGGCACGAGGCAGGAGTCGCCGCGCATATCGACAAAGGAGCGGTCGTCGAAGGCCTTCGGGTCCACCACGGCGCTATAGACGTTGGTGAAGACTTTGAATTCGTCAGCCACGCGCAAATCGTAGCCGTAACTCGACAGCCCGTAGCTGATGACGGCGCGGTCCCCATCGCTGCGGACGAGACCGTCTTCAAACGGTTCGATCATGGCATGTTCGCGCGCCATGCGGCGAATCCAGTGGTCGGCGTGAACTCCCATGTGCCCTTAAATGAGATCGTCTTCGCTGGCGTTTTTTACGCTGCCGCTGGTCTGGTATTCCGTGACGCGCGTCTCGAAGAAGTTCTTTTCCTTGCGCAGGAAGATGACCTCGTCGAGCCAGGCGAACGGGTTCGTTTTCACGCCGGAGAGAATGGGCAGGCCGAGACCCGCGAGACGCCGGTCGGCGTTGTATTCCACGTAAGTGAGGAAGTCCGCCTGCGTCATGCCCACGCCGTCTTCGGGCAGGCAGTCGCGGACGAATTCCTTCTCCAACTCCACGCCTTCGCGCATGAACTCGACCAACTCGGCGCGGAACTCCGGCGTCCAGAGGTCGGGATTTTCCTCGATCAGCTTCGTGAGGATGTAGCGCCCGAGTTCGATGTGGTTGGATTCGTCGCGCAGCGTGTATTGGAACATCTGGCCGATGCCGGTCATCTTGTTCTGCCGGTGCAGCGAGAGGATCATGGCGAAGAGCGCGTAAAACTGCGTGCCTTCCATGACCTGCGTGATGCCGAAAATCGCCTTCGCGAACTTCTGTTTGTTCACTGTCTGCGTGAGGTCGATGCCCATTTTCAGTTCCGGCATGTGCCGCGTGATGAACGCGTTCTTGCGCTGCACGCTCGGGATGTCGGTGAATTTCGCCGTGACCTCGTCGAGATCGATATTCAGCGAGCCGATGATGTGGAGCAGCGAATCCATGTGGATCGATTCCTCGGCGATGTGCCGCAGCGAAGCGTGTTTCAACTCGGCGGCGGTGAGATTGTCCTCGATCACATGCAGCACCGAGTCACCGACGATGCCTTCCGCCGCCGAGAAATAGCCCACGCCCATTTCGATGATCCACCGCTCCTTGGCCGAGAGCGCGCCGGTATTCCACTGCGCGCAGTCCTTCGACATATCGATCACGTCCGGCTCCCAATGATTCGCCTTCATCTGCTTATAGATGCGGTAGGCCTCGTGATATTTGAGGGGCAGAATGTTCAGCTCCGCGCTGCGCAGGCCATTGATCACGCGCTTCCCGGCGAGCCGCGCGCGAGCCTTGGTCTTGTCGAGACGAAAGGTCTTTTTGCCGAATTGATAGACGACAAAATCCCCTTCCTCGCGGGCGGCAAAATCGGCGGTGCTGATGTTCAAGGCGTCCGTGGAGGCGGCGGGCGGTTCGGCTAAGGTGGTGCTCATCGGTTGGTCGGTGGTTTTGAAAAAAAGGGCGCGGCCTTCGCGCGCGGTGACTATCGAGGAACGTCGGGAACAAAAAAGCCCGCAGTTTTGCCTCTCGTCTGATGAGGAAAACCGAGGGCTTCATCGGCGGACTGCTGGCAGTAGCGGGCGCGGAAAAAACGGTCAGTATCCCATCGGTCGTTGGCGCGACCGTTTTAGCCCCGCCGAAGCGGAGAGATCATAAGGGGACGAAAAAGCAGGTCTTCTGGCTCCGAGGTCATCCTACTCGCCCGCCTTACCGCCGCATCCGACCGCAGGCGGGTCGTTTCGGCAGTGGCGTCTATGGGCTTTCGTCGGTCGTTACAGCGGCGCAACCGCCCGGGATTTCGTCCGCGCAAATTGCGCTTTCGGCACCCCGTTTCCCTATTCTCCTGAGGCCGTGGCCACAGGCACTCCTTCGCACTCACACCCACTATATATTGTGGGTGCATTCAAAGAACTGCACACGATGTAGTGCTTTCACCAAAAAGTGTCGAGGGGTTTAAATGGAAAACGTTCCTGCGCACTACCGGCCCCGAAGTTCGCAAGAAACCAAGGTAAACGATGCTGAAGAATCCCCGCAGAGGGCTACCGAAACTAAGAAACGTGTCATCCTGAGCGGAGCGGAGGCGGAAAGGTGGGCGCAGCGCAGTCGAAGGATCCCGTGAATTCAAGAGCGACATCGCACGACAGCGCCGGGATCCTTCGACTCCATTCCGTCCCGCCTGCGCCCTCGACGGAACTCCGCTCAGGATGACACGCGGTGGGGTGGTTCAGGGCCGCTGCCGGCAAAGCTTGTTTTGG
>Ga0105047_10005520_pt1 | contig 21658 bp, 13 predicted proteins | sample MAT04_FD_78384 | JGI IMG/M metagenome (GOLD analysis project Ga0105047, IMG submission 78384) | Freshwater microbial communities from Lake Fryxell liftoff mats and glacier meltwater in Antarctica - MAT-04 (megahit assembly) | ecosystem: Environmental > Aquatic > Freshwater > Ice > Liftoff... | reverse complement strand
GCATTGGACTGCCACGTGATCGAGGGTCATACGTTTCACTCCTATTTCCGCAATTCTACGCCACTTTCGCGTCGGGCGGTGGCGCGAAAATCCCTGGCATCCATTTGTTCCGTGCGCACGTTGTAATGCAGTTCGCTGAATGTCCCCTGCGACAATGCGCGTTCGTCATACAACATCGCCTGCACCGTGTCCGATCCGCGGGCGGTGGCGACTTGGGTGGCGGGGTCGAACACCACGCTGGCGGCATCGAAGCGCATCCCGCGGCCGGTGAAGCGCATGGGCGAGCCCAGTGCCTGCAGTCGCGTGAGCTCGGATCGTCGCTGCCCCTCCTCAGCCGGCAAAAAGTCCGCGATCACTTCATCGGCGTCGAGCCGGATTTTGGGGGCGTTCTCCTCCAGGCCGGCATGCACAATCACCACCTGCCCGGTCAGGGTGGCGGTGTGTTTCAGTTCGTCCACCACAGCCGATTTCTGCCACGCGACGGCTGTGTTGCCTTCCTTCCCGGCCAGTGGGTTTGCCTTGGCGCCCTCGGGCAAAGCCTCCTGTCGAAGATCGGCATAAAACAATTTTCCTGGCACGGGGACGGTCACGCGTTTGTTGACCGGATCGTAATCCACCGCCTCGGCAAAGAGATTCACCTGCCTGAGAATATTGCCCGCTTCATCGGACAAAACCGAGGTCATCTCGACACCTGTATCAATGCGGGCCGACTTCAGGCTCTTCTGCTGAAACGGGCCTTGCAATGCCGACGCCTGCGTGGCCGGCGGAATCGGCTCATCGACCGCAGCTGGTTGCGTGGCGGGGTCGGACATCGTGAGCGTCACGCGTCCGCCACGTAACGTGTTGATCGATCCATCGTTCGACGGGTGATTGATGACGATATCGCCGTCGATCGTTGCCAGATTGATCGTCCCATCAAAGTCGAGCGATTTCGACCACGTCACATCAACCGATTTTTCCGCATCGCCTGTCCCTGCAAGCTGTGTACGAAGCGACCCCGCCCCTTCGACCTGCGCACTTTGCAGTTCAGGCTGCACGCGAATCATTGCACCGGTGAGACGGCCTTCCCTGCCCGTTACCGTGGCTGGGCTCTGCCCGCGCAGAACGATGATCGGCCCGGTGTCGGACGTCGTCATCCACAGTTCGTCCGCGGACGCGGTTTGGTCGTCGACGCCTTTGACCTGCACGTGACCGATGGCTGAGAGTTCGCGCAACAGGTTGGATTGCCCGCTGCGCAACCGATCCGACGCATTGTCCCGAGCGTCGCGCGACGCCTGCTGATTGGCGGTCGCTTCCGACTCTGCCGGCGAGGCCAGCGTCGCGGTCAGCACGTCTGTGGCCAGCGACTGCGTGGCATCGGAGGCGACAACATTCTCGGATGCTTTCAATGTGGCGGGATAAAGTCGACCCGATTCATCGCGCGCACTGGTCAGCGAAAGCGTGCCGGCCTTGATCGACTGCGTCACGCCGGCTTCTCCCTTGATCGAGCAATTCACATGACCGCTAGCCGTGAGTGATTCGACATTCGCCCCATCGATCGATGTCCCCTCGGGTTGAGAGGTCGCGACCGCGCGGGCAGTCCCGTCATCCTGCTCAGCGAAGGCAATGATCAGGTCGTCACAAGTTAGATTGACCTCGGGATGTAACAGGCGCACATCCCCGCGCAGGTGTGCCCGCTCTGCCGACAACGCCCCGCTGTCCTGCGTCGGTCGCAAGGTCAGTTCACAGTCGCCTGACCAGTGCGCTTCAAACGGCTGATCTGTCCCGGTATCACTTTTGGTCAAGGCGCTCAGATGCGTCGCACCGGCCAACGTCGCCCGATGGTTGGCATCATCGTACCGGATGAATTGCGTGACGATCTTCGTGCCGCTGGCGTCTTGCAGGGTGACGGGAACGTCGGTCGATCCGGTCAGGTCGACGGCCTGGTGTTCGGTCGCATATTTCAGGACGGTGCAACTGCCCCCACTTTCGGGAGAACGAAAAGTCACAGGGTTGCCCGTCAACACCACGACCGATTGTTGCGGCGCGATGGACTGTAGTGCGTCGGCCCCCCGTAACGGTTCGACCACGAGCTTCCCCGTCCAGGTGATGACGAGCGGATCAGCAGGCTGAGTGCTGGGCGCGCTGGTCGACTGCGCGGAAGGAGGTTGCTCATCCCTCGCATCGTTCAGGGGCGTTGATGGACGCGCAGCATCAGGCGAGGCAACGTCGACGATGGCGGGCGCGGCCCGGCCGGTTGTGGGCTCGATGGGCGTGCGCGATGGGGGATCGAGTATGCCTGCTGGTTCGGAACGACTGCCCGTATCCTGAGCCCCCGCCTGCGATGATTCAGCGGGTTGTGGGGTCGAACTTTTTGTGTCCTCTGTCGCTGGCGTCGCCGCGGGCGTATGGCTTGGACGCTGATTGGCGGGGTTGAAGTCGATTGTCATCCGCTCGGCAGTCACATGGGTGGCTGTGCTCTGGGTGAGGACGACATCATCAAACAGCGTCACCCGATAGAGCAGACCCTCCAGCGCCTGCTGCCCCGCCGGTGATGTGCTGGCCAGCGCCTGACCAGTTGCCAGGTCTGATGCCCCTGCGAGCATCATGGGCAACGGATCGCTCGGCGGCGGCGCAGGTCGATCGATTTTAACTGTCGCCAGCGTGCGCACGTCGTGCCAAGGGGATCGGGCACTCCCTTCACGACCTTGCGTTTTTTGCAGGATGCCCGGGGCGAACTTCCCCGTATTTTTGATCACCAGCCGCTCGCCCCGATTGATTTCCAAGCGTTCGAGATGTCGATCGCGTTGATTCCAGCGGACGATCAGCCCGTATCCGTCGAACTCGTATTCGCCGGTCACATGCAAAGGCACGTCGCGCCCCAGCACGCGCTGGCCGGCAGCGTCCGTGAAATCGTCGGTGTAGATTCGGAACGTATCGTTATCAAACGTGACGTTGTTCATCGTCGCCGTCAGAGTCGGCGCTGCGACAGAGTCGATGGATTTTTGCACGTAGATTGTCACATCTTCCAGGCGCCCGCGTGATGGAAGCCGTGCCTGCCCGCGCAGGTGCATCTTGTTCGACGCGCTCACGGCCCGCGGAACGACGACCGAGCCGCGCTTGCCCAGCACACGCAAAACCTGCCCGTCGGCCAGCACAAACTCGGCAGCGGCGTTGGTGACATCGACCGTGTCGTTTTTTTGTGGGGCATATTCGTCAGCCTTGAAGCGGGAGACCAGCTCGCCCGTCTTCTCGTCATACTGCGCCATCCACACGCCCTGCCCGCTGGAGATGCCCATCACCTCGTCACCCGAGCGCAACGTGGTGGGCGGGGGGAGTTCGCGCGATGTACCCGATCCTGTCGGACCGGCCGGTTGCACGAAAATGTAGACGGCGAACGCGATCCCCACGATCAGAAGAGGGAGGAAGATGCGGGCAAAGGTCGTCTTCATGCGTCCACATCCAGCATCTTCAGGACGACCAGGTCCTGAACATCGATCATCCCGATCGCGCGATTGCTCGGATCGACGACCGGCAATTCATCAAACCGCCCCGCGTGCATCATGGCCATTGCTTCGCTCGCCAGCGCGTCGGCACCGATGCGCTTCGGGTTGTGGGTCATCACGTCGCGCATGCGTCGTTGCAGGATCGTCCCATCATCGGTCGTGACCAGCCGGCGAAGGTCGCCGTCGGTGAATAATCCCGTGAGCGTGCCCGCTGCATCGACCAGCACGATCGCGCCGGGGGCGCGTTTGATGCGACTCTTCATCTGTAATACTTCGGCAACAGTTGCTGAATCCGATGCGACAGGGAGATTCTCACCGAGCTTGAATGTCATCGCGTCCTTCACCTTGATCAGCTTCCGACCCAACTGACCGGCTGGGTGATACAAGGCAAAGTCGTCGGCAGAGAAGTTGCGCAGCTTCATCACGCTGAGCGCCAGCGCATCGCCTAATGCGAGCATGGCCGTGGTGGATGCGCTGGGTGCCAGACCCAGCGGGCAGGCCTCTTCGATCCTGCCCATGACGATGGCTGCATCGGCAAAACGCCCGAGGCTGCTGGTGGCCGACGAGGTGACCGCAATCACGGGGTGATCAAGTTTTTTGACGATGCTGAGCAATCGCAGGATTTCGTCAGATTCGCCACTGGCGGAAAAGACCAGCAGCACGTCCCCGCGTCGCACCGCGCCGAGATCGCCATGCACCGCATCAGTTGCAGAGAGAAAATGCGATGGCGTACCCGTACTGGAGAAGGTGGCAGAGATCTTACGCGCGATGTGCCCGGCCTTACCGATTCCGGTCGTGAGCACATTGCCCGTGCTCGAGAGGATCAGGTGACAGGCCCGCTCAAACGATTCATTGATGGCACCCAAGAGCGAGCGCACCGCATCCGCCTCAGTCTGAATCACGCCTCGGGCAAATAAGGAAAGTTCCTCGTCCATGAAGTCCGGAAGCGATTATGGGATCGGGGAACGCATAATCAAGCGAAACGGTCGGAGCACGCTCGGGGGGGATCAACCACAGATGGACTCAGATGGACTCGGATAAGAGAAAAGAGAAGACCTCTGAATCGCACTGTTGCATACAGGGTACGATGATCGAAAAAGCCTCGCCTTGGCCGGAATCAAATCTTACCTGAGTCCATCGGAGTCCATCTGTGGCTCGAATTTTTCAACTCTTGCGCGACTGATGGACGATGTATTGGATGTCCAGCGTCGCGCCCCTTGTGACGGTCTTCTGACAGAGGAAATACCCATGACTCTCGTCCGCAAGCAACTCCTGGAAACAATGGCAGGTCATTTCGCCCTCCTCAAGGCCACCCACCCCCGGCAGGCATCCAGCCCCGTCGCGAAACGCGCCAGGCAGGCCGTGCGATACCAGCTGCGACACGACCCCGTGCGCAAAGCCGCTGCGTAAGTTTTATCGCAAAGCGTCAATCCGAATTGTTCAGAACCCGGAACCTGATCCGTCGCGTGTAGCCAGCGAGCTTGTTCGCGGAGATTATCGCGATCGCACTCCGGGCGCACGGCTCACCACACGACGTCTTCTACCCCGCCGAATCTTCTTCCCCGCCAATCACCTTAGGCACCTTGAAGAACGGGCCATCGGTATCAGGCGCGTTCTGCAGGACCTTATCCAGCGGCAAGCTCGGTCCGACGACGTCCTCGCGGAAGACGTTCTTGACCGGCAACGCGTGGGCCATCGGTTCCACGCCCGACACGTCGACCTTTCCGATTTGCGCGACGTATTCGAGAATCCCTTCAAGCTGATCGGTCAGCTTCGTCAGTTTCTGCTCAGGCATCGCCAGCCGCGCAAGCTTTGCCACGTTGCGCGCATCGTCGAGGGTGATCTGTTTCTTTGCCATAGACTCAGAATAGTACTAACCCCGTCACCCCATCAAAAGTAAAACCCACGGAAATGTCTCCGTGGGGTTTTTGTTTTTACTTTCGCGAGCGACGGTCAGGCCGCCTGGGGCTTGACGTACTTCCGGCGGACGGGCTTGACGACGAGGCCCATTTTGATGGCCTTGGCCGACACCTTGATGCGAACGACCTGCCCGTCAATCACCGCACGGACCTTCTGGATATTCGGCTTGAACTTGCGGGATGTCACGCCAGTGACCTTGGTGCCCACGCCACCCAGATACTTCGCCTTCCCGCGATGCGTGATCTGGTTGCCGAACGTCGTCTTTTTACCGGTAAAATAGCAAACACGGGGCATAGTCAAACCTGCCTTCAAAAGTCGAGCCGAGCTTTATAATCGAAACCAGCGGCGCTTTCAACTCGGCGATCGGTAAAAAAATCGGATGGCACCGCGTGTGTAGCAACTATCCAATCAAAAACCCCGGACTCTTGATCCGGGGTTTTTGACACTTCTTATCGTCAACCAGCCCTTACTTGCTGATGCGGTTGCTCAGCAGGGGGAACTGGCGGTTTTCCTGTTCGCGTTGGATGATGATCGTGGGCTTGACCATGATCAGCAGGACCTGTTCGTCCTTGGCCATCGAGCGGTTGGTGAACAATCGCTTGAGGAAAGGCACCTTCGACAGGATGGGCGTGCCCGCTTCCTTTTCGATCTCGCCGGCAATCGTCTGCCCGCCCAAGAGCAGCGTTCCGCCATCGGGGACACTGACCGTGGTGCGCACTTCGGTCACCTGAAGGATCGGCTGCTGAATCGCACCCTGTTGGACGGTAAAGGTGCTACCCGCGGTCGTACCTGGCGTGTTACCGGTCGCTGGGGCTCCGCCGGGCGTATCGGTGACGGATGAGATCGCAAACGTCACCAGGTCGATCAGGGTCGACAGCTGCGGGCGGAGCGTGAGGGTGACGTATTTGCGGTCAGAGCTGACCGTCGCCTGCACGTCGAGCAATACGCCCGACTCAATCACGTCAATCGTGGGATCGAACAGACCCACACCCTCAGCCACGACGGGCGTCAGATCGCTGACATAGGCCTGCTCCGTGGCAACCACGACATACGCGCGCTGACCGTTGAACAGCGTCACGCGCGGGGCCGTCAGCAGCGTGCTGTTTTGCGACGCCTGCGTGGCCTTCAGCAGGAACGTCACTGCAAAGTCATCCAGGAACGATCCGCTGATATTCAACCCGCCGGAGTTCGTCCCGGACAAAGCCGTCGCCAGGCTGCCTGGCGCGGAGGTTGTCGGGTTCTGGGTGAAGCCAATGGTGTTTTGCGATACACCGATCTCACTGAACTTGCTGGAATTCACGCCATTGATATTAAAACGGAAGTCGGTGTCGAATCCGATGTCTTCGATGAAGTTGCGCTGAACGGTGAGGAAGCGCGCTTCCACAGTCACCTGAATCGCACGGGTCTCACGCAACTGCTCAAGCAGGGTTTGCAGTGAGCGTTGATTTTCTGGCGTCTGCGTGACAATCAACTGACCCGACAATTCCCGGATCGAGCCCACCTGGCCGCCATTGTCGCGCCAGCTGTCGGGCGCCACGGTTTCCTGGATCAGCTGGGTAATCTGCTGCACCAGCTCTTCACGGCTCGCGCCGGTTTCCTCTTCACTGCCCCCACCGCCGCCGCCACCAAAGAGCGCCCCACCCCCACCGCCACCACCACCCCCGCCACCACCACCGCCGCTGGAACCGATATTGAAGTCCGGGGCCTGGTCAAACTCGGGGATATCCACGATCAAGTCACGAATATCGTACACACGGGTGACGACGTTTTTGCTGAGGTCGTCCAGCGTCGAAATGGTGATCACACCGTCCGATACCGTGTAGCCAAGCTTGATCGTGTTTCCACCGACATCGGCGAGGATCACGTCCAAAGCCTTGCTGAACTTTACGTTACGCAGGCGGGCGGTCACCGGGGCATTCTTGTCAACCTGGGACTCGTTTAAGACATTCCAGTTGACGAAGATATTGGCCCCGCTGACGTCACGCAGGAAATCGATAACGTCACTGAAACCAACCGCATCAAACCGAACCTCGGGGAGCACGCGGTCGAGCTGCGCTTGGACGGCTGCGTCTTCTTCCTTAATGCCACGTTCGGATGCGAGGGTCTGATCGCGCACTTCGACGATATCTGGCCAATTGTCCGGATAGACGAGGATGTCGTTATACGGGACCTTCTTTTCTTCAGCAGAGTTCATCTGCTTCTCGAACTGGCGATCGAAGTTTTCACGAAGCAGGCGTTGTTCCTGGAGGATCGCGCTGTCTTCGACCAGCGGGCGCACGCCGATGGCGTAGTCATTCTTGGGGTCGAGCGTGAGGATCTGGTCAATCACGCCAATGGCTTCGGTGTATTTTCCGTCACGAAGCAAGGCCTGCGACCGGGCAATTAAGCTGCTGGTCTGACGACGCACTTGGTCTTCACGCAGACGCATCTGCTCTTCGGTTTCCCGCCCGATTCGTTCGTTGCTTGCTGCGTCGCCTTGCGCCTTGCTGGTTGCCTGGACAGATGCAAGGGAGGCTTCGGCCGCGCTGATGCGCTGCGAGAATGAGTTTAACTCTGCGGAGGTAAAGATCGTCGGATTAAGCGCCGCTGCCGTCCGCGCTTTCTGGATCGCCGTCTGAGCCGCATCAAAGCGACCGGCAGTGGTTGCGTTGGCAGCATCGGTCAGAGCGGTATCGAACGAGTAGACGATGTATTGCTTTTCAGCGGTGCGCTGGTTGACCAAGCGGTCCAAGGCAGGGGACGAAGCGGTGCTGCGTCCGAGCAGGCCTTGAACATCCCGCATGCCGCGTTCGGCATCGACGTTCGTGGGATCGAGGTTATTCGCGCGGGTGTACAACGACAAAGCGGTCGTCAAGTCATTGGCCTGGCGGGCCTTGTTTGCCTGTTGGACCGCTTCGCCGGCTTCAAACGCGTTTTGCTGACGACGGGTCTCGGCCAGCCGGGCGGTGTCGTCCAGCTTGCGTTGGGTGTCTGTATCGGCTGACGGGACTTCAGCATTCGGGGTGGCTGGTGCGTCGTTCGTGGACGGCTGAGCTGCCGGCATCTCAGCGGTCGGTGCTGGATCGGCTGTCGCAGGCGCTTCGGGGGTCGGCGCGTTCGTGGCCGGTCCATCGGTAGCCGGGGCCGGGTCCGTCGGCGCCATGGCAGTGGGTTCGGCAGGAGTCGTCGGCGCGGACGTTTCGGGGGCCTTGGCAGCTGCATCGGCAGCGGCTTGGGCGTCTGCGGTGGCCTGTGCTTCGGCTGCTGCGCGGGCGGTGGCCTCTGCGTCGGCGTCGGCCTGTGCCTGAGCGGCCATGGCAGCCTGGTCGGCGGCCTCCTTGGCGGCGCGGGCGGAGTCGGCTTGCTCCTTCGCGTCCATTCGCGCCAGGTACTTGCTCGGCGCGTCCTCAAACAAACCGGCCTTGAATCCTAATTCAATCGAGCGATTGAAGCTCTCTCGGGCTGCAATCCAATCCCCTGCACGATACTGCTGACGCCCGCTCGAATACGCGCGATTGGCGTCGGCCTTACGCTGCTTGGGATCAACCTGTACCTCCGTGGGCGCGTCCATTGCAGGATCGGCTGGCGCGGCAGTGGTGTCGGCGACGGGGGCATCATTGGTCGGGGGGGCGAGCGGAGTTTCACCCGGTTGCGGGTCCGCCATCGGGACAGCGGCCTCAGGTGTAACCGGCGCGTCGGGGGTCGCCGGTGCGTCAGCCTTCGGGGCTTCACCGGACGGTTGCATGGCGGGTGCTTCGGCCGCGGCCTCTGACGGGGGCGTCGTGGTATCGGACGCGCTGTTACCCATTTCGGCAGCGTTCTTGGCGACGTCGGACTGGAGCTTTGCGTCGATGCGACCGATCAGCTTCTCGGGGCTTTCTTCAAAAAGGCCCGCCTTGTAACCCAGCTCCTGTGCCTTGGCGAGATTCTCACGGGCAGCGATCCAGTCACCCTTGCGGTACTGGTCACGACCCATTTTGTACGCAGACTTCGCCTGTGATTTACGGGATTCGACCGCAGCGCGATCTGCACCTGCAGACGACTTCAGACCGTCCTCGGCCAACGCCATCTGCTCGCGTGCCTTGCGCTTGGTCCCGTCGTCGGCAAAGCGACTGTCGGTGACCTGCTTGTACGACGCGATGGCTGCCTGATAGTCCCTGGCACCCAGCGCGGCCTCGCCGGTATCAAACGCAGCGCGAGCGGTCTTGCGCTCGTCGGCAGCGGAGCCGGCTTCGGTGAGGACGCTGGCCAGACGCTTCTGGTCCGCTTCGGACAGCTGGGCAGTATCCACCTGCTTGAGGGTCGCGACCGACTCCTCAAACTGGTTGTTCTTATATTCCTCAATGCCCTTGTTGAGCATCTCGTCATTGGAAAGCGGCGCAGCGGCCTCGGCGAGCAGGGTCGGCCCGGTGAGGTCGACGTTGGGCGCGACCTGCGCCCACGCGGGATGATGGGCCGCGACGATCAGCGGCGCGGTCATCGCGACGGCGAGGCCCAAGGCCCGTAGCCGGCGTTGACACGTTGCGGTTGGTGAATAGGAAAACGTCGACTGAGAGGCCGACGAAGCGAGAAAACGACGATGGGACTGCGAGCCAAGGCGGTGAAAGAACACAGCGTTCCTCCTTAAAGACAGATGCCTTCTTTCACCCGCGACGCTGCAGGAAAGGCAGGCACCCGGCCGGACTTTCACCCGTCGCGAGCCACCGCAACGGGCGGTACAAAATTACGGACTTATCCCATCCGAATCACAATCACCTCAAGGGGCATTGCCCAGCAAGATGTTTGGGATAGGGGTTTGATGAGTCAGGCATGCGCGGGCGAAATCTCTTATGATGTCGTACTCTGTGATGTCAAAACCCGAACACCGGCTGAAGAGGCTTACGATCTACCTCCGCTACTGAACGCCAATCTCCCTGATCCCTCTGCTTCGACAAAAATCGCAAAAGCCGACGAATCCAAAACTTCGATCCAACCGAACCTTACGTTCAGGAAACTTCTTCAGCGGCGCGGAGTCTAAACGAATGCGCCAAACCATGCAAATAAAAAGGGGCTTTTCAAACAGGTGATAAATAATCGTAACCTGTTTAGCCCGCAAACCCTTCGGCGCAATCCGCCTATACACGTCCTCCGAAGTAACATGATCGGCATTTTTAGCGGACGAGGGAGAGGATCAACGGTCGGAGTTGGGGATCGGGTGTTGCCTGTCGAGTGTTGATTGTCGGGGTGTCGAAAGATTCGATGACGTTGATGAGATTTGCCTTTGGACACCCGATTCTCGACGTTCCACCTCCGATTTCCCACCCCCGAACTCGGCTTTCCAACTAATTAATTCCGATCGCCTCACCTCCGACATTCAACGTTCGCCCGCGCAATAAAAAAGCCCCAAGACAAACGTCCTGGGGCTTTTTGTAACGTGCGATTCGCAGCAGGATCAGTTCGGGCCCATGCCACCGCCTCCACCGCCGCCACCACCACCACCCTGGAATTGCATCGCGGCTTGCATGCCGGCGGCGACCAGAGATTGGATGAGGGTAGTGGGGACGAAGCAGTCCACCCGGGCAGCGGGGCCTTCGGTCGCGAGTGTCACGCCGATGGGGGGCAGGCCGGGGGGCAACTGGACGTTGATGGGGATACCGAATTGTCCCGCATAATTGAGCGCGGTCGATCCGATTTCTCCGAGATCAATATAAAACGCCCCCACACGATTCAGGGGCAGGTTCCGCGCGACCAGGGAGATTCCCTCGCCTTTGGCGAGTGATTGATCCTTAGCCTTGGCAGCGGCCAGCGCGCTTTGCAGCATCGCGTCGTCGCCACCACTGACCACCAAAAGCGTGTTGTCATCGACCGGCGCCGAATATCCCGTCGCCCCGTTGGGTCCGTACAGAAGATTCAGGAACTGCAACGCCTGCTGCTCTTCGGGCGTGCCGGGGTTGATGTTAAAAGCGGTCTTGAACTCATCGAACGCAACCCCGTCGACTGTTTTGGCGGCGGGTTTGAACGTCGTCGCCGTCAGGGAGGGTTGCCCGCCACCCAGCGCGCTCATCATGCCTTCCATGGACGTGACATATTCCTGCATGGACGCGTTGATGGCTTTGGGTTCGCCATGTTGCAGGATAATTGCCTGGATCAGTGCGGCTTGGCCGATCTGACCGGTGGGCGCAACCAGCCCGATGGTCTGGCCTTCGGATACGTCGATTCCCTTGCGGAATGCCTCGACGAACTTCACGATCGGGGCACCCTCTTCGCCCAGTGCATTCAGTTCTGTAACAGCCGGGTCGAGGATGTCGTCAATCAGCTTCCCAAAAATTTCCGGATCAGCCGACCAACCACCCAGAACCAGGTATTTTTCAGCCGGCAACCCGGTCAGGAGCGAGTCGTCGGTGCTCTTCAACGCGGAGAATTGCTTGCCGATGTAGCTGCCCGCTTCAAAGTCGGCGAGCAGCGTGGCGGCGATCCCGTCGTCGTTGAGATTAACCGCGAACGTCGCGCCGTCGACATCGCGCAGGAAGGACGAGGCGATACTGAACAGCTGATTGACCACGACTTTGGCCAGGGGAGCGTAGCGCGCCTTATCCTCGGCCTCGGCACCCATTTTTTTATCGATATCCGCAATCGCCTGCCCGCGAACCTTTTCCAGTTCGGGCGTGAGCAGCTTCTTCAATTCCTTGAAGTTGCCGTACACAACGACATCCTTCTCATTCAACTGCTTGGCCGAGAGTCCACCAACCTTCACGCCGGTGGGCTTCTTCCCGACCAGCACTTCGGCTGGGCTGAGGGCTGCATATTTGCCCCAATCGGCAACGTAGCCTGGCTTGGGACTGTCGGGCATGGTGACCTTCGACACGCCTGCGGCTTCAGCGTTGGCGGCATCTTTGAAGTTGCCCAGGAAGGCGGCGTAATCGGTGATCGGAATCAGGACCAGGACCGAGTCATCCTCAGCCAGGCCATTTTTGGCCGGGTCGACCATGACAATCGCCAGATCACCAGCTGGATCAAGCCCGGCACGCACGCCCGAGCTCTCCTGCACCGCGCCGAGAGGATCGGCCAGCTTGGGTTCAAACTGATCAAGCCCCAGCGTATTCGCAAACTTCGCGACCTTCGCGCTGACGTTAGCAAGGTTGGTGACCTTCACCACGAGCAACGCATCGCCGGGTACGGAATCCAGCACCTGCCCCCGCGCAAGCACGGCCGAGAACGCAACTGCCACAACCATCAGCGACGCGGTAAACCGAAAGCGTTTCATGCGCCTTCCATCCTTTCAAACATAAGTTCATCGAAACAAAACCGGATGACTCGCGACATCTGCACCCGCAGAAGCGCGACCGGCGACATCCTATCCGGAGTGTAAGACCGGTCAAACAGGCGAAAGTTTGTCGATGATTTTTTGGAATAATCAATTAGCGCATGGCCGATACCTGACGTCCCTCGTATCTCGGCTATAATCTCATCCATGCGCCTTGCGGTACTGGATCCTCTCAACCGCCCCGGGCTGGAAACCGGGCCACGCTCTATTGCAGCGGTGAAAGTGTTGCGCCTCAGCATCACCGATCGGTGCAACTTCCGCTGCGTCTATTGCATGCCTGCCGACGGGATGACCTGGCTGGCGCAGGATCATATTCTCACCTACGAAGAAATCCGGGATGTCGTCCGGGCAGCGGTGGAACTTCACGGGATTCGGCGATTCAAGCTCACCGGCGGCGAGCCAACCGTGCGACGCGGGCTTGTCGACCTTGTCGGCATGCTGCGAAATGTGCGTGGCGTGGAGGATCTGTCGCTCACCACCAACGGACAACGCCTGATCGACCTCGCCCACCCGCTTCGGCAGGCGGGGCTGGATCGCGTGACCATCAGCGTCGACAGCCTCGACCCGGAGAAGTTCCGTCGCATCACGCGCACCGGCGACCTGGCTACCGTATTGCGCGGGATCGAGGCCTGCGACGATGCGGGGTTTACATCCACCAAGATCAACTGTGTGACGATGCGCGGGACAAACGACGATGAACTGACTGACTTCGCCCGTCTGACCATCGCCCGCGATGTCACGGTGCGTTTCATCGAATACATGCCGCTCGGTGATGCAGCGTTGATGACGCCCCGTGCGACGACCGCGAATGGCGAACAGCACGCCCGCAACACGGGCTTCCAGCCGGTGCCCGATGCGTTGGTCGACCGCGCTGAACTCGGGCCCGCCGCGGGATGTGGCGCGCAGGAACGAGGGGCCGACTCGCTCATCCCCGAATCTGAAGTCCGCGCGATCATCGAAGCACAACTCGGCCCGCTCGACCCTGTCGACCGCAACACCGAGGCCGGCGTCGGGCCCGCGAACGTCTACCGGCTGCGTCACCACAGCCCGCGCGGGCGCGTCGGGTTTATCAGCGCGATGTCCCAGCCGTTTTGCGACACCTGCAACCGCCTGCGTCTCACCGCCGACGGCACGTTGCGCTCCTGCTTATTTGAAGGGGGCGAGGTCGACGTGCGATCAATTCTGCGCAGTACCCTCAACGACCCGGATCGATCGTCCACACTCGCGCGGGCCATGACCGAGTGCGTGCGACTCAAACCCGACGTTCATTCCAAATACGGCAACGCACCCATGAGCCGTATCGGCGGCTGATAATGAGTTGACGTGCGTTGGCCCGCTGTGCGACCATCCCCCCATGCTCGAGCGCGTCGCGGTTGATTCGGTCGTTTTCTATCGCTCACCCCTTCTTCACGCCGTCGGTGTGCCGCATGCGTTCAGCACGCGGTTGGGTGGCCAAAGCGTTGCTCCGTTTGATTCCATGAACCTTGGCAATCCAAACGGTTGCGCGATTCAGGACGATTACGACAATGTGTGGGCCAACTACCGCACGCTGCAAAGCGCCTGCGGGCTGGGTGGACGATTTCTAGCGCGGGTGCACCAGGTGCATGGCGCGGAGGTGGTGATCGATCAGCGCGATCAGCCTTTCAATACTGATCAAAAAGCGGACGTGATCGTCTCGACGGATGTACAGAAAGCCATCAGCGTGCGCGTCGCCGACTGCGTGCCCGTGCTGCTCGCTAGCCGGGACGGCTGCGTGGTAGCTGCGGTGCACGCCGGCTGGCGCGGGACGGTCGGGGGTGCGCTGCTCCGCGCGATCGAGACGATGCGGTCGCTGGGTGCCAAGCAAATTGTCGCTGCCGTCGGCCCCGCCATCTCAGGTGAAGCCTTTGAAGTAGGCGACGAGGTCGTCGCAGCGTTCCGCCGCGCGCTCGGCGCGGATGCCCCGGTCCTCCCCGTCAACGAGAATGGCAAGCATCACATCGACATCCGCGCAGCCCTCCTGTTGCAATTGTTGCAGGCAGATATCCCACAAGAAAATATCGACACCACCGACCGCTGCACATTTCGAGATCGCAGCGAATTTTTTTCACATCGACGTGACAACGGAGTCACGGGCAGAATGGCTGCGCTGATCTCGTGTTTGGAGTGAAGCCGAGTACGCCTGCAACGCTTACGCCCGTCGCCAAAATCCCTCACATGGCCTGCATCGTCACGATGCTAATTTGTTCACACGGGACGGGTTGATCGACCTTCCACACGTTCCTAATATTGTTGATGAACTCTGCCCCATCACATCCTCAGACACTCTGCCAGATTTGTTCGCGACCCATCGCCCCTGCCCGGCTTGCTGCAATCCCGGGTGTGACAATTTGCGTCCATTGTGCCAAAAATTATCCGCCTCGTGTTGACATCAACAATCTCGATCTCAGCGAGGCCAGCCCGATCAATCGCAACGGTTTTGCGCCGAAAGACTGATCCCCATGCAATGCAGTTGGTGGTTGGACTGCACTGGCTCTTCGTTGCCCGATCATTGGCTGCCTTGCCGCTTTGATGTTATTGATCCCGCATGATCCACCTGCGTCGTGGGCAATCTGTTTGGTGGTCGCCAGTCTTGCTGGTCGCGCTGACGCTGCTGGTGTTCGGGCGGATCGTGTCGCACGATTTTGTCTGGGACGACGACTACACCATCCTGACGAATCCACGCCTGAATCCCGCATCGCTCCGAACCGTTCTCTATTATCTAACCCACGCTGAGTTCGGGCTGTACATCCCACTGACGTACACGGGCTGGGTTTTGCTTGCGATAATCTCGTCGCTTGTCGGCCAGGCTGCTCAAGGATCGGCGTTGCACCCGGGCGTATTCCACGCTTGTTCGCTGGTTGTGCATCTCGCAAGCGCTCTGGTCGTCTGTTCGATTCTCACTCGACTGGTTTCCGTGCGATGGGCGGCGATGGCCGGTGCATTCATCTTTGCCATTCATCCTATTCAAGTGGAGGCCGTCGCGTGGGCGAGTGGATTGAAAGATCTGCTCTGTGGATTCTTCGTCCTGCTGATGCTCCGGCAGTATCTGGTTGCCTGGGATTTCAACGCATCGCGTGGTGCGAATGATCTTGTTTCGACAGGTTCCGAAAAACCCTCGCACCCGGCGCGTCATCTCACCCTCATCACGCTCTATTTCGTCTGCGCCCTTCTCGCCAAGCCTGCTGCCGTTTATGCGCCCTTGCTGATTGTCGTGATCCACCTGTGGGTGATTCGTCGTCCCTTACGCCCGCTCGTCGTCCCGCTCCTGATCTGGATGAGCCTCGCCGTCGGCGCGTCGCTGCTCGGGCGTCACGTCCAACCTGCCTACGAAGTGTGGCAACCACCCGTCTGGTCCCGCCCGTTGCTCGCTTTTGATGCAATTGCATTTTACATCACCAAGACGGTTTTCCCTTTGTCTTTGGGCGTCGACTATGGACGGTCGCCACAACATGTCTTCACGTCGGGCACGTTTTATCTATCCACATGTGTCACCGGCACAATTCTGCTGGGCCTTTTTTTGCTGCGAAAGCAACGCCCGAATCTCTCGTGGGGCGCGTGCCTGTTCGTCATCCCGCTGACTCCCGTGCTTGGATTTCTCCCCTTTCTATATCAGCAATATTCGACCGTTGCCGATCACTATGCGTACGTCTCAATGCTGGGGATATCCGTGATGGTCAGCATGTGCCTCGCGCGCACACACGTGCGCGCTTGGAGATTTTTAACGACTGCGGGGGTCATGATCCTCGCGGGCGGGTCGTTCGTGCAGGCGGGGACCTGGCGTGACAGCCGATCTCTTTTCACCCACGCATTCAGCGTGAACCCGCGCAGCTTCATGGCTGCTTCCAATCTTGCGGCCACGACCATGGGCGAGGCTTCCCCCGTCGAAAGCGAGCACTGGAGCCGCCAGGCTATCGCGATCAAGCCTGATTACGCTCCCGCTTACGAATTGCTGGCCAAGGCGCTTTTTCAACAGGGCAGACGCGCCGAGGCCGTGCAGGCTGCCGAGGCGGCGATCGCGCGATATCAGCAGATGCCCGTCGTGACGCGCCCCGATCTGTCAACGTTGCATGTCGCGATTGCCCGGCAATATGTGGAGATGAACCAACCGGCCGAGGCTGTCTCCCACCTGCGTGCCTCGCTGGAGGTGCGCGATGATCCAGCCATTCGAAAGATGCTGGGGGAGATCCACAGTGCGACCCGGCCATCAAGGCCTTGAACGACGCGTGGCGTGCGGGGGGGCGTCATCGCCCGGGATGGAGGAGGTCTTCCCACTTGGCAGCCGGCTGGCTTGTCGCCGACACGGGACGCTGCGGCGCGGACGTGCTGGGGTTGATCGGCGCGGGCTTCAAAGGCGAGGGTCGGACGCTGCGCTTACCGTCGGGCATCGCCAGCAACTCCTGTGGGCCGACATCTGCGGGAGCGGGCAGATCGCTGGGCAGGGGAAAGGGTTGTGCGGGCGGGGCATGTCGAGATTCGTCGCTGGGCGAAGTGGTGGGCCCGGTCGGGCGAGGTCCGGTCTTAAAGATGGAACCTTGCGTCAGATCCGTCCATAGGGTTGAAATGAACGCCCCGCTCCCATCCCACCATTGCACCGCCCCGACCCGGACATACGGATCGAAATGGATGAGTGCCGCACCACCCAAAGCGATCATCAACAGCGCTGAACCAATCAGGCGCAAGCGCCGACGTCGCTTCCGCGCGGGGGGCGCGGGCGCTTCTGACGGAGGTTGCAACCGAAACACCGACGCCAGGTCCGCAGCATTGAGGATCGGCTGGGCGGCAGGCGATCCGATGGAGCCGCTTCCACCCCGCGATCCGTCGGGGCATTCGTCAAACCAAACGCCCGCTGCATCTGCGCTTCAACATCCCACGATGACGGAATGGTCGGCGGGGGCTGATGCGTCGCGTTGGCTACAGGATCAAATGATGGAATATACGGTTCGACAACAACCGCAGCGTCGCTTTCCCTGACGATCGACGCGGGCTTATCGGTGGCGGTGACCGGTGCCGGATCGACAGCCGGCGCGGGAAGTTCGATCGACACAAGCGGGCGCGTGACGCGCGCTGCGGACGATCGTCGTACGATATCATCCAGGGCATCGGTGTCGGCTGGCGTTTCCTGACTCCGGCCACAATGCTCGCACTTTGCCGCGCTCGGGTCGATCGCAGCAGCGCAACGGTAACACACGCCCCACTCGCGACTAATGCCTCGGACGGCTGATGCAAACTTCCACATCTGGTGCGTGGTCGGGCCGCGCACCACCGCATGCCGGGGAACCTTCGCGCGACGGATGAGCGACAACAGTGTCGAAAGCTGCATACCCGGCGCAGCCGGATTGCGATGCTGATAGACGTACCAAGGCCCCAGCCTGCCACGCATCGCATGACGCGTGCGCGAGCTGTCGGTCAGCTTGCACTTGGGACACGGGACGGCCTCATCCACTTCAACCTTGGGAGACAGATGAGCACAAAACGGGCAGACATGCCGTGTGCTGCGCGTTTCAGAGATCCCCGTTGAAGCAGGAGGGTCAGCGGTCTGGTTTAGATTCTCACTGGACGCAGCCATTCAAAACTTCCTGAACGTCGTCAATGCAGGGGCCCCCGGTCTTCAGACGTGCAAAACCCCTGACTGGTTCGCCTAATTTTAAGGGATCATGCGCTGATGACAAGCGGATGAGCGAAGAAGACGGAACTTTTTCGTGAGGACTGCGACGGAGAAAAATAGAAACGGATGGATGGGAAGCCGCACTGCGCGCTCTGCCGACATGGGTTTTTGCCATCGATGGGGCACAGGTGATTACGGATTTGATTCGTGTGTTCTCTGATCCGTGCGCACCTGTGCCGAGTCTGTGGCGGGAATCTTTCCTGAAAATCACAAAAGGCTGTGGCAAGTACCCACAACGCGATCAGGCTTCGTCCACGGGGCTGGGCGTCGTCGCGCGGCGCTTGTAGGAACGCCGAGCCACGCGCGGGCGACCGAAGGCGTCGGTCGTGGTCTTTACCTTGCTCTGGCGGGCCGTGTCGAAAAGTGTATCCGCTGGTTGCTCTCCGCTTTTTTGTTCGACGTTTGCGACGTGATTGACGGCGTGCGCCAGACGCTTGCGTGCGTATCCGACATACTCCTCACTCTGATCGATCCCCACATACTGCCTCCCCAGCAGCGCCGCCGACACCGCCGTCGTCCCACTGCCACTGAACGGATCGAGCACGATATCGCCGGGGTTGCTCGATGCCTTGATCACGCGATCCAGCACGCCCAGCGGCATCTGACAGCCGTGCCAGCCTTCACGCTCCTTGAAGGTCCCACAGACGCGCGAGATGTACCAAGTGTCCATGCCCTCTTCGAAATACGCATGCGGCGCAGCCTCCTGGGGGCGCAAAAACCAGGTGTCATCCGGCAACTTGCCCTTGGGATTTGCGCGGTGGTCGCTGTACACCAGCTGGCGAGCGGACTTCACGCGCACGTCGTCGGCATTGAAAATGATATTGGTCAGTCCGGGGTCGGGGGCCCGCTTCGAAAAATAGAGGATATGCGTGTGACTCTTGGCGAACATTTTTTTCGTCTGCTGGCCGAACGTGTAATGCCAGATGATCCAGTTGCGCATGTGAAACCCGAGCTTGCGACGCGCCCGTACGCACAGGTCGGCAGCAAACTCGTCCCCGATCGCCAGATAAAAACTACCCGTCGGCTTCAATGCCCGATATACAGCAGCCATCCAGCGCTCGGACCAGTCGACGTACTGGTCGACATCTTTCTTGTCGTCGTAGTTGTGATACAGATATCCGATGTTAAAAGGTGGGTCGGCGAAGCAAAGATCGACCCAACCTTCGGGCAGCGAATTTAAAATGTCGATGCTGTCGCCGCTGATGATCTGATTGAGAGGCAACCCGCTGTCCGGTGCCCAGATGGCTTTGGCAGCGTCCCCTGAGGATTGCAGACCATTCGTATGCGCTTTTTTTCGACCCGGTCCAAGTTCCATAGCCATAAGGTATACCTGATTTGAATCCGGGCATTCACCGAATTCTCGATGCCAACTGCAACCGCACCCGCGAAGCCCTGCGCGTGATCGAAGAGTACGCGCGCTTTGTACTCAATGACGAGGCGTTATGCGAATCCCTTAAAACCCTGCGACATGATTTCACCGTCGCGACCGCCTCGCTGGCAGGCGTCTCCATCTTCCATCGCGACACGCCCGGCGATGTGGGCACAGGCATCTCCACCCCGCAGGAGCGCACCCGCGCGGGGCTGGCCGATGTCGTCACCGCATCTTGCAAACGCCTGGGGGAAGCCCTGCGCGTCATCGAAGAGTATCTGAAAGTCGATCAACCCGACACGGCAACGCTGATCGAACAGATACGATACCGCTTTTATACCATCGAAGGGCTGCTGGCTGGCCGGCTCCGGCCTGCAACGCGTTTTGCGGACGTGCGCCTGTATATCCTGATCACCGAATCCTCCTGCAAATCCGATTGGCTGACGTCCGCGCGGGACGCCATCGCCGGGGGGGCCGACTGTATTCAGCTGCGCGAAAAGAATCTGGACTCCGGCGAGTTGCTGGTCCGCGCGCGGCAACTGGCCACGCTGTGCGCGGGGAATGGGGTCGTCTTCATCGTCAACGATCGCCCGGATATCGCGATGCTCTGCAATGCCGATGGCGTACATGTCGGACAGACCGATTTGTCGATCCTCGAAACGCGCAAGTTGGTGGGTCCAGAGAAAATCATCGGCGTCAGCACGCATTCCATCGAACAAGCCCGGCAAGCAGTGCACGACGGTGCCGACTACATCGGCGTGGGACCGATTTATCTCAGTCCCACCAAGCCGCGCGACCATATCCCCGGCCTGGCCTTCGCACGTGCGGTGCACGACGAGATCACCTGCCCCGCCATCGCCATCGCGGGGATTACGCTGGCTAATCTCCCGGCGGTTTTGGAGACGGGACTTCGCGCGGTGGCGGTAACGTCGGCAATCCTGGAATGTGATGACGTGCGCGGTGCAGCGCGATTGTTCAAAACGCAGCTAACGCCGGACGCCCGAGCATGAAGCGCACCCCGCCGACGCAACCTGTCCCCGCTACCGATGTCGCCGACGCGCCCGGGCTGGAGACCGACGGTTTGCTCAGCACTGCTGTCGATATCGGGGCAAACGCGCCCAACCAGAAGAGTTTCATCGGTCACGCCAAAGTCATTGGATCGCTCACGCTTGTCAGCCGATTGGCCGGGCTTGGTCGTGAAGTTGTTGCTGGACATTACCTTGGTACCGGCCTGATCGCGTCGGCCTTCACAATTGCCTTCACCATTCCTAACTTATTCAGGAAACTGTTCGGCGAAGGCGCGCTGTCGGCAGCGTTTATCCCGTTGTACGCGCAGGCACTGAAGGCCGAGAAAACCGGCAATCCATCGACTCTCACCGAATCCGCAGCCGACTTCGCAACCGCGAGCGTCAACCTTCTCTGCTGCATCCTGCTGATCATCACGCTGGTGGGTGAAGCGCTGCTTTGGACGGCCATTCTCACCGGTGAGCGATTGTTTCCCGATCTGGTCCTCACCCTCAAGCTGACCTCTATCGTCCTGCCCTATGTCCTGCTGATTTGTGGCGGAGCGTTTCTCAGCGCGATCCTCCAGGTGCATCGCCGATTTGCCGCGCCGGCAGCGGCGCCGATCATCCTCAACGTCTTGCATATTGTCGTACTCACGGGTGGGGCAGCCCTCATCGGGCTCTCCGCTTTCACACCGGCCGCGCTGGTTCCTGACAAGCAGTTGTCGCTTGTTTACGCCCTCGCGTTTGCTGTCCTGCTGGCGGGCGTATTGCAGGTGGCCGTGCTCGTGCCGGGGTTGCGCGCGGTGGGATTTCGCTTTCGATTCGTCCCGGGTTTCTGGACGCCGGCTGTCCAGAAGATGATCAAGCTGAGCATCCCCGTCGCACTCGGCGCAGGCGTGCTGCAGCTAT
>Ga0105047_10005516_pt1 | contig 21666 bp, 21 predicted proteins | sample MAT04_FD_78384 | JGI IMG/M metagenome (GOLD analysis project Ga0105047, IMG submission 78384) | Freshwater microbial communities from Lake Fryxell liftoff mats and glacier meltwater in Antarctica - MAT-04 (megahit assembly) | ecosystem: Environmental > Aquatic > Freshwater > Ice > Liftoff... | reverse complement strand
TGTTTTTGTCCAGAGTCGTCATGTGAAAACTACCATTTTATTTTCCGACGCAGCCGATAGCGCAGATAGATCGCAACGCCATTGAGAGACAACGTGATCACCAGCAGCAGGATGCTCGCAGCGGCGGCGTTCTGATGAAATTCGGGCTCGGGACGACTGACCCAATCATAAATCTGGATCGGAACGACGGTGAACTTGCTGTTCAACCACCCCAGCGGTTGGACATTCAGGGACTTCTCCGGTGCAGGCGCATTCGCGTCTTCGGCCAGGCGGCCCTGATATTCAGTCTCGGCCTGGTCAGTGACACTGTAGCTCACGGGCGCTGCGGGCAGGGAGTTGATGAAGAACACCGCGCCAATGCAGATGAGCGGGGCGGTCTCACCGATCGCGCGACCCATTGCGATGATGCTTCCAGTGAGGATGCCACCCATCGAATAGGGGATGATGTGATGTCGCACGGTTTGCCACTTGGTCGCCCCCAGCGCAACGGAGCCTTCGCGAATAATGTTTGGGATCGCGCGGATGGCTTCACGCGTGGAGATGATCACAATCGGGAGCACGAGCAATCCAAGCGTCAGTCCGCCTGCGAAAATGCTTCGTTCCATGTGGAAGGTGTAGATGAAAAGCCCAAGACCGAGCAAACCCCAGATAATCGAAGGCACGCCAGCAAGGTTGGCAATGTTGATTTCGATCAGAGCGGTCAGGCGGTTCTTCGGTGCGTATTCTTCGAGATAAACCCCTGCGGCGATGCCCAATGGCACTGCGATCACCATCGTAACGATCATCAGAAGCAGACTGCCGATCCAGGCGGGAAGAATGCCAGCGCGGTAAAAGTCCTTGGATGGAAAGCTGCTGAGAAACGACCGTGGTACAAGCTGACCCGCTGCCGACACGGGCACCGTGACATGTCCTTCGTGGAAGCGACGCTTGCCGGATATCCAGGATCGCTTTCCGACCAGCGGTTCGAGTTTGGGCGAGTCCTCGTCCGTCACCAACACGATCGGTTCCAGCGTGAGGTTGGCCAGCGACTTTCCGTTGGCACCCTTGATGACCTGCACCTGCCCGATCGCGACCGTCTCTTTGGAGATGGCTGAGTCGGGCACACCTTCGGGCAAGGTCGTGAGGGTTTCGACATTCATTTCGGTACGGCCCGGCTGAGGATAAGTCCCCTCAATCGCGACGCGCTTGCCATCAAAAAGTGTAACGTCGATCTCCTCCCCTGCAGGTCGAAGGATGTACGGATCGGGCACGACTTCAAAGCCCGCTGCCGACTTGCGCACCATGCCTATTGAGTCGCGATAGCTGGGTGCCTCGCCGTCCTCGCGCACTTCGTGCGTGGCGAAGAGGCGTGCCCCGCCATCATGAATCAGGCTGGCCATCAGCAGGCCGAGGATCGACAGCGCGCTAATGATGAGGATCGCACCGGTTGTTCCAAACAGGACATCAATGCGCTTGCGTCGCTTGATCAGAGCAAGTGCGGATTGGAGATTTTGTTTCGATTCAGCCATGGATCGCACCGGACACGTGAAAAAGTTTAGTATGCCTGTCGATAGCGCTTGCGAATGACATAGCCAGCAATGTTGAACACAAGCGTCATCAACATCAGCACCAGCCCCGCTGCGAAAATCGTGCGATATTCGAGCGTGCCGTGGGGCGTGTCACCCTTGCTGATGGCAACGATATACGACGTGATGGTGAAGGCTTCCTTGCTCGGGTTGAGCGTGAACGTCGGCTGTCCACCTGCTGCGATGGCGACGATCATTGTTTCGCCGATCGCGCGGGCGACACCGAGGATAAACGCAGCCGTCAGCCCGCTGAGCGCAGATGGAACGATCACGCGTGTCGCTGTCTGCATGCGCGTTGCACCCATTGCATATGAGCCTTCGCGCATGGCCAGTGGCACAGCGCGCATTGCATCTTCGCTGAGGCTCGCGATATAGGGCATGATCATGATGCCCATGACCACGCCGGCAGAGAGCATGTTGAAGGTGGGCAGTTCGATCCCCACCGCCCGGAGCATCGTCTGCAGAATCGGTGTGACAATCAGGAGTGCAAAATATCCGTAGACGACCGTGGGCACGGCTGCGAGAAGTTCCAAAATCGGCTTGATGATTTCGCGCAGCTGACCCGGGGCATATTCGCTAAGCCAGATCGCGCTGATCAACCCCACCGGAACGGCCACGAAAAGTGCGACAACTGTCGTGACAAATGTCCCGCAGACCAGTGGCCAGATGCCGAAATGCTTGTCGGCAAAGTTGGGCGTCCACTGCGTATCACCAAGAAATTGCTTGAGCGAGACTTCCTTAAAAAACGGGATGGATTCACGCAACAGCATCCCGACTATCCCAATCGTAATCAGCACGGACAAGGATGCGGAGATGAAGAGCAGGGACTCGATGACGAACTCGATGCGTCGCTGTCGGCGGGTGCGCAGGTCGGCTTCAAAGCTGATGGATTCGGTCGGCTTTGTGATCGCCGGGGGGGCTGCGACAGACATGGGTGAGAATCCTGTTGGATATGCAGCTTGGGCAGGAAAACCGTGGGCGCTTCGTTAAAAGCGCCCACGGTTGAATAATCGAACAAAATGCCGACGGAACGTTTACTTCAGCTCTCCCTTAAACAGGGCATCGATGGTCATACCGACCTTGTCCTTGCCACCGTAGGCTGAACCGGTCTGCATGGCGTCAACACGCTTCTGGGCGAGCTCATAGGCCTCTTCGGGAAGCGGAACATAGCCCACATCCTTCACGAGGTCGCCGGCGTTCTCAAGGTAGAACTTGATGAACTTCTTGACTTCCGGCCGAGCCAGCGAAGCCTTGCTGACGTAGATGAAAATCGGACGGGCCAGCGGGTTGTAGCTCCCATCTTTCACTGCATCGACCGACGGCAGCGTGGCCTTGCCGGCTGAGTTAACGACGGGGAGAGCCTTCAATTTGTCCTTGTTCTGCAGATAGTACGCCATCCCGAAATATCCGAGCGCTGACTTGTTGCCCGACACGCCCTGCACAAGGACGTTGTCGTCTTCCGAAGCGGTGTAATCTCCGCGGCTGGCCTTGGCCTTGCCGTTGACGGCTTCGGTGAAGTAATCGAACGTGCCCGAATCGGTGCCGGGGCCGAAGAGTTTCAGTTCTTCATCAGGCCACCCTGCTTCGACCTGGCTCCACTTGGTGACGGTTCCCTGGGCGGCTGGTTCCCACATCTTCTTGAGCTGCGCCGGCGTGATCTGTTCGAGCTTGTTCTCGGGATGAACAACTACGGTCAGCGCGTCAAACGCGACGGGCAGCTCGATGTATTCGATGCCAGCTTCCTTGGCTGCGTCGATTTCCTTTTGCAGGATGGGGCGCGAGGCATCGGAGATGTCGATCTCGCCACGGACAAACTTCTTGAACCCGCCACCCGTACCGGATACGCCGATGGTGATCTTGGTTCCCTTGTTCTCCTTGCTAAACTCCTCGGCCACCGCTTCGGTGATCGGATAAACGGTGGACGACCCGTCGATCTTGAGGGTGGCTTGGGCATGGATAAGCGGGGTGGTTACGGCGAGGGCAAGAGTCGCGACAGCGACTTTCAGTGTGCTGAGCATACGGTGGTCTGCTTGAAAAGTTTTCAGAGTTTGAACGGTCAGGCTGATGCCTCGTTCTTTCGCGCCGAGGGGAGGGTAGAAGACCTTCATTAGCATTCGATTAAGATCATGTAAACGGGACGGCAATTATTAAGACCGTCTGTAAGTTACTGTTTTGAAATGGTTTATCATCGTGTCGCTCCTGTGCTATCCGAGATTGCCCTATAGAAAATACTTTGCATAGTCGGCGCTCCACTATGGCATAGACGACCGCCCATGGTTGCATCGTAGCGTACGGCCGGTGCCCCCTTGTGCGACGGAAACTTAATTCAACTGACAGATTACGATTTTCTTGCCCGTCGGAGTTGCAGGCGGGTATTGTTGCAGGGGCGGCGGTTGATCCTCCATATCAAAGAGGTTTTATAGATGCGCATTCCCCTCACCCCGATCTGCCTCGTGCTGGTGTTGGTGACGATGTCATTGCCTTGGATGGCACACTGTATTGCCGAGAGGGACTTGGCTAGGCATCACGTCGACGAAGCCACTCGCCGATCACTCGTGCGTGGGCCGGATGCCTTCGTCGGCGATTGGAAGGTGCGCGTTTCCCCCGATCCCGACGCATCGCGAGCCCATCAAAAGCCCTATGACGACGTCCTGATTTTTACGCGTGGCGGAACGTTTGAGTCGGTTGCCCTCCGTGAGAAGGGATTTGTCGTCGTCGATTATCAAGCCGACACACGCGGGATGACGACGAATACGTTTACCGCCGAATCAACAAGCGAATCTCAGGGGAAGATCAAGTGGACAGGCGTAGTCACCACCGGCGAACTGAAAGGCGAGTTCCAGTGGACCAAGCCCGACGGTGAAGAATTGCGGTTCTCGTACGGTGGCGAGAGAAAGTAGAACGGATATGCGACGAAAGGTCCGCCGGTGTGAAACGGGCTGAGTGTGTCGTTAGATAATCAATCAACCTTGCAAGCCTGCTGCTATCGACGACTTTTCTGACGCGCGACGGAAGTGTGGGGCAAGCCCCACGGCGAAACTTTCTCCAGACCATTTTTCTGGCATGGTGAACCACTGGACCGCATTCACCTTCGCGGAGCGTCGTTCGCTTCTCCCATCCTATCCCCTTTTCGATTACGCTCGCTCGCTCGATGCTTGAAAAGTCGTTCTTAGTTCAGCGGTTCGCCAAGCTGTCGTTCGGACAGAACTCTGTCATCGGCTACAGCGTGGCCGGTGAGGAAACCGTCTGCCAGGTCCCGGAATTGAATGTCTGTTTTGACATAGGTCGTTCGCCACACTTTGCGCTGACGAGCGACATCATCTGCCTGACGCATGGTCATATGGATCACCTTGCAGGCATCGCATATTACCTGTCCCAGCGCTATTTCCAGGGGATGAAGGCGGGCACGATCCTGTTGCCGCGCGAGCTGCTTCGCCCGGTTGAAGACATGCTCATGTGCTGGCGGGGCATCGAGCGACAGAATACGCCGTTTGAATTAAAGCCCATGTCGCCCGGCCAGACCTACCCCGTGCGTCGCGACTTTGCCATCCGCTGTTTTGCCACCCATCACGCAGGGCCAAGCCTGGGATATTCGCTCATCAGCATTCGCGAGAAGCTGAAGCCCGAACTGCTTGGCAAGCCGGGACCGGAACTCGTCGAGTTGCGCAAGCAGGGGATGGAGATTCAATATCGCGTTGAGGTGCCGCTCGTCACGTTCATGGGTGACACGTCGGCAGGGACCGTGTTTGATGATCCCGATGTCGTCAACGCGGAAATCCTGATCACCGAATGCACGTTTTTTGAACCGCTGCATCGGGGCAAGGCCAAGGCGGGGCGCCACCTGCACGTCGATCAATTTGTTGAGATTTTGCCAAAGCTCAAATGCGAGAACATCGTCATCTCGCACGTGACGCGTCGCAGCGGAATCCAGCGCGCCCGGAGCATCCTCCGCCGACGGGTGGGGGATGAGGCCATGAAACGTATCCACTTTCTGATGGACTTTGACGATTCAGTCGATGCCGGTGAGGTGGAAGACGCCGGGCCAACGTCGTCCGACACCGCTGAGTAAATCGACCCGTCCCGGTCAACCGTTTTGTGCCAGGTTTTATGTCTGATCCGTCACCCACAACGCCTCCGATCGCCTCACCCGGTCGTCGGGATGATGTTGCGTACATCGCGCCGATGGCGACGTTTCTCGGGTTCAACTACATCGGATCCACCTGGCCAGCGCTTTATCCGTTTGCCTACGCAATCAAGACGGTTGTCGTTGCGATTCTGCTTTGGATGTTCTGGAAGCACTACACACGGGTGCGGTGGAACTTCTGGTGGCTGGGCGTGATCGTTGGCATCGTCGGGGTGTTCCAGTGGGTCGGTATGCAGCTTCTACTGCAAAAATATTTCGAGTTCTTTCGACCGGGCGAAGGCGGATTCGTTCCGCCGGACTCGATCAATACGCCGGGGTTGCTGATCGGGTTTTATGTAATCCGAATCGTCGGCGCGTCCCTGGTCGTCCCCGTGATGGAAGAGCTCTTCTGGCGGGACTACCTCTGGCGAAGCATTGCCGCCCCGAACAATTTCAAGCTCGTACCCGTTGGTTATCGCGATGGGATGGCCATGCTATGCGTCGCGGGCGCCTTTGCATTTGTACATGGCAATTGGTGGCTGACCTCGATCCCCTGGGCGCTGATGATCGCGGGGCTGTTGTGGTACACGCGCTCGCTTGGCGCGTGCATCGTCGCGCACGGCGTGACCAATTTACTGCTGGCCGGTTATGTGCTCTATACGCGCGACTGGTCGTTCTGGTAGCATATTTTTAGTAGATGATTCCTCCTTCCTTCTGACATTTTTCCTCGATTGCTCGCTGGCATGTGATAGGATTTTGCGACCGAGCCGTAAGAAGGAGCCTTTCATGCATCGACGCGGTTTTACTCTCATCGAGCTGCTGGTCGTCGTCGCCATCATCGCCATCCTGGTTGCACTGCTGTTGCCAGCGTTGACCAAGGCGCGCGAATCCGCCAAGCGGGTGGCCTGTTCTTCCAACCAGCGCCAGTATCTGATGGCCCTGACCATGTATGCGGCCCAGTATCGCACCTATCCGTACAGCTATTTCCCGAGCAGCTACGGGACGGTGAGCTATGGCGTTCCTTATCAATACACGCTCGATGCCTATCAATCCTGGCCGGGGCACGAATACATGCTCAATGTGCAGTGGATGGCCCAGCAATGCATGGACGTCAACAGCATGTATGGGATCGTCAAGCAGATGATCGACAGCGGAATCATCAAAAATGGGTATCGTGGATATATCTGCACATCCGACTACGGCGACATCCTGCCCGGCGGGGGGTGGGTGGATACGGGGTGGTTTTACACGGGTCGTAATCCCAACTTCGGTTTGCTCCCCGACGGCGCCGATCCAAAGTACCTCCCATTCTTCTCATACCTGGGGCCTGGCGCCTGTGGTTATGTGTCGGATACCTGGAGCAACCCTGTCGCGCTCTATCCACAGGGATATCGAGTCGATTGCGTTCGACCGAGCTACGGCTACCGCAACTCCCTGCGGGACGAACGCGTGCGTGGGACGTGGAAAATCACCGGCTGCCCGACGCTCATACTGACAGAGGCCGGCCCCACCGGAAACACGTTCGCCCCGCATGCGCCGTTCAAACGCCTGGGCTATGCCAACCAACTCCCCGGCAGCAAGCATTTCCGAAACTACGGCTGGACCGACGGCCACGTCGAAGGGCTTGATTCGCAGTATGGATATTGAGGGCTCTACAAAAAGATACTCGCCGCAGAGTCGCAGAGGACGCGGAGAGCATTTCGCCATTCACCACGGATAGGGAATGCGTGTCTTAAGAATAAGTTCCTTGAGTCGTTAACAATGCAATCGTTTGTCGAGGTCCAGGTGCGCTCCGCGCGCTCTGCGTCTCTGCGGTGAATCTGTTTTTTGTGTCAGCTTTGCGACATCAAAAAGACGGCTGTTTGTGTGCCGTTGAATAGCGCGTGCAGTGTGATGCTGGACCACAGGCTGCCGGTGCGCTCGTAGAGATATCCGAGACAAAGCGACAGAAGAAAGATCGGCGGAAACATCCAGAAGTCGTGGATAGATGCGAACAACAGCGATGTAATGATAATCGCACACCACCGCGGCCACGCGGGCGCAGCGGGTGGGGCGATGAGGGCGAGGCCCGAAGAAGTCGGTGGCTGTCGTGGGTCGTGATAATCGAGCGTTTGATCCGTAGACACTTCGTCCACAGGCGTTTCGGTCGGAGGGGTGTCATCGGTTGCGATACCGGTTGGTTCATCCGACGAATCGGTCACGATGATCGGCTGAGTGTCTAGCGCGTCGGACCAGACGGCAGCCCGGTCGGATGACGACTTCTGCGTTGTCGATCGGGTCAAATACCCCGCCCCCCAATACATCGTCCCCGCCAGCAGCGATTGCAGCAGCCCACGAAAGATGAACTCCTCAGCCAAGGGGGCGACGATGACTGCAGTTACGGCAATGAGTACGCGCAGGGAGATGGAGTCACTCTCATCAAGCATCGTCAGCAATGGATGGGCGGATGGGTGTTTGATATCGAGAACCTGCCACAGCCAGTCAGTAAACACGCCCGCCCAGAAGAGTGGAACGAGGATCAGGAAGCTGGCAAGCACGCCAGTGGGGAGGCCTCGGGGGAGTGCGGACAGCGACATGCCGAGTCGATCAAGACCGTCAGGCCAGCAGCCTGCCAGCACGAGCAATCCCGCAAATAATGCCGCCAGCCCCGCCAATGCCGACAGCGCGACAAGCGTCTGGCCACTGATCGGATTGGCAACCGGCGTCGCGGGTACCGACGTCGGCAAAGTGGACGGCATGGTGCCGGGCGCGCTGGTCTGGCCACTCCCCTGGATGTTGGGAGTCGGCGTGGGGCGCGTGATTGCGAACGCCAACTGCACGCCAATCCAGACGGTCAATGTGATGATGAAGGCCGGCAGCAACGCGCCATTCAGGCGATCATGTTCCCACCGCCAGCTTCCACAAACGCGCCGGGCATCAAACACGCCCAGCAGAACCCATCCGATCAGCGACGCAACACCGAGGACAGCCAGCAGCATGAACAGCTGGGCGTGCCCGGGTTCGATCTGGCCTAAAATGTCAGCGACGGATAGTGTCATGGTGGTGAGCGGAGGTTGGCGGTCGGATGTGGTGGGTTGGAAGTATGGAGCTATCTGAACGGTCTCAGGTTGGTGAATAATAAGTTTACAAGCAAGCTATGATGAAAACGATTCTGGAACAAATCATCGACACCAAGCGTCAGGAGGTTGCCGAGCGATCGCAGCGCGAATCAGAGGCGGATCTGCGGGCGCGAATCAAGGATATGCCCCGCCCGCGCAACTTCTTCCAGGCGGTCACAACCCCCACGCGAAAGCCGGTCAACCTGATTGCCGAAATCAAAAAGGCATCCCCGAGTGCGGGGATTATTCGCGCGGATTTTGACCCCGTACAGATTGCGCGGACGTATCAGTCAGCCGGTGCCGATGCGTTGAGTGTGCTCACCGACGAAAAGTATTTTCAAGGGCACCTGAGCTATCTCCAGCAGGTTCGAAGCGAGGTGAATCTGCCTCTGTTGCGCAAGGATTTTATCGTCGATCCCTGGCAGGTTTACGAAACGCGTGCTGCCGGTGCCGATGCGATCCTGCTGATTGCTGAATGCCTGGAGACGTCAGAGCTGATCGACCTGCAAATACTGGCCACGGAATTAAATCTGACCACGCTGATTGAAGTGCACGACCTGGATAACCTCATGCGGGTACGCGATCAGGTGATTGGTTTCCCGCATCGCTCGTACAGCCTGCTGGGCATCAACAATCGCGACCTGCGAACGTTCAAGACTGACCTGGGCACAACTCTGCGAATGGCCGAGCTGGTCGAAGACCGGAGCGTACTGGTCAGCGAAAGCGGGATCGATTCCTCCGCCCACATCCAAAAACTCGCCGACGCTGGCGTGCGAGCGGCGCTAGTAGGCGAAAGCCTGATGCGAAGCGAAGACATCGCGGGGAAGATCCGAGAGATGTTTAGATAGGATTTGTATCAGAAGTATTTTGAGGCCGCGCAACACAGTTATCTCAATTGCAGGAATCTGACTCCATCCCATAGACTGCGCGACGCGTGAATGTTTATTTACCTGAGCCTGCCTGGCCGACCTTTCGTCGTGCCTGCTTGCGCGCGGGGGTGGCGTTTTTCTTGTTGCTCATCGTCACCGGGTGCGCTTCGATCCGCGTGACTGATCCGGCACGGACAGCGACCGAGCAGTATCTCATGAGCCAGGCGCTGGAGAAGGCCGTCGCGCAGTTGTCCGCGTCGGCGTTGCTGGATCGACAGGTTTTTGTCGATTCGACCTACCTGACCGGTTCCAAGGAAACCTCTGCCGAGATAGTTTTCCTTCTCGGTGAGCTGCGCGCCCGGCTGCTGCTGGCGGGGGTTCGACTCGCGCCCACGCGCGATCTTGCCGAGGTCGTTCTCGAAGTGCGTACGCAGGGAATCGGGATCGACCGGGTCGAGTTCCTGCTCGGCATCCCTGCGATCTATCTGTCCAGCACCACCAGCGGCGCGACGGGGAGCATCCCCGTGGCGATTCCGGAGCTGGCAATCATCAAACGTACGACGCAAAAGGGATTTGGCTCGGTTGCGTATGTCGCATATTGGCGGGCGACGGGAGAGGTGGTCAGCAGCTCCGGGCCCTTTGTCGGACGTACCAGCCGGGAGGATTACTGGTTCTTCGGTGTCGGTCCTCGCACGATCGGTGACATCATTCCAGCCGAGACGGGCAAGTGATCCCATGTCAGACGTTGTAGCAACCCCGCTTGCCTCGCCATCGTTGATCGATCCGCAAACGACGAAGCCGCGCAGGCGTCGACGGTGGTTGTTGTGGTTATTAATCGCAACGGTGGTGCTGGTGATTGTGCTGATCGTCGCCGTGCAGGTGATCCTCTGGAGCGACATCCCGCGGGCCCGTGTGATCCTGGAAGTTGAAAAAAGGCTGGGGATCAAAATGGCCGCCCAGTCGTTGGAAAGTGGGTGGTTCGGCACGACCACCTTGCACGCGGTCAGCCTGTCGCTTCCGCTGGCGGACGCACCGTTTGCAGAGGTGGCCGAGGTCCGCGTCGAGCATACGACGTTGCTTGGGATCGCGCTGACGCAGTCGGTTCAGATTCAGTCGATCACGTTGACGGACCCTGCCATCTCCATTGTCCAGGACTCTGCCGGCCAATGGAATCTCGTCGATGTAATCGATCAAATTGACCGCGCGACCAAGCCGTCGGGCGTATCAACCTCAACCTCGCGTCGGCCGACGGTCTCGCTTCCGCGCGTCAGCATCGCGGGGGGTTCGATTGATGTGACCGACAACCAGAATCGTCATGCCCATATCGCGCCGGTGACTTTCCAAAGCGACGCTGCCGATGCGCTCGCGTGGCGATATCAGCTCCGCATCGGGCTGGATCAGACCGACCCTTCTGTCGATGTGTCGGGCGTGCTCGCGCCGGGTGGCTCCTGGAAGCATCGCGTGCAGTTCGCTTTGAAAAATCTGGACACATGGGCTGAGCCTTGGGTAAATGATCTACTTAAGGATGCAACGTTGGCGGGCACATGGGATGGCTCGATCGAATCTGGAAATTTCGCCGGACGGATGTTGGTCCGGTCCGCGGACGTTGCCGGGGTGCGGGCGGAAAGTGGCAGCGCACTCAGCGTGGAGGTGGAGGGTAAAAACATTGCGCTGCGACCGGAATCGATTGTCTTGAAGATGAATGGGCGACCCATCCCCGATGTGCGCCTGTCAGGCGGACAGTTGAACACGGATGGGTCGACGATTCATGTGGAAGGCGTACGTTTCAGCATGGCCGGGGGGTCGGGTCGGGTGGACGGGGCCTGGAGCATCGCCGATCGCTCCGGCTTGCTGCAGGCAGCGTGGGATGGGATTGAGTATCCACCCGAAATCGGCGTGACGCATTCAGGTCAGATCGACATCAAGTTGGCGGATCGGTTTCCGAGCGCGCCCGAGGTTGATGTCAAGCTGACAACGCGCGGAAAGAGCGAAGTCGGGGGGTGGGATGGAAATATCAATCTCAGCGCGCGCGGTGACACGTGGCAGGCCATGGATGTAGCGGTGAGCGTGCCGCAGGCTTCATGGCAGGGAAGCAAGCCTGTCACCGTGAACGATTTGCAGGCAGCGTTGCGGGTCGATTGGCCACGCATCACGCTTGCCAATGTGCGCCTGGGACAGTCCGACCGTCTCCGCGCGCGGGGTGCGTTTACGTTTGGGACGCACACCGATTCGCAGCCGTCGACCACCTCGCCAACGACTTCCGCAGCTGCGATCGTCATGGACGCTTCGACCACGGCTGCGTCGACGAGCGCGCCGGCGTTGGCCTTCCCGACCAGCGTTCCGTCGCCGAAGTCCGATGAGTGGTGGCTGTGGGTGGATGGTCGCGATTGGCCGATCCCTGGTCTGCAACCCGTTGCGTTTTCATTTAGCGGATGGGGACAGGGGCCGAAGTACGTCATCGACGATCTTTACGTCGCGACGGGCAATGCGTGGCTGTCGAGTAAGGGCACCTACAGTGCCGATCAACCCTCGCCCATCGACGCGCGCGTGTATGTCGCATCCGCGCCGGAGTTCGGCCGAAGCGATACCGATGAACTGCCGCTGCGCGGAAAAGTGTTCGGCAACGCACGTCTGCGCGGGACGCTCGCCCCGGTTGCGTTGGCGTTTCGTGGGAATCTCAGCGGAAGCGATCTGTTCATCAACAATCGTCCGCTGCAAAGCCCACAGTTGAAGCTCGTTGGCACGGTATCAGGTCGACAACTTGAGGCTCACACGCGCGAGTTGACGATCCTGGACAGCATCGGGCAGCTCGATATCACCTACCCGTTTGCCGGTGAGGGGGCGTCTGCCCGCCTGCGCATCAACGATCTTCCGTTGGAAAATGTCGGCGCGTTTGCCCGCATCTCCGGACTCACCGGGCAGGCGCATGGCGATTGGCGATTCATCATTCCAAGCCTGCGTCGAAGTCGCATCTCGATGACAGGAGATCTGCGTGCAGAGGATGTCCGATGGAACGCCCTCGTCATCGATGCATTGTCCGCGCGCACCACCCTTGAGAATGGCGAATTGCGGATCGATCCCATTCACCTGATGCATGCCGACGGTACAACGCGCGGTGCCGCCTTCGCGCGAATGCAGTTCGATCTCTTGCATCTGGATGACCTCACGGGTGACCTGTCCTTCAAGGATTGGCCGGTGCGTCACAAGGATGGCGCGGCCACGCTGTCGGGCAGGCTGCACGAGGTGCGTGTCGCGCTGCCAGGTGCGGATGGGGGTGACATGTCAGTCACGGGCAGAGCATCGCTGGCATCGTCACTTAGCTTTCGTGGTGAGGCATTGGGCGATGCGACGTTGGAGGCGACCCTTGCCGGTCGTTCGGTCTCGCTGGATCGCTTCGATGCCGACCTGGTAGGGGGTCACATTACAGGCGAAGCACGACTGAACCTCGACGAGCCATCGCAGACGATCGCGCAGTTTGCCTGGTCGGGGGTCACACCCTCCACGCTTTCTCCTTTGGTACCGAAGCTGGCAGAGCTGTCGGGGAAGTTTGACGGATCGCTTAACCTGCGACCTGCCGAGGATGCCCGCGCGCTCGAGCCGATTCGGATCGACCTTAAAGTTCAGCCCGACCAGGCGTCTTTCAGGACGATCGCGCTGGGACCATGGAAGGTGACTGCCTTTGCCCGCCTGCCCATCGCGAGCGATTCAGAGCAACGCTTTCGGCTGGTGCTCGACATCCCGGAGCGCAACACGATCGAGTTGGCCAGCGGGACCATCCACCCATGGGCGCGCCTCTCGCGCGTGGGTGGCGAGAAGATGCCGTCACAGTTCAGCGCTGCTTTTGAGAATCTCGATCTCGGGCAACTCGTTCGCGCGTTTAAGCCGGATGCGCAACCCACGCCGGGCGTGCTGGCGGGTCAGGCAAATGTGCTAGGCAATGCTGGTGTGTTGGATCAGCTGACTGGCGGGGTGACGGTTCAACTGACGAAGTCCGACCTGGGAAATATCGAACCGTTTAGATTCATGTACGGACTATTTAACCTGCAGCTGGCCCCGACCGAGCCAACCGGTGCCGGCACCATTGGGGTACGGCTGGAGCAGGGGAACGTGACCATCACGGACATGGACTATTTCAATCGCGGAGTCTATGCGCGCACTTCGGGCTTAATTGTGCGGGATGTCTTCAGTCTCCCCGATAGTCCGATCAACGGATACGTGATCGGCACAGCCCGCCCCCTGCGCGACGTGAAACTGCCCTTCGCAGCCGACGTGGACAAAATCTTCAGTGCGGTTCAGGAGAACAGCAACACCGTCCGGATCAGCGGGACGGTGCTTAATATGAAGGTGGAACAAGCGACGTTAGCCGAGATTGGGGACGACCTGCGACGACTGATACTAGGCGATGTGAAGTCGAAATAGCGAGCGTTGGGCCTGACCGATGCATTGGGCAGGCGGGGGTCAGCCAAGTGTCAGGACGCTTTAGAAGTCGATTCCCTTTCCATTGCTGGTCAGGCCCGTGGCGCGATAGTCGTAATAACGAATGCTCCCGTCACTGAAGCCCGCAGTACCGGAGAACGAAAATCCGCTGGACGAGCCATTGACGAGGGTGAACATGCGTTGTCGATGCGAACTGACGTAGAACTTAGCCCCGCCTACGTAGGCGGTGTGAACGGTTGGGCAGAGGAAGACGAGTCTTCGCTTGCGGAAGGTGTCCTTTCCGCCTTGGGCATCATTGCGTCGGGTACGGTCGTTGATCTTCACACCGTTTGCATACCCACCGATGTTGTCATAATCGAAACCGGGCTCGCCATACCACACAAATGCAGGAAACTTTCGGAATGAGGCCGCGTTGGGACTCGTTTCGTTTGGGTATTGTGTCGCCGGGTAAGCCGCGTTCAGTGGGAAGCCGAGGTAATGGTTGACCGGGTCGTCATTGTAGGAAGCGCGAAAGCCAACGTTGTAAACTTCGTCGGAGTAGTCGGCAGCGGTGCATCCAAGCACAGAGACGGTCGCGACACGTGCCTCGAGCATGTACCCGCGCCAATAGCACTTGCGCATCCGTCCCTCCTCCTGAAGATGAGGGTTGGTGGTCGCGTGTGCTCCCCCGCCGAACCCGGGCCCAGCTCCCGGCCACTGCAGACCCCACCAAGGGCAACTTGGGGCGTAGTTAGTCAGTCCCTTTTTATATTGGGCGTTATAGGTGAAGACCCCCATCAGCGCCTGACGCATGGTCGATCCGCAGGCGATATCCTTGGCGCTCTCCCGCGCCTTCTTCAACGCCGGCAGGAGCATGGCGACCAAGATCGCAATGATGCCGATCACAACCAACAGTTCGATAAGGGTAAACCCCTTGGTCCGACGCGTACTCATTTAGTAATCCTCCAGAACATAGACGTGTCCCCTGTATGACATCCCAATCATCGACCTGATGCGACTCCAAAATGACTTTCACGAGGCATTTTTTGACGTATCCGCCAACGCATGCTGTCCTGAATGATTCGACTCTGCAGACAGGAGTTGTAGGCCGAGCCATCCTGCGGTAGGGTTTTGGGACCTTACAAAGGAGACTACGATGGCGATGAGAAACTGGATGGCATACTTCGCGGCGGGGTGTCTGACGATCGGTGGATTTGCCTTCGCCGAGGACATGAAGGAGGAGAAGGACAAAACCGAGCAACACGACAAGGATGATGCACAGGATTCGGAGTCAGTCGAGATTAAGGAATCCGAACTTCCTGCAGAGGTGACGGCAGCGTTCAAGAAGGATTTTCCTCACGCAACCATTTCGGAAGTGGAGAAGGAAACCTACAAGGACGGTACCGTTCACTACGAAATCGAATACAAGACTGCTGATGGCAAAGAGGAAGACGTCGAATACGCCGCCGACGGCAAGCGCGCACATGATGAATGATCGTTCACTTGGCGTGACGATTGAACGCCGGTAATCTATCGAAGCCGATCGCACGGGCGGTCGGCTTCATTTATTTGGGAGTTCATGTGGCTAAAAAAGCGTTGATCGTGTGGGGCGGCTGGGATGGGCATTCGCCGAAGCAATGTGCAGAGGTCTTTGAGAACATGCTGAAGGGTGAAGGGTTCGACGTCGAGGTATCCGAGACGCTTGATTCATTCACCGATGGCAAACTTGCCGACCTCAGCCTCATCGTTCCATCTTGGACAATGGGCACCATGACTGGCGAGCAATCGCAGGCTGTCACCAAAGCGGTGCGCGAAAATGGTGTCGGCATGGCGGGTATCCACGGGGGCATGTGCGACGCCTTCCGCGCGGATACCGAATGGCAGTTCATGACCGGCGGGCAATGGGTCGCGCATCCGGGAAATAAGATCAAGTATCAGGTGAAGGTCGGCCCGGAGCGCTCGTCGATCACCGAAGGAATCAAGGACTGGGGCGTTGAGAGCGAGCAATATTACTTGCACGTCGACCCGGCTGTGAAAGTCCTGGCCAGTTGCACCTTCCCCACGCCCGGCGGCGACGGTCCACACGTACCGAACGGGTCGTTCCAGATGCCGGTCGTCTGGACAAAGATGTACGGGAAGGGAAAAGTTTTCTATAGCTCGCTCGGGCACGAGATCGAAACGGTGACCGCAGAGCCGCACATGACGGTCTTGAAGCGTGGCTTCCTGTGGGCGGCGAAGTAAGCGAGACACCAATTGCCTTAGACCGTGAATGAGACCCGACCGACTCGCCCGTGTTACGGGTGCGCCGAATATGACGAAGGACCATTCAAAATTTCTTGATTACGCCACACCGCCAAAGCGTGATCCGGCGTGGTTTCGTTTCCTTGTCATTGGCGCATGCTGCGTGGGTGCCATCACCATCATTGCGGTGCTCGCTGCTTGCTTGGATTATGTTCGAAATGCCTGACCACCGGCCACTGACCCCTGAACACTCCCCATGGTAATCACCATCGACGGCCCATCCGGAGTTGGCAAGACTGTCGTCGCGTGGCGCGTGGCGACGGTGTTGGGGTTTGATCTGCTTGACACCGGGGCGATGTATCGCGCGATCGGGTTGGCGGCGCTTCGACGTCAATCGAATCTGGACGATCCGAAGGAATTGCTCTACGTCGCTCGTCATGCGCATATCAGTTTCGACTGGACGCAACGCCCGCCGGTGCTGATTCTGGGAGGGGAGGTCGTTGAAAAAATGCTTCGCACGCCCGAGTGCAGCGACGCCGCGTCCAAGGTAGCGGTGGTTGAAGACGTGCGAAAATTGCTGGTCGACCAACAACGCGCCATCGCGCGCGAGCGTGGCGACGTCGTCAGTGAAGGTCGCGATCAGGGGAGCGTCGTTTTCCCTGAGGCGCTGCTCAAGATTTTTCTGAAAGCGGACCTCGACATACGGGTGGACCGCCGACTGTCTCAGCTTCGTCGGGCCGGCGTGACGCTCGATCGCGTGACGCTTCGCCGGCAGATGGCGGAGCGCGACAAGCGCGATGAGGAACGCGAAGTCGCCCCGCTGAAACCCACGCCCGACGCGCGTATCGTCGACAGCACGCATCTGACCGAGGACCACGTCGTCGACACCATCGTCCGCGCTGCCCGTGAGCGATTGCCCATTACATCTCACCCGACATCGGAGCCTCACTGATGCAGCGATCGATCTTCTGGCGCTCCTGCCAGGTCATCTTCAGGATCATGTCGACGCTGCTTTTCGATTTTAAAACGTATGGCAGAGAGAACGTCCCCAAGGCCGGCGGGGCGCTGTTGATCTCCAATCATCAAAGCTATCTGGATCCGCCTTTGATGGCGGTGCAACTTTATCGACCGGTCAGTTATATGGCCAAGAGCGAGTTGTTTCGGAACAAGGCGCTGGCCTGGTTGATTCGGTCGCTGCACGCGTTTCCGATCAATCAGACAGGCTTTGCCAAGGGGGCGATTGATGAGACGATTAACCAGTTGCATGCCGGTAAACTTCTGAACATGTATCCCGAAGGAACGCGCACAGAGACGGGCGAGCTTGGGACTATCCAGCGCGGGATAGCACTGGTGCTGCGCAAGGTGGACGTGCCGATCATTCCCGTTGCCATCGAAGGTGCGTACAAGGCCTGGCCGAATCGGCAGAAGATGTTCAAGGCGCATTCGATACGGATCATGTACGGAAAACCCATGAATCTGAAGGGGATGAAAGGGGATGCGATCGTAAAGGAAGTGGATGCGACGTTGCGCGATCTCATCAGGCAGCTTCGGGAAAAAATCGCGGATGAAAAAAGGAGGCGCGAATGATGCCCGACACAATTGAATCGCTGACGCGCCTGGCAATTGAGTTTCGCGATGCGCGCGACTGGAAGCAGTTTCACAATTCCAAGGATTTAGCCATCTGCCTGTCGATCGAGGCTGCCGAGTTGATGGAGCTGGTGCTGTGGAAATCGCAGGATGAGCTGTCGGCCCCTGATGCAAAGCGAACGCAGGCGATGGGCGAGGAATTGTCAGACGTGCTGCACGCAGTGCTGCTGCTGGCGGAAGAAAATGGGATCGATCTGTCGAAGGCGTTTCGGGAGAAAATGCTGAAAAACGCCATGAAATATCCTGCCGACAAGGCTCGCGGGCGAAGCGTAAAATATACGGAATTATGAAGCTATCGATGCTCAATTCGCCGGCGGGTGCCCGGACGCAACCGGGTGCCATTCGTTTGTATCGCGCGTTCGCCGATCCGACGCGCCTGCGCATCCTGAATCTGCTCGCGGCGCGGGACGAACTGTGCGTGTGCGACATCATCGACATCCTCCGTCTGCCCCAGGCGCGCGTCTCCCGGCATCTGGCCTATCTGCGCACAAGCGGATTGGTATCGGCGCGGAAAGTAGGACTGTGGGCCTATTACCAAATGCTGCCCGCTGCTTCTCCCGCCCATCAGGCTCTGCTCGATTCGATCCAACCCTGCCGTAACGAAACCGTGCGGTTGCGCCGGGATATTCAGACACTTCAAAAGAAATCGTGCCGAACGGATTGCTGTTGACGACGGACGGACGCCGAGCACGTCTCTGCGCACATGGTTCCACCGCCCAAATATTTCCTCGTGGCACCGGGATTCTCGCGCGGTGACTGGCCGATGGCCGTCCACAACGATTGACAACTCGAACCAGTGCTGCAACTATATTCGTATAAGCGAATATAGGAGAGGCTCATGAGCGGCAAAGCCCCAGTGTTGATTTTGTGCACCGGTAATTCCTGTCGATCCCAGATGGCCGAGGGATTTCTGCGTGAATATCAGGGAGATCGCTTCCTCGTCCACTCGGCGGGCACGAGCCCGTCTGGGGCGGTGCATCCGCTGGCGATTCGTGTCATGCAGGAGATCGGGATCAACATCGCGTCGCAGAAGCCCAAGAGCATCGACGATTATCTAGGTAAGCAGCGGGTGGCGCACGTGATCATTGTCTGTGATCACGCCAACGGAACCTGCCCGCGCATCTGGCCTGGCGCGTTTTCTCGCGGCTATCTCCCCTTCCGTGATCCAGCTCATTTCCAAGGATCGGACGACGAGACGCTGGCGTTCTTCCGCACCGTGCGGGACGAGATATCTGAAGCCATGAAAACCTGGAAGCCCAGCGCGACTTCGGTGACACAATGAATCGCTGGGTGTGTGAGTTTGTCGGCACGTTCTGCATGGTCTTCGCGGGCACGGGCGCGATCATGGTGGATTCCATGACCGGCGGGCAGTTGGGACACGTGGGTGTGTCGCTCGTTTTCGGACTCGTCGTGATGGTGATGATCTGTGCCGTGGGCGAAACATCAGGCGCGCATCTCAACCCGGCAGTGACCATTGGGTTCTGGTTGGCGGGGCGGTTCGAGACGTCGCGCATCCTGCCTTATCTGATTTGTCAGCTGGCGGGGGCGCTGCTGGCAAGTGTTTCGTTGCGGGGACTGTTTGGTGCGGTCGCATCATTGGGTGTCACCACACCTCGATTCGGGTCCATGCAAGCATTTGTAGTCGAAATCATCCTGTCGATGATTTTGATGTTCGTCATCCTGCGCGTCTCCCTTGATTCGCGCGAAACTGGCCTGTTTGCCGCCTGCGCCGTTGGTGGGACGATCGCCTTGGAAGCGCTTCTGGCTGGTCCGATCTGCGGCGCGTCGATGAATCCGGCTCGCTCGCTGGCACCGGCAGTGGTTAGTGGCGTGTTCGACGGTGTGTGGGTGTACCTGGTCGCGCCGTTTGTCGGCGCTTCGCTGGCTGTCCCACTGGCGACGTTGAGCCTTCGTGAGCGGGCCAAGCCGTCAACCAAATCTTCGGAGGAAATCTCATGGTCAAAAACATTACTGAAATCGTAAAGGAATCCTACTCGGCGTCGGCTCGTGGTGGATTTTCATCCGACAATCCCGATGTACGGCGGGTCGCCGAGGCGTTTGGGTATTCGGAGGAGGAGTTGCGGTCGATCCCCGCAGAATCCAACCTCGCACTCTCCTGTGGCAATCCGACCGCGACTGCCAATCTTCAAGCGGGGGAGACGGTCGTGGATTTAGGCAGCGGCGGGGGGCTGGATGTTTTCCTTGCTGCGTCAAAAGTCGGACCGACGGGCCGGGCGATCGGGGTTGACATGACGCCCGAGATGATCGCACTCGCGCGCCGCAATGCTGCGAGCGGGAACGGGGGTAAGGGATATGCGAACGTCGAGTTTCATCTCGGCGCGATCGACGCACTTCCGTTGCCGGATGCCTGCGCAGATGTGGTCATCTCAAACTGTGTCATCAATCTCGCCCCCGACAAAAACAAGGTGTTTGCGGAGATGTTCCGCGTCCTCAAGCCCGGAGGGCGCGTGGCCGTCAGTGATATCGCGCTGAAGGCGACCTTGCCGGCAGAGATTGAGGGAGATGTCACGGCCTACGCAGGTTGTATTGCCGGTGCGATCACATTGGATGCGTTTCGCAGCGGGCTCAGCGCTGCCGGGTTTTCGGGCATCACCCTGGTTGATTCGCAGGCCGACCTGAATGTCTACGCGACGGTCGACGGGCAGTCGGCCTGTTGCTCCCCACCCCCGGCCCCCGCACACCCGGCCGACGCCCGATCATTGTCCATCCTGCCGGCGAAGTCAGGTGGGTGCACTCCTGCCGGGTCCGCTCATTCGGCTTTATCTGAATTCATCAGAGCGCGCGACCTGAATGACTATCTCGCCAGCGTAAAGGTCTTTGCACTGAAGCCGAGTTGAAACCGTTCGCTTGCGTGTTGTTGCCCGGGCGGTTTTTTCCTATACTCCCCGCCTTGCGATTTTGCGGGCCCGTAGCTCAATTGGGAGAGCACTGCCTTTGCAAGGCAGGGGTTGTCGGTTCGATCCCGTCCGGGTCCATGGAAAAGTTGTCAGTTGTTAGGTGTTAGTTGCCCGTGGGGCAGCCGACCTCTTCTAACAACTGACAACTGACAACTAACAACCAGCTTCCCCATGGCCAAAGCACGTGCAATCGTCAAACGGCGTAAGGCCGTTCGAAACATCAAGAAGATCACCAAGACCATGCAGTTGATCGCGACGGCGAAGTTTCAGAAGTCGCTGAAGCGGGCGGTGGCGACCAAGCCGTATACGCTCAAGATTCGCGAGTTGGTGGCCGAGGTGGCGCGCAACGTGGGCGAGGTGGAGCATCCGATGTTGCGCGATGTGACGCTCTCCCCGACGAATAAGATCGCGCTGGTGGTCATCACCTCCAACCGTGGCTTGGCCGGTGCGTACAACGGGAGCGTGCTCCGCGCTGCCAACCGCTTCATCCGTGAGCAGGAAGCTGCCGGCAAGAAGGTCGAGCTTTATGTCGCGGGCAAAAAGGGTGGAAGTTACTTCGCATTCCAGAAGCGTGAGATGGCCACGCGTCGCGATGCCAGCGATCCGCCTCGCTTTGAAGAGGCCAACGATGCGGCCACGTGGTTCATGGAGCGCTTCATCAAAGGCGAACTTGATGGCGTTTATGTCGCGTATATGAATTTTATATCGACGGGGCTGCAGAAGCCCGATGTGTCGATGCTTCTCCCGCTTTCAGGCGTGGCCGACGCGACCGACCGGATGGCCGACGAC
>Ga0105047_10005515_pt1 | contig 21673 bp, 16 predicted proteins | sample MAT04_FD_78384 | JGI IMG/M metagenome (GOLD analysis project Ga0105047, IMG submission 78384) | Freshwater microbial communities from Lake Fryxell liftoff mats and glacier meltwater in Antarctica - MAT-04 (megahit assembly) | ecosystem: Environmental > Aquatic > Freshwater > Ice > Liftoff... | reverse complement strand
GCCGGTCGGGATGCCGACGTTGGCCGAGAGGTTCGACGCGAGCGCCTGGGCCGGGTTCGGCGTCTGCGGCGTGATGATGTACGGCGGCCCGCGCAGATCGCCCGGGTTCGAGCCCACGAAGGTGCGCGCTCCGGTGACCGCGAGGTGATAGTCCGCGCCCGTTTGGGTTAGGTCGGCGATGATCGCCGGCGCGCGGAGCGCCAGCTCGCTCTCGTACCGCGACACGTCGTCGATCACGAAAAGGATGTCTGCCCGGCGCTGGTGCGGCGGCGCGAACGTCAGCGTCTGCGAGCCCGCCACGCCCTCACCGCTGAGCGGCACGGTGATCGGTGATCCCGCCTGATCGTGATCGATCTGGATGCTCGCCGACGCCATACCCACCGCGCGCGGATGGAACGTGACCGCGAGGGGCTGCCGCTGGCCACCCTGCAGCATCAGAGGCGTGCTCGGGAGCTCTACGGTGAACGCGGAGCCAGCCGCGAGCTGGATCTGCGCCACGCTCACCGGCGTCGTCCCGCGGTTCACCAGGGAGAGCGGCAGGATCGACTCTCCGCACGGCGAGGAGATCTGACCAAAGGCGAGCTGCCGCGGCTCCACGGTGATCGTGGTGATGTCGACGCGGCCGAGATCGTCGACGTTGTTCAGCTCGTTGCGCTCCACGACGGTGCCGAGCGGATCGACCACCAGGAGCAGCTGCCGGCGACCCGGAGGAACGCTGTTCGGCACGCGTGCCGTGATCGAGAGGGTCCGTGAAGCGCCCGCCATCGTCCCCGGCACCGCGACGTTCCCCACCGGAATGCTGGCCATTGAGTACGTGGTGTCGCCGTCGGGGTTCAAGAACAGCGCGAGCTGGCTCGCGGCCGACATCGCGTCACCGATGTTGTTCACCGTCGCCGAGAACGCGAAGTCCTCGCCGACCAGAACGGGAGCAGGGAGCATGCCCGGCCCGCGCACCACCGTGAGATCGGCCTGGCGCCGCGGCCCGCCGTCGCCCATCGGCATCGGCTCGGCATCGGTATGCACGACGATCACGCCGGCGTCGTCGTTCGGCATCGGTGCGGCGTCCATCGCGGTGTCGCTCGCGTCGGGATCGCCGCCCATCGTCGCCGCGTCGTCGTGCTTCGCTTCGGCGGCGTCATCGCGCACGGCCACCGAGGCGTCAGCGTTCGGTGTCGGTGTTCCCGGCACACAGACCGAGTCCGTGCACACCTCGCTGCCCAGGCACTCCGAGTCGTCGTTGCAGACGGGCCGGCAGATGTCGCCGACCAGCCGCGCGCCCTCGCCGCAGTTGCCCGCCGGAGACGCCGAGCAAGCCGACCAGGTGATAGCGAAGGCCGCGAAAAATAACCGCCTCATGATGGTCTCTGTTGTACCCCGACCCTCGACAGGTGGGCGAGCCGTTGAATCTCGTCACTCTCGTAGATGTGCACCCCGGGACGCTCCTCGCCGCACACACGGATCATCGCTTCGGCCACATCGGACCCTGAAATACCGCGATATTTCTCCAGCGGACCGATCATCAGCCCGCCGACCACGCCGAGCGCAACGCTCGCGAATTTCTCGCCGGTGCGGGACTCGGGCCGCGCGCCGAGCAGCAGCGAGGGCCGAAAGATGTGGATCGCCGCGAACGGCAGCGTCCGCACCGCCTCTTCGGTCTGCCCCTTCACCTTGTTGTAGAAGACCATCGAGCGGCTCGAAGCGCCGATCGCCGTCACCACGGCCAGCCGCTGCGCGCCCTTCTGCGCGGTCACCTTCGCGGCGCTCACCACGTAGTCGAAGTCGACCTTCTTGAACGCGTCCTTGGATCCGGCCTTCTTGATGGTGGTGCCCAGAGCTATGAACACGTCGTCGCCCGAAAGTTGCGCCGCCACGCTCTCCAGGCGGTCGAGCTCGACCACCACCTCGACCAGCCGCTCCTGCGCGCGACCGGTCGGGCGGCGGCTCACCACCACCACCTTCTCGTAGCGCGGGTTGGCGAGGAGCTGCTCGAGGATCGCTGCGCCCACCAGGCCGGTGGCGCCGAACAAGATCGCGGTTCTCATTGGCCCCAGTGATAGCCGTTGCCGGCGACGTCGACGAAGACCGGGTTGGTATAGGTGAGCGCGCGAGCGCCCATCACCGGCTCGTTGCGGCCGTCACCGCTCACCTTGGCCATGAAAAACGCATCGGCGGTCGCGGTCGCGGTGATCGTCCCGCGGAAGCGCACCACCGGCCCTGGATCGAGGGTCCGCGTCGCGATCACCACACCATCGCGGATGATCTCCAGCGTGTCGACGTCCATCCAGGACGGCGCCTGCACCACGACGTCGAGCTCGACCGGCCCGCGGTTCGAATTCAGCGTCTCGCCGATGCCTGCCTTTTGTGCGTCGCTGCCTGTGCCGGCGCGGGCCTCCAGCGTCACGAACGGCCCGATCATCGCCACCGCCTTGCCTTCGCGCAGCGCCTGCCACGTCGCCGGCAGATCGGTGCCCGCCTTGATCGCGGTGCGCCCGTAGCCGATCTCCGATCCGCGCGAGTGCGCGTCCGACGACGCCGTCGCGGTGATCCGACGGTCGTGTTTCCACGCGCCGACCAGATCCGCGAAGACCAGCTCGTGGAAGTCGCCGCCCTTGCTGTTCATCAGCTCGACGCAGTCCGACTCCGGGAACGGCTTGATTCCCATGTTCGTCTCGGGGTTCAGCTGCATGTAATTGTAGGCGCCCTTGCTGTCGCGCGGGTGGTTGACCTGCACGATGGCGGCGCCCTTGCTGCGCGCGAGGGCGACGACCTCGTTGGGATCGAGCATCCGTTTGAACGTCTCGCCTTCGTACACGAACCACTGGACCTCCCAGTATTTTCCGGTCGCGAGCGGCCACGCGTTGAAGTGACCATACAGCGGCGAGATCTCGCTGCCTCGTTCGGTGACCAGCTTCGAAGTGAGTCCGAGGCGGTCGACGGTCGGCTGATAGTCGATCACCACGTCGTGATCGGTCGAGAGCAGGATGTCGAGCCCCTCGCCCACCGCGCCGAGCACGCGCTGCTCGAGAGACTCGTCGGCGTCGACGCTCTTCGTGGAGTGGACGTGCGTGTCGACGGTGATCCAGCCGTCCGTATCGACGACGTGATCGACGCGCGCCTCGACGGTCACCGCGCCCATCGCCGGCACCGTCACGTCTTGCTCGAAGATCTCGTGCTCGGGGCCCTTCGACACGACCACGTGATAGTTGCCCGCCGGCAGCACGACCTCGTCGCTCGCCTTCAGATACTTCTTGAGCACCCGCGCGCCGTCCTTCGTCACGAAAAGGTGCACCGGCGTCGGTCCGACGTCCTGCCCCGCCTTGGTCTCCCTGCTGTTCACGATCAGCGTGCCTTCGTCGTCGATCACCACCGGCTCGACCGATGCGCTGAGCTCGCGCGTGGCGATGAGACGCCCGGCCAGCTTCACGTCGACGACGCGCGCGGTGCCGCTCGGGACGCTCAGCGTCGCCTTCCCGGTCGCCGGATCGACCAGCGCCAGCGACTCCGCGTCGCCGCCCGCCTGGCGGCTGGGATCGCGCACCGTCACCGTCACCCGCTTCAGCCGCGCCTCGGGGCCCTGCACCGGCACCGTGAACGTCTGCCGCGCGGCCGGATCGATCCGCGTCTTCCGCATCTCGACGAGCGCGGTCTCGACGTCGCCCGAGCCGACCGCGATGAACAGCTTGTCGCGGAAGCGCCCGCCCGGGAACACGCCCTGTGTGGAGCTCGAGAGGGGCACCACCTCGTCGAACGCAGCGATCGCAGAGATCGTGCCTTGCGCGCGGAACAGCACGTAGCTCGCGCGCGCGCCCGGCGCGCTGGAGGCGACCCACTCGAGATCGCCGCCCTCGATGCCCGCGCCTTTGCCGGGCGTGAAGAAGTCATACTCATCGCCGTGCAGCAGCACCGCGCCGCAGCTCACGTCGCGCAGCTCCTCGCGCGCGGTGTCGGCCACGTCGTAGCTGATCTCCAGCGTGTCGCTGTTCGCGGCGAGCGTGAGATCGATCGTGATGTCGAGGCCGTTCGGCACGCTGGGGATGATCGCGTCGAGGAGCGGGATGCCCTTATCGATGCCCTTCAAACGCAGCGTCGCACCGTCGTTCACGATCTCGGCGGTCTGCGGCGCGAAGCCGCGCAGGTTGCACTGGAAGAAGATCTCTTGCAGGCGATCGTCGCCGCCCGGCCCGGTGCGATCGAGATCGACGAGCGAGCCGCCGTAGAGGCCCCATCCGGTCGACGATCCGGGCGGCTGGACCACGAAGCGCACGCGCCCGTTGTCGATCAGGAAGTCGCCGATGCGACCCGCGGCCTCGAGGCCACCGATTAGCTCGCTCTCGGCGCTGATCACGCGGACGGTCTGCGGTCCGGGGAGGGGCTGGGCGGTCGAGCAACCCACGACGATGAGCGCAATCCAGGCACGCATGGCGCGGACTCTGCTCCGGTCCAAGGCCCCCCGTCTAGCGGGCGTGCAGCGCGGCGAAGGTGACGATGCCCAAAGCTACGTGAACATTGAGGGAAGCCCCCTTGCCGTGCATCGGAATGAAGACCCGCGCGTCGGTGTGGGCGAGCGCTTTCTGGGTCACGCCGTGGTCCTCGTGGCCCACGACCAGGCACGCTTTCTCGGGCCAAACGTACTCCGAGTAGGGCACCGCGTCCTCGGTGAGCTCGACCGCGACGATGGTCCAGCCCTCGCTTTTGAGCCCTTTGAGGGCCTCGGCGACGTCCATGACGTGGCGCCACTTCACGCGCTTGTCTTTGCCGCGGCCGACCTTGTCGATGAGCTTGTGCGGAGGCGTCGGCGTGATCCCGGTGAGTACCATCTCGACCACCCCCGCCGCGTCCGCGATGCGGAACGCCGATCCCACGTTCACCGGATCCTCGACGTCGCACAGCACCAGGGCCAGCGGGTGATCCGGCCGCTCCTGCGCTTTCAAGAAGCGCTTCAGGTTCGTCCCTCGTAACGGCTTCATCGAGTGCGTCCATCCTTGCACCGAGCAGAGCCCGCGCGCTACACGGCTCGCGTGGCCATCTTCGATCCCCACTCCCACGCCGACGACGCCGAGCCGTTCATCCGCTCGATCGATCTCGATCTCCGCGTCGACTTCGACACCAGGACGCTGAGCGGCACCGCCCGCCTCACGCTCGTGCGGCCCGCGCTCGGCCGGCTCACGCTCGACTGCCGCGGCCTCGCGATCACCGACGTGCGCGACGCCGCGGGCAACCCGGTCGAGGCGCGCATCGAGAAGGGCGATCCGATCCGCGGTGAGAAGCTGGTGCTCGATCTGCAGGGCGTGATCGCCGAGATCACCTACAGCACCGCGCCCGAAGCGCTGGCGCTGCAGTGGCTCTCGCCGGCACAAACCGCCGGAAAGCAGCACCCGTTCGTGTTCACGCAGTGCCAGCCGATCCACGCGCGCACGCTGATGCCGTGCCAGGACTCGCCCGCGGTGCGCATCACGTACACCGCGCGGCTCGACATTCCGGCGCACCTCACCGCGGTGATGGCGGCGGGGACCGGCGCGCGCAGCGTGGGACCGCACGAGAAGCGGGCGATCGCTCGGTTCGAGATGGCGCAGCCGATCCCGCCTTACCTGTTTGCCTTCGCCGTCGGCGATCTCGTCTCGATCCAGATCGGACCGCGATCGCAGGTATGGGCCGAACCTTCGGTCGTCGAGAAAGCGGCCTACGAGTTCGCCGACACCGACAAGATGCTCACCGTCGCCGAGGGAATGTTCGGTAAGTATGACTGGGAGCGCTACGACCTCCTGGTGATGCCGCCGTCGTTCCCGTACGGCGGGATGGAAAATCCGCGACTCACTTTTCTCACACCGACCCTGATCGCCGGCGATCGCTCGCTCGCCGCAGTGGTCGGCCACGAGCTCGCGCACTCCTGGACCGGCAACCTGGTCACCAACGCGACGATGGAGCACTTCTGGCTCAACGAAGGCTTCACCACCTTCGCCGAGCGCCGGATCCTCGGAGCCATCGAAGGCGATGTGCAAGTCAGCTTGCACGAGGCGCTCGGCCGCCGCGGGATGATCTCCGACATGGCGCGCTTCCCGGCGGACAGCCCGTTCACGCGCCTGCGCACGCCGCTCGAGGGCGTCGATCCCGACGAGGTGTACTCGCGCATTCCGTACGAGAAGGGCTACCTGTTCCTGCGGCGGATCGAAGAGGCGGTCGGCACCGAGGCCTTCGATGAATTCCTCAAGACTTACATTCAGACGTTCCGGTTCCAGTCGATCACCACCGATCAGTTCCTGCAGCTCATCGACGTCGCGCTCCCCGAGGCGAAGAAGAAGGTGGATTTCGGGCTTTGGATCGACGGGCCCGGGCTCCCTGCGGACGCGCCCTCTCAACCCTCCCCGGCGCTCGAGCGGGTCGAGGCTGCCGCGGCGCTGTTCGCTCGCGGTGAGCTGCCGGGCGAGGCGATCGCCAAGGCGTGGTCGGCGACCGAATGGCAGGTGTACCTGTCCCTGATCGCGCGCCCGGCGCCGCACGATCGGCTGGCCGAGATGGAGAAGCGATTCGCGCTGTCGTCCTCGGGCAATGCCGAGATCCTCGCCGGGTGGCTGGCGGTCTGCGCGCGCAGCGGCTATGCGCCGGCGTTCCCGACCATTCGCAAGATGCTCCTTTCCGTGGGCCGCATGAAGTATCTGCGCCCGATCTACTCGGCGCTCGCGCAGGCGGGCGGTGACGCGGCGACGCTGGCGAAGTCGACCTTCACCGAGGGCGCGGCGACCTATCACCCGATCGCGCGCGGCGTGATCCAGGGGGTGCTGGACTCGCCGCCGAAGAACCCGGAGATGGTGTGATCGACGACCTCGCGTCGCAGCTGCGGCCGCACTACTCGCGGTTCTTGTCGCGAACGGGCGAGGTCCTCATGACCGGGCACTCGCACCAGGCGTGGCCGGACGTCTCGCGCGACGGTCACCTCGAGGCGTGGGACGACGCCGCGCTGCTCGCGGACAAAAAATGGGGGCGAATTTTCTCAGAGATACTTCCGCAGTATCGCGCCTGCCTGGCGTCGCGCATCGGCGCTCGATCACCGTCGGCGATCGCGGTGGCGCCCAACACGCACGAGCTGCTGCTGCGCTTCTTGTCCTGTTTTCCCGATCGTTCGCGGGTGATGACGACCGATCGCGAGTTCCACTCGATGCGCCGCCAGCTCGCCCGCCTCGAGGAAGACGGCCACCCGATCGTCTGGATCCCTCGTGAGTATGACTTTGTCGAGGCGCTCGAGCGCGAGAAGCCTCCGGTGGCGATGCTCTCGCATGTCTTTTTTGCGACGAGTGAGATCGTCGATCTCATGCCCATACTCACTTCGGCAGCGCGGCTCGGGATCCCGCTCCTCATCGACGCCTATCACGCGTTCAACGTGCTGGAGATGGACATCGCCTCGTGGCCCGGCGAGGTGTTCGTGATCAGCGGCGGCTACAAGTACGCCGAGCACGGCGAGGGCGCGTGCTGGATGCACGTGCCGCTGTTCGCCGATCGCTTTCGCCCGCGAAACACCGGCTGGTTCGCCGACTTCGCGGGCCTCGAGCGCACGCAGGGCGAGATCGGCTACGCGAGCGGGGGCGACCGCTTCCTCGGATCGACCTTCGATCCAACCGCGTTCTATCGCGGCTTGCGGGTGATGGAGTGGATGGACCGGCAGGGCCTGTCGACCGCGGTCTTGCGCGCGCACTCGATGGCGCAGACGGCGCGACTCATCGAGCGCTACGACGCGCTGGATCTCGCGAGCCGGGGGGTGGGCTTGGCGTCGCCCCGCGATCCGGCGCGCCGCGCTGGGTTCGTGGCGTTCGAGCACGACGACGCGAGTGGGTTGGTGGGCCGGCTCGAGGCGCGCGGCGTCCGTGCCGATGCGCGGGCGCGGTGGCTGCGATTCGGTCCGGCGCCGTACACCACGAGCATGGAGATCGATCGCGCGATGGACGCGTTGGCCGCGTCGCTCTGATCTGCGGGCGGCAACTAACCACGGGATGAAATTCGGAACCGACACCTCGACGCCGCGCAACCGTCTGGCAGAATAGCGCGCCATGGTCCGCAAGACTCCCAAGGCGGCCGTTGCCGGCCCCAGCGACGACGACGGTTCCCGCCTCAGCGTCCGGTTCAGCATCGAGCGCGTCGCCGAGATCGATCACGCGTTCACGATCGAAGGTGCGATCCTCTACTCGCCGCCCGACGACGACGACGGCGCTGAAGAACCGCGTCGGATCGGAAGTCTGCGGGCCCTGGTCGTTTCGCGGGTCGAGGACTGGCAGGACGTCATCCGTACGGCCGACGACATCTCCGCCTCAGCCCTGAGGCTGACCGAGTTGGATGTCGAACCGCTCGAGATGATCCAGCAGTGGCTTGGCATCGAGGCGATCGAGATCGATGAGAAGTGGCGCAAGCGCTGCCTCTCGTTCCTCGCGATGCAAGAACTGCTGCGCCTGTTTCCAGGTCCTTTCACGCTGGTTACGTGCCGCGCCGACCCGTCCATCGGGAAGCGCATCGCGAACGACGAGGACGAGGACACGTCATACGCCGAGGAACAGGATCCGCGAGTGATCGCCAACGGCGAGCAGAAGCTCGCGGACTACTGTCGTCGCTTTGGACTTCAGCCCGCGGAGGGAGGGCTCTTCTATCAACACCTCGGGGTCGCCTGGTCGGAGGGCTCGTGGATGGCGACCGTCGATGCGTAGCTGGCCGCCGCGCCATCGAATTTCCGTGCGATCGCGCCGCATCCTTGCGGACCCACCGGATCTGGGCCGGGTTGCCGTCTGCCCGGACCATCGTCCGCATGCGCGAGCGCTGAAGGAGGTCGATGCGGCGCGTCGAGCTTCATCCCGCTGCGTTCGATGACGCCTCGATCGAGCGTATGCGGGCGGCGCTCGCCCGATCACCGCTGGTCGGGCCGAGCGTGCTCAAGGGCGGCTTCGAGGCGACGCGCGGCTTCGCGGTCGTGTTCCGCCGCGAGGGGGTCGCGCGGCTCTGCAAACTCGTCCCCGCGGTCGCACCTTTCCTCGAGGCGGCGTGCGAGCTGCCGACGACCAACGCGTTCTATCTCAACTTGCTCGTCGTACCGCGGGGCGCGTCGGTGGCGCCGCACGAGGATGGCACGCTGACCACCTTCTGCGGCCTGGCGCGCGGCGCGCCGGTTCGGGTGACTGTGCTCTACCTGGATGTGCCGTCGACGGGTGGCGCGCTGCGGCTGCACCGGCGGATCGCGCCTGACACGGTGGTCACGCCGGTGATCGGGACCGTGCTGCACTTCCGGGGAGATCTGACCCACTCGGTCGACGAGGTGATCGACGGCGAGCGCATGAGCCTGGTGCTCGAGCAGTACGCGCTCGACGCGCGCGCGCTCGCGGAGGTCCCTGAGTGTCACGTCGCGAGCGAGGGGCACTTCGCGCGCGTGCTCGCGGAGGCGCGGGCGATGTCCTCCGAGCGCGATCGATAGCACATGCCCACACCTGGTGCCGGCGCACCGAACACCCGCGTGCTCGGCCGATCGCACGTGTTGTTCGCCGAGCTGGTGCGCACGGTCGCCGCGATCATCCCGCCACCGGGCCGGCACGTCGTGAAGTACTTCGGCGTGCTCTCGTCGGGTCGCCGTTGCGCAGCGAGGTGGTCCCCGGCGCTGCGGCTCGAGCTCGGTGTCGGCGCCGCCCTAGGTGGCGCCGACAGCGTCGGCGTCGTGCTGCAGCAGCACCTGGGCTCAACTTCTGCGGCGGGTGTACAACATTGATCCGATGCTCTGCCTCGGTGCTCGGGGAAGCTGAGGTTAGTATCTCGCCGGCCTCGCCGCCGATCTATTGGCGTCGGGCGTTCGCTCGCGAACGACCTTCGGCTCATCGCTGCGATCACGGAGCCGAGCCAGGTCCGAACGGGACGCAGCGCGTCGGGGGCCTCGATGCCGACGCTTCCAGCATCGCATGCCCGGTGTGGCCGTGGTCGAGGCCGCCGGGCCCGATCTCACCCGCTGGTTCGGCTTATCGTACTTTAACTTAACGGGCCGGAGGTTCCTTCGAAGGTACCCACACTTCGAGATCCTCCTTCGTCAGGGTGACGAGCGCGAGCGTGATGCCCGCCTCGTCGCAGAACTCCACTTCATAGGCCTGGCCGCCTTCGTACACGAAGACGATCGCACCCCTCGAGCCGGCTTGGACCACCGAATTGGGTAGCGACCGTCGCAGCCGAACCACATCGTGTTCTTGGAACGTCATAGTTTGCCGGGATCCCCGTTACGAGTCGGATGACGCCATCGTTGCTTCGTATCCGCGCGAACATGACGTTGATAGCTCGCCCGTTTTCTCCGGTGATTGGAATGACCTGATTGAACTTTGTGCCGAATTGTGTGACTCCGGTCTGGACCGCGGTCTCTGCGTCAAAGGCGATCTGGCTCGCAAGTTTGCCGGCGTTCGATCGGTCGAAGCCCAGCGCCTTCTTGAACCACGCGGCCTCGCTCCCGGCCGAGCTCCTGGACAAATGATGCCACCGTGTCGGTGCTGCGCGCCGCGTCGAGGCGCGGCGTCCAGTGCGACAAATAGGCGGCCTTCGGAGTGGAGAGGTCGTTCATCGTCGTTTCCCTTTCCCGAGCTCTTGAATTCGCAACGACAGCCCGCTTGCGGGTTCGCAAGTACCGCGCACGGAAGCGACCGTTCCACGAGTGGCCACTGGACCGGGGACCGTCCGGTGACGCCTCGAAGCATCGCGTCGGCGCCCGGCGCACGAAGTTCACTCGGGCGGGAACATGCTCGTCGCGACGGCCTCCAGCACGTAGCGCGCGACGCCGGTCATCTTCCACTGCACCACGATCGCCTCGGGCGACGTCCTGGTCGTGGTGGTCAGCGCGAGCTGGCTGCTCCGCAAGTCCTCGGTGACGCCGTCCATCCAGCGCTGCGTGGTCTCCGCGACGCGCTCGTGCTCGCCAGTCTTGGGGTGCAGGTGCAGCTCGCCGGTGAGGGTGTCATCGTCCACCAGATCGGCGCTGAGCCCCGTGCGGAGCACCGCGTCGTCGAGGCTGTTCTCGCCGAGGAACTGCGGCACGCCCGCGAACACGACGTGCGCATCGCTGCCCGCGCGCAGCCGCTCCGAGAGCGCCCACAGCTCCGGATCCACGGGCGCGCTCACGCTCTCCTCGACGCGATCGATCATCGCGAACATCGCCGCAGTGGTGGTGGCGACCAGCACGCTCCCGGTCGCGTTGGTCATCGTCATCGCGTCCATCGAGACCACCGAATGATCGCGATACTCGATCGGCGGGTTCTCGCTCTCGATCCGCTTCAGCGCGGCGAAAAATGCTCGGATCGCACCTCCGAAGCGGCGTGGGTTCACGATCGACGTCACCGCGGCCTCCTGGCCCGACACCGCCACGGTGACGTCGCGCGGCCAGAACATCTCGATCATGTCACGGGCCTGGGTCCGCTGAAGGTTGGCCAGGAACCGCAGGTTCTCGGGCAGCTCCTCCTTGCGACGCGCGCGAGCGAGCTCGTCGACCTCGGTCGCGACCCGGCCGATCAAGCGGGAGACGCCGGGATCGTCGATGTCGACGTGGATCTGACCGAGCGTCTTGGTGCCCGGCGCGATCGCCCGGGCGCTCGAGACCTGCGAGCCGGGTGTGTACAGCCAGATGCCCGACACGACCATGACCCCGAACAGCAGCACCGCCGAGACGAACATGGCGACCGCCACCACGGCGAACGCCTTTCCGAGCGGACTCCAGGTCGACCAGCCCTTCTTCGGTTTGGGTAGCGCGTCGGCGTTCATGGGCTCCGAGCGCGATCGATAGCACATGCCCGCACCTGTGTCGGCGCAGTCGAGATCGACGTCCGCAGGTGCTCAGTGAATCTAGCGCCTCGAGCAGCAGCGCTCCGCGTTCGTACAGCGGCATCGCCGCGGCACAGATCGAGTGGAGTCCCGTCCAGGCGGACCACCCGGAGTCGTTCGTGTCGCACCAGCGACTCGAGAGAAACTGAATCTTGCCCATATCAAACAGTATGGGCAGTATGTATCGGTGAAGACGACGGTAGAAATCTCCGACGCGCTGCTCGCACGCGCCAAGCGCCAGGCGCGTCTGGCTGGGAAGCCGCTTCGGGCCCTCATCGAAGAGGGACTGCGGCGCGTCCTCCAGGATCCGTCGAAGCCCGAGCGGTTCAAGCTCGGTGACCGAAGCATCGGCAAGGCGGGCGGGATCAATCCGCTCGAGTCTCTCTCCTGGCAGGATCTGAGGGACGAGATCTACGGTGGACGATGATCGCGATCGACACCAACCTGCTGGTCTACGCTCACCGTCGCGAGCCACCCGAACACGCGCGGGCCTTCGAGCTGGTGAGGTCCTTCGCGGAGGGACCGGAGCCATGGGCAATCGCGTGGCCGAGCATCTACGAGTTCTTCAGCGTGGTGACGAATCCAAGGATCTGGAAACAAGCGGCGAGCTCGCCCGAGCAAGCATGGTCACAGATCACCACCTGGATGGACGCTCCCGGGCTCAGGCTGCTCGCCGAGACAGATGGCTTCGGGGCGGTCTTGGCCGGCTTCCTTCGACGACCGCGGGTGCGAGGCCCGGTCGTTCACGACGCGCGCATCGCCGCCATCTGCGTCGCCCACGGGGTCCACAAGCTGTTCTCGCGGGACCGCGATTTTGCGTTGTTTCCTGAGCTGGCGGTGGAGGACCCTCTGCGGGGGTGATCAGCGCGACGCTTCGACGCTGTCACCGTAACCGCCCAGCTCGCTTCTGCCCGCGGTCGCGAGCGCCGGGCTGTCAGCGGCGTCCGTCACGTAGCCGCCCGGCGCCCAGTGGCCGCGCGTCGATTGGAGATGGAAGTCGTACGCCGCGGGGTCGACGAAGCGCGGATCTCCGCTCGCCGCGTTGCCCGCGCCGAAGGTGGGTGTACGCGTCGGGCGCGACGTTGTTCTTCACGATCACGACGCCGGGGCCTGGCCCACCGCAGCCGACGGTCAGCCCGCGATAGTTGGCCATGTGATCGAACGAGGCGAGTGTACGCGAGCACCATGGTGATCCCGCCGTCGAGCAGGGCATGACCGATCGCCGCGTCGGCGCTGTTGGTGACGTAACCCGGCGAGACGGGGACACGCGCGCGCGTATCGCGATGACAGTCGCCGAGCTGAACGGCTGCGACTACTGCCTCTCGGCCCACACGTATCTGGGCACGAACGCGGCGCCGCTCGACCCGGGCGAGCTGACGGCCAACCGCGGCGCACGCTCCTCCGACACTAAGGCCGAGGCCGCGCTGCAGTTCGCCGCGAGGCTCGTCGAGCACCGGGGTCACGTGGCCGAGGCCGACGAGCTGGACTATCGGCTCATCAAGGAGGTCTGGGCCTTCACCACCGATAGAATCGCAGTGCGGTTCGTCTACGAGTGCCGAACGCCGGAAGGCGTGTGGAAGCGGGCCCTGGGCAACGAGCAGTGGGAGTTCGATGATCAGGGTCTCATGCGACGGCGCGAGGCGAGCATCAACGACGTCGCCATCTCAGAGGAGCAGCGCCTGTTCGCCTGGCCGCTCGGCCCGCGCCCGCCCGAACACCCCGGGCTGAGCGAGCTGGGGCTCTGAGAGAGGAGAGTATGTCTTCACACGACGCAAATCCCGTCAGCGACGTCGCGGATGTCGGCGCACCGAACACCGGTGCGCTCAGCCGATCGTCCGATCCGCGTTCCTTGAGCCAAGGATCGACGATGCCGTGCGTTCAACGAGCATGAGGACCTCCCTGCTCTTGCTGCTCGTCGTCGCACCTGCACACGCCTCGGAGCTCGGCGCGCGGATCGAGGGGGACGATCTGATCCTCAGCGGACCGCCCAGCGCCAAGGTGCGCCTGCTGGACTCCGGCGAGAAGCAGATCGGACGCGGCCAGCTCGATGCGAACGGCACGCTGGTCCTGGTGAAGCAGGGCGCGGTCGATCCGATGGTGCGCATCCTCGAGGTGGACGGACGAAAGATGGCGCTGTCGTCGCTGTTTCCGGAGGTCGAGCTGATGGCGGTGCTGCCGCCGACGCTGTCGGCCGGGCTGCCGATCACCCCGCATGTGCGGGTCAGCGCGCGGCGGGACGGGGCTGCGGCGAGCGGGATCTCGGTGTCGGCAGCGCTGCTGTGCGCGCGCGACCCGCCCCGGGTGCTCGGCACGATGGTCAGCGACGGGCTCGGCGTGGCGACACCGACGGCGGAGACACCGCTCTTGGTCCCGGCCGACGTGCGCGGCAGCTGTCGGCTGGTGCTGCGCGGCGCGGGCGCGGAGCTCGGCGCGACGGTGAACGTCGTCCGCGGCGCCCGCCTGGTGCTGTCGACCGATCGACCGGTCTACCATGCCGGCGACGTCATCCACCTGCGCGGCCTCGCGCTCGACGTCGGCACCGGACAGCCGCTGGCCAAGGAGAAGGCGACGGTCGAGCTGCGCGATCCGCGCGGTGCAGTGCTCGCCCGAAAGGAGCTCCCCACCAGCGACTTCGGGATCGCTTCCGTCGATCTGACCATCCCCGCGACCTTCGATTCGGAAGCGGTGATCGCCAGCTTCGCCCTCGGGGGCGAGCGGGTAGAGAAGCGACTCGAGGTCGGCGTGTATGCGCCGCCGAAGGTGCTGGTGACGGTGCGTTCGCCGGCCTCGGTGCGGCTCGGCGAGACCTTCGCGGTGCGCGTCGACGTCGCGCGGCTGGACGGCGGACCCGTCGCCGGCAGCCGGATCGAGGTCTCGCTCCTCGATGGTCTGGGGCAGGTGCTGTTCTCTGCCGTCCGCGCGTCGGATGAGCGCGGCCTCGATCTCGCGATCAGGGCGCCCTCCGCCGCCGCCGAGATGCATCTGTCGGCCCGCGCCGAGACCATCGGCGGTGAGGTCGGGCGCGTCTCCCAGCGGATCCCGATCGACGATGGCAAGCTGCGCGTCTTCTTGATCCCGGAGAGCGCGAACGTCGTCCCCGGCATCGAGAATGGGTTCTGGGTCGTGACCACGCACCCCGACGGCGCTCCGCTCGGATCGGAGATCCAGCTCGACGCCGGCACGCAGCGCTCGAGCGGCCGCACCGACGCCGAGGGGCTGGCCTTCGTGCGCCTCACCGTGCCCGCCAAGACCAGCAAGATGACCGTGAGCGCGAGCTCCGGCAGCCGGCGCGGTGAGCAGAGCCTGCTCCTGGATTCGAAGCAGGTGCACGGTCTGTTGCTGCGGCTCGACTCGGCCGTGGCCGTCGCCGGCAGCACGGTGTCGCTCTCGGTGACGGCGCCCGGCCGGAGCGGCGTGGTGATCGTCGATCTCGCGCAGGGCGAGCACCCGGTCAGCGCGATCGCCATTCCGCTGGTTCGCGGCGCAGGCAGCGCCAAGCTGCGACTCCCCGACGCGGCCTCGGGCACGGTGCGGGTCCACGCTTGGAACGCCGACATGCTGCACCCGATCGTCTCCGACACGCGCCTCTTGCTGGTCGAGAGCGCTCGGGACCTGAGCATCACGCTGACCGCCGACAAGGACACGTACGCGCCGCGCGGCCAGGCGCGGATCTCGGTCGCGGCGGTCGACGCGAGGGGTGCGGGCGCAGTGGCGGCGATCGGTCTGACTGCGGTCGACGAGGGCCTCCGCGCGTTGGGCCTCGAACAGCCGGGTCTCGAGCGGGCGTTGGCCCGGCTCGGCACGGCCTGGGACAAGCCCGCCGCTGTAGTGCCCGACTGGGTTGCGCGGGCGCTTTACGTCGCGCATCAGAATCGCCGACTGGCGGTGCTGGCCTCGGCGATGGAGCCCGAGCTAGAGCTCTCCGCACCGAGGGAGACCGGCCCCGGCCGGATCGAGGCGGCCCGCGGGGCGTTCCAGGCGGGCATCACCCGGCGCGCCGCGCGAATCGCCGAGGCGATCAACCGCTGGTATCGAGAGCATCCGCGGAAGCTGAAGATCGACGTCGACGTCGCGACCCTGCTCGCGGCGCGCCTGGTGACACCGGAGGACGTCGCCGATCCGTGGGACCAGCCGCTGAACATGGAGATCCGGCGCGACGCCGGGTGTTGTGAGAGCGAGATCGCGATCGCCTCCGCCGGCGTCGATGGCCGGCGCGGCAGCGGCGATGACATCACGGCGACCGCCGCGGTGGTGATCGGTCCCCGGCAATGCGCCTGCGGGTACGGGTTCGGCGGGAGGAGCGCCCGCGGGGTCGGCTTCGGAGGCGGAGGGGCCGCTTTCGGGACGGGGGCGGTCTGGGGTCCATCGCATCGGGTCCCGCTCCGCACCGACTTCCCGGAGACGCTCTTCGTCGCGCCGGAGCTGATCACCGACGCCGACGGCAAGGCGACGGTGACCATTCCCCTCGCCGACAGCCTGACGCGCTGGCTGGTGCAAGCGCGCGCGGTCAGCCTCCGCGGCGGCCTCGGGAGCGCCGAAACCGTGCTTCAGGTGACGCTGCCGTTCTCGGCCGACGTCAGCCTGCCGCCCTCGCTGACGCGCCTCGATCAGATCGAGGTGCCGATCGGCCTCACCAACAACACCGATGCGGCGCGCACCGTCTCGGTTCGCGCGACCGCGAGCGGTGCGCTCGAAGGCGGCGTCGAGCGGAGCGTCATCGTCCCCGCTCAGGGGAGCGCCTCGATCCCGCTGATGTTGACCGCGGCGCGCATCGGCGAAGGCGCGATCGAGATCCTCGCCGGCGAGGACGCGATCCGTCGCACGCTGCAGGTCGAAGCCGATGGCGTCCCGGTCGAGATCGTACGATCCGGCGCGGTCGCCTCGGGCTCCCCGAGCACGGTCGCGCTCGACGTCCCATCAGGCGGCATCCCCGGCACCCGCAAGCTCACGCTGCGGCTCTATCCGTCGGCCGTGGGCGCGGTGGTCGAGGGACTGGAGTCGCTGCTCCAGATGCCGTCGGGCTGCTTCGAGCAGACCTCGGCGACGACCTACCCCAACGCGCTGGTGCTCGAGTACCTGCAGAAGACCAACCGGGCGAGCCCGGAGCTGGCCGAAAAGGCGCGCGCGTTGCTCACCGCGGGCTGGAAGCGGCTCGTATCCTACGAGGTGCAGGGCGGCGGCTTCTCCTGGTTCGGTGAGGCGCCGGCGAACAAGCTGCTCAGCGCCTTCGGGGTGATGGAGTTCGATCGCATCGCAGCGGTCATGCCGATCGATCGCGCCATCGCCAAGCGCACGCGCGCCTGGCTGCTCGCCCAGCGAAAGCCGGACGGATCGTTCGCGCCGGACGCGGCCTATCTCCACGCCGACTCGTGGGGTCGGCTCCAGAGCGCGTCGCTGGCGGTCACCGCCTATATCGCCTGGGCCCTCGGCGGCGCCGACGCGGGCGCAGAGCTGACACCGACCTTGGCCTGGATTCGTGCGCACGAGAGCGAGGCGCAGGATCCGTACGTGATGGCGCTGGTCGCGCTGGCTCTCGGACGGTCCGACTCGCGCGCTCGCCTGGCGTCGAAGGCCAACGTCGACGGCGAGGCCGCGCTGTGGCCGACGGCGATGACCACGGCCACCTATGCCGGCGGCAAGACCGCATCGCTCGAGACCAGCGGCCTGTCGGCGATCGCCATGCTCGCCGGAAACGACCAGCTCGCGCTCTCGCAGAAGGCCATCACCGGCCTCCTCGCCGAGCGCTCGGCCGGCGCGGGCTGGGGATCGACCCAGGCCACGACGCTGGCGCTCTCGGCGCTGCTCGATTCGGAGGCCAAGAACAGCGTGCCCGCGAAGGGCTCGGTGCGGGTTCGACTGGACGGCGCCGAGGGCGGCACGATCGCCGTCCAGCCGGAAGACTTCGACGTCGTCCGCACCGTGGCGCTCGACAGCGCGCCGGGTCACCACGCCCTGCAGCTCGCCCTCGAAGGCGAAGGGCGCTTGAGCTGGCAGCTCGCCGCGACTCGAAACGTACCGGCGGAGGAAGCGCCGCGCGATCCGAGCGGGCTCCTCGAGCTGGTGGTGACGCCGGACCGAACCACGCTGGCGATCGGCGAGACACTCCAGGTCTCGGTGCGTCTCACCGCCAAGGCCGTGGTGCGGATGCCGACGATCACCATCGGATTGCCCGCCGGCGTCGAGCTCGATCCCACCCGCTTCGCCGCAGCGAAGGTGGCCCGGCACGAGGTCCTCGGGCGGCGAGTCGTGCTCTATCTCGAGCGGCTGGGGGCCGGTGAGGTGTTCGAGACGACGCTGCCCCTCACCGCGCGCCGGGCGGGCAAGGTCGCGCCGGGCCTGGCCAGCGCGTGGCCCTACTACGAGCCGGAGCGCATCGTTCGGATCGAGCAACCGCGGCTGACGATTCTGGCGGCCGCCGCGTCGCTCTGACCGTCACTGGGCCCCTCTTCGCCGCGCTCTCTGGATCAGACTTATGCGCTGTTCTGGCAGAAGCTCTACCCCACGCGCGCGGGAATCGCCGCGAGCGCGAGCGACGTCGTATCGATGCACGAAGACGATGGGTTGTTCGAGACCCTCGCTCTGTTCGATCTCGACGCCCCCACCGAGACGGCCTTCGCCGCCATGGCGGAGACGCGAGGAACGAAGAAGACCTTCCAGATCGCGACTCTGATCGCCGGTGCGGGGCTCGGCGCGGCCGGCCAGATGGACCTCGGACAGGGCCGACGGCAGTCGGTGCGCCATTCGACGAAGACGTCGATGTCGATGTCTTCCTGGTGCTCGGCGGGCAGGCGGCAGACCGCGTAGCCGCGATGCTCAAGGCCCGGATGTGGATGTTCGTGTCGGGGCGAGACTCCGGGTACTGCCCGGCCGGCCGCATGCGCTGATAGAGGAAGGGGGCGTCGATCGTGCGGCGGGGCAAGCGGGAGAGCACCCAGCCGGCGGTGAAGGTCGTGCTCGTCTCGGTGCCGCACGGCTCGTCGAGCGACTCCATCAAGATCGCGCCTTCCTCGAGCGCGCCGGCGCACGTGCGGCGCGTGCACGCGAGCGAGGCAGGTGCAGAAGTTACAATTGCCGTCGACGAGGTAGCGGTCGCCGACCGTGTGGCCCTCGTCGATGCAATTCACCGCGGCGTCGGCGCCCGGCGGCATCGAATCCGGGAGATCCACGCGCCCGTCCGGGAGAGCAAACGCGGCGTCTGGACGCGCGTCGCCCGGCAGCGCGTCGAACGCCGGAAGTGCGTCCGAAGAAGAGCGCGCGTCCGGCGAAGGCGCGCGCGCGTCCCCAGAGCTCGCGTCGGCCGCCCCGCTGGTGATGGGGTCGCTACAAGCGAAGACATCCGATCGAGAACAAGACCCAGTACCGCAACATCGACCAACTCTCGGCGGACGGTGCCCAAATGTCGATACTCACCTCCGCAGGCGCTCGAAGGAGACGGGCGTGAAGGTGCCGTCACCGGCGTCGATGAAGCTCGACCCGTCGCGGGTGAACGCCACGACCCGAGGTCCTACGACCGCGAAGTCGACGACGTCGACGTCGCCGGGGAGGCGCATCGGGAGCTGCGTCGCGCTCGCGCGAAACGCCGGCGCACCCTGCTGGTTCTCGCCGGAGACCTTGCCGATGGTCGTCGCCCACAGGGCGCCGTCATCGAACAGTACGAAGGTCGTGTAGCTCGAAGCGAGCGTGGATCCGTTGATGTCGCTGGCCTGACGCGGCGTGCTGGCCATCTTTCGGGCGGGCACGTCGTGGACGATCGCTTCGCCGAAGTACACGATCCCGTCGGCGGACTGGATGAACCCGCTCGCCGTCACCTCCGCCACGCCCAGCGCGAAGACATGGGTCTCGGAGGTGTTGGGGAGCTGGCCGGAGAGATATACGACGACGTCTTGCAAGAGCACCGTGCCGTTCTTTTGCAGATAGTATCGCTGCGCTCGGCTGTACTGCCCGCCGCCCGAGATGATGAATTGCTCGAACCCCGACGCTCGGATGGCGACGACGTCGGCGACCTCGGGGACGAGCTGCATCGTCGCCAGGTCCATGACCTGACCGTCCGCCAGGAGCGCAAAGGCGCCGTAGTCGGCGTTCACATCGGCCACCGCGTCCAGGATCTTCATCGGCGCTTGGCTCGGATCGGTCGTGTTCCAGCGGTAGAGGTCGCCGGACTGCGTGACCGCGTAGGGGATGGCGACCGACTTCACGTCGACCAGCCCGGCGACGGCGACCGAGGGGGCTGCCAGGCCATTGCGCTGCATGACGGTGCCGTCCTCGGTGATCCACACGATCAGCGCGAGGTCGCTGGAGCTCGCCCCGCCCCCGACCAGCGTGGTGGGGCTCCCCAGGCCGAGTGAGAGCGGGTCGGTCGGTCGCACGTCGGGCGCGACGACGGGCGGCGGGCCCTCGGATGGCGGCGTCTCCGAGCACGAGGCCATGGCGCAGATCGTCAGCGCGAAGCAGAAGGTCACTCTCATGGCTGTCCCTCCAGCGCCAACCGCCAGATCCCGTACGAAAATGAGTTACCACTGCCCGTGCAGCCCGACTCACAGGCGCCGAAGATCATCGTACCGTCTGCGACGAAGCCTCCGCCGTACTCACCCAGTCGGCTCGGACCCGCGTTCGAACCATCCGCCTCGCCCGAGAACGCCGGGACCGCAACGGTCCAGGTCAGCTCGCCCCGACCGACGGAGACGATGTCGCCGGGCCCAAACGCGGCGCCCTCCGGGACCAGCGCGACGTCGTCGGCGATCGCTGCGTACAGGCGATCGTCCCGCCCGAACCCGAAGATCGTGCGCAGCGCCGCGTTCGGCTGCCCCTCGTCGAACCGCGTCCAGCTCTCCAGCGCGCCCGACGCGTTCACGTGCTCCACCAGAAACGGCGTCTTGACAATCGCGACGCCGCCCATTCCGTTGTCGACCCGCTGGGCCGCGGCCGGCGCGACGCGATAGCGCTCGCCCTTGAAGTCGAAGGTCTCGGCGGTCGGCTCGGGGATGGTCTGGATCGTCGCGCCATCGAGGAGGCGCAGCTGCCTCGCGCCACCGGCGAGCCCGGTCGACACGTAGACGCTTCCGGCGAAGTCGGTGATCAGATCGTGGACCGCGTTCGTCTCGAGCGCGATCGGCGTCCAGGCGCTGCCGCCGGCGAGCTGCACATAGTATGACTTGGCGGTCCCCGGCGCGGCGAGCTGGGGGTTGGTCTGGGCATAGACGTTCTGGCGACTATCCTGGGTCACCGCCTCGATCAGCAGCGCGCGGCTGCCCTCCAGCAGCGACCAGGGCGCCTGCGACGATGCGCGGACATAGATGCCGTAGGTGCTCGCGAGCTCGCGGCCGTCGAGCGCGACGAAGTATCGGGCGCGAGCCCCAGGCATCGCCACGCGCCGCCAGCTCGCGGACGCTTCGTCGAGCACGAGAGCGCCCGCCTCCGTCGAGGCGTACGGCTGTCGCCGCGCGTCGATGCCCGAGAAGCTGCCGAAGTCGCGGAAGACGGGATATCTCCGCCAGGTCCCGCCGGAGCTCGCGTCGCACGCAAAGGCCGAGAGGACGAGGAGCCATCGAGCGCCGTAGAAGCTGCGTGTCCCGGCTGGCATTGGCGACCAGCAGTATCATGAAGTCGCGACCCCGCTCTCGGCCTGGATACCCGCTGCAGGGTGGATCTCTTGATCAACGCTTTCGCCGAAGCTAGACCCTACAATCTGACAAGTCCGGCATGCGCGCGCCCCGACCCATCATCTCCGCCCTTCTGGCGACCGCCGGCTGCACGTCGCCGCAGCTCGCGCTGGAGCTCGAGAGCCACGCGTCCTACGTGATCGCGCAGCTCGGCGCGAACGACGCCGTCATCGAGCTGCACGCCTACGACAAGGTCTCGG
>Ga0105047_10005514_pt1 | contig 21677 bp, 17 predicted proteins | sample MAT04_FD_78384 | JGI IMG/M metagenome (GOLD analysis project Ga0105047, IMG submission 78384) | Freshwater microbial communities from Lake Fryxell liftoff mats and glacier meltwater in Antarctica - MAT-04 (megahit assembly) | ecosystem: Environmental > Aquatic > Freshwater > Ice > Liftoff... | reverse complement strand
GCCCGACCTGACCAGCCCGACCTGACCAGCCCGACCTGACCGGCCCGACCTGACCAGCGGTCGCCGATCGACCGCAGTCCTCCGCATCGTCCACAAAGTTGGCGGCGACGTACGGGAATTCCACCGGTTGGTGCGAGTTACCGTCGATGCGAGTGACCAACCACCCTCCACCGAGCCGAACGCCGCGGGCCTCCGCAGCGACGGATTCGGTCCTCCATGTAGGCCAGTCGTCGGCACCCGAGGCGCGGAACCCCACCTCCGATGATTCACGGGCACCGATAGCCGACTACCCGACCGAGGGCCCCGACGGCTTCGACGGGTTCGAGGCCTTCGACGCCTTTTGCCGATCCCACCATGGTTCGGTGGTGGGGCTGGCTTTCTCGCTGACGGGAGATTGGTCGACCGCCGAGGACCTGGCCCAAGACGCCTTCCTCGCCGCCTTCGCTCGCTGGGATCGGCTTCGCGGCTACGACAATCCGGGCGCCTGGGTTCGACGGGTGGTCGCCAATCGGGCGGTGTCTTGGCGACGGCGGGCCACCAACGAGCTACGGGCCATCACCCGGCTCGGCAATCGCCGGACCACCACAACGGTGGAACCGCCAGAAGTCGACGACGCGCTGTGGGCCGAGGTTCGACGCCTGCCCCGCCGGCAGGCGCAGGTGTTCGCCCTCACTTACGTCGACGACCTCGACCTCGACCAGGTGGCGGCCGTCCTCGGGATCAGCTCGGGAACGGCCAAGACCCACCTCGGCCGATCCCGAGCAGCGCTCTCGAAACCCGGCCCGTGCGAATCCACTCCTTCGTCGAACGTCGCCCCGACCGCTTCCCGAAAACCACTCGTTTCTCCCAGTTCGAACACGCCTCTCAAGGATGGCCACTCATGAACGACTCCTCCCGACGGAACCCCGCTGGCCTCCCGACCGAGTTCGGCGGCGACCTTCGATTCCGCGCCGCCGGCACCGCAGTCCACCAGGCCGGACACCGGTTCACACCGCCGTCCGCCGCCGCACTGCACCAACGTCGACGCCAAACCCTCACGGTTCGATCGGCCCTCGCCCTTGCGGTGTTGGTGCCGCTCGTCGCTGTTCTTGTCGGCACCGCAAACCGCCACGACCCCATCGTGGCGCTCGGCAGCGCTGACCCCAACAATCCCAGCGCCTCGAACGCCCCGGGCACGGCAACCACGAGTTCAAACTCCGAAGGCGTACCACCCAACGGGGAGGGGCCGGAGGCAGGGAACACGATCACCTGGGACACACCCTTCGTGCGACTCCACTCCGAGCGCCTTCGCATCGAGAATGGAGGTCCCACCTTCCTCGCCGCAGCCGACCACATCGCGGTAACCAGCGATCCCGGAAGGCCCGACGAGTACACCACGCTCGAAGCCACGTGGCACGAACACGGCACCGAGATGCGGGTGAACCTGTACTTCCGGTCCGACGGCACAGAGTGGTGGTCCGACGAGCAACGCACCTACCGAGGGGACGGCCGATCGGAATGGATCACCTACACCGGTGAACAGTTCCGCTCACCGCTCGGCGTCGCATTCACCGGCGACGTCACCCTGCGAAGTGGCACCAACTCATTCACCTTGCGGGGCCTCTCCCTCGAAGCCTTTCGCCGCCCGGCCGTGTGCGCCGCCGAAACATCGGACCCACCACCTCCCGTGCGGATTGAACTCCTCTACCCATCGATCGTCATGGCGGCCGAGACGGGCTCGGGCTATGGGGCCAGCATCCGACTCCGCGATGCGCAGTGCTCGGTGATCCACGACGTGGCGCCGTTCTTGGTGACGTTCTCCGTCCCCGCCGACTCCCCGATCGCGATTCAACCGAAAGCCCCGAAATGTTCCGGCCCAATGCCAGATCCGATCGATTGCGACCCGCTCAGCCTCGAACTCAGGACCCTCCGGCAGGGCACCGTCGTCGTGGCGGTGGAAGTGCGCAGCAACGCGGACGGCGGTCTTCTCGCCTCGGCCCCCATGGCCGTGACCGCCGGCGCCTCGAGTGGAACGTCGGTCCCGTCGCCGTGATCATTTACCGCGCCACGCCCGCCATCGGTTCGTTACGCATGGTTCGAGGAGGTCCGCCGTCGCTGACTGACCGCATTCCGCCGCGACAACGACGGAGCGATCACAAGGGCGGCGGCCATGGCAACGGTTCGGGCCGATGAGGTGAGCCCAGACCGTCCAAACCCGATGGGGTCGACCAACACAACCACCCCGCCGAGAATGACCGTCCAACGCAGAGCGGTCGACCACGACGGCATCCGCAACCACCACAACAGCGGGAAACACAGAAACACGAGATGGTGGGTCCACGAGATCGGTGAGGCCAGCGCTCCGGCCAGTCCAACCACCATTGCCACCTCCACGATCCGCCCCTCATCGACACAACGACGTAGGACTCCCCGGCAACGCCAAAGAAGCACTGCGACCAATCCCGCCGCACACACGACCGATGTTTGCTCGTCGATTCCCAATCGCGACAGCAGACCGGCCAGAGAGTTGTTCTCGGCGGCGGTGAGCGACCCAACTCGGTCGGACTGGAGAACCAGAGACGTGAAGTACCGCCACGAATCTGCCGGCGCGAACGCGGCCGCCGCCGCCGTGACCACAACGGCCACCACCGCGGCGCGAGCAGCCACGCGGCCCCGCCCGGCCAACGCCCAACCGACGATCCCGATCGCAGGCAGGAGCTTCAGCGCGGTGGCCACGCCGGTCCTCCATCCGATCCATCGGAGACCACGATCGGGTGGGGCCGAGGTGTCCTCCCCGGTCATCGGATGGGCGAAAAGATCGCCCACCACCAGAAACCAGAGCAACACGTTCACCTGGCCCTGGTTCAACGTGTTCCACACCGGCGCGGTGGCGAGCGACAGCAACCAGACCAGCAGCAGTCCCAACCACCGGGTCGGTGGACCGAGTCGAGTGCGGTCCCGATACCCGGCAACGCGATTGACGGACCGCTCGAAGGACACAGTGGCGTCGCCGATGGGTGGAGTGAGCCGCTGCCCAAGGCCGCGAATCACCGTGCGATCCAAACGTTCCAGCGTGACCAGCCACAGCAGAAGGTTCGCCATCGTCCACCCCAGCTCCACCATGCCCACGGGCGCCCACGCCACCGATGCCACGAGCACCGTCCACAACGGCGGATAGGTGGAACCGAGACCAAAGGTGGGCTGGGAGAAGTCGTAGAGCGAGTGACCCGACCGCCAGGTCTCTGCGGCACCAAGGTAGATGCGGAGGTCGAGCAGCCCTGTGGTCGAGTCAGTTTGGGTGACGACGATGCCGATGCCTATGGCAAGGCCGACGACGAACAACCCTACCGATGCAGCACGGGAAAGGCGGGAGACACGATGGTCGGTGGCGGCCCCCTGCGGTGAAGCGCCCGGCGTCGAGGACATCCCGCCGATCAGGCGGGCGAGTCGCCGAGGGGGGCGACCGCCGGCGTCGTTGCTGCCGGCACCGACGGCGGCGTGACGGGGCCCCCACCGGATGTCGCGCCGAGTCGGTCGAGCCGGGCCGCGAGATCTGACAGGTCGGAGTCGAGCAGACCGAGCGGGTCGGGGGCCGGAGCGGGGGCGGGGGATGCGGTGGTCGCGGTGGTCGATCCGGTAGGCCCCGCCCCTTCGGCGGGCCGCTTCGAGCGGCCGGCTCGTGTGGGGCGGGCCGGGCGGGGGCTCCGGCTCGGTGGCGAGTCGCCCTCGGCGCCGGCGCCCGCAGCGACGGCAGAGATGGAGCCGGTTCCCCCGCCAGCCAACGAGGCTTCGGCGTTGGCGATGGTGCGGGCATGGAGGTCTTCGAGCGTGACGATCGCCGGCACCTCGGTGCTGTGGTGATCGCTGGCACCGGCTGCGGGGCCGGCCGCCGGTGCCGGACCAGCGGGAAGGTCGGGGACGTCGGGGACGCTCGGCGCGACAGCGGGTTTGGGGGTTGCGGCAAGGTTGGTGAACTGCGGGGGAACACGCATCGCCGGGATCTCGCCGCTGAGCACCACTACGGGTTGCTGGCCGGTGATCGGTGCGAACGCATGGTTGGTGGCGCGCCCCGCCGACGGTGTGCCCTCGGTTGACGGCACCGCGCCGACCGCCGGGATGCTCCCGGTGACGGCGGCAATCTGCCCCGTGCGGCGGAGCTGATCCATGTCCTCCGCCATGTCCTGGAGAAGATCGGCGGCGTCGGCGTTCTTGCGCTTGCGGCGACGGGCTTCATCCTTGGCGCGAGCTTCGGCGGCCCGTTCGGGGTCGAGTGCCACGACACCTACTGCGGCGGGTCGGGCCACGGAGGTGAGACGACGTCGTCGTACCATCACGATCACCGACAGCAGCAACATGATGCCGGCGACCGCTCCGGCGATCACGGCGACGTTGCGTTGTTGGGCCGAGGTCGACCCCTCCTCACCGGTCGTGAGTGGTCCCTGAGGAGCGGTGAAGGCCGGCGTATCTGCGGTGTTGGCCGATGCCAGCGCCCCCCGGTCGAACCAGCTGCGCGTGGCGAGGTAGCCGGACGCCACCACCGTCGAACCATCGTCGAGGGTGAGCTCACGACGCAGTCCCATGGCCGAGCCGTCGCCGAGATCGGATTCCACACCGGCGGCGGCGGCCCGCAGGTCGAAGGTCATGGTGACCGGAGCGCCGGGATCGCCCTGCACCAGCCCCCCAACGAGCCATCCCTCGGCGCCGGACTTGTCGACCGGAGGCTGGCTGCGACGCTGCAAAAGACTCACCTTGCCTTCGGTGCGGTCGATCCGAATCTCGTCGGCGAGGGCGCTGGCGCCGTTGAAATCAGGAGCAAGCTGCACGATGTCGACGGCGTGGGTGACCTTGTGGCCGGCGAACTCGACGGGGGCCGCGGCCGCGGTGATCAGGGTGGCGCCACTGTTGATCGACGTGAGCGACGCTCCCGAATCGAGCACGACGACGTCGGGGCTCACCGACCCGTCGGCCTTCACCAGCCGCCCGTAACTCGACGCTTGAAGCGTGCCGTTGGTGACCCGTCCGAAGAGCGGGTCCTGGGAGAACAGCGGCGTGCGCGTGACCTCGCCTCCGGTGCCGACCTCCACCTCTACCCACACCGCGCCGGCCGGCGCGGTGTCGATGGGCACGCCGACGGCGGCCAGACCGCTCCGATCAAACGACACCTCTGCGGTGCTCGACCATTGAAAGGCGTTGCCGTCCCAACGCTCCACCTTGCCCTCGGGTTTCGGGCCACCGTTGGTCGTGAGCGAGCTCCGCACCCGGAAACCGTTGGGGTCGCCCATGAGCACCGAGATCCGATACTGCTGCCGGGGCAGGTCGAACGGATCGCGGAAACGCACCACCACCTGCGACGAGTTTCTCGTGGCCCCCGGCGTGACGTAGAGGCCGCTGATCGCCCGGGCCGGTTCCTTGGTGGGGATCACCACCGGCGCCACCACATCGGTGGGAAAGGCGAGTGAGCCGGCACCTGCGGGGGGAGGAACGATCGACCCGTTCGATTCGGCCTCCACAGCCGAGGTGGCGGGCGCTCCTGCCGTTGACGTGGGGGCGAACGTCGAGGGCGCCGACGGCGCAACGGTGGACGGCGCAACCGACGACGTGGGCCGAAGGGTGGTGCTGGAGGACGGGGCCGTGGTGGACGTGGGCTTCGGGGACGTCGACACCGTGGTCGACACCCCTTGTGCCGCTGCACTTCCGAAGCCGGCAAGGCCGAGGGCGAGAACGGGGACGCCGGCCGCCCCGAATGCCGCCAAACCGACCGCCGCGATTCGCCGCACCGGTCGTCGAGACTGCCGCGGGTGCTGGCGCGCCCGGGCGGCCCACAGGTCTCGTTCGCTGGTCGGCATGACTTCTCCTCGGGCGAAACGCCGTGATCTCCTTGATCACAGCACTTCACGGTTAGACGGCAACTCCCGCCGATCCCGTCCCGTCGAGGTCCGCCCACGAACACGGCACAGCCGCACCAGGATGCCCGCTGGATCGCCCCTGCACAAGGACCCCCCTGCCGGCCACCGGATGGCGGCGTTCATTCAGGAGCGCAGGTCGATGATCTCCCCGATGGCGTACCCGATGGCGAGCACAACCAGGAAGATGCCGAACGCCTTGCGGACCAACGCCTCCGAGGCGCCGATCGCCACCTTGGCGCCGACCCGCGCCCCAGGCACCACCCCGGCGATGAGGAGCAGCGCGTAACGCCAGTCGATATGTCCGAGCACCGCGTGGGTGATCAGCGCCGGGAGGGAGAAGATCGCCACGGCCACGAGGCTCGATGCCACCGCCTTCTTCACCGGGACCTTCAGCAGGTTGGTGAAGACGGGCATCATCACAACCCCGCCGCCCACACCGAGCAGGCCGGCGACGAGGCCGGACCCGGCACCCACCACCAGAAGGACGCTGACCGATACAGGGGCGGCCGTGGGGGCGGCAGTGGGTTCAGCGGCGGGGGGTTCAGCGGCGGGGGCGAGCCTCACCAACGAATCGGCGGACCCGTCACCCGCGAACGATGCACGGTGCGGCCCGTCAGGCAGCCCGTCGTGCGGCCCGTCGAAGGTGCCGGCGATCTCCGCAGCGGGTTCAGACGGTTCCACGGCTTGGTCGGACTCTGCCGGGTCGCCCTTTCCCGAACGGAACACCGAGATGCCACTCCAGCCTCCTAGCACCGCCGTGGCGAGCATGAGCACATGGCCATCGATACCGCCGGCGAGCCACGCCCCCGCCACGGCGAAGGCCGACCCGGCCGACCCGCAGATGAGCCCCATCCGCCAGTCGATCAATCCGGCTTTGTGGTAACGGATCGACCCGGAGATGGCACCGGGCAGGATGGCGGGAACCGTGGACCCCACCGCCAGGATCGGGCTGGCGCCGAGCAATCGGACGCCGGGCGTGGTGAGGACGGCGCCACCGATGCCGAACATGCCCGACAGCACGCCCGACACGAAGCCAAGGCACACGATGAGTAGCGAGGTGCCGGAGATCCAGGTGTCCACCGCCCCAGGATGACCGCAACAGTTCCATAGAGTCAAAGACCGAGTTTGCTCTGAATCCATGCTGATCTGGTATGCCTTGAACTAACGTCGGCAGATGGATCGTTCCGACCTCGCCCTCGTCGTCAGCATCGCCCGCACCGGCTCGGTCACCGCCGCCGCCGAAGCCCTTGCGGTGGCGCAACCGGCGGCCAGTCGACGGCTACGCCAACTCGAACGATCGGTCGGCACAGCGCTGTTCACCCGAGGACGCCATGGTGCGCAGGTCACACCGGCCGGGGCCCTCCTCGCGGAGCGGGCGGCGCACCTCCTCGATGAGTGGGCCGACCTCGAACGTGACCTCGTCGGTGCCGCCGCCGGACAACTGGGCACGGTCCGCATCGCAACCTTGCCCACGTTGGGTTCCGACGTGTTGCCGCCCGCTCTCGCCCGCCTCCGCCGCGATCACCCGGAGGTGCGGCTCGCGCTGCACACCAACGGCGACCCGACCCACCTGCTCGACGACGTCGCCCACGGACGCGCCGACCTCGCCGTCGTTGCCCTTCCGAGCGCGCTGCCTCGAGAGCTTCGGGTGGCCCACCAGGGCCGGCAACACTTCGTGGTCGTGCTGCCGGCCGACCATGCACTCGCCGCGCGACCTGCCGTCAATCGAAAGGCCCTCATCGGTGAACCGGCGGTTTCGGTGCCTGCGGCCGAGGGGCTCCGACAAGTGCTCGACGACCTGTTCCTCGGGTTGAGCGGCCCCGTCGCGCGCCCCACCATCGCCATCGAAACACCCGAACGGGAGTTGTTGCTCCCCCTTGTCACCGCGGGCCTCGGGTTCGCGCTCGTGCCCGCCGTGTTCGCCGCGCAACGGGCCGGCGCTGGCGTCACGGTGCGACCGTTGCGGCCGGAGGTGAGCCGGCCCGTGGGTGTCGTGGTTCGGCGGGGCGCCACCGGCCCCCTCATCGACGCTGCGCTCGTTTCCATGGCCGACTTGCAGTGGTAGGAGTCCCCACGATCACCCGTAGGCCCAGATTTCCTTCTTGCCAAATCGCCCAAGGTGTGTGAACACTTCTCCAAAGTTCTTTCACTCTAACTGCAATTAACTGGAGGTTCGCCGTGCCCACCGCCACGCTCCCACCCAAACCCAACCCTTCCGCCGACGAGCTCGCCTTTCGTGAGATTCTCCGCGGTGCCATGACCGACAAGGGCATCGACCCCGACCTCCGGCTGGCCGAGCGTCCGGACACCCCCACGCTCGGGGATCTCGCCGACGACTTCCGCCGGATCAGCGTGCTCGAGGTGGGGCCGGTCCCGGGGATCGAGTGGCTGCGTCGAACGAGCATCAAACTCGACATGGCCACCGAAGTGCAGGACACCCTGTGGCGCGCCTACGACCGCCAAGCCCGCGACGAAGCCGACCACGGTGCCTACTGGAACGAGCTGTACTTCCTCCTGACCGGCCTCTCCGCCGAAGAGAAGCCGTGGGACGCCGACGGGATGGGCGGGAGCAATGTGTCGCTGCGGGTGCCGCCGGACTCCGACGACGTCGAGCAGAACCGGTCGATGGTGTTCCTCGGTTCGGCCATGGCGCTCGGGCTCGAAGGCGGGTTCATGGACGTGCCCTTCCCCGCGTTGATGTCGATGATGAAGGGGGCCACCATCCCCGTGGCGTCGTCGTTCGTGCCACTCATGCGCCAGATTGGCAAGGACGAGGCCCGGCACCTCAACATCCATCGTTACGCGTTCCATCACCTTCGACCCACGCAGGGTCCCGACGCCGAAGCCGCGTTCCTGGCCAGCACCAACCTCGCCCGATCGATGTTTCGAGTGCCAGCGATCGACGAGAAGCGCATGGCGGGTTACCTCGGACGGCAGGCCCCACCCACCACCACCCAGGTGCTCGGCACGCTGCACCTCCGGCTGAGCGACGACACGTGAGTCCGTCCGCCGGCGAGCTCGGGTTCGACGCCACTCGCCCCTTCGACGTCACCACCGTCGACACGACGTTCGCCGCGCCCGACGGCGAGGCGTTGGGGTGCACGATCTACCAACCAGCGGGCGGGGGCAGCCCCACCACCGGTCGCATCGGCATCATCGACCTGCATGGCGGCGCGTGGCGCCACTTCGATCGGTCGGTCGACGCGCACTACGACCGAGCGCTGGCCGCATGCGGCGCCGTGGTGGTGGCGGTCGACTTTCGCCAGGCACCCAATCATCGTTGGCCTTCGTCGGCCGCTGACGCCAACGCCGCGGTCCGCTGGGTGAAAGCCAACGCCACGGAACTCGGGGTCAACGCCGAGTGCGTAGGACTCCTGGGCGGGTCGTCAGGCGGGCATCTCGCGTTGGTGACTGCCGTGGCGCCCCACCGTGCCGATCTCGTCACCACCGAACCCCTGCCGTGGAACCTGGTGGCGATGCCGGGCCCGACCGCGGTCGACGCCACGGTCGACGCCACGGTCGACGCCACGGTCGACGCCACGGTGGGCTTTGCCATCGCGCTCTGGCCGGTCGCCGCACCGGACTGGCGGTACCGTTACCTCGCGGAGGTGCTCGCCGACCCGGGTTTCTCTACCGCCGAGCCGATGTTCTTCCCCGAGCGATTGCGATCTGCGCAGGAGCAATTTTTCGTCGACGAGGACACGATGGCTTCGGCGTCGGTGTTCACCATGCTCGACCAGCGCATCACCGACGAAGGGACCGCCCTCGAGTCGTTGGACCCGTTGCCGCCCCTGTTCGTGGCCCACCCCGAGCTCGACTGCAACGTGACGGTCGAGATGAGCGAGGCCTTGGCCTCCGCTTGGCAAGGCTCCGGGGGCGACGTGCACCTCACCGTCTTCCCCGGCGTGGGCCACAGCTTCGCCAACTTCCCCACGCCCGAAGCCGAGCCGTGCATCGACGCCATGATCGCCTTCGTCGACCGGGTCACCCGAACGATCGTGTCGTAGGGAACCCGGCCGGCTGCACCCGGCCGGCCGCACCCGGCCGGCAACGCGCCCCGAGCGGACACCTCCGCGAAGCCGCTTGGGTGAGTGTTCGAACCGAAACGGTGCCGCCCGGCTCAGGCGAAGTGGGTGGGCTTGGGGCTCTCGTCGGCCACGCGCACGAACTCTTCGGCCATCGCCTCGTGCAGTTCGGCCCGCAAAGCCCGTCCGGGCGACCCCGCCGGATCGGCCCATCGGTTCTCCAACTCGCCAGGGTCGACGCCGTGGTCGTACACCTCGCCCATCTCCGCGCCGTGGTAGCGGGAGAGCCGGCCGGCGTCGGTGATGATCGTGCGCATCCGGAAGTTGTGACCGGTGCCGTAGAGGTCGAACATCTCGTCCTCCTCCACGAGCACCCGGTCGTGCACCACCACCGACGGATCATCGAGCACGGGCACCAGGCTTGCACCCTGCATGCCGTGGTACTCGGGGAGCCCGCACAGGTCGAGCATCGTCTGGGCGAGGTCCAGCGACCCCACGAGTGATGAGGAGCGAGCACCGGCGCGGCCCGCCGCCACGTCAGTCGGGCGGCTGATCACCAACGGCACCCGCACGCAGCCGGTGTAGTGCAGCGTGGCCTTGAGGAGCAGGCCGTGGTCGCCGAACATGTCGCCGTGGTCGGACGTGAACACCACGATCGTGTCGTCGACCAGACCGCTCCGATCGAGGGCGGCCAACACGTCACCCACGGCGTCGTCGATCATGGCGATCATGCCGAGCTCTTTGGCCATCGCCTCCCGGAGTTGCCGTTCATTCGGAGCGAAGGGCGCCACCGACAGCCCCGGCGTTTGTCTGCCTCGGAACTTCGCCATCTGCGAGATGTGGGGCATGGCGTGGTCGTGGGGATCGTGGAACGTGGCGGGCAAGGTGACGTCAGCGGGGTCGTAGCGGTGGTAGTACCGACCGGGCGGCGTGAACGGGTGATGGGGATCCGGAAACGACACCTGCAGGAAGAACGGTTCGGTGGCGTCGGCGCCCGCCGCGGTGGCGGCAGCGGAATCGAGGAAAGCCACCGCCCGATCGCGGACATACGACGTTGGGTACAGCTCCTCGGGCAACGCCGGCTTGCGAATCTGATCCCAGCCACAGTCCACTCGTTCGAGGGCATGCTCGGCGCCGAGCATCGTGGCCGGATCCACGCCTTGCGCCACCAACCACTGGTGATAGTGGCCGCCGCCGCCATCGCTGTGATCGACGACCAGCTCCACATGATCGAAGCCGTAGAAGTCCGGCCACACCTCCACCAGCTCAGCTCGATGACGGGCGGCGTCTTCCTGCAGGTTCCATCCGTCGGGCCACGGGTCGCGCACCGAGTCGCCGGGGGTGGAGAAGAACGATTCGGTGAGCCCACCGAGGTGGCCCATGTTCTGGAGATGGCTCTTGCCCACCAACCCTGTGCGGTAGCCGGCCTCCCGCAACACCCGCACGAACGTGTTGGCGCCCCAGTCGAGGCTGATCCCGTTGAACCGCACCCCGTGTACCGACGGCACACGGCCAGTCATGATCGTCGACCGGTTCGGCATGCAGATCGGGTTGCTCACGTAGGCCCGGTCGAACACCGTGCCGGCGGCGGCGATGCGATCGAGGTGCGGGGTTTCCACGAGCGGATGGCCACCGAAACCCGTGTGGTCGGGGCGATGCTGATCGGTGACGATCAACACCACGTTCGGTCGACGCGTCACGTTGCCCACTCCCGCCGGCTGCTGCTGCTGGCGCTGGTGCCGGTGATGTTGCTCGTCGCTGACACTCATGCCGAGCCCTGCACGATCAGCTCGTGGAGCGGATCGCCAGCGGCATATCGCTGCACGAGCGTTTCCGGATCGAAATTGACGCCGATCGGGTTCTCTCGGAAGTTGCTGTTACGGAACCAGTGCAGGAGGTCGTCGGGGTTCGGGTAGTTGTCGATCTGCAACTCGATCTGATTGCTGTCGGGATCGCGGTAGTAGAACGAGATCGTGGGCCCGTGATTGATCGTCCAATACGGCTCGATCCCTTCGTCCTTGAGTCGGACGTAGTTGTTGAGCAGATCGCCGAGGCTGCCGTAGGTGAAGGCCACATGCTCGAGGCCGGGCGCATCCACGGGGCGATCCGATCCTCCCGGCCAGTTCACCAGCGCCACACGATGATGTTCGTCGTCGTAGGTCATGAAGGTGAGCAGCTTGTCGGAGTGCACGGCCACCGCGCCGAGCACGACGCCGTACCAGCTGATGCACTCCTCGTACCGCCGTACCCGCAACACGATATGTGCGAGCTTGCGCGGGGTGGTGACCCGGCCGTCGATCACTCGACCGGACTCGGGCGCATCGGCCATCGCCGGGGGTGTGAGAACATTCCGGAGGCCGGGTTGCACGGTGGGAGGAGCCATGGACCATGTTTACACCCTCGTGCAACTGATTACAGTCTAACTGCAATCAGTTTCGGCGGTGCGTCCACGAGGATCAGGAACAACCCGCGGCCCACGCCCCGACCCGGCGGGCCCCGCAGCAAACAAATGGTGCGTTCGGCCCATTGGGAACCACGCGGCACCCGTCGACGTCGAAGGTGGCGTACCATGCCGGACGACCGTGCCGGCGGACAAAGCCGGCGAATCGGCTCGCACGGAAACCCTCCGTACGCAGTCGATCCAACGGCGGTCAGGAGGACCGATGACCCCACAACTCCACCACCCGGGCCCCCCCGCCCCTCCCGAGCGACCCGCACGCCTCGTGCCGTCGGCGACGCCCACGAGTTCGACGACGCCCACGAGTTCGTCGAACGCCACTCGCCTGCGCGCCCGTCTCGGCGCCGCGACCCTCGTGGCCGCCGGTCTCGCCGTTTCTGCGTGCGCCGCCACCACCACCCAGTCCACCGCCGCCGGCAGCGTCACCACGCGTGCCCGTGGCCCCGTCGAGTTGGCGATCAACGCCGATGTGGCCGCCCTCGGCAAGGTCGTGGGCGACCTCGCCCCCGAGCAGACCACCACCACCAAGCCCGGCGATCCGGGCGGCGGCGGAACCGAAACCACGGCTCCCGGCGAGACGGTCACCACCCCGCCCACCACCGCGGCCCCGATCACCCAGCCCCCGCCGGTCACGCCGGCGCCAACACGCCCGCCCGTCATCACCACCCAGACCTTCATCTCGAACCCGAACAACAACCCCACTCGCCCGCAACCGTCCCCCTTTGGCGGTTCATTGAGCGCCGACGAAGCCAAGCTCTTGAGCCTGCTCCAAGAGCGCACCGGACCGCTAACGCTTGACGCCGGTCTCATGCAGGCGGCGCGGGATACTCCCGCGAACGGTACGCCGCCCGTGCCTCCAAATACCCCTGGAACCTTTACTGGATGGGTATCTGGCCAGGCGTACGGGAACTTGTCGATTGAAGGTGTATTTAGCGATGGTGCCATAAACAACCGGGTGCCCACTGCGGGAGGGCATCCGTTTGCTGGCGTGGGGGTCAGGTCCGAAAACGGGAACTTCTACCTAACGGTCATCTTGGCCAAGACCTGAGTTGACGGGCGTCGATCTTGGGGGCGGGCGACGGGCGGGCCTAACGTCGTCGAGGTGAACAAGCGCACGGTTGCGGCCGCAACTGCGGGAGCCGTGGTGGCCGCCGCCCTCCTCCGTCAGCAACAACAACGGCGATCCGACCACCCCAGCCTGGGCCCTGATGGCTCCGTCGACGTGTTGACTGGTGGTACTGCACGGGAACGGCGCGATCGGTTCATCAAGAGCTCGTCGGCGGCGAGTCGCAACGCCAAGCTGGCGTCGGTGGCCGGTCGGGCTGGAAGCAACTATGCCGTCAACCGGGCCAAGAAAGTGTTTGCCTCCGCAGAACGCCGGGAGGAGCTCGACGTCGAGTTCGAGTTGAAGACGGCCGAGCAGGTGGCCGAGACGCTGGGGCAGATGAAGGGCGCCCTGATGAAGCTCGGTCAGATGGCGAGTTACCTCGATCAAGGCCTTCCCGAACACGTGCGTGGCGCCCTCGCCGAGTTGCAGCAGGACGCCCCGCCGATGAGCCCAGAGTTGGCTGCCGGCATGGTGGAGGCGGAGTTGGGCCAACGTCCCGAGGTGCTGTTCGCCGAGTGGGACCCGGTACCGATCGCGTCGGCCAGCATCGGGCAGGTGCACCGTGCCATCACACAGGAAGGCACCGCTGTGGCCGTGAAGGTGCAGTATCCGGGCGTTGCCGATGCCATGGAGAGCGACCTCTCCAACGTGCACCTGCTGTTCGCCGGCATGGGGCAGCTCTTCCCCGGGTTCGACCACAAACCCTTCGTGGAGGAGGTGAAGGAACGGCTCATCGAGGAACTCGACTACCACAACGAGGCTCGCAACCAGACCCTCTTCGCCGACTTCTACGACGGCCACCCCACCATTCATATTCCCCGAGTGGTGGAGCAGTACTCCACCGGACGGGTGCTGTGCACCGAACTGGCCGAAGGTGTCCACTGGAACGACCTCGCGGGGTGGACGGAGGACGAGCGCAACCTCGCCGCGGAGACGCTGTACCGCTTCGTGTTCGGGTCCCTCTACCAACTCAGTGCGTTCAACGGCGACCCGCACCCGGGCAACTACCTGTTCCGCCCGGGAGGTCAGATCACCTTCCTCGACTTCGGTCTGGTGAAACACTTCACCGCTCACGAGCTGAGCCACTTCGAAGCGATGATCCGCCCGATGGTGCTCGACCCCGATCCCGCCAAGTTCCGCGAAGCCATCGAACGCATTGGTCTCCTGAACCCGGGCGAACCGTTCACCGACGACGAGGTCACGGCCTACTTCGGGCACTTCTACGAGTTCATGATCGAAGACGCCCCGTTCACCATGACCCCGGAGTATGCATCGGAGACGGTCCGCCGCTACTTCGACCAACGTGGCCCCTACGGCGAGATCATGAAGACGGCCAACCTGCCTCCGTCGTTCGTGATCATCCAGCGCATCAACCTGGGGCTCTACGCGCTCTTCGGGGAACTGCACGCCACGCTCAACTTCCGGCGACTCGCCGAAGAGACGTGGCCGTGGGTGTCGGCGGCGCCGTCCACCCCCATGGGCGAGCGAGTCGCGGCGTGGGCCCGCGCCCGCGGCCACCAGCCCTCCTGACCTTTCGCCTCTGCTCGAATCTTTCGGACCTCCGGCTCCGGCCCCCGCCCACCCGGACGGCCGGGCCACGCCGCGGGAGGGCGGGCCGGGGCGGCGTCGGGGCCGGGGGCGGGGGCGGTAACCGTGCGGCAACCAGCCCCCCATAGGGGGTCCCGATGCCGCATGGTTCGCCAAACCCGCCGACGGCCGGCCGGCCGGACGGGCGGGAGCGGCGTCGGGGCCGGGGCGCCGGGGCGGGCGGGGGCGGCGGCGGGGGCGGCGTCGGGGCCGGGGCGCCGGGGGTCGTAAACCGTGCGGCAACCAGCCCCCCATAAGGGGTCCCGTTGCCGCATGGTTCGCCAAACCCGCCGACGGACGGGCGGGCGGGGCGACCCCGTTGGGGCGGGGGCGGGGCGACCCCGTTGGGGCGGGGGGCCAAGAAGTACCCTGCCCCGGATGACCGATCGCCGTCACGACTCGTGGGTCGCCCGCGACACCGCCCGCGTCTGGCATGGATTCACCCAGATGTCGGCGTTCGCCCACAACTCGCCGATCGTGGTGGAGCGGGCCGAAGGTCGGGAACTGATCGATGTCGACGGGAACCGTTACCTCGACGCCATTTCGTCGTTGTGGGTCACCACGCTCGGGCACCACGTCGCGGAGCTCGACCGGGCCATTGTGGAACAGCTCGGCAAGGTGGCCCACTCCACCATGCTCGGTCATGGCAACACCGCCACCGTTGAACTGGCGGAGGCCCTTTCGCCCGTCGTGCCCGTCCCGGACCCCCACTTCCTCTTTGCCTCCGATGGCGCCGCCGCGGTGGAACAAGCGTTACGGATCGCCTTTCAGTTCTGGGCCAACGAGGGAATCACGGGACGTACCCGCTACCTCGCCCTCGGTGGGGCATACCACGGCGACACGATCGGCGCGCTGTCCGTGGGGGCAGGCGGGTTCGGCACCGATCTGCTCGACCCGCTCCGTTTCCCCGTAGTGCGCGCGCCCGGCTACGCCGATCCCGGCTGGGCCGACGCCGCCATCACGCTGCTCCACACCCATGCCCCCACCCTTGCGGCGTTGGTGATCGAACCGCTGGTGCAGGGCGCGGCTGGTATGCAGATCGCCGACCCTGGGGACGTACGACGCGTGGTCGAGGCCGCGCAACACGCCAACGTGCTGGTGATCGCCGACGAAGTGGCCGTGGGATTCGGACGCACCGGCACGTTGTTCGCGTCCGAACAATGCGACATCTCACCCGACCTCCTGGTGATCGGCAAAGGCCTAACCGGTGGCTACCTACCCCTGTCGGCCACCGTGGCGAACCGTCGGGTCTACGACGCCTTCCTCGGCGCCGACCTCTCCGAGCAAACGCTGTACCACGGCCACTCGTACAGCGGAAACGCCGTCGCCTGCGCCGTCGCGCTGCGCCACCTCGCCCTCATCGACGAGTGGGACGTGCTGGCCAACGTGAACGCTCGGGCGGCCGAACTGCGTCAACTGCTCACGGCGCAAATCGAGAAACTCCCCACCGTGGCCCACGTGCGCCAGCACGGCCTCATGGCGGGCGTCGAGCTCGCACCCCCCGCCCACGACCTCCGATGGGGACGACGGGTCTGCGCCGCGGCGGTTCGGCGGGGCGTGTTGCTGCGCCCACTCGGCGACGTCGTCGTGCTCATGCCGATGCTCACGTCCACCGCCGACGAGATCGACCGAATCGTCGCCACCCTCGCCGACAGCGTCGACGAGGTGTCCACCGATCGGGACCTCACGTGAGCCGGGTCGAGCGGGCCGCCGTGCCGGTCCGAGCAGTCAGCGCATTGCTGCTCCTGCTCCTTGCCATCACCGGCGCTGCAGCGCTCAACACCCCCGCCGGCGCCCAACCGCCGCCCGAAACGCCAGCGCCCGAAACCACGGCTCCCGCCGTCCCGGTTCCGTCCACACTGCCAGCCCCTGGCCCGCCGTCCCTCACCTCGGAAGGCGTCAAGGTCACCCGCAATGTGGTGACCTCGCAACTTCCCACGTCGGACGGGGCGGCGCCGATGGTGCTCACCGCCGACATCTACCAGCCTCCCGACACCACCCCCGCGCCCACCGGCGGCCGCCCGGCGATGGTGCTGGTCCACGGCGGCAGTTGGTTCCAGGGCGAGCCCGCCAACCTCGACCGGCTCGGTGTGTTGCTCGCCCAACAAGGCTGGGTTGGATTCTCCGTCGGTTACCGCCTCGCCGCCCCCGACAAACCCAGCTATCCCGACGCCGTGGGCGACGTGCAGCGCGGCATCCGCTGGGTCGGGGCCAATGCTCGCGCCTTCGGTGCCGAGCCCAGCCGGATCGGGGTGATCGGCGCGTCGGCGGGCGGGCACCTCGCCGCGTTGGTAGCCACCCTGGGCACCGACCCGATCCTTTCCGGCCCGCTCAGTTCGCCCTTCGGTACCGTCGCCGTCCCGGACCCGAACCCGCCCGTACAGGTGAAGGTGGTGGCCACCTTGTCGGCCCCGTTCGTGCTCAACGAACTTGTACCGAACCAGGGGCGCGCGCCGTTCGCCTGCGGTTCGAGCGACTACTGCCAGAAGTTCTGGACCATCCCCATCATCAAGAACCTCGTGGGCTGCGAACTGAAGGACTGCAAGCAGGTGTACGACGACGCGTCGCCCGTGAACCGGGTGAACGACCGCACCGTGCCCTTGTGGATGGCCAACGCCGATGACGAGATCGTGCCGATGGGCCAGATGCAACTCATGGGCGACGCGCTACGGGCCTCACGAATCGAACACGACGTCTTCGTGGTGCAGGGACACGCGCACGCCGACGAATACACCGACCGCTCGTGGAACGTGATGGTGCCCTATATCGCCGACCGGCTCGGGGTGCCCCGGCCTCAGCCCGTCGCTTTCCCCGTCAAGGGCGACGGGCCGGGCGGCGGGTTCACCCTGGTCCTCGGCCTCGTCGGCATCCTCACCCTGCTCGCCACCGCCGGGATGGCCTTGCTCAGCCAACGAAACGACGGATCGGGAGGCCGGCCGTCGAGGCCGAAACCCGTGCCGACAGGACCGGGCAGTACAACCGCAAGCGGGGCATCCGCGGGCGACCGTGACCGCGCCGACGCCCCATCAGCGCGCGCCCGAACCGGCCCATGAACCCGTCGGCGTCGTGGCATTCGTGGATCCTCCACGAATGCGCCCAGATCGATACCGATGGACAGTGGCGAACGATTCGCCCGTTCGACGCCGCCGGACCGGCTGGCATCCTCTACCCCGGTGCCGGCGCGGATCCTCTGCCCGTGGTGTCGTACGCCGGGAACGACTACCTCGGCTTGAGCCAACATCCGGCCGCTGCCGCCGCCGCCGTCGATGCCATCGAACGATGGGGAACCGGTTCGGGAGCAAGCCGGCTGGTGGTGGGGTCCCGGCCGATTCACCACGACCTCGAAACGGCGCTCGCCGAATGGAAGGGCGCCGAGCGAGCGCTGTTGTTCCCCACCGGATTCGCGGCCAACCTCGGCCTCCTCAGCACCTTCGGGCACGGCGGGGCCCATATCCATTCCGACGCGTGGAACCACGCCTCGATCATCGATGGCTGCCGGCTCGCCCGAGCTCGTACCACGGTCTTTCCTCACGCCGACCTCGCCTCCCTCGCCCACGCCCTCGCCACCGACCGGGCCAACCACGTCGCCTCGATCGTGGTCACCGACGCCGTGTTCTCCATGGACGGCGATGTGGCACCGCTCCAGGCTTTGGGGGAGTTGTGCGCCGAGGCCGGTGCGCTGCTGATCGTTGACGAAGCCCACGATGTGTTCCATCACGCCGACCTTCTGACTGCCATCGATCACCTCGAGGTCGTGCGTATGGGAACACTTTCGAAGACACTCGGATCCGTCGGCGGTTTCGTTGCCGGGTCCGGTGCCGCCATCGACCTGCTGATCAACCGCGCCCGTCCGTTCATCTTCACCACGGCGCTCCCGCCCGCCGATGCCGCCGCCGCGCTCGCCGCGCTCCAAGTGGAGGGCAGCGCCGAAGGCGCCCACTTGCGGTCCCACCTTCGGTCATTGGTCGACCAGCTCCGACCCGGCCATCCCACGCCGATCCTTCCCGTGGTCCTCGGATCCGAGGAGGCCGCCATCGATGCCGCCGCTCAGCTCCTGGCGGCGGGAGCCCTGGTCCCGGCGATCCGACCACCCACCGTTCCTCCGGGCACGAGCCGGCTCCGCATCGCGCTGTCGGCGGCCCACACCACCGAGCAGGTCGCCCACCTCGCCGTACTCCTCGATCCGTGGACACACCATTCGCCGATCACCAACGCATCCGCCAACGCATCGCTGCTCCCCGATTCCACCGGTAGCACATGATCCGCCCGCACCGTGTCGTTGCGGTGGTGGGCACGGGCACCGACGTTGGCAAGACGTGGGTCACCTGCCGGCTCATGGAACAGCTCGTCGCCGACGGCTTCACGGTCAGCGCACGAAAGCCTGCCCAAAGCTTCGACCCGGCGCAGAACGAGCCCACGGATGCCGACCTCCTCGGTCGCGCCGCCGGGCTCGCACCGACCGACGTGTGCCCAGCCCATCGTTGGTACACGGTGCCGATGGCCCCCCCGATGGCCGCCGAAGCGCTCGGGCTCCCGCCGCCCACGCTTCCCGAGTTGGTGCGCGAACTCGGCTTCGATCCTGTTCCCACGACCGGCGCCAGGAGCGACGCCCCGATCGATGTGTTGTTCGTGGAGACGGCCGGCGGGGTGCGGTCGCCCCACGCCGCCAACCCGTCGGCCGACGCCATCGATCTGCTCAACGCGATCCACCCCGATCAGGTGCTCCTCGTGGCCGATGCTGGCCTCGGCACCATCAACAGTGTCCGACTCACGCTCGGTGTGCTCACTCCCTGGGATGTGGTGGTGTTCCTGAACCGCTTCGACGCTGGCGACCCGCTGCACCGAGCGAACCTCGCCACCCTCGAAAACGATCGCCGATCGCCGGTCGGGCGGGTCATCCCGGTCCTCACCGAATTGACCGACGCCGCGGTCTGCATGGCCGGGCCACCAGATTCGTGACAAGCTTTCCTCGTGCCTGTTCGGTGCTCCTCCTGTGGCTTTGACAACCCCACCGGCAATCGCTTCTGCGGCCGGTGTGGCACCGATCTGCTTGCCGCGCCGGGAACCTTCGCACCGGGGACGATGGGGCCCGGTCCGGCCGTTGGACCGGCACCGGTCGCCTACGGAGCACCGCCCTCCCCTGCCTTCGGCCCCGGGCCTAGTTTTGGCCCGCCCTCTGGCCCGCCCGCTGGCCCGCCGTTCGGCGCCCCGCCCGCTGGCCCGCCGTTCGGCGCCCCGCCCGGTTCGCCGTTCGGCGCACCGCCCGCCACGTTCGGTCCGCCCGCCACGTTCGGTCCGCCCGCCACCCTCGCCCCCGCGAGGCCGAGGGCCCCGCTCAGCACCGCGGCAATGGTGTTCATCGGGCTCGGTATCGTCTTCGCCTTCGCGCTCGCCGGCGTGCTTCTCGGGCAGGTGTCGAGTGGGCTGTGATCTTCGACCTGAGCCCCGACAAGCGTCGGGACCCTTTTCCGGCGACGAAACGGTCCCCGGCCCTGGTGAACTAGATTCCACCCTCAATGCGGCACACCGAATGGCCGATCAGTACTCTGCGAAGTCGCGATGGTCCATGCCATCGTGGAGGGAATCAGCGAGCAACGAGGGGGACGCGGTCCCGGTGTTGTCCGAGTCGAGCGGTAGCGAAGGTATGAGAACCTCCACCCGACGCGCCTCGATCCAACCACCCCTCACGGCCTGGACGTCGCGATGAGCGACACGTCCCAAGGCAACGGATGGTGGCAAGCGTCCGACGGCAAGTGGTACCCACCCACTGATGGCTCCCCCGGCGAAGGCTGGTGGCTCGCCGCCGACGGCAAGTGGTACCCACCCGCGAATGCGGCGCCCGGGGAAGGCTGGTGGCTCGCCGCCGACGGCAAGTGGTACCCACCCAACGGCACCGGAACCACACCAGCCACCGGATCTGCCCCCCCGACGCCGGCCCGACCGGTGGCCACCAAGTCCGTTCCGTCCAAGGCGGTCCCCGCCCGACCGGTCGCCACCAACGCGGTTCCTCCGAAGGCCATCCCCACCAAGGCCATGCCACCGAAGGCAGTCCCGGCCAAGGCAATGGTGGCAAAGAAGGCCATTCCCACCAAGCAGGCGCCCAGCAAGGCGACGCCGAGCGCGGGCACCGGAGGCCCGGTCGCGCCCGCCAAACAGGCACCCCAGAAAGCGCCACGCACCATCGCTGCGGCCTCGGCCGAAAGTGCTCCCCCATCGTCGGGTGGCGACCCCATCAACACCCGGAACCAGCAGTCGCAGGTCGACGCCAAGATGTTGGCCGCCAAACGTATGGCCGCCGCATCCCGAGCTTTGGCGTCCCTCGGCAGTCTCGACCCCGACCTCCCGCCCGCCCGAGAGATGCGTGAAACCCGCGCCGTTCGGCAGGAACCACCGAGCCGACCGGAGGCCGCGCCCGCGCCCGCCCCCTCCGCAACTCCCCCGCCTTCGGCGCCAACCAAGCCCGCGTCGAAGGCACCGGCGGCCAAGGCATCCCCGACTCCGGCGAGCGCCCCGTCCGCCAAGGGTCCAACCCAAAGCGCCGCTTCTCCGGCCAAGGTCGGCAGTCCGTCCAAGGCCACTCCTCAGGCGCCCCAGCCGGATACCAACGAACGTGG
>Ga0105047_10005512_pt1 | contig 21683 bp, 19 predicted proteins | sample MAT04_FD_78384 | JGI IMG/M metagenome (GOLD analysis project Ga0105047, IMG submission 78384) | Freshwater microbial communities from Lake Fryxell liftoff mats and glacier meltwater in Antarctica - MAT-04 (megahit assembly) | ecosystem: Environmental > Aquatic > Freshwater > Ice > Liftoff... | reverse complement strand
GAAGTGCTGGTCGAATCGTCATCGTCATCGTCATCGTCATCGTCGTCGTCGTCATCGTCATCATCGTCGTCATCGTCGTCGTGATCGTCGTCGTCGTCGTTGGCGTTGCCGTGGCCGCTGTTATCAGCACCGTCGTCGGCACCGTCGTCGTGGCCGCTGTTGTCAGCGCTGTCATCATCATCGTCGCTGGTGTTGCCGGGGCCGTCACTATCGTCTCCCGCAACATCGTCGGCATCGTCATCGTTGTCGTCGACGGAAGTGCCGGTTTGGTCGTCGGCAGTCTCGTCGTCGAGTGACGTTGACGTGTCGTCGTCGAGTGAGGTCGAGGTCTCGTCGTCGAGCGTGGACTCGGTGGACTCGGACTTGTCGACGTCGACGCGATGGGGCCGTCCGCCTGCGCTAGCGCCGGCGAGGCCGGCGATGCCGATGACGAGTGCGCCGGTGGCTGCGCTGATGACAAGCAGTCGGCTTGGCTGATACTTCATGACGTACCTCAATCCCGATATGTCCGCCGGAAGTGGTCGGATACAACTGACACGTCGCAGCGCTTCAGATGGTTTGGTTGTTGTGTCATGAATTCGTCAGGTTTCGGTTTCTTCAATCCTGGGGACCATCGAGCTGCCCTCAAGGTCAATGCGAATGCGTGTGCGGTGAGTCTCCGATTGGAAGCGAACCTCAACGCGTTCGCCGCTCGAATGTTGTATCTCGACCGAGTGGCCATCGGTTGCCGTGTGCGAGACAAGAGTCAGTGAGCCGTCTTGCAGTCGCACTGTGATTGATCCGCCGTCGCCGCTGAACACCGACGTGGTGGGCGGGGCAGGGGTCGTCGTCGGCGACGAGCTCGTTGGGTCGTCGTCGCTCTCCGTGTCGTCGGTGCCGGTGGTGTCGGGCGCCGTGCTCTTTGGCGAACTCGGCGAACCTCCAGCGCTGTGGGTTTCGGGGACCGAGCCGTCGATCGTGTCGTCGATCGTGTCGCCCCCGTTGTCCGCCAGCGTGTCGTCGGGGAAGGCCACATCCAGGTTGTCGCGGTCACCGATCTGCGATGGCTGCGACCCGTCGGTTCGGTTGGCGGCCACGAGTGCGGTGGTGAACAGCAAGATGCATGCTGCACCACCGACGACTACGGCGCGCCTGCGCCGCGCGTAGCGCACCCGTCCGTGCAGTTGCTGAAGGGCAACGTTGACATCGGGGTACTTGCCGCCCGCGCGTCCGAGCACTCGCTCCAGATCCGGATCGTTGAATTCGCTCATCAGAGTGTCGCCTGTTCTGCAGCATGCGAGAGTCGCAACCGGTCGCGACCTTGATGTAGGTGAAACTTGACGGCACCTTCGCTGATTCGAAGTGTGCGAGCAAGCTCGGCGATGCCGAGCCCCTCGACATAGAACAGTGCGAGAGCCAGTCGTTGCTGACGAGGCAGCGACGCGAGCAATCCCGTGACGTCGGAGCCGTTTGACCAATTCACGGTTTCCTGACGCTCCTCAATCTGTAGTTGTTCCACGGCACGTTGCTTGCGACCCAGTCGACGGTGTTCATCACGGAGTCGATTGATGGCCACTCTTCGGATCCAGCCCACCGGATCGTCGAAGTTCTCGATCCGCCGCCAGTGAATGTGCGCCTTGACGAACGCCTCCTGTACTGCATCGGCCGCAGTTTCCTGATGCCCGCACACGACTGCTAGGGAGCGCACAAGCCGCGCATAGTTAGCCCGAAAGAGCGAGTCGAGGTCGTCGCGAACGACTATTGGTTGGGCGTCGTCGATGCTGGCACCTTCGCTCATCGCGATAGACCGTGTTTCCACAGTGAAGACACGCCGGAACTATGCACGAGGTTTGGTCGATTCTGAAGAACTTTCCAAAATGAGTGCCAGAGTTGGACGTCCCTTGGATCTTGGGTGCAGAGCTAGCGAATGAAGCAAGTTGCGCGAGGCATCTGGACCAGCGTCAACTTCGCCGCTGAGGACTTCTGACTCCATCGGCGAAGACCGATACTGTGTAGTGCGATGAGCGAGATCTTGGAAGTCGACCTTCTGCGATTCGAGAAGGTTACCGCTCAGCAACGACGGGCGGTCGCGGCGCTGGGCCACACAGGCGAGCGCTACAGCGTTGTGCAGTTCTCGCACCCGACGCCGCGGGCGTTGCTCAATCCGCCTGCGTCGTGCAACATCGCCGAGAACCCGCAACGGTTCTCGGGCATGGTCAGCGCCGACGCGCGCAGTCTTGTGCTCTACGAAATCGATCTGGTCGAGACCGCGCGGCGTGTCAGCTGACGAGCTCGACCCACTCGCCGTAAATCGACTGGCCGTTGACTTGCGTGCCGTTGACTCCGAGGCCAAGTCACGAGTAGTTGGCGGCGACGTCGTCGTCGCTGTCGACATTGGCGGCACCAAGATCGCTGTTGGTTTGATGACGATGCAGGGCGAGTTGATCGATCGCGCGCAGTTTCCCGTCGATCACGGCTTGAAGTCGGAAGAGTTGTTCGTCGCCCTCGCTGAAGCAGTCGACCATCAAATCACGCGCGCTCGGCAACATCACCGCATGAGCCCAGTGGCGGTCGGTGTCGGCTGTGCCGGCCCAATCTCGATCGGCGCGGAAACGGTGTCGCCGTTGAACATTTTTGCCTGGCGCAAGTTTCCGTTGCGCAAACGGTTGGCGGCCACTACCTCGCTTCCGGTGTATGGCGAGCTTGACGCGAAGGCGCTTGCCCTTGCCGAGGGTTGGTTGGGCGCGGCCGTGGGCAAGCAGAACTTTCTGGCGATGGTCGTCAGCACCGGCATCGGCGGCGGCGTGGTGCTCAACGGGCAGCTGCTCGATGGCGCCACCGGTAACGCTGGCCATGTCGGCCACATCATTGTCGAGCCCAACGGTCGTCGTTGCGAGTGCGGTTCACGCGGGTGTTTGGAAGCGGAAGCGTCGGGATTGGCAATCGCGGCAATCACTGGCCGCTCGCCGACCGAGCCGACGTACGAGATCATGCAGCGAACTGGTCGCTTGGTTGGCATGGGTGCTGCGTCGGTGTGCAACCTGCTCGACCTCGATCTTGTCGTCGTTGGCGGTTCGGTCGCACTCGGTTTTGCGGCTACGTTCTTCAACTCCGCGCAAGCAGCGCTTGACGAGCACGCCAAGTTGTCGTTCGCCCGCAACGCGCGCATCACGCCTGTGCGCCTCGCCGATCAAGGCCCGCTGATCGGTGCTGGCGCCGTGGCTGTGCGCGGAATTCACCGCAGCCGTCGTTCGTCAGCGGGCACACGTGGGCCCACGACCGAATAGGCTCGGATCATGACCAAGATTCGCAGCACCGATGGATCACACATTGACGATCGTCGTGGGCAAGGCGGCGGCGGCGGACTTGGCGGGCTGTTTCCCGGTGGTGGTGGCGGTGGGTTCCCATTCCCGATGAAGGCCGGCGGCGGCTTACTCGGCATCATCGTGATGCTCGCGGCAGTGTTCCTTCCCAAGTTGCTCGGAGCTGCCACGGGGACATCGCAGGCTGCCGACACAGGCAGCTCCAACAACCCGTCGTCGTGCGTCACCGACCTCGAGCAAATAGTGTGCGGTGTCACCAACGATGTGCAGCTGTACTGGGCCGACGCATTGCCGCAGTACTTCAATACGCCCTACCAAGTCACCGAAACGGTGTGGTTCACGGGCGGCACCAGCACCGGCTGCGGCCAGGCGAGCTCGGAGACGGGGCCGTTCTATTGCCCGGCCGACAATCTCATCTACATCGATCTCGAGTTTATGCAGCAGCTAGAAGAGCAGCTGATCGGCAGCGCCACCGACCTCGCTGAGCAGTACATTCTCGCTCACGAGTACGGCCACCACGTACAAAACATTCTCGGCACCAACGCGCAGGTGCAACAGATTCAACAGAACGAGCCAGACAGGGCCAACGAGTACTCAGTCGCGATGGAGTTGCAGGCCGACTGCTTCGCCGGCGCGTGGGTTGGTGCCCGCGATGTGTTGGAGAACGAAGCCGAACTGCAAGAGGCGATTGCGGCCGCCGAAGGTGTCGGCGACGATCGCATTCAACAAAAGACGCAAGGCCGCGTCGACCCGGAGAGTTGGACGCACGGTTCCTCTGAACAGCGCCGCACATGGTTCTTGAAGGGCTACAACACCCAAGACCCGACGCAGTGCGACACGTTCGCCGAGATCACCCCGTGATGGTCACGGCTGATGGTCAACGGCTGATGGTCAACGGCTGATAGTCAACGGCTGCTGGTCACCCGCCGAATTTGCGGTACACCCACTCGAGTGGGCCGATCTTGAACAGGTTCAGCCAACCCACTGCCAGCACGATTGCGAATAGCCAGTAGCACGCGGCGAACGTCAACGCCGTTCCGAGTCCGTTGGCGTGCACCAACTCCAGCTTGTTGACCAGCAAGTTGAAGACCAGCACGTGGCCGACGTACAACGTCAACGTCATCTGCCCCGCCGACGCGAGCGCGCGGGTAATGGTCGATTCCTGTGTGCGTTCGGCGAGCCAACCAATCGCGCACACCGCGACCACCGACGAGCCGATCGTTGTCAGGCTGTAGAGCAACCCGCGATCGAACGGTGCCGTCGAGCGCAGTAGCGGGCGCCACGGCAGATACGTCCGCCCGAGGTAGCCGATCGTCACGCACGCGACACCAGCAGCGATGAGTTGGGTGCGTAGTCGCGCGGTGAATGGCAGCAGGCGCCCAAGTGTGATGCCCGCGCACAAGAACAGCAGCCAGGGGAGCAGTGGGTGAGTGTTGCGCACGAACACGTCGAGGATCAGGTCGCGCGGTGAGCGCGTGACACCGGCGTTGCCCTCAAGCAGCCAACTCGCATCGTGGTACAACGACCAGCGTTGTAATGCGGCTGCGGAAAGTGTTGCGGCAACTCCGATTGCGATCAAGTACCTGCTGCGCAACGTGAACAGCAGCGCGCCAACCAGGAAGAACGCGCCGTAATAGAAGAGGATCGTCCCGTTCCACACCCAGTCGAGGAAGTAGCCAAAGGCGAACAGCAGCAACCCGCGGCGAGCCAGCTTCCAGCGGTCGGCGCTGATTGCAACGCGATCGCCGCTGGCGCGGCTGCGACGAGTGAGCAACGTGATTCCCATTCCTGCGACGGTGACGAACGTCGCCGCAAAGCGAGTGGACAGCGGCCCTTGCCACGGATCGAAGACTCGCTCAAGAAAAGTGCGCGGCGGATAATCGGCACCACCGAGGATCAGGTAGCCGTGGTAATTCATCACGCAGACACCGATCAAGCCGATAGCGCGCGCAACGTCGAGGTCGATGATTCGAGTGCCGCTGCCGCTGCCGCTGCCGTTGCCGTTGCCGTTGCCGTTGCCGCTGCCGTTGCCGTTGCGAGGTTCCCGCATTACGTCCATTTGAGGTCATTCACGTTTGTTGTGATCAGCGGGCGTTGCACGTCGACCCATTCGCCAACCTTCGGCGACTGCGCACTGGCCTCGACGACAACCATCGATGTGTGCATGTGTGGCGCTTCCAGCAATGTCATGCGCGTGCGAGCAAAGTGGAACGGGCTGAGTGGTTGCTTGGATGGCGCGTCGTTCGGCGCGATGCCGTGTGTGCTGCCGGCGCCGATGACTACCAATGTGCCGTCGAATGGTGCGCGGGTGTGGTGATAACCAGCGATCTCGCCGACACCGATTGGTTGCGTGTGCAGCACGTCGGCGTGCAATTGCAGATCCGGTATCTTCGGCACGCCGTGCCACAGAGCGGTGCCGACGCGCACCTTGAATCGGCGCAGCGGGTACTTGGTCTGCAGTGAATGTACGGCGGCCGGTTGGAGGTGGCTGAGCCACAGCGGTATGTCGAATTGCAGCTCGGGCAGCCATGCCTCGATCTCGGCGACCCGTGCGTCGTCGGTGCCCGCGAGCGGAAGATGCAGCGCGTAGCCAGCAACGCCGAGCCCGAGGTTCTCGACCGCGCGGGTCAACGTCGGCAGTTCATCGATCGTGGCGCCGAAGCGCCGCATGGTGCTGGCGACCTTGATCATCACGTCGCCGTTCCAGCCGCGCAGCGCGTCGACGTGCGCCGTGCTGCCGACGGTGAGGATCGCACCGTCGGCGGCCGGCGGTGCCAGCGTCGGAGTGAGCACGACTGGCCGGATGTTGGCCGGCACGTCGGCGAGTTCGTGGACGTTGCCGATGCAGACGTGCTCGATCCCGTCGACTAACTCGCTGGCCAGTTGCTGCAGCAGTGGCCGACCGAACCCGTAGCCGTTGCCTTTGACCACTGGAACCAACGCCGGGCCATACGCCTGGACCGTGGTTTCGACGTGCTGGCGCCAGGCGGCCTGCGAGACGGTGAGGCGGACTGTCATTGCTCGCCACGGTAGGTCGTTCTGGGTCGCCCGTCGGGGTCATCAACCAATTGTTGAGTTGTCTGATCGGATTTATCGGTCTACGATCCAACCCATGAGTTCGAAGCTGTTTTCTTTCCCGAATCCCGTGAACGAGACGTCCGCCCGACTGGTCGCTGGTGGCGTCGTGCTGCAGGGCATCGCCTTTCTCGTCGTGCGCGAGGGGTGGGTCTTGGTCCCACTCGCGTTCGGTTTCTTGGCGCGCGTCCTTACTGGGCCGACCCTCAGCCCGCTCGGCCAATTCGTTACTCGCGTCGTGACTCCTCGCGTGCGAGCGCAGCACCGCTTCGTGCCCGGGCCGCCGAAACGGTTCGCGCAGGGCATCGGGCTGCTGTTCAGTGGTGGCGCCTTGATTGCGTGGGCTGCGGACGCATCGGTCGTGAGTTACGTCTTGATTGTGGGGCTGATTGGTGCCGCGACGCTCGAGTCGGTGTTCGCGATTTGCCTGGGCTGCATCGTGTTCAATCAGCTGATTCGTTGGGGCTTGGTTCCGGACTCGGTGTGCGTTGAGTGCGCCGAAATCTGGGGTGCAAGCGCGGCGAGGTCGCCAGCGCTGACGACGCCGGCCCACACGCCGGCGCCGTACGCCATGCGATCGAGTAACTGAACCGGCGCGTCGATTAGCGGTTGTGCGCTGCGTTGGCGCAGTGCTGTCGCCGCGGCGGGCGCGAGGATCGCAGCAGCGATCGGCAGTCGACTGCGACGGATTGCGAGCGCTGCTAGTGCGGCCATGGGCCACCACACGCGGGTTGTTGCGTCGGCAAGTTGACGACCGGCGGCGAGCGTGCCGAGCCCGGCCAGGCGCGCCGACTCGGACGCAGGGACGTCGCGCAATTTGCAACTGAGCGCGACGACCGCGCTGGCGAGCACAGCGATCGCGAGCAGCGGCCGACGCAACAGGACGAGTGCCCACACGAGTGCGCTCCACACGTTCAGCCGCACCGGCGCCAATGCGCCAGGGTGAAGCACTGCCAACGGTGCAGCCGAGCGACCGAAACCGAATCGCTGCCGCACTAGCTCGCGCAACGAGCCACGCGGCTGGTGCTGCACGACGGCGCTCGGCTCGTAGCGGCATTGCTGACCAGCGGCGCGTAGGCGCCACACCAAGTCGACGTCTTCGCCGGTGCGCAGACTTTCGTCGAAGCCGCCGATTGCTCGGACAGCGTCGGTGCGACAGACGATGGCCGCGGCTGGGACGTACGAGACACGCGTACCGGCGGCGATGCGGGCTGGCTCGTTGCCGAGGTCAAGTGGACTGTTGCGTTGCTCGTACGCCGCGAGCCATGTTGTTCCCGGCGCACTGGCGATGCGCGGCGCGACCAATGCCACACGTTCGTCAGCGAAGTGCGCGAGCAGTGGTTCCAGCCAGGCCTTGCTCGTCACCGACACGTCGCTGTCGACAAAGGCGACCAGCGGAGTCGTCACTTGCGCCAAACCGGTGTTGCGCGCCGCGCCTGGTCCGCGGTTGATCTCGTGGCGCAGCTGTGCTGCCGCCAGCGGCGGCGAGGAACCGTCGTCGACGATGATCGTTTGCGCGCTGATCCATGTCGGCAGTCGGTTGTACGCGGGCACGACGATGGTGACGTCGTCGACGGTGAAGGGCGCGTCCGTCGGTAGTGGGTGCAGGGCGCCGACATCAACGAAACGATCGAGCAATGCTTGCTGCGCAGAAGTGGGGTCGACGTCTTGCGTCTCCGCATCCGAGATCACGCGTGCGCCGCCTTCGGTCAGCCGGAACACGCGCAGTGGTGAGCCGGCGATCACCGTCTGGCTGTTCGGTCGCCGCCACGACGAATCGAGCCGGTAACGCAAGGTTCTAATCCCACCACTCGTCGACGGCTGCCACGAGATCGATGCTGAGTCGGGAAAGCAGTGATCGGCCATGCGACGCGGTTGCCATGCGCGGGTCGCCGAGTACGCCGTTGGGACTAACCGCGCCGACACCTCCGCTGCGCAACTGGGGCATCAACTCGGCCAGCGGTTCCATGCGACCCTCTTCGGCGTCGTCCATCCGAACCAACTCGGGCGAGATGGCGAGAATCATTGAGGTCTCGGTATGCCCGGCGTGCGCATCTCCGTCGAGAATCTGCGGCCACCACGCCAACACTCGGCGCTGTTCATATTCCAGCTGGCTCACCGCGCGGTCTATGGGAACGCGATTGCCGCCGTGGCCGTTGACCAGCACAACCCCTGCTGCCCAGTCTGCGCTGCGCACCAACTCGATGACGACCTGTTCGAACACGGTGGCGCCGAGCGACAGAGTGCCCGGGAATGAAGCATGTTCCGCGCTGGCGGTGATCGCCAACGCCGGGCAGAGCAGCAGTTCGCCGTCGTAGTTGTTGACCAGGCTGTTGGCGAGCGCCGACGCGATGCGCGTGTCCGTGTCAAGGGGCAGGTGCGGGCCGTGCTGTTCGCAAGAACCGATCGGCACGACCAACAATGGTCGGCGTGTCGGCGCCCAGTGATCGGTCCACGTGCCCTCGCCGAGGCGGTGCGTCACAGGTAACCCCAGTCGGTTAGTGCGTGCACGATGCGGGCGGCGGCGTCGGCAGGCGGCAACGTCTCGACTTCGTGCGTCGACGATGCAGCTCCGGTCGCGGTCAGGTTGCGCACACGATCCAATGCGTCGGCACCGGATGGCGCAGCGAGAGCGCGCGCGCGCGGCCGATAGGTGTGAACGGCGTGTTCGCTGGCGTCCCTCTCGGTAGTAGGCACGACGGTCGGCGTCACAACTTCGATCGCCGCAGCCGCTGCGGCGCGCAGCGCAGACAGGCTGGCGCGGCGGAGTCGCGCTGTTGCGCCTTCGACGCTGATCACCGCCGGAGGGCGTACGTCGAGCACCTCGCGGCGGCCGCCGTCGACGCGTCGGGTTGCGACGATGCGCTGGTCCTCGAACGAAACCGCGATCACGCCCAGTGCCTGGCTAACCGCTAGTGACGCGGCCAAGAAGGCTGGGACGCTGCCGCTGCCGTTGTCGATCGAGTAGTCGCCACACCACACCAATGAAGCCTGCCGCGCGACTGAAGCAATCGCGCTGGCAACGTCGACACTGCTGATCGGTGTCCGCGCATCGATGCGAATTGCGCGCATAGCGCCGCAAGCGAGTGCTTCGCGCAACACTGCGTCGGCGTGCAGTGGCCCAACGGTGACCGCGGTGACGTGACCCCCGATGTGTCTCGCGTACTGCAGCGCCAGTTCAAGCGCGGCATGGTCGGCGGGCGACATTCTGGCGAAGCGGGCGTCACTCGGTTCGTTGGCTTGGAACACCCACTTGAGACACACCCATACGTCACTGCTCATGTGCGCTGGACTCATGTCCGATGAAAGACAACGCCGTGGCCGCCCGCCGGGTAGTTCCACGTGATGGCGCCCTCTTGCGTGCACACCATGTAGCACGTACCACATTCGAAGCATTGCTCGTAGTTGAAGACGATCCCGCCATCGGAGGTGGGAACGAAGAGGTTCGCCGGGCACGCGACCACGCATTCGCGCGTCGTGCAATCGGCGCACACGGCACCGTCAACGACGATGTGCGCGTCGGGGTGAACGCGAAACTCCGCGGTCTCCATCGTCTCGAGGAAGTTGCCGAGCGTCATCCGTAGCTCCGGAACCCCGTGATGGCATCGCGAATAAGGTCGCGTCGGCGCACTCCTGCTCGCTTGCGCTCCTGTTTCAGAATGCGGCGCATTCCGGGCTTGGGTTGCGGGTTGTCGATGCGAAACATGCGCTCGACCACGTTGGCGACCATCTGCGGGTAGAGATGTTGTACCCGATCGCTCAACACCAATTCCGGGGCACGGCGCAACTTGCGATGATCCTTGAGGACGAAGGTGTCGCTGAGTCGGCGTTGGTAACCGCGCAGGCCTTGTGCGCTGACGTCGCCGGCTTGCACGGCTTCGACGGCGGCTTCGCCGGCGTACATGCCGCTGGCCATCGCGAAGTTGACCCCTTCCAGCCAGATGCCCGCGGCGAGGCAAAGTGCGGCAGCATCACCCGCGACCAACATGCCGTCGGTGGTCATCTTCGGCATCATCGTCAGACCGGCTTCGGGAATGACGTGCGCCGAATACTCCTTCACCTCACCGCCCTCGATCAGCGGCGCTATCGCCGGGTGCGCTTTCAGCGTGGCGATGATCTGCTCGGGCCGCAGCGACTGACTCGCCAGCTTCGCGATCTTTAGCACCACCCCTACCGCAACGGTGTCGAGGTTGGTGTACACGAAACCGCCGCCGTTGACCCCGCCGGTGCATCCGACGATCTCAATGTCGACGCCCTCGCGGTCGCGAACACCGAAACGTTCGTCGATCACTTCCTTCGGTAGCGCGATTGTCTCCTTCACGCCGAGCGTGAAGTGCTTGACATCGGTGTGTTCGTAGAGGCCAGCCTCCTTGGCGAGGAAGCTATTGACTCCATCGCAGGCGATCACGACTCGCGCGCGTAGGTCGCCGTCGGGGCGGTCGGTGGTGACGCCGACCACTGCACCGTTGTCGTCGCGCAACAAGCCGGTGACGGTTGTGCTGGTCAGCAGTTGCGCGCCGGCAGTTTCCGCGTGCCCGGCGAGCCAGTGGTCGAAGTCGGGGCGATAGGCGGTGGCTCCGTTGTACGGCGCCTTTCCCCAAGCATCCGTGCGAAAGTCGACGGTGAGCGCTTGCGTGTCAGTGAGCAACATCGTCGAGCGACGCGTGACCCACCGTTGGATCGGCGCTTCCTCCCACCAATTCGGAATCAGTTCATCGAGGATGCGCGGGTAGACGACGCCGCCGTACATGTTCTTGCTGCCGGGGAAGGGGCCACGTTCGAGCAACACGACCGACAGACCCGCGCGCGCGGCGACAAGTGCGGCGCATGAACCGGCCGGGCCACCACCGACGACGACGACGTCGACACTGTCGTTCACTTCAACCCCGTTAAAGGTCCGGCTCATTTGAGTAGTGCCTGCAGTGCGTCGATGGTCTCGTTTGCGTCGCTGACGATGGCAATGTCGGCGAGTTGCATCATCGGGCAGTGCGGGTCGGTGTTGACGGAGATGATGTGCGCGGGATCGCCGAGGCCGCTCGTGTGCTGCACGGCGCCAGCGATTCCGAATGCGATGTACAGCTGCGGCGACACGACGACGCCAGTCGTTCCGATTTGGCGTTCATGCAGCGCCCAGCCGCGATCGGTGACGACTCGTGTTGCACCGACACTCGCGCCGAGCTTGATCCCGAGTTCGGCGAGTTGCTGCATCCGATCAGGTCCGTCGAGCCCCGCGCCGCCACCAACAATGCGAGCGGCCTCGGCAAGGTCGACGGTTGCGGGATCGGGCGGATGCACAGCGATGACGGCCGCGTCGTTGCTATTCGTGGCCGATGCCGTGTGGGTCGAGATCGCGGGAGCGGGAAGTCGAAGGTCGAGGACGACACCGCGCGCTCCGGGTTGCAAAGTCGCGACGAATCGATCCTGGGGGACCAGTCGGTGGAGTTCACGTCCGCCGTTGCGCACTAAGTCGACGCGAGTGGCGTTGACCGCGATCGCGCTTGCGTGCAGCGGCCGCTTCAGCGTCGCAGCAAGGCGAGGAGCAAGGTCACGTCCGTCGGGCGAGGCCGGCAACACGACGATCAGTTCGTTGGCAAGCAGCTGGGCAAGTTCGTCGGCGAACGCGGCCGGCTGAAACGCATCGCGTTCAATCAGTGTCAGTTGTGTGGCAACGCCGCGCAGCGAATCGACAGCGGCGAAAGTGTTTGAACCAATCAAGACAGCGCGGCCCTCGCATTCGGCCACCACCTCGGCCCCTCCGGCGGGAAGCAACCCATCCCTCACCACCACAACACCGATCATGCCCGCAGACTAGCGATCACCCGCGTCTGTACGGTTGCGCACGGTATGCGTGCGGAAACGTACAGACGCTGCTCTGGACACCGGATGTAGGGTCGGGTTATGACGGTTGTTGATCAAGAGCCCGACACGCACGTTGTTCATACGATGTGCACGCTTGATTGCCCGGATGCTTGTTCGCTGGCGGTCACCGTGCAGGCGGGGCGCATCACGAATATTGATGCTGCTCCTGAGAATGCCTACACCAATGGTTGGATCTGCTCGAAGGTGAAACGCCATGCGCAGCGGGTTTATGCGCCCGAGCGCGTGATGACACCGCTGATTCGAACAGGGGCGAAGGGCAGTGGCGAGTTCCGCGAAGCGACCTGGCAGGAAGCGACCACGCTGATCGCCGATCGCATGCGCGCCGCGATTGACAGCAAGGGCCCCGAGGCGGTCGTCGCCTTTACCTATAACTCGTCGGCCGCGACGATCGAGCGTTCCAGCCTGACCGAAGCGTTCTTCGCCGCGATCGGGGCGACCATCGCCGAGCACACGATCTGCGCGCACACGATGGGCGAGTCGTGGCGCAGCGTGTTTGGCGCGATGTCGACCGCCAATCCGCTCGACGTTGTGAACAGCCAGCTGGTAGTGATTTGGGGCGCTAACCCAACAGTCAGCAACACGCACTTCCCGCCACTTGTGCAACAAGCCGTCGCGAATGGCGCCAAGGTCGTTGTCATCGATCCGCGACGCACGGCGATGGCCAAGCGCTGCGATCTGCATCTTGCGATTCGGCCGGGCACCGACACAGTGCTCGCACTCGCAATCGCAAACTATTGGTCGCACTACAACCTGCTCAACACCGACTTCATCGCCGAGCACGCCGATGGCGCCGACGAGTTCTTGGCTGGCGCATCGGAATGGACGATCGAGCGCGCCGCGGAAGTCACCGGCCTCGCCGAAGCCGACATCATCACGCTCGCCAAGTGGTGGGGCGGCACTAGCCCCACGATGCTGCGCATCGGTTGGGGGCAAGAGCGCAACGCGAACGGAGGCGCCGCGTGTCGCGCAATTCTGTCGCTGCCGATTCTGCTCGGTCAGTTCGGCACGCCGGGCAGTGGTGTCATCGGCTCGACCTCGACCGGCGCTGCCAAGCCGCGCCGTCGCTGGCCGCAAGCAGCGTTTGATGGTCCGCCGCGGCGCAGTGTGCCACTTCACCAGGTCGGCCAGTGGATGGCACCCGGTTCGAGCGATCCGTGTGAGGTGCTGTTCGTGCAAGGCGCGAACCCGTTGGTGATGTGTCCCGATACGAACGCGGTGATGGCCGCATTCGGTCGTGACGATGTGTTCACCGTCGTGCACGAGCAAGTGCTGACCGACACGACTCGCTATGCCGACGTTGTGCTGCCGGCGACGACCAGCTTCGAGATCGAGGATGTGAACTCTGGCTACGGCTCGTTGATGGTGATGCCGGTACGCGCGGTCATTGCTCCGGTGGGCGAGAGTCGCAGTAACGACGAGACGGGCTTAGCGGTGGCGCGTGCGATGGGGTTCGACTGGTCGGCTGCCGATCAATCGGTCGCGATTGAAGATCCCGGCCCGCGCGAAGTGCCGGTGCCGACCCGCCAGTTCGTCGACACGTTCCCGTTCGACGGCCGCGCCCATCTCGTCGATGCCGTGCAAGGCGCGCCGCGCTACGTGCCGGTGAACGGCCCGGTGGGTTCGCTAGTGCTGATCTCGCCCGCGACGTCGAAGTTGGTGAACTCGATGTTCGGCGAGTTCCAGAGCCCTTCGCCAGCGGTACTCGTTCACCCCGTCGACGCCGAAGCACTTGGGTTGCAGGCTGGCGCACGAGTTCGGGTCAGCAACGCGCAGGGCAGCATCGTTGTGCCGTTGGAAGTCAACACTGACACGGCTCCCGGCGTCGCAGTGATGAGCAAGGGCATCTGGCTGCGCAATCACGCCGACGGGTTGGGCGTGAACGCACTTACGCCAGCAACTGGCGATGCGCTCGGCAACGGCGCGTGTTTCAACGACACGTTCGTACACATCGCAGCCGTCTAGCCGTTAAGCGACGTCAACGTCGACTGCGGCGCCGCTGAACTGCGCGTTGTACAGGGTTGTGTACGCGCCACCCCGCGCCAGCAACTCGCTGTGCGAACCCTGCTCGACGATGCGCCCGCTATCCATCACCAAAATCGTGTCGGCGTCGCGGATTGTCGAGAGGCGGTGGGCGATCACGAAGCTCGTGCGCCCACCGCGCAACTTCGACATCGCCCGCTGGATCAGCACCTCCGTGCGGGTGTCGACCGAACTGGTTGCTTCGTCGAGAATAAGAATCGACGGGTTCGCCAGGAACGCGCGGGCGATAGTGATCAGCTGCCGCTCGCCGGCGCTGACCGTGCTGCCCTCATCGTCGAGCACTGTGTCGTAGCCCGCAGGCAGCGAGTGCACGAAACGGTCGACGTAGCAGGCCTTCGCTGCCGCGCGCACTTCCTCGTCGGAGGCGGTGACGTTGCCGTAGGCGATGTTCTCGCGAATCGTGCCGCCGAACAGCCACGTGTCTTGCAGCACCATGCCGATCTGACTGCGCAGTTCGTGGCGGCGCAGGGTCGTGATGTCGCGGCCGTCGAGGGTGATTCGGCCGGCATCGAGTTCGTAGAAACGCATGATCAGGTTGACGAGTGTTGTCTTGCCCGCACCCGTCGGGCCGACGATTGCAACGGTCTGCCCCGGCTCGGCAACCAGTGAGAGATGCTCGATCAACCGCACGTCGGGCCGGTAGCTGAACGAGACGTCCTCGAACGCGATGCGACCGGTGCGGGTAACAGGCACCGACTGTGCGCGCGCCTGCAGTGACTCGTTGAACGACGGGTCGGGGCTTTGCTCGGGTGCGTCAAGAATCTCGAACACGCGCTCGGCGGACGCGATGCCCGACTGCAGCACGTTGACCATCGACGCCGTCTGCGTCAGTGGCTGCGCGAATTGACGCGAGTACTGAATGAAGGCCTGCACATCGCCGAGCCCGAGCGTTCCGTTCGCCACTCGCAAGCCGCCGAGCACAGCGATTGCGACGTAGTTGAGGTTGCCGATCAGTACGGTCGCCGGTTGGACGCATCCGCTGATGAACTGGGCGGCGAAGCTGGCGTTGAACAACTCGTCATTGGTCTCATCGAAGCGAGCCTGCGTTTCGCGCTGGCGGCCGAACGCCTTCATGATCGGATGTCCGGTGAACGTTTCTTCGACTTGCGCGTTCAGTGTGCCGGTGTGCTTCCACTGGGCGATGAAACGGCCGCGCGAGTGGCCGGCGATCGTCTTCATCACCATGATCGACAGCGGCACGCTGACGATCGCGACGATCGCCAGTTGCCACGAGATCAGGACCATCATCACCAACGTGCCCGCGATCGTCAGCACGCCGGTGAGCAATTGACTGAGCGACTGCTGCGTGCTTTGCGAAACGTTGTCGATGTCGTTGGTTACGCGGCTCAACAAATCGCCGCGGGCCTGCGTGTCGAGATACGACAGCGGCATTGCGTGCAACTTCGCCTCTACCTCCTGGCGCAGGCGCATCATTGTGCGCTGCACCACCCCGGCCAGCAGGTACGCCTGCAGATACGAGAGCAGGAAGCCGACGAAATACAGCCCGACTGCCAACCACAGCACGCGGTGCAGTGCGGCGAAGTCGATGCCGGAACCACCCTCGTTGCGGCGGGTGAGGCCATCGAAGATCAGGTTGGTCGCGTGGCCGAGCACCTTCGGCCCCGACACCACCAGGCCAACGCTGAGCACACCCGAGAGCAAGACGAGGTACGCCTTTGGGCGTTCCGGCCCGAGCCGACGCAACAGTCGGCGGCTCGAGTTGGCGAAGTCCTTCGACTTCTCGGTGGGCACACCGATCGTGTTCATGCGCCCGCCGCGCAATTCGCTGGTGCTCGCCGGTGGCGTGGGAGCTTCCGGCTTGCTCATGCCGCGGCCTCGTCGTCGGTGAGCTGCGAGTTGACAATCTCGACGTAGGTCGGGCACGACTCGAGCAGCTGCGCGTGCGTTCCGAGGCCGACTCGCTCGCCATCCTCCAGCACCAAGATCTGATCGGCGTGCTTGATGCTGGTCACGCGCTGCGAAACGATCAGGACGGCCGCCTCGCGTGTGTTGGGCACCAGCGCGGCGCGCAGACGCGCATCGGTCGCCATGTCGAGCGCGGACAGCGAGTCGTCGAACAGGAAGATGGCGGGTTTGCGCACCAGGGCCCGGGCGATCGCGAGGCGCTGACGCTGACCGCCCGACACGTTGCTGCCGCCTTGGGCGATGCGCGCCTCAAGCTGGTCGGGCATCTCGCGCACGAAGTCGGCGGCTTGTGCGATCTCGAGCGCCTGCCACAACTCGTCGTCGGTGGCGTCGGGCTTGCCGTATCGCAGGTTGCTGGCGACCGTGCCACCGAACAGGTAAGGCCGTTGCGGCATCAAGCCGATGCGCTGCCACAGCGCGTCGGTCGCAAGTTCTCGTACGTCGACACCGTTGATCAGTACCTCGCCGCTCGTAACGTCGAAGAGGCGCGCGGCCAGGCTGATCAGCGTCGTCTTGCCCGAGCCGGTGCTGCCGATGATCGCCGTCGTTTCGCCAGCCACGCACCGGAATGAGATGTTGGCTAGCACTGGGTGCGCGGCGCCCGGGTATTGGAAACCGGCGGCGCGGAACTCGACCGATGCCAGTTCCGGTAACACGAGTGTCGGGTTGTCGGTGTCGGCGACGCTGGATGGCGTGTCGAGCACTTCTTGGATGCGTTCGGCGCTGACTGACGCGCGTGGCACCAGCGCGGCCATGTAGGTGGCGAGCATGACTGACATCAGGATCTGCAGCAGGTAGCTGAGGAACGCGATCAGCTCGCCGATCTTCAAATCGCCGGTGTTGACCCGATTGGCCCCAAAATAGATCGCGGCGACGCTGGAGAAGTTGACGATGAAAAACACGGTGGGGAACATCAACCCCATCAGGCGACCACCGCGCAGCGCGACGCTCGTGAGTTTGCGGTTGCTGTCGCCGAAGCGTTCTGACTCGAACGGCTCGCGCACGAACGCGCGCACGACGCGAATACCGGTGATCTGTTCGCGCAGCACGCGGTTGAGATCGTCGATGCGTTCCTGCATGCGTCGGAAGGTCGGCACCATGCGGGCGATGATGCTGCCCAGGCACACGACGAGCAGAGGAACACCGATGGCCAAGATCAACGTCAGGCTCGCGTCTAGCCGTAGCGCCATGATCAGACCGCCGGCCGCAGTGATCGGCGCTGCGATCAGCAGTGTGCACGTCATCAGCACCAGCGTTTGCACCTGTTGCACGTCGTTGGTGACGCGCGTGATCAGGCTGGGCGGGCCGAACTTTGTGACCTCGCGAGCCGAGAAGTCGGTGACCTGATGGAACAGCGCGCTGCGTACGTCGCGGCCGAACGCCATCGCTACCTTCGAGCCGAAGTAGATGGCGAAGATTGCGAACCCGATCTGCGCCAGACTGACCAGCAGCATCACCAAGCCGTGCGTCCAGATGTAACCCGTGTCGCCGGTGGTCACGCCGCGGTCAATGATGTCGGCGTTGAGCGTTGGCAGGAACAAGGCGGCGATGGTCTGCGCCGCTTGCAGCGCGACGACCACGATCAGCAGCTTGCGGTACCGGGCCAGGTATGTACGGAGTAGTCGGACCAACATGCGGTTGCCATCATGCCGGGCCGGAACCGTCAAGCTTCGGTCAAGCTGGCCGCAATTCCAGCCGATACTGACGCTGTGATCGAAGGCGGAGTTCCAGGCGGCAGTGCGCGTCACCACGCGGGCCATCGGCGCGCGACCGCGGACCGGTTGACCCTTGAGGCCAACTGGCTGGAAACGATTGCCGCCGACCAGTCCAAGATGCGCGAGGTACTCGTCGGGCTGCCGGTCGCGTATGCGGTGATGCACGACCTGAATGTGCCGGGCTCGAAAGGCACGATCGACCACGTCGTCGTCGGCCCTGGCGGCGCGTTCATCGTCGTCAGCCGTCGTTACGGCGAGCACATCGACTATCGCGATGGCCAGTTGTGGGCCGGCGATCGTTCGATGCGCAGCGTGCTCGATGGAGCCCGCGTGGAATCGGAGTTGATGACGCAGACCCTGGCGACGCCGGTCGTGCCGGTGCTTGCGCTACTGGACACACTGCTGCCGGCGGCGACTCCCGGAGTCGTCGACGGCGTGCTGGTGACGTCCGACGAGAACGTCGTGCGCGTGATCACGCGCGGTGCGCACACGTTGTTGAGCCCCGAGAAGGTCTACGAGATCACACAGCGCGCGATGCCGATGCTGCACACACCCGGTACGGTGCAACGCGCCGAGGGGTCGGCTGGTGTGCGCGGCGAGGGTGCGCCCGATCGAGGAATGCGGCTTCCGATTCCGGAACCTCTGGCACCACCATCGGCTCATTCGTCGGCGCAGGTGTCCGTCGCCGAAACCGCGTTGGCACGGGTCGCTCCCAAGGCGAAATCTGCCCGTCGCCGCCCAGGGTGGGGAGTTGGGGCGGTGATCGCTGGGCTGTGTCTCCTCGCAATTGCGATCGGGTCACTTGTGCGGCTGGTGTGGACGAACGACGAGACGGACACGACTACTTCGCTGGCGGCATCGACGTCGATCGGGTCTTCGACCGAGTCGTCGATCGCCGACTCGTCAACGAGCGAGTCATCGACGGTGCCTGAAACTGTCGCGACGACTATCCCGCCGCCGACCAACGCTCTGGCGGCACCAGTTGTTGCGTATACAGCGATCTGCCCCGTGCCGGGTGCCGGGTGGGAGATGGTGCCGACGTGGCCCGGTGACATCGAAGGTCTCGTCGAGTACGACGTCGAAATGCTGATCACCGACTCCTGGGTCAGCCTGACCGGCTGGAAGAACGCTGCCGAGGAGACCTCGGCGATCCTGCACGGCCAGCCAGCGAACGCGACGTACACCATCCGGATGACAGCTGTCCTCACCGATGGCAGCCGCAGTGTCAATTCCGCAACCCCAATCGCCGCCCCCGCCGACCCCTGTTAGAAGTTGGTTGCGGGGGTTTCGTGCCGCAGCATCACCGTTCGGGTTTACGTCCGGTCGCCGATAGCGTGTGAAGCCGTGCCTGCGGCCAAATGGGCCCACACGGAATACCAAGCGTTTCCCAAGAACGACCCGACACGGTAGGAAGAGACACTCAGATGGCTAAGCGCGAATTTCCTCTGGAGCGCACCCGCAATATCGGCATCATGGCCCACATTGACGCCGGCAAGACCACCACGACCGAGCGCATCCTCTATTACACGGGCAAGAGCTACAAGATCGGCGAAGTGCACGACGGCGCTGCGGTCATGGACCACATGGCGCAAGAGCAAGAGCGCGGCATCACCATTACCTCCGCTGCCACCACGTGCATCTGGAACGACCATCGCATCAACATCATCGACACTCCCGGCCACGTCGACTTCACGATCGAAGTCGAGCGCTCGCTGCGCGTGCTCGACGGTGCCGTCACCGTCTTCGACTCGGTTGCTGGTGTCGAGCCGCAGACCGAGACCGTGTGGCGTCAGGCCAACAAGTACAAAGTGCCGCGCATGTGCTTCGTCAACAAGATGGACCGCATCGGCGCCGACTTCTATCGCACCGTCGAGATGGTGAAGTCCCGCCTCGCTGCCGTGCCCGCCGTGCTGCACTTGCCGATCGGTTCCGGCGGCCCGGAGAGCAACAAGCCGTTCATCGGCCTCGTCGACCTGGTGAAGATGAAGGCGCTCATTTGGCACGACGAGGAACTCGGCGCCAAGTGGGACGAAACCGACATTCCCGCCGACATGGCGCAGCAGGCCGCTGAGTATCGCGAGCTGCTGATGGAGACCATCGCGACCAGCGACGACGAGTTGCTCGAGAAGTATCTCGCCGGCGAAGCGGTCACTGCGGCCGAGATCATGCGCGCGATTCGCAAGGGCACGCTTGCGTTCGACTTCGTGCCGGTTCTGTGCGGCTCGGCGTTCAAGAACAAGGGCGTGCAACCGATGCTCGACGCCGTCATCGACTACCTGCCCAGCCCACTCGACATTCCGCCGACGCAGGGCACCAAGCCGAACCACGAGGAAGAGATCCTCTATCGCAAGCCATCCGAATCGGAACCGTTCGCGGCGCTGGCGTTCAAGATCGTTGCCGACCCGTTCGGCAAGCTGACCTACTTCCGTGTGTACTCGGGCTCGATCAACAAGGGCGAAGAGGTTTACAACTCGACCAAGGAGCGCAAAGAGCGCCTCGGCCGCATTCTGCTCATGCACGCCAACCAGCGTGAAGACCTCGACGTTGCGATGGCGGGCGACATCGTTGCCGGCCTCGGCTTCAAGGACACGACCACCGGCGACACGCTGTGCGATCGCAGCAACCCGATCATCCTCGAGCGCATGATCTTCCCCGAGCCAGTGATCCACGTGGCGATCGAGCCGAAGACGAAGGACGACCAGGACAAGTTGGGCAAGGCGCTCAAGTCACTGAGCGATGAAGACCCAACGTTCCGCGTTCGCTCCGACGAAGAGACCGGCCAGACCGTGATCTCCGGCATGGGCGAGTTGCACCTCGAAATCCTCGTCGACCGCATGATGCGCGAGTTCGGCGTTGTCGCCACCGTCGGTAAGCCGCAGGTGGCCTACCGCGAGACGATCACCAAGAAGGTCGAAACGGTCGAGTATCGCCACATCAAGCAGTCCGGTGGTTCTGGCCAGTTCGCCGTCGTCAAGATCAACCTGGAACCGAACCCGGGCAAGGGCTACGAGTTCGTCGACAAGATCAGCGGCGGCAAGATCCCGCGCGAGTACATCAACCCGACCAACCAGGGCATCCAGAGCGCGCTCGATTCGGGCGTGCTCGCCGGCTACCCGACGGTCGACGTCAAGGCCACCCTCGTCGACGGTCAGTATCACGACGTCGACTCCTCCGAAATGGCATTCAAGATCGCCGGTCAGATGGTGTTCAAGAAGGCCGCCGAGCTGGCCAAGCCGGTCATCCTCGAGCCGATCATGTCGGTCGAGGTCGTCACCCCCGACGACTACATGGGCGACGTGATGGGCGACTTGTCCAGCCGCCGGGGCCGCATCGAAGGAATGGAGGCCCGCGGTAACGCGCAGGTCATCAAGGCCCAGATCCCGCTCAGCGAAATGTTCGGCTACTCGACCGATCTGCGTAGCCGCACCCAGGGCCGCGCGACCTACACGATGCAGTTCGCCATGTACATGGAAGTGCCGACCAACATCGCCACCGACATCATCAAGCGAGTTCGCGGCGAGTAACACCTTCCAAGTACCACCTTGTTGTGCTGTGGGCGCTAGCCGCTACACTCGCAACGTTCTTTGACAACCCCAATTGATTCCCGACAACGGAGACTGTGATGAGCAAGGCGAAGTTTGAGCGCACGAAGCCGCATGTGAATATCGGCACGATGGGTCATATTGACCATGGTAAGACGACGTTGACTGCTGCTATTTCTAAGACGTTGGCGGGTAAGGGGTTG